>ERZ791908.945-NODE-945-length-22833-cov-52.361796_pt1 | contig 22833 bp, 19 predicted proteins | sample MGYA00510144_ERZ791908 | MGnify/ENA primary metagenome ERZ791908 (study PRJEB30046, sample SAMN00792105) | human gut metagenome | study: EMG produced TPA metagenomics assembly of the A metagenome-wide association study of gut microbiota in type 2...
ACGAGCGTCGCGAGCGAGAAGAGCGACCCCGCCGCGGCAAGGGCGGCCGCAAGCGCAAGGGGGATCCAGCGCGCCACGAGGCGCAGCAGCCCCCAGAGCACGACCAGGTCGTTGGCGCCGCGCGCGTCCACGTGCGCGCCACGGCCGAGGCCGTTGTTCTTCTCCCTAGGCATCGCGCGCCTCCTCCAGGTCCTGCGCCCGGCGGAGCGCGAACGTCTCAGTCCCGCGCTGCCTGCGCAGCTCCTCGTCCCAGGCAGGCAGGCGCAAAGCAAGCTCCTCGCTCGTGCCCGAGGCCACCACGCGGCCACCGTCGATCGCGTAGACCACGCTCGCGTCCGCGGCGTCCGCCAGCCGCCCGCTCGAGAGGACGACGGCCTTGTAGCGCGCGATCCCGCGCACGGCGCGCATCATGCTCGCGGCGGCGTCCTCGTCCGCGCCGTCCAGGAGGTCGTCCAACACGTACACGGCAGAATCGCGCAGGAGCGCACGCGCGAGCACGAGCTGCCTCCTGCCGCCAGGTGCAAGGTTTGCGCCGTCCGCGCGCACCGGCGTGTCGAGCCCGTCCAGGCGGCGCAGGGCTTCGTCCAACCCCACGGCGCCCAGCACGTCCCACATCATGCCCTCCGTTGCAGCGGGGTCGGCCATGCGCAGGTTCTGCCGCACGGAGCCCTCGAAGAGGTAGTCGCCGGGCCGCACGAGCGTAAGGTATCCGCCAAGTTCCGCGGGATCAAGCTGGTCGAGCGGCTTTCCGCCCAGGAGCGCCACGCCCGTGCTCGGATGCACCGCGCCCGCGAGGAGCGCCGCCACCGCGCGCCTGCCGCCGTCGGCCGGTCCCGCAAGCACCGTGAGGCCCACGGCGGGAACGTCCAGGCTCACGTCGTCCACCACGGGAAGCGGGTCGCCCCAGGCGTCGGCCGCCACCCGAGCCTCGGCCTCTGCGAGCGTCGCGTGCTGGAGCGCCAGGTGGTCGCCAGGATGTATCTGCAGGCCAAAGGGCTCGTCTGGCTCTGGCACGGCATCATCAAGCATCTGCAGGATGTCCTCGCGTGCCAGCCGCGCGGAGAGATGCGACTCCGCTCCCGCCGTCAGCAGGACAAGCGGCGCCAGCCCCACGCATGCAGCCACGCCCAGCGCGCGCCGCGCCTGCAGCGCTGCCGCACCGCCACCCGCCGCGTCCACGATGCCCACCACGATTGCGAGGCACGCAAGCGCAAGCAGCAGCGCGAGCGCCCGGACCACGCGCGGGCCGCGCCCCACGACAAGCCTGTCACGCCGGATGAGCGCGTTTCTCTCCCCCGACTTGGCAAGCAGCCCGTCCGCGGCGCCAAGCGACGCGTAGGCGTCCAGCTCCGTAAGGTCCTGCCGCAGGTACCCGTCCACGCCGCGACCCTCGTCCGAGCCGTCGCCGCTAGCGGAAGCGCGGCGGCCGCCGCTCGCGAGGACCACGAGCAGCGCCTCGAGCCCACCCGTCACAAGCACGCACGTGGCCGCCTGCGCAGACAGCTGCGAGGCAAGCGCGATGGCCACTGCGAACGAGATTGCCGCCGCACAAAGCCAGGGCAAAAACTCGGTCTGGTCCCGGCAGACGTCCTCCATTGCGCCCTGGGTCAGGAGCGCCTCGCGCCTGCCCGGACACGCGGCCGCATCGGCCCGCGCGAGCTGGCTCACATGGCCCGCCACCGCATCCTGCAGCGCGAGCTCGAGTTCAAGCCTCAGGCTCGCGGCCACCCATCCGGCGGCCGCATGTGCCGCGGCCCATGCGATCGGGATGCCAAACAGCACGATCGTCAGGCTTGCGGATGTCTTGGCGGCACCTTCCCCCATCACGAGGACGGAATCGCACAGCAGCCAGGCCGCGCCCATCGCAAGCAGGCACTCGGCAAGGCGCAAGGCAACAACAAGGCAGAGGCGCGCACGACGGTGCGGCACCACGCCAAGGGCTTCGTCCACAACGTCGCGTCGCATCTGGGACACTCACCCCCGCAGAAAGTCACGGTCCATCATTTGTGCTGGTACAAAGCGCAAACGCGTTGTATCGATTGTAGCCAAGATGCCACGTGGGCGCCCACGCCAATTGTGGGCGCTCGATGGCGAGGCGCCCGCTCGCGACTCCCCCGCGTTCGAGCCGCGCCATTTGGGTACCCTTGTCCCATCCAGACAAGCGCAACCGACAGGAGAATCTCGTGAGCAACGAAGGCAAGAAGGTCAAGGTCCACTACACCGGCACGCTGGACGACGGCACCAAGTTCGACTCGTCCTACGACCGCAACGAGCCGCTGGCTTTCACCTGCATGGCGGGCCAGATGATCGCCGGCTTCGACAACGCCGTCAAGGACATGGAGCCCGGCCAGACCGTCAACGTCCGTCTTGAGCCCAAGGACGCCTACGGCGAGCACCGCGACGACCTGGTCCAGACCATCCCCCTGGCGCAGCTGCCCGGCGCAGAGACCCTGGAGCCCGGCCAGAAGGTCATGCTCTCCGGCATGGACGGCCGTCCCTTCCCCGCCCAGGTGGTTGAGAAGGACGACACCACGATTACGTTCGACCTCAACCATGAGATGGCTGGCAAGGCCCTCAACTTCGAGATTACGCTGCTCGAGGTGGAGGACTAAATCGAAGGAGTCTTGCACAGGCAAGGCATTGTGACGCACGGTATCACAAAATCGCAGCATAGGGGCCGTTTGCAAGCGCGAGCTTGCGGACGGCCCTTTCTTCTTGCACGTTTTACCCTAGGAACTTTGTGGTTAGCTCCCACATTTTTCCTAGGGTAAAACGTGGTTAGCTCCCACATTTTTCCTAGGGTAAAATGTGGGAGTATCAATATCCCCCTTAACGAGGCCATGGCAGGACGAGAGGTGACCAGACTTGCAGCGCGACCTGATGTCTTCGCTTGTGGAATGGAAGAGCCGCCCCAACAGGAAGCCGCTGGTGATCCGTGGCGCACGCCAAACGGGAAAGTCATGGCTCATGCGGGAGTTCGCTCGCCAGGAGTTCCGGAACTCCGTCACGATCGACTTCCTGATGGACGAGTCCGCACGCACGCTCTTCTCCCAGGACCTTGATCCCAAGAGGATAATCTCCGAGATCGAGTTGAGATATGGCCGGAGCATCGACCCAGAGGAGACGCTCCTGATCTTCGACGAGATTCATGAGGCGCCAAGAGGGCTCACCTCCCTCAAGTACTTCTGCGAGCAGGCACGCGAGTACCACGTCGTCGCGGCAGGGTCATACATGGGGATATCGATGCGACGCGAGGGCGAGTCTTTCCCGGTCGGCAAGGTGGACGAACTCGTCCTTCATCCCATGTGCTTTGGCGAGTTCCTTCGCGCCACAAGCGGAGATCCCGTTGCAGACGCCCTTGCACAGGCAGACATGGTAAAGCTCGCGCCGCTACGAGACATGCTGACGCAGCGCCTCAAGGAGTACCTTGTGGTCGGTGGCATGCCGGAGGCAGTCGACCTGTTTCGCTCCACGGGGGACCTCTCGGAAGTCAGAAGGGTGCAGAACCAAATACTTGAAGGCTACGCGAGCGACTTTGCAAAGCACGCGCCTGGTCGCATCGTCGAGAGGATGAGGCTCGTCTGGAAGTCGCTTCCCAGCCAGCTCGCACGCGAGAACAAGAAGTTCGTGTACGGTGCAGTGCGCCCTGGCGCACGTGCCCGCGACTTTGAGGAGAGCCTCCAGTGGCTCTTCGACTACGGTGCCGTGACAAAGGTCCCGCGGGTGTCGTCACTCAAAATGCCGCTCGAGGCATACGAGGACCTGTCCGGCTTCAAGCTGTTCTGCGTTGACGTTGGACTTCTCTGCGCGCTGTCAGACCTCAATCCGTCGGCCGTACTTGACGGGTCGCGTCTGTTTACCGAGTTCAAGGGGTCGCTTACCGAGCAATACGTGCTTGAGGAGCTCGTCCGCAAGGGATTTGCGCCCGTCTACTGGTCCTCGAGCACCGGCACGGCAGAGACCAATTTCGTCATCCCGATGGACGAGAAGGTCGTGCCCATAGAGGTGAAGGCTGGCGAGAACCTGCGCTCGAAGAGTCTGAAGGTCGCATGCGACAAGTTCGCTCTTTCGCGCGCGGTCCGCACCTCGCTCTCGACGTACAGGGACGAGGGCTGGCTCGTCAACATTCCCTTGTGGGCAATAGGAGAGATTCGAGAGCTCGTCTAACCGAGTCAGCAAGCCCTCCCAGCCGCAATAGGACCAGAGCCCTCACAGGAGCTGGCCGCACGACCGCCGTTACCCCTTGCGGCCCATGAACCCCGTCGCCATGCTGGCAAGGTCGCCCAGGCTGAGGCCGCAGTCCTTCTCGACCTTCGAAAGCAGCTCGTCGATGGAGCCGGAGCCGGCGATTGCCTCATGCAGCGCCTCGGGGCTTGCGGAAAGCTTTGCCGCGTCGACAAGCCTCGCGATGGTGTCCACGTCGAGCGACTTGAGCATCGACAGAGCCTCGCCTCCCCTGCCCATCATCACGGCCATCATCAGCTTCTGAGGGTCGAACCCACCCAGGTCTGCCATGCCACTCCTCCACAACGTGCCCGCGCATGTTGCCCAGGCATCGGAATCCGTCCGCCCCATGGTACGAGAAGGGGCGAGAAGGACGGCCCTCCCAGCTGCAGCACACGCAAAGCGCAAGAGAGACGCAGGCGGGCCACCCCAGAGGGTGACCCGCGAGGAAAGGGAGGTTCCTGGCAACCTCGCCGCACCCCTATGACCTCAGGCGTCAAGGCCACGGGGTTTGGCGAGGAGTGTTGTTGCGGCTAGCGCAGCTGATCCCTGAGGTCGCGGAGCTTCTCCACCGCCGCGATAAGGAGGCTCACCGCGCCGAGCACGCCGGCCGTCGCCATGCCAGCAAGGCTGTTGCTGTCGCCGGTCTTTGGGACGCTGGCCTTGCTGGTCGCGGCCTTGGTGGCGGCTGCCTTGGCAGCGTTAGCCTTGGCGGCGCCAGCCTTGGGCTGTGCCTTGGGGGTTACCTTGGGGGTTACCTTGGCGTTGTTGCCTGCGTTGTTGCCGGCGTTGTTGTTCGCATTGTTGCCAGTTGCCTTGTCGCCGTTGTCGGTCTTGCCGTCGTTATTGGTCGGGTTGGCCGGAGTCGTGGGCTGGGTGGGCTTGGAGGGCTTGTCCGGGGTCACCGCCGCCTTCTTGAACGCGAGGGTGCCGCGGTCAGCCTTGTCGAAGGCATGCCAGCCGGAGTTCTTGTTGTACTCGTAGGTCACCGTGAGCTTGGAGTTGGCCTCGTCGAGCTCGCAGCCGGAGTTGCCGAAGTGGCCTGCGATCTTGTTCTCGTCCTTGGGGACGAACGTGAGGTCCACGGTCCAGTTGCCATCGGCATCCTGCTTGGGCTCGGTCGCGGTCCAGGACTTGGCGACCTGGGAGACGCTGAAGTTGCCCTGGTCCTCGCCGTCGAGGAGCAGCTTCACGTCGCCAGCCTCGTTGGCGGCGGCGTCAGCGTCGAAGGTCGGGGTCTGGTCGGCCTTCTTCACGTAGATGTACTGGTCGGTCGTGGTGTTGGTCCACTCCTGCGTGTCGGGATCGTAGCTGAAGTAGAACTGGATGTCGTTCGGCTTGGCGGCGAGCTCGTAGGTGCCGTCTGCGTCCTTCTCGGCGTTGAACTCGTCCACGTAGGACTGCTGCTTGTCCGCCTTGAGCGTGACGACGCACATGGGGTTCGCGTAGCCCATCGTCACGGGACCGACCTCGTAGGTGTCGGCGCCGAGGTAGTAGTTCTTCTCCTTGGAGCCGTCCGTGGTCTTGACCGTAACCTGCGCGTTCACGATGTCGTCCGCAGTCGGGGCCTCGACCTGCGCGAACGCGACCTTGGCCGCGTCGCCCTCGGGCTTCCAGTCCGCGGTCTTGAGGCTGCTGGTGACGTAGGTGATCTCGGTCACGGAGTTGGCGTCATCGAAGAGGTAGACGCCCTTGGTCGTGTGGTCGGCGACGCCGTAGTCCTTTGCGGTCCCCTGCTTGAGGGTGACGTCGACGGCCCACTTGTCGCCCTTCTTGTAGACCTTGCCGACGGTCGCGACGTCGGTGCTGAGGGGCTTGGTGGTCTCATAGGCGGGGTCGAACTCGCCGGCGTCGTACACCATGACTTCCACGTCCTGCTTGGTGACGTCGAACGCGGGCGCCTGCTCGGCCTTCTTGAACGCGAGGGTGCCGCGGTCGGTCTTGCCAAGCGCCTTCCAGCCTGGATTCCACTTGTTGTCGGAGTAGGTGTAGGTCACCGTCAGCTTTGAGTTGGCCTCGTCGAGCTCGTAGCCGGAGTCGCCGAAGTGGCCCGCGATTTTGTTCTCGGCCTTCGGGGTGATCGTGAGCGTGCAGGTCCAGGTACCATCAGCACTCTGCTTGGGCGTACCTGCGACCCAGGACGTGGCAACCTGGAAGACGCTGAAGGTGCCCTCGCTCTTGCCGTCGAGGGTCATGCTCACCTCACCGGCGTTGTAGACGACGCTCTTGGGATCGAAGGTCGGAGCCTGATCAGTCGCAGCAGTCTTCTGCTCGGTGGCAGTCGTCGCGGCATCCAGGCCCTTGGCAATCGCCTGCGTCGGGATCATCGCCGTGCCCATCGCAGCCGAGAGCGTCACCGCGAGGGCGCCCCTGGCGAACATCTGGGCGCTCTTGCGCTTGATCAGACGGACGGTGTAGTTGGAAGTACCAGGGTGGTTGTCGGGCATGTGAATCTTCCTTTCGTGGAGAGCCCCCTGTGTACGGGGCAATCGACACACGTGGCTGAACACAGGTTGAATGTAGCTTGCGGAGGTCAGCTGGCGCGCAGGCGCCGGCAAGCGCTGGGAAACGATTGCGTGAAGAGCGCGTAAGGCGGCAGGTAGGGACGTGCGCGCGAACGGTGCGCCGCTATAGTGGATAGGCGACTGCAAACCACACCGAAGCGGAGATGCCATGCCAAGCTCGTCCTACCTTGCCAAGCAGATGATCGTGATGAGGCGCGACCTCAAGATGCGCAAGGGGAAGATCGCCGCGCAGGCGGGACACGCCTGCGTGGAGGCGACGCTCATGGCGCTCGCGCGCGAGCATCGCCTGGACCAGGTGCGCGTGGCGACCACCGAGGACGGTAGCCCCACCTGGGTCTACCTGGACGACGACGGCACGCCGAGGAGCGCGCTTTCCGACTGGTTTGACGCGGGCGTCGCGAAGGTCTGCGTGTACGTGGACTCCGAGGAGGCGCTGCTCGACCTTGCGGAGCGCGGGCGCGAGCGCGGCTTTGCCGTGGCGCTGATCCGCGACGCTGGCCTGACGGAGTTCCACGGCGAGTCAACGTACACGTGCCTGGCGTTCGAGCCGCTCCGCGCGGAGGACATCGACCCGCTCACCGGGAAGCTGCCCCTGTACTAGGCAGGGTTGGCACGCCATGCGCCGGCACGGCGGCGCGTCCTTCTCCCCCGGGCAAAGCGTTTCAGAACGGTTCCGATTGCGGCGCGCCAACACGCGCCGCACTATCATGTTTGGACTATCTTGGGAAATTCTGACCGCACTCGCGACGAGGGGGACCACATGCGCATCGACGACATCCTGAAGGGAAAGCAGACCTTCTCTTTCGAGATCTTCCCACCCAAGGGTGACATGTCGGTCCAGCAGGCAACGGCCATCGCGGACGAGCTCACGCTCAACCACCCCGACTGGATCAGCGTCACGTTCAGCGCGGGCGGGTCGGGCAATTCGCAGCACACCGTCGGCGTGGCCAAGGCCATCCAACAGGCTGGCAAGACGCAGGCCCTCGCGCACCTCACGTGCCTGGGCTCCTCGAAGCAGGTCGTCGACGCGTACGTGCAGGCCATCAAGGACGCCGGCGTCCAGAACGTGCTGGCGCTGCGCGGCGACCGCGCGCCCGGACGCGAGGCCATCGACTTCGAGCACGCGTCCGACCTGGTGAGCTACCTCAAGGGGACTGGCCTCTGCGTGGGCGCCGCATGCTACCCGGAGGGCCACGTGGAGTCCGCGTCGCTGCGCGAGGACGTGGAGCACCTCAAGGCCAAGGTCGACGCCGGCGCAGACTTCCTGGTCACGCAGCTCTTCTTCAACAACGACGACTTCTACCGCTTCCGCGACCTGCTGGTCCGCGCGCACATCAAGGTGCCCGTGGTCGTGGGCATCATGCCGTTCACGAGCGTCCAGCAGATCCAGCGCATGGCGTTCACCTGCGGCGCCTCCATCCCGTCCAAGGTCATCAAGCGCCTGGTCGCGGCCGGCGACGACAAGGAGGCCCAGCGCAGGGCGGGCGTCGCCTACGCGTGCGAGCAGCTCGTGGACCTGGCCCAGAACGGCGTGGACGGCCTGCACATCTACACCATGAACCGCCCGTCCATCGGGCGCGCCACGCACGACTGCCTGCTCAAGGCGGGATACCTCAAGGAGTAGCATGCCCGCCGTCCCAACCCCCATCCTCAAGAGCTACGAGGTCACGTCCGTCGACCGCAAGGAGGTCCTGCGCTACCTGGGCTACCGCGGCCAGGAGGTCACGCCGGAGCTCGACGCGCGCCTCGACGAGGCCATCGCCCGCTGCCTCTCCATCGGCAAGCCGCGGGCGAGCCTCGCCACGTTCGACATTGCCGGGCGAGAAGAACTGCCCGACGGGACCCCGCAGGTCGACCTCAAGGGCACCGCGCTCGTGCTCCAGGGCAAGTCCATGCGCAGGCACATGGATGGCGCCGTGCGCGTGGGCGTGCTTGCCGTCACCATCGGCATGGGCGTCGAGCGGGAGCTCAAGCGCCTCTCGCTCACGGACCACCTGGGGCAGGTGCTGTTCGACGCGGCCGCCACGACCATGGTCGAGCGCGCGGCGGACGCTGCCGAGGCCACGCTCGTGGGCATGGCCGCGCGGGACGGCCTCTACACCAACTTCCGCTTCTCGCCGGGCTACGGCGACATGCCCATGACCACGCAGCCCGTGCTGCTCGACGCGCTCGACGCGCGCCGCCGCCTGGGCATCACGCTCAGCCCCACCCTGCTCATGACGCCCACAAAGAGCGTCACGGCCGTGCTGGGCATGTTCACGACGCCGCAGAAGTCCACGCACGCGAGCTGCGCCGACTGCTTCTGCCGCGCGTTCTGCAACCTTCGCGCAACCACAGGGAGGACCTGTCATGACTAGCGAACCCCAGGCCACGGCCGCAGGCGCCCCGCGCGGCACCAAAGTCGTGGGCACCATAGACGCCCGCAAGTACTTTGGCACCTACGACGAGCGCCGCCTCCGCATAAAGGACGACCACCTCGCGCGCGTGCTCGCGGGCAAGGACTTCCTGCTGTTCGACGGCGCCATGGGCACGCAGCTCCAGGCACGCGGGCTCGCGGCCGGCGAGCTGCCGGAGCTCCTCAACCTCACCAACCCGGACGAGATCACGCAGATCCACCGCGCCTACGTCGAGGCGGGCTCGGAGGTCGTGACCACCAACACCTTTGGCGCGAGCGCACCCAAGCTGGGGGACGCGGCCACGGTGGAAGAGGTCTTCTCGGCCGCCGTCGCCTGCGCCAAGGCATCGGGCGCGCGCTACGTCGCGGCGGACATCGGCCCCACGGGTTCGCTCCTGGAACCCATGGGCACGCTGCCGTTCGAGGACGCGTACGAGCTCTTTGCGCAGCAGGTGCGCGCGGCGGACACGGCGGGAGCGGACCTCTTCATCATCGAGACCGTTGCCGACCTCGCGGAGGCCAAGGCCGCCGTGCTCGCGGCAAAGGAGTGCTCTGACCTGCCCATATTCTGCACCATGACCTTTGGCGAGGACGGCCGCACGTTCTTGGGCACCACGCCCGAGGTCGCCGCCAAGACGCTCAGCTCGCTGGGCGCCAACGTCGTGGGCATCAACTGCTCGCTCGGCCCCAAGGACGTGGCGCCGCTGGTCGAGCGCATGCTCCCCTGGTCGAGCGTCCCCGTGATGGCGCAGGCAAACGCAGGTCTCCCCCGCGTGGAGGACGGCGTCACGCTGTACGACATCGCGCCCAAGGAGTACTGCGAGGCCGTCTCGACCATGCTCGACGCCGGCGTCACGGTCGTGGGCGGCTGCTGCGGCACCACGCCGGACTACATCGCGGGCGAGAAGGACCTCCTTGCCGGCCGCACCCCCACCCCGCGCCACGTCAACCACGACTTCGCGGTCACGAGCTCGCAGCGGCTCGTGAGCATCCCCATGGGCCACGTGGGCGTCATCGGCGAGCGCATCAACCCCACGGGCAAGCGCCGCATGAAGGAGGCCCTGCGCTCAGGCAACTACGACTACGTGATGCAGGAGGCCATCGGCCAGACGGACGCGGGCGCGCAGGTACTCGACGTCAACGCTGGCCTGCCGGAGATCGACGAGTCCGCCACCCTGCGCCGCCTCATGGCGGACCTCCAGGGCGTGACGGACCTGCCGCTGCAGGTCGACTCCGCCGTGCCGGAAACCATCGAGGCCGCCGTCCGCAGCTACCCGGGCAAGCCCATCATCAACTCGACCAACGGCAAGCAGGAGACGATGGACGCCGTGATTCCCATCGCAGCCCACTACGGCTGCGCGCTGGTCGCGCTCACCATTGACGAGAAGGGCATTCCCCAGACGGCGGAGGGTCGTCTCCAGGTCGCGCGCAAGATCGTGGCCGCGACGGACGCGGCCGGCATCCCCCGCGAGGACGTGGTGGTGGACTGCCTCTGCATGGCCGCCTCGACCGACCAGCGCGCCCCGCGCCAGATCCTCGACGGCATCACGCTCGTCAAGCGCGAGCTGCCGGGCGTGCGCACGGTGCTCGGCGTCTCCAACATCAGCTTCGGCCTGCCGTTCCGCCCGCTCGTCAACGCCACGTTCCTTGCGGCTGCCTTTGCGGCGGGGCTCGACCTCTGCATCATCAACCCCATGCAGCAGCGCATCATGGACGTGGTCAACAGCTGGCGCGTGCTCACGGGTGAGGACCAGAGCGCCCAGTACTACGTGGCCAACTACGCGACGCGAAGCGACAAGGCCCCGGCCGCGGCATCCCAGGGCGGCTTCGGCGCAAAGGACGCGCCTGCAGAATGCCCGCCTACCGCCGCGGCCGGCGCCGCATCCCAGGGCGCCGCCTCGTCAGACCCCGCCGCGCAGGCCAAGGCCATGGTCCTCTCCGGCCGCAAGGGCCCCATGCCAGAGCTCATCTCCCAGGTCCTCGAGCAGCACGACGTCATGTACGCCATCAACCAGGTGCTCATCCCCGCCCTCGACGAGGTGGGCGTCCGCTTCGAGAAGGGCACGTTCTTCCTTCCGCAGCTCATGGCCTCGGCCGAGGCCGCAAAGGCCGGCTTCAACACCATCCGCGAGGCCAACGCCGCCTCCGGCACGGAGGTCGCCTCCAAGGGCCAGGTCGCCATCTGCACCGTCAAGGGCGACATCCACGACATCGGCAAGAACATCGTCAAGATGTTGCTCGAAAACTATGGCTACGACGTGCTCGACCTCGGCCGCGACGTCGACCCCCAGGTCTTTGCGGACGCCGTCGTGGAGCACCACGTCAAGCTGGCCGGCCTCTCCGCGCTCATGACCGCAACCGTCCCCGCCATGCAGGACACGATCGAGCTCCTGCGCAAGCAGGCCCCCTGGTGCAAGGTCATGGTGGGCGGCGCCGTCCTCAACCCCGAGTACGCAAAGATGGTCGGCGCGGACTACTACGCCAAGGACGCGGCCGAGTCCGCCAAGATCGCGGCGGAGGTCCTGGGCAAGTAGTGCCACGACCACGGCCGCCCGTTCGACACCCACATCGCCTGTCGAGAAGAACGCCCGCACCGGCTCCAAACCGGTGCGGGCGTTCCGCGTCCTCGTTCTTCTCGCCCGAAGGCGTTTCCTTGCGCTTCCCTTGCCCGGGCTGGCGGGCCGTCGCTACGCCTGGAACGTGTCGCGGCCGAAGGCGTCCTTCCAGGCCTGCGTGAACTCGTCGACCGCAATCTGGGTCCCCGGGTGGTCAAGCATGGCGCGCACGACGTCCGGCGCCACGGTCACCGCACCGACGCCCGCGAGCATGAGCTCGTGCACCTGGTTGCCGTTCTTGAAGGAGGCCGCGCAGATCTTGCTGTCCAGGCCGTTGACGTCGAGCATCTGCTGGAGCTCGCGCACCCACTGGACGCCGTCGCCGTAGTTGCACATGCGGTTCACGTACGGGGCAAGGTAGTCGGCGCCGTTCATGGCCGCAAAGAACGCCTGGTCGGGAGAGTAGATCGCCGTCGCCAGGACGTTGAGGCCCTCGCGCTTGGCCTGCTTGATGGCGCGCAGGCCGTCGTTGGTGACGGGGATCTTCACGTACATGTTCTGCGGGCGCAGCGCGCAGATGGTACGGGCGTCCTTCAGGATCCCCTCGTAGTCGGTCGCGACCGTCTGCATGAAGAGCTTCTGGCTCGGGTCGAGGACGGCGTCCATCTCTGCGAGGACCTGCTCGGGGGTCTTGCCGCTGCGCGTGATGATCGTCGGGTTCGTCGTGACGCCCGCGATGGTCATGATCTCCGAGAGCTCGCGAACCTGCTCGGCGTCGGCCGTGTCCAGAATGAATTCCATGATGCTTTCCCTTCCCATTGACTTCCATTGCCTGGAAACTTATAGGTGCCTATTGATGCGGAACTTGGTGCAGGGCCATCACTCGCCGTGGACCACGACGCGGAGCCCCGCCTCCTCGCATGCGGCGACCACGTCGTCCACGCCCTTCTCCCCCAGCTGGGGCACGCCGCGGAGGCCGTAGTCCATCCCCATGGCGTCGTACTTGGACTCCCCCATCTGGTGGAAGGGGAGCACGTCGACCCGCTCAATCCCCAGCTCGCGCATGCGCCCGACGTTCGCGCGCACGTTGTCGCTGCCGTCCGTGAAGCCCGGGATGACGGGCATGCGCGCCACCACGCGCGCGCCCATGGACAGGAGCCTGCGGAGGTTGTCGTCGCGCAGCCGCGGGTCGATGCCCGTCACGCGCAGGCTCTCCTCCCGGTCCGCGATCTTGAAGTCCACGAGGAACGTGTTGGTGACCGCCGCGAGCGTCGCGAGGTCTCGGACCGGCAGCGCGAGGGTCGTCTCGAGCGCGGTGTTCAGCCCCGCCCTCCTGCACGCGGCAAGGAACTCGAGCACGAACGCCTGGTTGGGGCCGGCGAGGCATTCCCCGCCGGATACCGTCACGCCGCCGTTGCTCTCCTCGTAGAACACGCGGTCGCGAAGGACCACCTTGAGCAGCGCCTCGACGTCGGCCGGCTTTCCCAGCAGTTCCTTGGCGCCCGTGGGGCACTCCGCCGGGGTCCTGGGGCAACTCGCGGCACCGCTGGCGTCCGGCGGCATCGAGCAGTGGATGCACTGCGACGCGTGCCAGGCCACCTGCGGCGAGAAGGACAGGTTCTCAGGGTTGCAGCACCACGGGCACCTGAACGGGCAGCCCTTGAGGAACACCACCGTCCTGATCCCGCCCCCGTCGTGGATCGAGAAGCGCTGGACGTTGGTGTACAGCGCGCCCGCCGGGCTAGAGGACGTTTTCGGTGCGGTTGATGATGTCATCCTGCACACCCTTCGCGAGCTCGACGAACATGGCGGAGTACCCCGCGACGCGCACGATCAGGTCCTGGTGACGCTCGGGGTGGGCCTGCGCGTCCAGCAGCGTGGCACGGTCGACCACGTTGAACTGGATGTGCTGGATGCCCAGGCGCGAGAAGGACCTGAGGTAGGCGGAGAGCTTCCTGATGCCGCCCTCCCCGGCAAGCGTCGAGGGCGAGAACTTCACGTTGAGCAGCGAGCCGTTGGAGTCCAGCACGTTGTCCAGCTTGCCCACGCTCGCGAGGCTGGCGGTGGGGCCGTTCTTGTCGCGACCGACCATGGGCGAGAGGCCGCCGTCGGCAAGCTGCTCGCCCGCGCGGCGCCCGTCCGGCGTGGCGCCGACCGCGCGGCCCAGCGGGATGTGCGCGCTCACGGTGTAGGAGCCGGGCTGGAAGTGCCCGCCGCGGGGATTCTCGTACTTCTCGACCTGCTCGCCGTAGAAGCGGAGGAAGTCCGCGGAGAGGTTGTCGACCTCGTCCACGTCGTTTCCGTACTTGGGGTAGCGGTTGACGAAGCGCTGGCGCCAGAGCTCGTCGCCCTCGCCCTGCCAGTCGCGCTCGAGCATCGCCAGCAGCTCGGGGTAGGAGATGCTCTTCTCCTCGAAGACGGCCTTCCGCATGACCTCGAGGGAATCCGCGAGGTTCGCGGTGCCGACGCCCTGCACGCCGGACGGGTTGTAGCGCGCGCCGCCCTGCGTGATGTCGAGGCCCTTCTGCAGCGAGTCGTGCACGAACACGGAGAGCAGCGGGGTGGGGGCCATCGCCCTGTGCGCGAGGTCGCACACGTTGCAGCCCTTTGCCATGAGGGCGATATAGCGCGACACGACCTCGCGGATCCCCTGCTCGAGCCCCTCGAAGCTGGCGAATCCCTCGGGATGCTCGCGCAGGCAGATCTCGAAGCACTTGAGGATGTTGAACATCGAGATGTCGTGCAGGCCGTACATGCGCCCCGGGATCGACAGCTCGACGCAGCCGACCACGGCGTAGTCGCGGGCGTCCTCGACGGAGATGCCGCGGCGCACGAACGCCTCGACGTTCACCTCGTCGTTGAAGCACTGCGGGATGCCGTCGCCGAGACGGATGATCCGGCATGCCGTGTCGAGGAGCCTGTCGGGAGTGCCCGCGTGGATGCGAAGCGACAGGTTGGGCTGCGGCAGGCGCGTGTCCTGCTGGAGGTCGAGCAGCAGGCAGCTCAGGTCGTTGGAGGCGTCCTCGCCCTTCTCGTCCACACCGCCCACGACCAGGTTGTAGCCGGTCGGGAAGCCGCCGAAGAACTCGGCGCTCGCCGTGGAGCGAAGGAACACCACCGTGTTGCACTTGAGGTAGAAGCACTGCAGCAGCTCGCGAATCTGCGCGTCCGAGGCACCGTTCTTGAGGGAGGCCTGGTAGTAGGGCCAGAGGTACTGGTCCATGCGGCCGAGCGAGATGGAGCTCGCGTTGGACTCGTGCTGCAGGACGAGCGAGAGCAGCCAGGTGAGCTGCAGCGCGTCGTACAGGTCGCGCGCCGGCTCCGTGGCGACGTGCGAGAGGACCTCGGCCATCCGCAGCAGCTCCTGGCCACGCTCCGAGTCCTCGCCCACCTGGGTCGCGTGCTCGCGAACGACCGACTCGTACCTGCGGACGTAGGCGATAGCCGCCGTCACGCAGATTACTGCCGCCTGGTAGAACTCGTTGTCAGGCTGCGCATCGAGACGCTCCTGGCAGTCCTTCAGGATCTTGCCGAAGCCAAGCTCAAGCGCCATCTTGTAGTCGGGGATGATGTGGCCCTGCCCCTTGTCCGTCTGGGCGACCGCGAAGACCTTGTCCGCCTCGGCCGCCTTCACGTCCTCCGGGCAATGCGACGTGTACCAGTCGTTAAGCGAGTGGCCCTTCCAGTACGGGTAGAGGACCTCGCGGTAATACCGCTTGTCCTCCTCCGACATCTCGAAGGTGTCCTGAGGCCTCGTGGGAAACTTGTCCAGCTCGTCCAGAATCCAGTACGGGCTCATCTCGGGGGAAACGACTCCGGCCCTCGGGGTAGCGGTACGGTTGCCTACCAGCAGGTCGTAGTCGTCAAGCACGATCTCATGGTTCTCCAGGATGTGACGGAGCGCCTTTGCCCTACGCAGTATCACGGGCTCGCCCTCGGTCTGCTGGTAGCTCTGCATGATGAGCGTCGCGCGCTCGAGATCAACGCGACGCTTCCTCGCGAAAAGACTCTCCTTGATATGCCGAGTACGGTCGGTGAGCATCTCGTCTCCCCTTTCGCTGCCGTTGATGCCAGGCTTCTCTTTTATGCCAGACTGTAGTGATGGCTAGTCACGAATTTGAATTCCCGTTGTTTATCAATATATACTGTTCATTATCGTTTGCAACCGAAAATTGTTTTCCATGACAAGAAGCCCTCGACTCAAGGACTCAATTTGGGCAAAATCCAACACGAGGATACCCAACGAATGCTTCAACCTTAGAGGTGTGAGATGCCGATGTTCAGGAACGAGAGACACGAGAAGATACTGGAACTCGTGACGAGTGATGGCAGAGTTGCGACATCGGATCTCGCCAAGAGGTTCAACGTGAGCGAGGAGTCCATCAGAAAGGATCTCCAGCAGCTCGATGCAGACGGCCAGCTTCACAGGGTATATGGCGGAGCCGTTCCGGTAGCACAGAAGACCTCTCATGTCGTTCTTTCGCGCGTGGACGAACATCGCGACTTGAAGCAACTGGTCGCACGCAAGGCCTTTGATCTCATCGAAAACGATATGACTGTCTTCCTGGACATCTCCACGACCAACCTGTACCTCGCGGACCTCATCGCCCAGAGCAACCTCAGATGCATCATCATCTCGAACATGCTCGACATCGTGAAGCGTGCTGCCGAGGGAACCAACATAGAGGTGCAGTGCCCTGGTGGTCGTATGAACCTCGAGCTCAATGGCCTGGTAGGTGCCACCTGTGCCGAGGCACTAAGCCGAGTCCACCCCGACCTGGCGTTCCTTGGCACGTTGGAGGTATGCGTCGGCGACGATTGGGTTTCGACTTTTGACAGCGAGGACGGCGCCATCAAGAGGACAGTCCTCGAGGCCAGCGAACGGAGCTACGTCGTTGCCGACTCGTCGAAGTTCACCGCGCGCGGCAGCTATCGCTATGCCAAGCTGACCGACTTCACGGGTCTCATCACAGACGACGAGGACGAAAGCCACCGCGAGCGAGCAAAGCGTCTGGGGATAGAGGTCATCTAGCGCTCACTGCGAAAAACCAAATACCGTCATTGGTTTCTCTGGGCGGCGATGGAATTTCCATCGCCGCCTTGTTGATAATGGTTCCTCTTTTCTTCCGTTTACCAGAAGAATTACTACCAATCAGAAGTAATCAGTAAATCTTTTCTACCAATTTGCTTGACTTCACACAAATTCGTCCGTAATATCCCCTGTCAACAAGCAATCGGTAATTATCGATAAGAACAACAATATGATTTGGAAATCATCGGTAACTACCAGCATAGAAGTCAAGAGCTGAATCGATTGACTAGGGGGACCAATGAATCTGATTGACACGAACCTCGTAATGTTCGACGTGCCCGCCAAGACGAAAGAGGAGGTCATTAGGACCATTGCAGAAGCCATGGACAAGGATGGTCGACTTCTCGACGTCGACGGCTACATTGCGGACGTCTTTGCGCGCGAGGAGGAGTTCACCACTTCCATTGGCTTTGGAGTCGCGACTCCCCATGCAAAGTCCGAGCACGTCGCAGAGCCCTCACTCGGGTACATGAGGCTGCGCGAGCCCATGTATTGGGGTGAGGACCAGGTGGACACGATCTTCCAGATCGCGGTTCCCAAGGAGAGTGCCGAGGAGCTCCACCTGAAGATCCTTGCGAACGTGTCCCGTCACCTGATTCACGAGGACTTCCGCGAGCGTCTGTCCAGGGCTCAGGATCCGAACGAAGTCATCGCAATGCTCAACGAGTAGAGAAGTAAGGCGTGCCATAACGGAGAGGAAGGAACACGCATGACAATCTCGGAGGAACTCAAGGGAATCCTCAAGAACACACGCACCCATCTGATGGGCGGCGTCTCGTACATGATTCCCGTAGTGGTAAGCGGCGGAATCCTGTATGCAGTTGCCACGATGCTCTCCATGAACTCCGTCACGACATCAGGTGCGGTCAAGGCGAGCAACATCGCGATTGATGCGCTCTCAAAGATCGGTGGTGCGGGACTCGGCTTGATGGTGCCCGTGCTTACGGCTTTCATCGCCTTCTCCATCGCGGACAGGCCAGGCATCGCACCTGGCATCATCTGCGGGCAACTGGCAGTAACCGTCGGATCGGGCTTCATCGGCGGCATCATCGCAGGCCTTCTCGCCGGTATCTGCGCACAGCTCCTCAAGCGCATCAAGCTGCCCAAGAGCATGGAATCGCTCAAGTCCATCCTCATCATCCCCATAGTCTCGACCCTGATAGTCGGCGTCATCACCCTCTATGTCGTAGGCACTCCATGTGCTTGGCTCCTCTCGAACCTCACCAAGTGGCTGACGGGAATGACCGGTTCCAGCGCAATCATCGTGGGCGCCGTCTGCGGTGCGATGATCTGTTCTGACCTCGGTGGCCCCATCAACAAGGTTGCCTACTCGACGGGTGTCGCGGTTGTGGGCACGGAGGTCCTCTCTGGTGGCAACTGCACCTTCTTCGGTCCCATCGCCGTCGCCATCTGCCTCCCCTCCTTCGCCTGCGGCATCGGGTCCTTCCTCCTTCGCAAGAAGTTCTCCGAGGAGGACCGCGACGCGGCAATCGGTGCAATCGCTATGGGCGTCTGCGGCATCACCGAGGCGGCAATCTCCTACACCGCCGAGGATCCCGCACGCATGATTCCCATCAACATCATCTCCGGCGCCTTCACTGGCGCGGTGGCAGGCGCTCTTGGCGTGTACTGCAACGCGGCTTGGGGTGGCCTCGTGGTGCTTCCCGTCACCTCGGTTCTCACGTACCTGTTGTCCCTCGTCATCGGCCTTGCCTTCTACATGATGATGTTCGCGATCTTCAAGAAGGACTACGTCCTCGAGGTTGCCGAGGCCGAGCGCGAGGCAGAGGCAGAGGACATCGATTTCGATCTCGAGATGTAAGTAGGGTTTAGTTTCTAGGAAAGCTGGTTCCATCATGAAGATTCTGGCAGTTACCGCTTGCCCGTCTGGAGTGGCACACACCTACATGGCCGCCGAGGCCATCACCGCCGCAGCGGAGAAGGCCAACGTCGAGTGCAAGGTCGAGACCCAGGGCTCGATTGGCATCGAGAACGTCATCGACGAGAACGATCTCGTTGGTGCCGATGCAGTGCTCCTCACCTCGGACATGCCGATCAAGAACGAGGAGCGCTTCAAGGACCTGCCGAAGGTCCGCCTGAAGGCAAACCAGTACATCCGTGGCGCAGATGCGATTATCGCCAAGCTCCAGGAGAAGCTGAACAAGTAGCTATAACGACAAGCAGCCAATATGCGCCGGTCTGGTCCCCCTCCAGGCCGGCGCGTGTTCTTCTCACTCGACTTCGTACCTATGCTCAACTCGCCAACTTCAGCTTGGCGCGGACGATGCGCGTGACGGACTCGTCGATGCGGTCCTCCGTGATGGTGCCGGCCTTGATCGCATCGAGCACGCCCTGGTAGCTCTTCCGCAGCTCGGGCGTCATGAGCAGCATGTCCGCGCCGGCCTGGATCGCCACCACGCCGAGCTCGGCGGCGGTGTGCAGGCCGTTCACCGCGCCCATCTCGAGCGAGTCCGTGATGATGATTCCGTCGAAGCCGAGCTCCGTGCGCAGCACGTCCGTCACGATCTTCTTTGAGAGCGAGGCCGGCTCGTCCGTACCCGTCACGTTTGGGCAGCTCATGTGGCCGACCATCACCATGGGCACACCCGCGGCGATCGCCCTCCGGAACGGCACGAGCTCCTCCTGGCGCATCTGGTCGAGCGTCTTGACAGTGGTGATGGTGTCGGTCTCGGAGTCGCCCTCCGCGCCACCGATGCCCGGGAAGTGCTTTGCACAGCACATGATGCCGCCGTCCGCAAAGCCCCTGACCGCAGACTCGACCATGGGCGCCACCACGTCCGCCGTCTTGCCAAACGAGCGCTTTGCCATGGTCTGGCTCGTGCCGTTGACGATGTCCGCGTCCGGCGCGAAGTCGACGTTGAAGCCCAGCGGCACCAGGTAGCCTGCGATCTTCTTGCTCACGTCATAGGCGTTCTGGGCGTTGCCCGTGGCACCCACGTCGCACATGTTGCCCACGTTCGCGATGGATGGGAATCCCTTGTTGCCGCCAATGCGGCTGACCGTCCCGCCCTCCTCGTCCACGGACATGAGGAGCGGCAGGCTCACCTCGTCCTGGGATATCTGCGTCGAGTCCGCGAGCATCTGCTCGGCCTGATCCTGGTCCAGCAGGTTCTGCGCAAAGTAGCACACGCCGCCCACCGGGATCTTGACAAACGCCTTGCGTGTGGTATCCCCCGCCGCCGTGACCCGGCCCACGCCCGTGAGTACCTCGGGCTTGGGGAAGAACATCTGCGCGACCTTCTGCTCGAGCGTGAGCGAGGCGACCTTCTTGGCGACCTTTGTCTCGAGGTCGTCCGCCGTGGACGTCGCGGCATCCTTGGCGCTGGCTGCCGAGCCGCTGCTGGAACCATCGTCCTTCTCGCCCTTGGAACCTCCCGTGCATCCCATGACGCCACACGAGAGCGCGACTCCCGCGGCAACGCCGCCGATGGTCAGCGCGGCACGGCGGGTCATGTTCGCACCCGGCGCCCAATGTTGGGGTGTCTTGTCGCTAACTGCCATGGTCGTCCAATCGCATTTGTGGCGCCCGTCATCATATGCACGCCTTAAGGATACCGTCTGATGTAGCCGCACGTTATACAAGTCAAGGGCACCCTCGTCGAATGGCGAGGATGCCCTACGCTTGCAATCAGCTTGTTGCGACGCTTGGCAGCCGGTTAAAAGCAGGGCGAGAAGGTCTCCTCGCCCGCCCGAGGCGCCGCCGTGGGCGCGCCTTAGAAGTCCGCGTTGCCCACGGTGCGGGGGTGCGGCAGGACGTCGCGGATGTTGTCCACGCCCGTGAGGTACATGACCAGGCGCTCGAAGCCCAGGCCAAAGCCCGCGTGGTGGCAGCTGCCGTAGCGGCGCAGGTCGAGGTAGTACTTGTACTGGTCCTTGTCCATCCCCAGCTCCTCGATGCGGCGCTCCAGCACGTCGAGGCGCTCCTCGCGCTGGGAGCCGCCGATGATCTCGCCGATGCCGGGAACCAGGCAGTCCGCCGCGGCGACCGTCTTGCCGTCGTCGTTCTGGCGCATATAGAACGCCTTAATGTCCTTGGGGTAGTCCGTCACGAACGTGGGCTTCTTGAAGTGCTGCTCCGTAAGGTAGCGCTCGTGCTCGGTCTGCAGGTCGATGCCCCACTTGACCGGGTACTCGAACTTGTGGCCGGCGGCCTGGGCGTCCTCGAGGATCTTGACGGCGTCCGTGTAGGACACGCGCGCGAAGTCGCTGCCGGCAACGTGCTGCAGGCGCTCCCTCAGGCCCTTGTCGACCCACTTGTTGAAGAAGTCGAGCTCATCGGGGCAGTGCTCCGTCACGTAGTTGATCACGTACTTGAGCATCTGCTCGGACACGTCCATCTCGCCCTCGAGGTCGCAGAACGCCATCTCGGGCTCGACCATCCAGAACTCGGCCGCGTGGCGACGGGTGTTGGAGTCCTCCGCGCGGAACGTGGGGCCAAAGGTGTAGACGTCGCCAAAGCTCATGGCAAAGTTTTCTGCCTGCAGCTGGCCGGACACGGTCAGGTTGGTCTGCTTGCCAAAGAAGTCCTTGCTGTAGTCCACCTTGCCGTCGGGCGTGAGGGGTGGGTTGGCCGGGTCGATCGTGGTGACGCGGAACATCTCGCCCGCGCCCTCGGCGTCGGACGCCGTGATGATGGGCGTGTTGACGTAGACGAAGCCACGCTCCTGGAAGAAGCGGTGGATGGCGAAGGCCGCCACGCTGCGCACGCGGAAGACCGCGCGGAACAGGTTGGTGCGGCTGCGCAGGTGCTGCTGGGTACGCAGGAACTCGCGGGTCTGGCGCTTCTTCTGCATGGGGTAGTCCGGCTGCGCCGCGCCCTCGATCACGATCGTGGCGGCCTGCAGCTCGAAGGGCTGCGGACGGTCCGGCGTGAGCGCGAGCTCGCCGGTGACGATGAGGGCGGAGCCCACGGTGAGGGCGGCGACCTCCTCGTAGTTGGCGAGCTTCTCGCGGTTCATGACGACCTGCAGGTCCTTGAAGCAGCTGCCGTCGTTGAGCACCACGAAGCCGAAATTCTTCATGTCACGGATGGAGCGGACCCATCCGGCGACGGTGACCTCGCGGCCGCCGAACTCGTCCATGCGCGCATAGAGCTGCGCGATCCTTGTGCGATCCATCAGCGGAATCCCCCTTTGGTTCGAGGGCGCGCCCTGGGCGAGGGCCAGGCCCTTCTGGCCCGGCGCGGCCTTGCCGCAGGCCTGCCTCGCGGCCCTGGCGCGCATGCTGTCCAACCACGTAACCATATCGCAAAACTGGCGAGCGTGTGGTGCGAAGCGGGCCATGCCTTGCTACGCTGGCATGGTTGGGAACGGGCGACCCCCTGGGACTTGGAGGCGGGCATGGCGGAGGAGCTGCCAGACTACGGGCTGATCGCGGCGCAGATTGAGGCGCTGGCCGAGGAGGACGCGAACTGGGTGCCGCTTCTGGCAAACGCGTCCGCGCTGGTGATGGACGGCGTGCCCGACCTGAACTGGGCGGGATTCTATCTGATGCGCCCGAGCCGCACGGATGCCGGCAGGCTCGAGCTAGTGCTGGGGCCGTTCCAGGGAAGGGTCGCGTGCGTGCACATTGCCGTGGGCCGCGGCGTGTGCGGGACGGCCGTGGCCACGGACTCGACGCAGCTGGTGCGCGACGTGCACGAGTTTGCCGGGCACATCGCGTGCGACAGCGCGTCGAACTCCGAGGTCGTGGTGCCCATACACGCGGGCGGGCGCGTCGTGGGCGTGCTGGACGTGGACTCCCCGCTGGTGGGTAGGTTTGGCGAGGCGGACGCGCGCGGGATGGAGGCCGTGGCCGCAGCCATCGAGCTCCGCTGCGACTTTGCGGGGCTGGCGTAGCGGCGGCGAGCCACGGCTTCCGCCTGTCTGCCCTACGCCAGCTCGGTCTCCGGATGGTCCTTCGTGAGGTAGTCCTTGTTCGTGACCGTCGCACCAAGGACCTGCTCGCACTTCTCTGCCAGCTCGTCGATGGCCGCGTGGAGGTCCGCCGAGCGCTCCGGCATCACGTTCTCCATGATGAACA
>ERZ791908.952-NODE-952-length-22715-cov-2.848323_pt1 | contig 22715 bp, 12 predicted proteins | sample MGYA00510144_ERZ791908 | MGnify/ENA primary metagenome ERZ791908 (study PRJEB30046, sample SAMN00792105) | human gut metagenome | study: EMG produced TPA metagenomics assembly of the A metagenome-wide association study of gut microbiota in type 2...
TAAATTTTGTCAATCTTGCGGTCTTCAACGTCCTGCAGAAGCTGGTTCCACTTAAGCCGATTGTAGTTTAACCCGCTGCCAATGTCGCTTAGATGCTCATCCACAATAACGCCTTTGGCATTGCAGTACTCGATTAGAAATTCTTCTTGATCTTTTAAGTCATGCTTTTGCCCAGCTGATGACACACGGGCATAAATGACATTTTTTCTGCCATCATTAGTAACGCCCAGATACTTGTTCAATTGTTCTTGGGTGTAGTAGCGCCGATTAGCTGCATTTCTGTATGACTTCAGCCGTCCTTCACGATCCCAACGCTGTAAAGTAGAAACCGATACTCCAAGGATTTCAGCCGCCTCGCCAGCCTTATATTTCTTATCCAAAAATAGACTCACCTCGCTTTATTGAGATGAGTCTATTTTAACATGATTTACACACTAATAAACACTTTTGTACATTTTGAGCATGATTTCTATCACTAGTCTTTAGCTCTCTTCAAACCAAAAAGCCCGATACACTGCAGTATCGAGCCTAATTTAATTTTGATTAGCCTAACCAAGGATCATGCAAAATAATCGTCTGCTCACGGTCTGGGCCGACCGAGATCGTAGCCAGTGGCGTTTGGGATAATTCACAAATCCGCTTCAGGTAGTTCTTGGCGTTTTCTGGCAGCTCATCATAACTCTTGATCTGCGTAATGTCGCCTTCCCAACCTGGCAGTTCTTCATAGACTGGTTCACAGCGGTCCAATTCGGCCAGACTGGCTGGGTAGTAGTCAATTTCTTGACCATCCAGACGGTATGCCTTACAGATCTTGACCGTCTTTAAGCCTGACAAAACATCCAGCAGATTCAGACTCAAGTAGGTCATACCATCAACCCGACGTGCATGACGCATGGCAACCGAGTCAAACCAGCCAACCCGCCGTGGACGACCAGTTACGACACCGTATTCATGACCGACTTCGCGAATGTGGTCGCCAATCTCATCATGCAGCTCCGTTGGGAAAGGACCAGCGCCGACTCGCGTGCAGTAGGCCTTGCAGATACCTACGACCGTGTCGATCTTGTTAGGGCCCACACCCGCTCCGGTTGGTGCACCAGCCGCCCCAGAGTTGGAGGAGGTTACATATGGGTAGGTACCGTCATCAATATCCAGCATCGTCCCTTGCGCACCTTCAAACAGGACTTTTTTGTCATCATCTAACTCATTGTTGACCAACAGCGAGGTATCAGTAACGTATTTCTTCAGTTCTTGACCGTACTCGTAGTATTCATTAAAGATATCATCGAATTCGAGTGGCTCAACATGGTAGATCTTCGTAAACAGCTCGTTTTTAGCAGCCAGGTTGGCCCGCAGCTTTTCAGCAAAAACGTCATGTTCCAGCAGATCGCACATCCGGATCCCAGTTCGAGCAACCTTATCCATGTAGGTTGGCCCAATCCCCTTTTGTGTGGTACCAACTTTCTTGTCACCCTTGGCTTCTTCTTGGCACTTGTCAAGCAACAGGTGGTAAGGCAAGGTTACATGAGCGCGGTTTGAGATCTTAAGGCCATCTGTACTGATCCCATTATCGTTTAAATAATGGATTTCTTCGAGCAGTGCCTTAGGATTTACTACAACCCCATTGCCGATTACAGAAAGCTTCTTAGCACCAAAAATCCCTGAAGGAATCAAACGCAGCGCAAACTTTTTGCCATCAAAGATAATGCAATGGCCAGCATTGTTTCCCCCTTGCGAACGAACGACGACATCGGCTTCCTGACTGAGATAGTCGGTCATTTTACCCTTGCCTTCGTCGCCCCATTGACTGCCGACGATTACTACTGATGCCATTAATTAGTCACCTCATCCAAAATTTCTTTATGAGCACGTACTTACTCAATGATATTATACGATTTACCTAAAATTTGCAAGATATTAACCGAACGTTTTTAAAAAGCCCAATTAAAAATGTGCGTTTTATGCTTGACGACTTAAATTTGATTGTGCATAATAGCTAAGGTTTAACGTATTACATTTTTTAGCCACAAAGGAGCATTGACTCATGGAAACTTTTGATTACGATGATATTCAACTGGTGCCCAACAAGTGCATCATCAAGAGTCGCAGCGAGGCCGATACCAGCATTAAATTTGGCCCTAAGACCTTTAAGATCCCAGTCGTTCCTGCTAACATGGAAAGCGTGATTGATGAGGATCTAGCAGTTTGGCTGGCCCAAAATGACTACTACTACGTAATGCATCGTTTTCAACCAGAAGACCGTGCTGACTTCGTTAAGCGGATGCACGATCGCGGTTTGTTTGCCTCCATCTCGGTCGGCATCAAGGACAGTGAATACGATTTTATCGATCAATTAAAATCCGAACATTTAGTCCCTGAATACATTACGATTGACGTTGCTCACGGACACTCTGATTACGTAATTAAAATGATTCACCATATCAAGCAACAATTGCCTGAATCATTTTTGACTGCCGGCAACGTGGCCACGCCAGAAGCCGTCCGTGAGCTGGAAAATGCCGGTGCGGATGCTACTAAGGTTGGCGTTGGTCCCGGTAAGGCCTGCATCACTAAGCTGAAAACCGGTTTTGGGACCGGGGGCTGGCAGCTGGCCGCCTTGCGCCTGTGCAGCAAGGCCGCTAGCAAGCCTTTGATTGCTGATGGCGGAATTCGTCATAACGGCGATATTGCCAAGTCGGTTCGCTTCGGTGCATCCATGGTCATGATCGGCTCGCTTTTGGCTGGTCACCAGGAATCACCTGGTCACTTAATCACCATTGACGGCAAGCGCTACAAGCAATACTGGGGTTCAGCTTCAGAAGTACAAAAAGGCGCCTACCGCAACGTCGAGGGTAAGCAGATGCTGGTACCATTCCGCGGTTCAATCAAAGACACCTTGCTGGAGATGCAAGAAGATCTGCAATCCTCAATCTCTTACGCCGGTGGTCGCGATCTCAAGTCCATTACCAAGGTTGACTATGTGGTCGTTAAAAATTCCATCTTAAACGGTGACTATTAATCAACATCAAGAGGCTGAGAATTAACTCAACCGCTTAACGATGGATAATAATGCCTCAGCACAGTAGCTGGCTGGGTCGAAAACAAACGCCGAAAATCGGTCGCAAGCTGATTTTCGGCGTTTTTTCTCACTCGCTTTTTAATTAAATTAAAAAGAGCCGCCCCGCTATTTGGCGAGACGACTCTTTTGCTATTGGTATTAATGCTTGGGAGACTTACGTCAGTGGATTTAAGGAGTTATTTTGAACTAGCCATCAACGATAACCGTACCCAGCTTGCCAGCCAAGGCATCCTTCAAACCGCTAAGTGAAGTGATGATGGCTTCACGGTCTGGGTGATCCTTGACAAATGACATGCAGGCTTCGATCTTAGGCAGCATGCTGCCGGCAGCGAATTCCTTTTCGTCGATGTACTTCTTGGCTTCAGAAATCGTCAGTTTCTTCAGCGTCTTTTGATCTGGTTGGTTGTAGTGAACATAGACATAGTCAACTGCCGTCAGAATGATCAGCTTGTCAGCGTCAATGTTGTCAGCCAACAGAGCACTCGTCCGGTCCTTGTCGATAACAGCAGGCACGCCTTGCAGACCTTCATCAGTAAAGATAACGGGAACCCCGCCCCCGCCACCTGCGATTACCAGGTCGCCGGCTTCGATCAGCTTGTTGATACTGTCGATTTCCAAAATCCGCTTTGGCAGTGGTGATGGAACAACTTGACGGTAGCCACGGCCAGCGTCTTCAACAAACGTGTAGCCTTTTTCCTTTTCGATTGCTTCGGCTTGTTCCTTAGTGTAGAAATCGCCAACTGGCTTCGTTGGATTTTCAAAAGCCTGGTCCTTTGGGTCAACGGCAACTTGTGTAACCATCGTAACCACGTTCTTGTTCATCCAACGACGGTGCAGCTCGTTTTGCAGACTCTGCTGCAGGTGATAGCCGATGTAGCCTTGGCTCATCGCGCCACATTCTGGGAATGGAAAGGCAGGTGCCTTGCCATTTTCAGCAGCATAGTTCATGCCCAGGTTGATCGCCCCAACCTGTGGACCATTCCCATGACTGATAACTACTTGGTTACCTGAAGATACCAAGCTGATCAAAGACCAAGCCGTGTTCTTAACCAATTCAAGCTGTTCTTCAGGTGTCTTGCCTAAAGCATTGCCCCCTAATGCAACTACTACTTTAGCCATATGCAGTTCCCCCTTGGTAATAGAATCAATTAATGATGTGGATGTTTAATTATTCACCAAGAGTGGCGACCATAACGGCTTTGATGGTGTGCATCCGGTTTTCAGCTTCACGGAAGACAACAGAGTGCTTGCTTTCAAAGACTTCGTCAGTAACTTCCATTTCCTTAAGGCCAAACTTCTTTTCAATTTCACGACCAACCTCAGTATCCAGGTTGTGGAATGCAGGCAGACAGTGTTCGAAGATAACGTTAGGGTTTTCAGTAGCCTTCATAACGTCCATCGTTACTTGGTATGGCTTTAGCAGCTTGATGCGCTTTTCCCACATGTCGTCGGATTCACCCATGGATACCCAAACGTCGGCGTAGATAACGTCCATGCCCTTGACACCTTCTTTGATGTCGTTGGTTACGACGATCTTGGCACCAGTTTCCTTGGCGATTTCGTTAGCCTTGTCCAGCGTTTCCTTGGTTGGTTCAAGTTCCTTAGGCGTTACGACATGGTATTCCATCCCCATAACAGCGGCACCCAGCATCAGAGCATTGGATACGTTGTCTTGACCGTCACCAACAAAGGCGAACTTGATGTCTTGGTAGTTCTTTTTCAGAACTTCCTTAGCCGTCAGGAAGTCAGCCAGCACTTGGGTTGGGTGGTCTTCGTCAGTCAGACCGTTCCAAACTGGAACACCAGAGTACTTAGCCAGGATTTCAACGTTGCGTTGGGAGAAGCCACGGTATTCAATACCATCGAACATCCCACCCAATACGCGAGCCGTGTCCTTAACAGATTCCTTGTGGCCAATGTGAGAGCCGGATGGGCCAAGGTAGGTTACGTGAGCACCTTCGTCTTTGGCACCAACTTCAAATGAACAACGAGTACGAGTAGAGCTCTTTTCAAAAATCAAGGCAATGTTCTTGCCTTCCAGACGCTTGCCTTCATTACCCGTGTACTTAGCCTTCTTCAGATCTTCGGCCAGGTTCAGCATGTATTCCATTTCACGGGTGTTAAAGTCAGCCAGGGTTAAGAAACTGCGGTTACGTAAGTTAAATGACATTTTTAAGTTCCTCCTTCTTAATTACAGTCTCTATCATAGAAACCGTTTTCACTAATCTTCACAATGATTCAAAATACTTCAAAAGAAAAATTTATTTTTTTGGTTCTCTTAATCTTGATATATCAAGGAATGTAAACGCTATCTCAGAAATATGCATTAAATCGGTGCATAAAACATTACCATGCAAAAAGGGATGTTGCCAATCAACTAAAAATGTTAAAATTCAAGAAACATCAAAAATTTTCCAAAAACTTCAATTTGAGAATGTTTATGCTTCAGGAGGTATTTTTATGAATTTTTACATTGCCGATGACGATCCGGATACCATTGCACTGCTCAGCGATCTGATTGAAAACGACTTTAACAATTCAATCGCCGGGGTCGCCGATAATCCGCAGCAGGCCTACGATGATCTATTGCGACTGCGGGTCGACATTATGCTGGTTGACTATGGCATGCCGGTGATGACCGGGATCCAGCTGATTGAAAAGCTCAAGGCCGCCAACAGTCAGCCACATTTCATCATGATGTCATCAGTCAGCGATGCCAAGACCCGTACAGCTGCCTATCAGGCCGGCATTGATTTTTTCTTGGAAAAGCCAATCAACCTGGCTGAAACCAAGCATATTATCCGCTTGATCGCCAGCTATACATTGATGACCGATAAGCTCAACCGCATTTTTGAGCTGGTCGGCAGCAGTGCTCCTTATCATCTGCCACAGTCGCAGCAGCGTCAGCAGGTTGATCGAATCAAGTCGATTCTGCGCTTTTTGGGGATTACGGCTGAAACCGGCTCTCAAGACACCATTCGTATTATTTCATTGATGGTTGACCAAAAGCTGGGCTTTAACGACATCGACTTTGCCGGCATTTTACATTTTGATGCCCATACCAAAAAAATCGTTTTTCAAAGAATTCGTCGGGCACTCAAAGTTGGGCTCAACAATCTGGCCAACATGTTTTTAGATTATCCAGACAACGAGATTTTAATGGAATATGCCAATAATCTCTTTGGCTATAAAAACGTGCATAATGAAGTTTTAAAACTCAAAGGCGTACAAAACAACGGCGGTCAGATTTCGCTGCAGCACTTTTTTGATGGTCTATTGCAAGAAAGCATCATTGAAAAATAATCAAAATAAGGCTGAGAATAGCGTCTCAAAACAGAAAAATGGCTGAAGATTACGTTGCTTAATGCGTTGATCTTCGGCCATTTCTATTATTAAAGTTATTTTATTTTGTTAGAAAAATTAGTTTTTTTCCACCCTCTTTTAAATCTCTTTTATTTCACGAGCGGCCACCAAGTATAGCCAGCGGTGCGCAACCTTTTGCCGTTCAACGGCCTGCAGCGCGCCAGCATATAGATTCAGCTGACCGCTGTAGCGATCGACAATACGCTGCTCAAAACGTTCCTTGAGTGGGACCGTTGACAGATCCACGTGATCAGTCTTGTAGTCAAATAATTCCAGACCATCGCCGCTGATAAAGTAGCCATCGATAATTCCATGGACCAGCACTGGCGCATCCTCTTTTTCAGTCGCCAGATTCTTGAAAAGCTGAGCGGCATTGATCAGCATGGAAAAAGGCGCCTCACGATGCAGACTATCTACATGCGTTAGAATTCGCTGCCCAAGCTCGGTTTGATAAAAGGCCACGATACCTTCAACGTCAATGGCAGCTGCCAGCTCATCACTGCTTAACAGCTGATCCATTCTTAACTGAGCGATAGTTTGCTTGACCAGCTTTTCGTCAACCACGCCGCCGGTTAGATCCAGCTTTTGAAAGACCAGGTGCGTTGCCGTCCCAATCTCGGTTGCCGAAAGCTGATGCTTCTGAGTCGTCATGAACTTAGGCTGAGCAAAGTCATCACTGCGATACCAGCCACTGGTCTTGACCTGCTGCTGATCAAACGTCAAGCGTCCCATCTCGCGATCATCCGGATCCTGAGTGGCAAACAGCTGCTTGATGTCACTAACCGCTTGATAGGCCGTCGTCACGATTGCTTGCGGATGCGGATACTTCATTTCTACGACTTGACGATAGAGCTGCTGTTGTTTTGGCGTCAGCTCTGCAGTTGCCGTGGCGGTTTCTTCAGCCCGAGTCCCACGCTGAGTTGCCAAATGTTCCAGCTGCTGCTGTAATTGAGTCTGATTATAGCGCTGTGCTTTAAAATCACCGATACTGGTCTGCCACTTTGCCTCATCGCCATCTGATTCCATATCCAGATCAGTCAGATCAAAATCGGTTGCACGCATGATCCCCATTCCGATCCAGTCCAAAAATGAATGGGCATTGAGGCGGGCCTGCGCACCAATTACGGCTTGATCGCTCTGCAGGGCTTTTTGCCAGGTCTTGGCTGCCTGAGCGAGTCCTGAGCGCGTGTTGCCTTCTTTGTTTTCATTGACTGAACCGGTAATGATCAGCCGTTGCTGGGCCCTGGTCAAAGCAACGTACAGGACCCGCAGATCCTCGGCCCGGCTGCTGGCCTTTTGAGCTTCAATAATTAAGTTGCGCTGCGGTAGATCATAAAGAATCTGTGGCAATGCATCCGGATTCTGATCGGCAGCCCGTCCCAGATACTTGATACCCAGACCTGCATTGGCATCAATAATCGCCTTGCCGTTTTCATCCTTAAAGCCATGTGCCGTATCAATCAAAAAGACAACCGGAAATTCCAGACCTTTCGCACCATGAATCGTCATTACGTTGACCGTATCACTGGCCAGCTGGGCAGGTGCTTCGCCAAGGTCCTGATTGCGTTTTTGCATGCGTTCGATAAAGCGAATGAATTGATACAGCCCCTTGAAGCTGCTTTCCTCATAGCCATGTGCCCGTTCATACAGAGCATGCAGATTGGCCGATCGCTGCTGTCCGCCCGGCATGCCGGCCACATAATCCAGATAGCCGGTTTCTTGATAAATCTGCCAGATCAATTCAACCAGCGAGCGCCGCTGGGCCGTTTCATGAAATTCATGCAGCTGTTTTAAAAAATACGCCGTTTTTTGATAAAGCGCGGCCAGGTCAATGCCATATGGATGATCATCAAGCAGCTTTAGATCATGATAGGTCACTACAAAGCGCTTCAATGCCCCAAAATACTGGTCATGACGATCATTGATCCGCAAAAAGGCCATTTCCGGTTCCGTTAGATTTACGATTGGTGAGCGTAAAACGGCTACCAATGGAATGTCTTGATATGGGTTGTCGATGATCTTTAGCAATGAAACAATCGTCCGTACTTCAGTCGACTTAAAGTAGTTTTCAACGCCATGCACGGTCAAAGGAATATTTAATGAAGCAAATTCGTTGACCAGCGTGTTGTTGATCGACTTAGCCCGCTCTAAAAGCACAATATCACCAGGCTTGATGTCTCGATGACCATTGGGTGCGTCTGGGTCAAAAATCTGCTCATGATTATCCAGCATCTGGCGAATCCGCATCCCTACCATCCGCAGCTCGCCTGACTGACGATCGGCTTCATGACTGGCTTGCTCGTCATTATCCTCGGCATTGGCATCATAGAGCATCACCTCAACTGGCTTAACCTGGTCTTCTGGATACCATTGCGCTGCAAATTTCAAATGGGCTGCCTCATCATAGTCCATCTCACCGACTTGATGATCCATCAGCTGACTGAACAGCAAATTGGTAAAGTCGGTTACGTTGGGCATGGAACGGAAATTTTCGGCCAGATTGATCAATTCGCCTGGCGAGTTCGGCTGCAGCTGATCCTCTTTGACAAACGTCTGATATTTATGCAGGAACATCGTTGGATCGGCTTGACGGAACCGGTAGATTGATTGCTTGACGTCACCGACCATGAATAGTCGATTGACACTGGGATCATGGAGCTGCTGCAAGATTTTTTCCTGCAGCGGATTGGTATCTTGATACTCATCAATCATGATTTCCTTAAAGTGCCGCTGCAGATTTTTTAAAGTCTGCTTCCCGGCCTTGGTGTCAACCGTCAAAATCTGATACGCATAATGCTCCAAATCGGAAAAGTCCAGCAGATGCCGCTGTAATTTAAGCTGCTGATAGTTTTGGCGATACTGCCAGACTACGTCAACCAGTTCGTCAACGATGCCTTTGGCTCCCGCTGACAGTTTGATCAATAGATTGGCATCCATAAAGTAATGATCGTGGAGGCTTTGAATACGGTCCTTCAGATCATTGCGGGCATCTTTGATCGATTCGTAGGCGGCCATAGCTTCAAGCTCGTCTTTTTTAGGCCGTCCCTTAATCGTTGGAAACTGTTTTTTATTGAGCTTAGCGCTGATTGCATCCCAAGTACCCGATTCGATCAGCTGCAATAGCTCAGCTGCGGTTTGCGTATCTGCTGTCAGCATTGATGCAGTCGTATCTAGACCGGCTGATTGGGCTTGGTGCGTTAAAGTAAGAAAGTCGGCATGAATCTGGGTTAATTCGCGTTTCAAGACGGGCAGCAGCTGTTTTTGATAAAAACTCGATTTGGTCAGCTCACCATCTGCCAACTCATACATTTTAGGCAGCTGCTTGAGCCAGGCATGCGGATCCGCTTGAGCATTGGCAACCCGATCCAGTTCCATAACGATATCGCTTAAAGCATCATCACTGCGGTCGTTGACAAAGTTCAGCACCAGCTTTTCAAATGGTCGCTGGCTAGGATCTTCAATCAGTGCATCTCTGGCATAAAGCTCTTCTCTTAAATCATCCCAGACTTGATCCTGCAAAAGAATCGTTTCGGTTTCATCCGTCAGCAGACGAAACTGCGGATCCAGATCGATCAGGTAGTAGTAGCGCTTGATCAGCTGCTGGCAAAAGGCATGAATCGTACTGATATGGGCAATCGCCAGCCGGTTAATCTGATCGCGCAGATGCCGATTATTAGCTTCTTTTTCCAACCGGCGTCGAATCCGATCTCGCATATTATCGGCCGCTTCGTTGGTAAAGGTAACCATCAGCAGTTGGTCGATATTAAGATTGGCGTCTTCTTTCAACATTTTGATGACCCGGTCAACCAATACCGTGGTCTTGCCTGCCCCCGCCGATGCCGATACTAAAATGTCATGGGTTCTGGCATCAATCGCTCGCTTTTGCTGTGGCGTAAACTTGGTATCACTCATTTTTATCCCCCTGTGATTGATCTTGTTTCAGCTTTTCTGCCACGTCGCGCTCAGTCAGTAAAATATCGCGATAGTGTTTTTGATCCAGCATTGGGTCAAAGCGATAGATATCTTGATAGTCGCTGTATTGCAGGCCATCTTGTTTATCCAGTCGATAAGGTCTTAGTGCCGTATCGCCATTAAAGATCTGTGTGGCTGCGTTGACGATGCGTTCTTGGTTGCGAGCCAACAGTGCTGCCAGCTGTTTTTCATCAACCAGCGCCATCCCACTGCTGGCCTTGAGATTGCCGTTTTTGAACGCTCGCAGGCTGAGCAGCTGGGGCTTAAAGTCATCGATACCGCGATCCAGGTCGCTCAACAATTGTCGATCATTTAATAAAACGCCGCGATAGCGATGACTCTTCAATTCCTCACTGGCCAGACTGCCACTGAGGCTCTCCCATTTAAAGACTGGATTTTGCAAATGCAGATAAAGCGCACCGGCAATCTTAGCCGTCTGCTGATTAAGCTTAAGCTGATGACTGAGACTGTTTAAATAAGACAGCATTTGCAGAGCCAAGCCATCATAAGCCTCAACCAGATTGAACTGCTGATTGCCCGACTTATAGTCAACCACCATTAAGTAGGGCTCCTGATTCAACTCAACAGCATCGATTCGGTCAATGCGGCCGCGCAGATAAACCTTGTGTCCCTGGTCAAGTGGGTAAATCAATGGGGCAAAGCTGTGTTGTCCTTGATCACTGAGGTCCATCACGCCAAATTTCTGTTCCGTTACCACGTTTTGGGCGTGGGTCATCTTAGCCTGGTTGCGCAGTACTTTTGTCATCGTTTCAACCAGCCGTTCCAACTGTCGTTTGCGAAAGGCCAGGCGCTGGTAGTTTTGCGTCAATTGAATCAACTGTGGCTGTTGATCAAAGGCCCAGGCCATTGCTTGGTGCGTAAGATGCTGAAGCTGATCGTCATTTAATTCGCTTAACTGCAGGTTTTGTTGATTGAGCAGCCGCATAAAGCAGTCCATACTGTCATGGAAAAACGTCCCGGATTTATCAGCCGAGATTTCCAGTTCTTCGCGCTTTTGAATACGCAGACCATATTTAAGAAAATATTCGTAAGGGTTGCGGTAATAGTCCTGCAGCTGTGAGATTGATGCATAAAGCGTATTGTGCTGCAGCTTAGGGGCCGTTTGAGGCAGTGGCTGACCATTTTGCATTGCCTGGGCCTGAGCATCCAGTGCCTCCGGATCCCATTGTCCATACAGCCGTTCCGCCAATGCAGCCGGCAGCGGTGTCGTTTCATTGGCGTATTCGAGACTTTTGGCAGTCCAATCATAGCGCGTAAGATTTTGGGCCATTAGTTTGCTCAAAAAGCTCCATGCCGCACCCAATGGCTGATGATCATCCAATGCCTGACGCAAGACCTGCATCAAATTGCCCAAAACGGCTGCTGGGGCACTGACATACGGCCAGGCCTCAAGTGCCGAATCTTGCGGCTGAGCCATAAACGGCAAATCGTCTTTGAGCTGTTTTTTATCAGCATCCCAACGATCAAAAGCCATTGCCAGATCAATCATATAAGGCGACAGACCAAGCGGCTTTTCATCATTACCAAGCTGTGGTGCCGAAATAATCAGACGCTCTTTTCCGCTCATAAAGCCCAGGTAGTTTAGGAATGGCTCACCACTCATTTTCTCAACTCCACTGGCTGACAAAAACTGCTCATCGCTCAAGCAGGCATTCAACAATTCACGATCTGGATCGCTGAGCAGCCCCGTAGCCGATTTAGCTTCTGGCATAACATCACTGGTAGCTCCCATCATAAAGACAACCTTGCGCGTGTCCGTCTGCACGATCCCGGTTTCAGAGATTACGACCTGATCCAGCGTTGACGGTATCTGTGAGTACTGAGCGGTCTCAAAGCCGGCCATCAACAGATCCGCAAACTCATCAATCATAAATGGCTGCTGTTGGCCTAGAATCTGCACGTACTCATCCAAGATATTGCAAAAGACTTGCCAAACCTGCTGCGGTTCTTGGGCTCTTGTCAGATCGATCTGACTATCGGCAACCGACCATTCCTGAAGCCGCTCGACGACACCCGCACCAACCAAAAAGCTATATAGTGCCTTGGCTGCTTCAGTACCATTTTGAGCTTGATCAAGCTGATTGAAAAATTTCTGCAGCCCATTGACGTAATCCTTGATGACGTTCAGCGGTGCTGAAGCCAGCCGATCGCGTTTTTGCATGTCAGCATGATGCTTTAGCTCTTCTTCATCAACGTTGGGATCAAAATGCCATTTCTGCTTGCTCAGCCAGTCGTCACCAGTGCGGCCATACTGCAGACACCAGTTTTCCGTTTGGTAGATGGCGTTTTGAAAATACTTTTTGGTGACTGTCCGCCCCAGATCATCATGCATGTCTTTTGGTACCAATAGGCCGGTTTTTAATAGATGCATAACGTCGCTGGTAGCAAAGTGGCGCTGATAAACCTTAAACAAAGCTTCAATCAAATTGACCAAGGGATGGTTATTCATCAGACGTTCCAAGTCATTAAAAATCGGTACCTCATGGGCTTTAAAGACCGAATCCAGCATCGTGGCATAGCCATCCAGATGCCGCGTTAGAATCAGAAAGTCACGGTAGCGGTATTTCCCAGTGCTGACCAATTGGCGGATCTTGGCAGCAATCAAATTCAATTCAGCTACACGATTGGACGCAGTAAAAAACTGAATGCTCTTAGGATCCTTGAGTGGCTCAATGGGCAGTTCACTAAGCATCTGCGTCTGCGCGGCAAAGACTCGCTCCAAAACCTGCAGATCTTCATTGACTCGTGGCTGATCAGCCATCAGATCGTCTGCCAGTTTTACGCCTGGCGTCTGTTTGGCAAAGCGCACCAAGCGATAGTACTGACAGCCAGACTCATAAAACAGATTATGTTCGTCTGGCAGCTCATTATGATAGGGCCGATCCAAGATCAATGAAATCGTAGTAGCCTGGGCATTTTTAATCAGTGCCTGAACGATCTGCAGCTCACGGGCCGTAAACTGTGAGAAACGATCCAGATAAAAATAAGCATGCGACAGATCTTTTTGCTGCAAGTATTTTACCAGCAAGGCATCAATTTGACTGATGTCTTGATAGTCGCCCAAAGCCTTGACGAATTCGCCGTAGACCATAAAAATGACCTTCAATTTAGCCTGCCAGACGTCATCTAAAACCTGATGATTTGTCTGGGCCCAGGTTTTGGCGCGTTCCATGATGGCTGCATAGTCAGTTGGCGCAATTTTAGCCGTCTGCAATTCAGTCAGCTGTTGAGTCAGTTCCTTGATAAAGCCAGGCCGCTTGACCTCACCAGCAAACATCTGCATCTCATTTTGGTGCTGATTGACAATCTGGGCCGTCAGCATCGTTAAGCCGGTTGGTGAAAGCCGCGGTGCCTGAAATGCCGGTGTATCACGCAACAGATACCAAGCCAGCCGGCTAAATGACAATACCTGAACTTTCATCTGTGCATAGGGCTGATCGTCATCAAGCGCGGCCGTATCTTTTAGGCGATTCAGCACCTCAATCTCGGTTGCAAACTTAATATGGTTGGGAACCAGATAGAAAAACTCACCATTAGGATCGGTGGCCATCTGCTTTTTCATTTCAGCCAACAGACTGGCCCGGTGATCATAGGCGGCCGTTCCCAAAATAAATCTCAAGCTGCTCATTGCGCTTTCCTCCGTTTTGATTGATTGCTTCAATTTTATCATGGACCGCTGCCATAAAAGACCGTGGTCGATAATTCCAACCTTACTTCTAATTCATGAATTTTGTGAATTATTGATCAACAGTCACCGATGATCATAATCAGCATCAGACCAGCATTTATAACGAATTAAAAATAAAAATAATAAATTTTAGTTTGTTGGTTGTCTTTGTGAAGCAAAAGTGGTTTAATGTAATTGTTACTTAGTGAGCAATAACTAAGTTAAGGTTAGGACTTTCATCCCAATAAAGTCATCTTTTATCTCAAATTCAAATCTCTCTACTCCATACTTGGTGGTTTTTAATCGCCTCAATGATAACTTTTTGATGTGTCAGTTTAACTGATGTCCTAACCCGCTGAAATTAAAAAACCCGTTGGCCAATCCTTGGTCAACGGGTTTTTTAGTTCCTTTATAGAATCGGTGAGAACAAGCGTGAAAACGTCTGTTTAAAGCGCAGCCAAAGCGGTTGGGCTGCAAACATCTCAGGTGTCATAACCTTGCAGTCGCGAATATCATTGACAAAGATCTGTTCCAATTGATCCGTAATGCGGTGGTGATAAATAAAGGCATTGATTTCAAAGTTAAGCTTGAAGCTGCGGAAGTCAACGTTGGCCGAACCAACCGAAGCCATCTTGCCGTCAACAACCATGGTCTTGGCATGCAGAAAACCATTTTGATAAAAGTAGATCGTCGCTCCTTCGTTGGCCAGCTGGTGGGCATAATATTGCGTAGCCCGATAGACAAAGGGATGATCTGGCTTGCATGGTACCATGATGCGCACGTCAACGCCAGAATGAATGGCAATTCGCAACGCATCCAAGACACTATCGTCAGGAATCAGATACGGCGTTTGGATCCAGATATGATCCTGAGCGGCATTGATCAGCCGCAAATAGCCAAGCTTGATTTTTTCCAACGGTGATTCTGGACCATTTGAAACGATCTGCAAGGCTGTATTGCCCTGCTTGACCGTAATCGGTGGAAAGTAAGGCCGATAGTAAATGATCTTATCATGCACGTGCCGCTGCGATGCGTTCCAATCACGAATAAATCGCTGCTGCAATGAATAAACGCCCCCACCAATCACACGCAGATGCGTATCACGCCAGTAGCCAAACTTTGGCAGTCGGCCCAAATACTGATCACCGACGTTAAAGCCGCCCACGTAGCCGATCTGACCGTCAATAGTGACGATTTTTCGGTGATCGCGATAGTTCAGTCGAAAATCAAACAAGTTGCTGTGTGTCATCAAGAAAGGCTCAGCCAGACCGCCATTTTGTCTTAAAGCATCATAAAAACTGCGCTTGACACCCATTGAGCCCCACGAGTCATATAAAACTCGGACCTCAACGCCTTCTGCCGCTTTCTGCTCCAACAGCGTGCGCAGCTGATTGCCGATCTGGTCGTTATAGATCGTGTAAAACTCAATATGGATGCTTTTTTGGGCATTAGCTAGATCATCAAACATCTTTTGAAACAGTTCTTGCCCATCCGTATAGATATCAACCTGATTGTGCCGAGTCAAAAACGCGTTGTCGATGCTTTGAAACAGCATGATCGTTCGTCGATACATGCGCATGGTCTGTTTTTTAGGCCGCGGCATATCCAAAAACTGCTTTTTCTGCTCTTCTAAGGCCGCGCTCAGTTCCAGTTCCGTTTGCGACTGAATCCGTTCCATCTTGTCCTGGGGCAGCTTACGTCCTAAAAATGCATATAAGATAAAGCCCAGCACCGGGATCAGGGTCAAAACCAGCAGCCAGGCCCAGGTCGCGGCAATATCGCGCTTTTCACGAAATACCGTATAAAGCGCGGCAATTTCGTTGATTAAGATAATTCCCCAAATAATCAACTTGATAATCTGCCACGTCGTTAAAAGCATTGTTCTACCTTCCTTTCGCTTACTTTTTTTATTCTAACGCACCTTTTGATTCGAACCAACAACTTAATTGCGCTATAATCTTTCGAAATATGATTAAGTTTGGCAGTTAATGCTGAAAGATTAAAAAAGGAATGAAAACCATGTTTGAATCAATGCCATTGGGAATCGGCCAGTACCATCTGTTTCATGAACTGTTCAAGGCCAATCCACGACTGGCGATTATCGTTTTGGCGCTGATCGTCATCTTAGCAATCTACTTGAATCAACGCCATTAAAAAAGAGCTGGCTTTTTACCAGCTCTTTTTTGCTTATTCAGCTTTTGGTGCTTGATAGTCTTTGTTTTCGCTAATAACCAGTTTGCCATCCTGCATGGCGGCGCGCAGATGCTTAACGTCCAGGTGATCCAGATAGTAGTCGGTAACCTGGTCGCGAATCTGCTGTTCAACGACCCGCCGTAATGGACGAGCCCCCATTGCCTCATCATAGCCTTGGTCGATCAAGAAGTTCTTGGCTTCCTCGCTGACCGCAACGTCCATGCCCTTCTTAGCCAGAGTCTTGTTGACGTCTTTAAGCATCAGGTCAACGATTTGCTTGAGATCCTCTTTCGTCAGGTGGTGGAATTCAACAATGGCGTTAAACCGATTAAGAAATTCAGGACGGAAGTATGGCTCCAGCCGCTTGGTCAGGCTCTCTTCTTTATCGTCAGCGGCTTTGATCATGGCATCACTGGAGTAGCCGGCATTGGAGGTGGCAATAATAATCGTGTTTTTAAAGTCGACCGTATTGCCTTGACCATCCGTCAGTCGACCGTCATCCAATACTTGCAAGAGCAGCGTGATGACTTGAGGATCGGCTTTTTCGATTTCATCAAGCAGCACGATTGAGTAAGGGTGACGACGAACCTTTTCTGTCAGCGTATTGCTGTTGTCATCGTAGCCAACGTACCCAGCCGTAGTCCCAATCAGCTTGGAAACGGCCGTCCGATCAGAGTATTCGGACATGTCGAGTCGAATAATGTCGTCTTTGTTGCCGAACATATCCAAAGCCAATTGCTTAGCCAGTTCAGTCTTCCCGACCCCGGTTGGTCCAACGAACAGGAAGCTGCCGATTGGACGATTACCTTCGTCAAAGCCGGCCCGGTTCCGCCGAATTGCTCGTGCAACGGCGTCAACGGCCTCATCTTGACCAATAACCTTGCTCTTGAGACGACCAGCCAGGCCTTTGAGCCGTTCAATATCGCTGGCGCCCATCTTGGAAACCGGAATGCCAGTCAGCCGTTCAACTGAGTCAGCAACATCGCTTGGCGTTGCCGTAACTTTTTCAGAAGCCGAGTGATCTGCCAATTCCTTTTTCAGATCAGCAATCTTGTCCTTGCACTGCTGAGCCTTTTGATAGTCTTCTTTTTCAGCAGCTTCGTTTTGTTCTTTTTCAACGCGCTTGATCTCGGCCTCGATCTCCTTGGCATCCTTAACAGGGTGCTTAGCTGCCAGGTGAGCAGCCGTCATGTCAACCAGGTCAATAGCCTTGTCTGGCAGGCTGCGCTGTGGAATATATTGAACTGAGTAGTCGATGGCAGCCTTTAAGACATTATCCGGCAGCGTGACGTTGTGGTGCTTTTCATACAGCCCCCGAATCCCCTGCAGAATCTTAAACGTATCTTCCTTGCTTGGCGCATTGACGACAACTGGGTTGAACCGCCGTGACAGGGCGGCATCCTTCATGATGGTATTGCGGTACTCATCTTGTGTCGTAGCCCCGATAACCGTGATTTCACCACGTGACAGTGCTGGCTTCAAAATATCGGACATCCCTTTGGAGCCATTGCCATCACCAGAGCTGCCGGCCCCAATGATCTGGTGAATTTCATCGAAGAACAAGATGACGTTGCCAGCCTTCTTGACTTCATCGACCAGCTTTTGCATATTTTCTTCAAAGCTGCCCCGATATTGGGTACCAGCTTCCAAACTGGAAATATCAATGCTGATAATCTGTTTGTTTTTAATTGCGGCTGGGACATCGCCGTTGACGATGGCTTGGGCCAAACCTTCAACGACCGCCGTCTTACCAACCCCGGCATCACCAACCAAAACTGGATTGTTCTTGATTCGACGACTGAGGATTTCCGCGGTTTCTTGAATTTCTTTGTTACGACCAATGACTGGATCCAATTTACCAGCCTTGGCTTCTTCAGTTAAATTGCGCCCCAGCTTTGCCAGCATACCGCCCTTTTTAGGTGCCTTAGCAGCAGTCTGCTTGGCGCCAGTCTGTGGCAGCTTGCCGGTTTGACGATACTGAGCGTATTCTTCTGGGGTCACTTCACGTCCATTGATCAGGTAGCGGCGATTTTCGGTATTAAAACCGTTTAGGCCGCCCATCATCTGATTAAAAATGTCATTCATGTCATCGAATGGATCTACTGGAATCTGTGCCATAAGCTATTCCCCCTATAATTTTATATTCAATTGTAGTTCGCTAAATCAGTGGTCAATAAAAGGCCCAATGCTATACACTCGACCTCCTACTGCTACACTATGCGATTATCGTTCCAAGTAATGCTCTTCCAGCTCCTTTAGCACTTCCCACATCTTGCGGTGCTGTGCCCGAGCCAAAGCATCCAAGTCGCGCAGATTAAGCGGCGTGGCACTGGTCTGCTCCTTGTTGAACGATTTGTGCAAGGTCGTGTAGCCGTAGCCGGATCGCTTGGACACTTGATAGATCGTCAAGTGATTCACGTCCAAGTAATGCTTGATGTCGATTCGCACCATGCTCACTTCCTTTACGTTTTTTATTATATCACGTCTGTGGTATAACACAAGTGTAAAATACCACATTTGTAAAACATTTTTAGTTAATTTATGAGATTTTTCCTTCCTTTATATTACCAATGATGAAAGCGTTATCCTTTAATATGAACCACCGCTTTTACAAACAAATCCACGCTGATAATCTCTGTGAATAAAAAAATGGATAAAAAAATTTAACCATTTTCTCACTTTAGTCCTCATGTTCCCAAAATACTGCACCGCAAACGTTTATCGCAATTTTGACATCCTTTTTGTCCCTTGATTATCTTTTGCATAAAATATAAAAATATAAGGAATAGTTGACTTTTTATTCGTATTTCTGTATATTTAATAACAATTTATAAATCAATTATAAATTAAGAGCAATCAGAAACAGAAATATCGGAGGAAGAACTTATGAAACAAGAAAAGGAAAAAATCGTTTTAGCTTATTCTGGTGGTCTGGACACCTCAGTTGCCATTGCCTGGCTCAAGAACAAAGGCTATGACGTAATCGCATGCTGTATTGATGTAGGCGAAGGCAAGGACCTGGAAGCCATCAAGGCTAAAGGTACCCAGGTTGGTGCCTACGCATCCGTTGTGATCGATGCCAAAGAAGACTTTGCAGAAAACTTTGTCCTGCCTGCTCTGCAAAGCAATGCCATGTACGAACAAGAATATCCCCTGGTTTCTGCTCTTTCCCGACCTCTGATTGTTCAAAAGCTCGTTGCCGTTGCCAAAGAATATGGTGCCACTGCCATTGCCCATGGCTGCACTGGAAAGGGCAACGATCAGGTTCGTTTTGAAGCCGGCATTCATGCCCTGGCTCCTGATATGAAGATTGAAGATCCCATTCGTGACTGGCACTGGTCACGGGAAGAAGAAATTGATTATGCCAAGAAAAATGGCATTCCCGTTCCAATTACCATGGAAAGTCCCTACTCAATCGATGAAAACCTGTGGGGACGGGCCAACGAATGTGGGATTCTTGAAGATCCATGGGCCAGCGCTCCTGAAGATGCCTACGATCGGACCAACCCAATTGAAAAAACGCCAGATACGCCTGAAATCATGGAAATTCAATTTGAGCACGGCAAGCCGGTCGCCCTTAACGGTGAAGCCATGCCGCTGGCCGAACTGATCATGAAGCTCGATAAGATTGCTGGTAACCACGGAATTGGCCGAATCGATCATGTTGAAAATCGGCTGGTCGGCATCAAGTCGCGTGAAATCTACGAATGTCCAGCCGCCACGGTCCTCTTGAAGGCGCACAAGGATCTGGAAGATTTGACTCTGGAACGTGAGGCAGCCCACTTTAAGCCAGTCGTTGAACTAAAGATGGCCAACCTGATCTACAATGGTCTGTGGTACTCGCCATTGATGAAGGCCATTCAAGCATTCATTAAGGAAACACAAAAAGACGTTAACGGAACGGTCCGGGTCAAGCTGTTTAAAGGCAACGTTGTCTGTGAAGGTCGGAAGTCGCCTAATTCCTTGTATGACAAGAACCTGGCTACCTACACCTCAGCCGATGAATTTGATCAGGAAGCTGCCGGCGGCTTCATCAAGCTCTGGGAACTGCCTGACAAGGTCTATGCTCAAGTTCAGGCCAATGCTGCCAAGAACCAATCTGAACCTAGCGTAAAGGAGGAAACCATCAGTGCCGATTAAGCGGATGTGGGGTGGTCGGTTTGAAGAATCCGGTTCCGATCTGGTAAATAAGTTTGGAGCCTCGATCGAATTCGACCAGGAAATGGCCCAAGAAGACATTCAAGGATCATTGGCCCATGTCAAGATGCTTAAGGCAACCAAGATCCTTGATGCAGTGGATGCCGATGCAATTATCAAGGGACTGGAAACACTTGATGAAAAGCTGAAGCAGGGCCAGCTGTCCTTTAATATTGAAAATGAAGACATTCATATGAACATTGAGGCGCTCTTGACCGAAGAGATCGGTCCGGTTGCTGGCAAGCTGCATACCGGCCGTAGCCGAAACGATCAGGTCGCCACCGACTTGCATCTATACGTCAAGGAACGACTGCCCCAAGTAATCGTGGCTATCAAAAAACTGCAGCAGGTCTTAGTAGATAAGGCTAGTGCCAACGTTGAGACCATCATGCCTGGATATACGCATATGCAGCATGCTCAGCCAATTTCTTATGGTCACTATTTAATGGCTTATTTCCAGATGCTGCAGCGTGACGCTGAAAGATTTGAGTTCAACATGCAGCATACCGACGTCTCTCCGTTGGGCGCGGCGGCTTTGGCGGGAACGACCTTTCCGATCAACCGTCAATTGAGTGCGAAGTACCTCGGTTTCTCAGATATCTATCACAACTCATTGGACGCGGTATCAGATCGTGATTTTGTCTTGGAATTTCTCAGTAATGCCAGCATTTTGATGATGCACCTGTCGCGAATGTGTGAAGAGCTGATTTACTGGTGCAGCTACGAATTTGGCTATATCGAGCTTTCAGATGCCTATTCCACGGGCAGTTCAATCATGCCGCAAAAGAAAAATCCCGATACCGCTGAGCTGATTCGGGGTAAGACGGGTCGGATCTATGGCGATTTGATGGGACTTTTGACGACGATGAAGGGCCTGCCGCTAGCATACAATAAAGATATGCAAGAAGATAAGGAAGGCGTTTTTGATGCCGTTAAGACAATCATCCCCAGCCTAAAGATCATGGCTGGCATGGTTGAAACGCTCAAGGTTAACCAAGATAAAATGGAGCATGCCGTTCATAACGACTTTTCCAACGCTACCGAGCTGGCCGACTATCTGGCAAGCAAGGGGATGCCATTCAGACAAGCGCATGAGATCGTGGGCGAGTTGGTCTTAAAGGGATTAAAGACCGGCAAGAATCTCAGCGATGTCAGTTTGGATGAATACCAAAAGATCAGTCCGCTGATTGATGAAGACGTCTATCATGTCCTGCGGCCAAAAGTTGCCGTTCAGCGTCGGAACTCAGCTGGCGGAACCGGTTTTGCCCAGGTTAAGGCTCAAATTGAGGCTGCCAAAAAGTTATTAGAAGATTAAAATTAAAATTCCAGTAAGGCTGGTTATAACCTTACTGGAATTTTTTGTGTTATTTGATTAAATCAATGCGACACTAACTGCTTTTAAGGTCTTAATGCGACATCAATCGCATCTTTGTTGATTGATTTTAAATGCATAATACGATTCGATATAATTATGTAGTTAATTTTGGAAACGTTAGGAAGAATAAAATTGAAGCTTAAGAAGTTAACCATAAACTGGTTCAGCATGCTTTGGCTGACCGTCCTCTTGATTGTGACGGTCGCGGTCTGTACTACCGCTCGCCAAATGCTTTCCCATGCTGCTGGCCAGTCCTTTTTGTTTTTATGGATGATTAAAAATACCGCTGCTTTAAGCGTTGTGGTTTTGCCAATGATGCTGGGCGCAATTGAGTTAAGGATCTCTCATCGCCAAACCACCGCAATCTTACTTGGGACTGTTGGGCTAATCTTATTTGGCATTGCCAATCATTTGAGTCAGCCGGCCATTTTGGAAAGCGTGCCTTCCGCTGAACGCTACGTCGTTCAAAATATTTTTGTAACCTGGCTGGCATATCTGGCATTGATGCTTTTTGACCCTTGGCTTAAAAAATGGCTGCATCGCTTCAAACTACCATGGCGCCGCCGTTTTTTGATTATTTTGACGCTGACGCTCTGGCTGCTCAATCTTAATCACGCAGCCGGTGTTTTAGGTTTTGCTGGTGGCAACAGTTTTTTATGGTTTATCTATTTATTTGCCTTGGGTGACTGGCTGAATAACGACCTGCCTTTACAAAAATCGATCCGAATCGGTTGGCTGCTGGCTTTTGATCTATTGATTTTTTTGACGACGTGTCTGACGGCTTGGTTTAAGATCAATCAGCTGACATATAATCCGCATGATGGACTGGTCTTGACTACGCACTATCA
>ERZ791908.967-NODE-967-length-22321-cov-52.149151_pt1 | contig 22321 bp, 22 predicted proteins | sample MGYA00510144_ERZ791908 | MGnify/ENA primary metagenome ERZ791908 (study PRJEB30046, sample SAMN00792105) | human gut metagenome | study: EMG produced TPA metagenomics assembly of the A metagenome-wide association study of gut microbiota in type 2...
ACGGGCGTGCGCCTGGAGCGCGATGGCGTGCTCGAGGCGTTTGACGTGCTTCTCGACAACTCTATATCCGATCTCTTTGTCCAGTCGCACATAGAGGACGCCCGCAGCCAGGTCAACACGGCCATCTCGCGCGTGACGGCCATCCTGACGGAGCTGGGGCAGCAAGATGCAAGTTCCGGCGCCGGCCCGCGGCGCGCGCGGTAGGTGGTGCGCATGGCGGAGCCCGAGGCAATGCCGCCCACGCGGCGGCGGGGGAGAAGGACGCGCGGCAGGCTGCTCGCGGCCATCGCGTGGCTGGTGCTGGGTGTCGCGTTCGAGATCCTGGCCTCCATCCCGATACAGCTCCTCAAGCTGGACTGGAATCTCTCCATCGAGCTCGCCGTGGCCGTCTTCATGGCGGTGGGCGTGTGCGTGCTGGGCGCGCGGCGCTACCTACGGCCGTCCGCGGCAGCCTTCCGCGAGGTATGGCACCTGGGCTGGCCCATCATCGGCACGAGCGTGGCCCTCACGCTGCTGCAGCTGGTTGGCTACGTGCAGGACGGCACGCGCATATCTTCCAACTGGCTGCCCATGACCCTCTACTACGTGGCGTTCTGCCTGAGCATCGGCGTGTACGAGGAGTGCTGCGTGCGCGGCGTGCTGCAGATGGGCCTGCTCTCGCGCCTGGGCGGCAGCCGACGCGGCATGGCGGTTGCCATCACGCTCGCGGCCGTCTTCTTCGGCTGCCTGCACATCGACTGGACCTCGCTCGACTACCACAGCGCGCTCCAGGTGGCGCAGGCCGTGCTCAAGGTGGGGCAGACGGGCGTGTACGGCGCGGTCCTTTCCGTCGCGGTGCTGCGCAGCCAGAACCTCACCGGTGCGATCCTGTTCCACGCGCTGGACGACTTCAGCGTGATGGTGGTGCCGTACGCGCTCTATGGCGAGGCACTCACCACCAACTACGTGTCCTCCGGCCGCGCGGACGCGATCTACTCCATCGTGATGTACGCGACGCTCATCGTGCTGTACCTGCCCTCGCTCGTGCGCTCCATCCGCGAGGCGAGGCGGCTTCCCATGCCGCAACGTGGCGGTTTCGTGAGGGAGAAGGACGACCGTCCCGGCAGCGAGCCGCCCATGCCAGCGGGCCTGGACGTGCCGGCGACCGCGGACGGCCCGCGCCACGCCGCATGGATGCAGCTTGACGAAACCGCAGGTAGTGGTACCAATGACCCGTGGGGCGGTCTGTAGAGCGCCCGCGACGCATGGGCCGTGCGCGGCAACGGGCCCACGTTCTTCTCGCCCCGGCATGCCTAAAAACACGCCCCTGCCACGCCTTTTGTAAGGGGAGTTTTAGCTTAGCTGCAGCGATGGAGCGTTACGTTCTGCTAACATGGCGCTTGCAATTTGGTTTCGCCCGCAGGTGCGAGGCTTGCAGGACTGCGTGGCGTCGTGAAAGGCTACCCAAACATGAGTCGTGTGTCACGCAAGGAAGACGCGTTCTTCCTCATGTTCCAGGAGTTCAGCAAGATGACCTCCGAGGCCGCGGAGCTGTTCCTGGACATTGTGCAGAACTATGACAAGCTGTCGTACCGCATCCCCGAGCTCAAGGAGTACGAGACGAGGGGTGACGAGCAGGTCAGCAAGATCATGACCACGCTCAACAACTCGTTCATCACGCCGTTCGACCGCGAGGACATCAGCTCGCTGGCGCTCAAGATGGACGACATCCTGGACGGGCTCGAGAACGTGTCCGCCCGCTTCAAGCTGTACGACATCGACCACATGCGCCCCGAGGCCATCGAGATGGCCAAGCTCATCCTGGAGGCGACGCTCGACCTGGACCACGCCTTCGCCAAGTTCCCGGACTTCAAGAAGGACGAGTCGCTCCTGAAGGAGACCAAGGCCGCAAACGACGCCGAGGACAGGGGAGACGTGGTCTACCGCGACGGCCTGGCGACCATCTTCCGCTCCGACCTCCACACGGTGGACATCCTCAAGTGGAAGAGCCTGCTGGACAAGATGGAGAACACGCTGGACGCGTGCAAGAACGTGGCCAACGAGATCCAGAATGTCATCGTGAAAAATGGTTAGCGCGCTCCTGATCTGCGTGCTGGCGGCCGCCCTGGTCTTCGAGTTCATCAACGGCTTCCACGACACCGCCAACGCCATCGCGACCACGGTCTACACCAAGGCGCTGCCGCTGCGCGTGGCCATCCTCATGTCCGCCACGATGAACTTCATTGGCGCGTTCACGAGCGAGAAGGTCGCCATGACCATCGCCGCGGGCATCGTGAACATCAACCTCCAGCTCTACGTGATCCTGGCGGCGCTCGTGGGCGCCATCCTGTGGGACCTCTTCACCTGGTGGAGGTCCATCCCCAGCTCGTCCTCGCACGCGCTCATCGGCAGCCTCATCGGCGCGACCATCGTCTTCACGCACTCCACGGCCCACATCAAGTGGGAGGGCGTGCTCGACAAGGTCGTGATTCCGCTCTTCACGTCCCCGCTCATCGGCATGGCGCTGGGCTACCTGTTCATGAAGCTCGTGTTCGAGCTCTTCGCAAACTGGCACCCCATGAAGGCCAACTGGCTGTTCCACCGCATGCAGATCCTCTCCGCGGCGTTCATGGCGTACAGCCACGGCAACAACGACGCCCAGAAGACCATGGGCATCATCACGCTGGCCCTGGTGACGGCCGGCCTGGCGGACCCGGCGGCGGGCATCCCCATCTGGGTCAAGATCATGTGCGCCTGCACCATGGCGCTGGGCACCTCCATCGGCGGCGGCCGCATCATGCGCACCGTGGGCGACGGCGTGACCAAGCTCAACCCCGTCATCGGCTTTGTGGCCGAGACCTCCTCCGCCATCGCGATCGAGACCATGACTGCGCTCGGCGCGCCGGTATCGACCACGCAGGTCATCACCACGTCCATCATGGGCGCCGGCTCCGCGCGCCGTCGCAGCTCCGTGCGCTGGGGCGTTGCGCGCAAGATCATGAGCGCCTGGTTCGTGACGCTGCCGGTCACCATCGTGCTGGGCGGCTGCTGCGCGGCGCTCATCGGCCTCGTGCTGGGGTAGCATGCGGTTGGCATCCGCTTTCTAGCAGGAGCGAACGCTCTTCTCGCCCGTGGGCCGCGTGCCTGCGGGCATTTTTGTGCCGCACGCCGGACGAAACGGCATCGTAACCGTGGTTGCATAACATTCTTATGTACGTGCACGCGATTCGGAAGGGTGCTGATGAGCAGACAGGCAGACGTACTGACCATGCCGCGCGAGAAGATCGAGCAAATCCAGCTGGAGGGCCTCCGCAAGACGGCCGTCCACTGCTACGAGGACATCCCGTTCTACCACAAGAGCTTTGACGAGGCGGGGTTTGACCCGTACTCGATCACGAGCCTGGACGACGTGCGCCGCGCGCCGTTTGTGACCAAGCAGGACCTGCGCGACAACTACCCCTACGGCCTGGTGGGCGTGGACCGCAAGGACGTGCGGGAGATCCACATGTCGTCCGGCACCACGGGCGTGGCCACGGTCGCCGCGTACACGGAGGGCGACCTCAAGGCGTGGTCGGAGTGCTTCGAGCGCGCCTTCGAGTTTGCGGGCGCCGGCCCGGATGACGTGTGCCAGATCTGCTACGGCTACGGGCTCTTTACCGGCGGCCTGGGCGCGCACTACGGGTCGCTGCAGTCCGGCGCCACCGTCATCCCCATCAGCGCCGGCAACACGGAGCGCCAGATCCGCGTGCTGCGCGAGATGGGTTCCACCGTGCTTGAGTGCACGCCCAGCTACGCCATGCACATCGCGGACACGGCGCTGGCCATGGGGATCGACCCCGCCAAGGAGTTCCACCTCAAGGTGGGCATCCACGGCGCGGAGGCCTTTAGCGACAACTTCCGCCGCGAGCTGGAGCGCAAGCTCAACTACAAGGTGCTCGACATCTACGGCCTGACGGAGACGGGCGGCCCCGGCCTCGCCGTGGAGTGCCTGGAGCAGAACGGCCTGCACATAGCGGAGGACCACTTCCTGTGCGAGGTGATCGACCCCGCCACGGGCGAGATCCTGCCCGACGGCGAGTGGGGCGAGCTCGTGGTGACCACGCTGGACCGCCAGGCCAGCCCCGTGGTGCGCTACCGCACGCGCGACATCACGCGCATCCTGCCGGGGGAGTGCGCCTGCGGCTGCACGCACCGGCGCATCGACCGCCTGCAGGGCCGCACGGACGACATGCTCATCATCCGCGGCGTCAACGTGTTCCCGAGCCAGATCGAGAACGTGATGAAGACGTTTGACGAGGTGTCCTCCTGGTACCAGATCGAGCTCACCACCAAGAACTACCTGGACGTGGCCACGCTCAAGGTGGAGGCCAACCCGGACTTCGACATCGACTCCACGGGCGCCATCGAGGAGCTGCAGCGTCGCATCCAGGCCGCGCTCAAGACCGCGCTTTCCGTTGGCATCCGCGTGCGGCTGGTGGAGCCCATGTCCATCCAGCGCTCCGAGGGCAAGGCCAAGCGCATCGTCGACCTCAGGGGGGAGAACCTCAAATGATCGATCAGCTCACCGTCTTTTTGGAGAACTCCGAGGGCCGGCTCGCAAAGCTCTGCCGCGCGCTGGCCGACGCGGACGTCAACATGAAGGCCCTCACGATCGCGGACACGACTGAGTACGGCGTGGTGCGCATCATCTGCGACGACGCGGAGCGCGCCCGCGACTACCTGGACCAGAAGGGCTACCGCGCCATGGTCACCAAGGTGACGGCCATCGAGGTCCCCAACAGGCCGGGCGGCCTGGCGGACCTGCTGGGCGTGCTGGACGACCTGGACATCCCCGTGGAGTACGGCTACTGCTTCAGCACCGCCGGCGACCGCGCGGTGGACATCCTCAAGATCCGCATCGCGTCCGAGGCCTCCAAGGCAGTGTTCAAGCTTGAGGAGTCAGGCTTCAGGGTGCTGACGCAGAAGGACCTGTAAGCAAAGACCTGTAAGTAAAGGTGGTGCGTCCTTCTCCCCATGGCACGTAAGGCACGGGCGAGAAGGACGCGGCGTGCCGGCCGCGCGGCCGGCGGAAGGCGGCGGCGTGTGGGTTGCGCGCCCGCCGCTAGTTGTGCACGTAGACCGTGTCGCCCACGCGCACGAGGTTGTAGAGCTCCGCGGCGCGTGCCGGCGGCAGGTTGACGCAGCCGTGGCTGCCCGCGTACGCGTAGATGCTGCCGCCAAAGCTGCCGCGCCAGCTGGCGTCGTGCAGGCCCACGGAGTTGCCGATGAACGGCATCCAGTAGTTGACGTGGCTGATGTAGTCCGGCTCGCCGTCGTGGTCCTCGTCCGCGCCGACGAGCTTCTCGTCCGTGCGCTTTGCGTTTACCTTGAACGTGCCGGTGGGCGTGCCGTTGCCCTCGCTCGTGTTGCCGCTCACGATGTAGGAGCGCCAGATCACGGTGCCGTCCTTGTCGTACATGCGCGCGTACTGCGTCTTGAGGTTCACGTCGATGTGACGGCCGCGGCTCTCGTGCCCCGCGGACTCGGGCGGGCGCGTGCCCACCACGCTGAGCGGCACTTCCACGGCGTCGGAGCTGCCCGCCTCGAGCCTGCTTGCGATTGTCTTTGCGAGCCCGGCGGAGTCGATGGCGTAGTCGTGCTCCTCGTCGGACTTGGCGACCTGCTTGGCGAGCGCGCCTTTTGCCCACGTGGCGATGGCCCCCTGGTCCACGGTGACGGAGAGGTCGTCCCCGACTCTGACCCAGCCGGCCGCGGTCTTGGGCTCCACGGTGGCCAGCGCCTTGCCGTCGCGCGTGAGTGGAACGGCATGCGCGACCAGCGCGTTTGCCTTGGCTGCGGCCTCGGTCACGGCCTTGCTGGTGCTGGGGAGCGTTGGCTGCGACAGCGCGGCGTTGTCGATCGTGGTGGAGGTGTGCAGGGTGGAGGCGCTCTTCTCGACCGCCTTGGCGACGGCCGTGGCGTCAAGAGCCGTCCCGACGGACTCCTTCTTCACCACGAACTTGCCTGCGTCCTTGTCGTAGGCGACGGTCGCGTTCTGCGGGTGCGTGGCCGACTGGTTGTGGGCGTCCACAGCTTCCTTTACCTTGGCTGCGAGCTTGTCGGCGTCGTAGAAGACCGTCGTGGCGACCTCGAGGTGCCTGGGCGAGGCGAGGTCGAGCGCCCAGCGGGCTGGGTCCGTCTGGGCCTTGGCCTTGCGGGCGTAGGCGGCGGGGCTCACGTCGAGGTCGACGTCAGCCGCCCTGATTGTGACGTCGAGCCCCTGGCCGCTTACGTGCGTGGACCAGGCGTCGGAACCCTTGCGGACCCGGGCCGCGAGCTGCGACGTCGTGAGGTTGGACACGTCCGCGCCGTTGACGGTGGTGCCGGGGACAAAGTGGTCCGTGTAGTACTGGGCGCCCGCGAACTCCGCGCAGGCGAGCGCGACCGCCGCGGCGCCCAGCGCGATGGCGACGTGCCTGCCGCGGTGCGGGTGGGCCTTGGCGTTGCGTTTTGGGCTGGCGTCCGTCGCGTTCGCGGACGGCGCCATGTGGGTTGCGTGCCTGGGTGCGGTGCTCCCCGTGGTTGCCCCGCTGCTAACGTTTGCGTCCCTGTGCCCCGTCACGTCCGGGCTCCCTTCGCCCCTGTGCCCCCCGCGTGTGCTGCGTATCGAGAGATTGTAGCTGAAGGCAAGGTAAAGGTTAGGCTCCGTGTGGGACGCTGGCACAAAAAGCGCCCCTCTCGCATGGGCGAGAAGGGCGCGTGGCGTGGCGGTTGCCGCCGGTGCGGCGTGGCGCCTACGAGATGGAGGCGAAGGCGTCCCGAAGGACCTTGCAGGAGGAGCGCATCGCCTTCTTCTCCTCCTCAGAAAGCTCGAGGGTCAGAATCTCCTTGATGCCGTTACGGCCGAGGATGCAGGGGACGCCGACGGAGACGCCCTCCTCGCCGTACTCGCCCTCCAGGTGGACGGAGAGCGGGGTAACGAGGCGCTCGTTGTGGAGGATGGACGCGATGAGCATGGCCACGACCGCGCCGATGCCAAACTCCGTGGAACCCTTGCCCGCCACGATCGTGCCGCCGGCCTTGTGGACGGTCTCCGTGAGGTACTCGTGGTTGAGCTTGCTCTGGAGCTCGGGGTGGCTGCGCTTGTACTCCTCGAGCGAGATGCCGCCGATGGTGACGTGCGTGCGCGGGATGAACGACGAGTCGCCGTGCTCGCCCATCACGAAGGCGTCTACCTGGTCGCGGTCGACGTCCACGATGCTCGCGATGTGGCGGCGCAGGCGGACGGTGTCGAGCGACGTGCCCGTGCTGAAGACGTGCGTGCGCGGCAGGTCGAGGTTGCGGTAGAAGTACTCCGCCACGACGTCCGCGGGGTTGGACACGCAGATGAGGAACCCGCTGAAGCCGGACTTGGCGATGGGGTCCACGATGCCGCCCAGGATCTTGAACGTGCTCTGGAGCATCTGGAGGCGCGACTCGCCGGGGCGCCTGCTGCGGCCCGCCGTCATCACGATGAAGCTCGCGTCCTTGCAGTCGTCGTAGGTGCCCACGCGGATCTTGACGTGGCGGTGCGTGGCCGTGAGCATGTCCTTAAGGTCCTCGACCTGGGCGTTTGCGGCAGCCTCGTTGATGTCCAGGAATACGATCTCCTCGGCGTACTGGCCGACCATGAGGTTGAGGGCCACGTGACTGCCGACGTTGCCGGCTCCGATGATGACTACCTTGCGTGTAAAGTCCATCGTTCTTCTCGCTTTCTCCCTAAAGCCCTTGCTCGGGCATATCTGTCGACCCCATTTTCGGGTTTTGTGAATGCTGGTGTGGTGAAAATGAGAAATTCGCCGCTTGCGGGCAGGTTCATACAACTCGCGGTTGTGGGGTTGACGAGGACGAACTCCTTGTTAGGAGGGCCTTCCGTCGCTCTGGGGCATGGCCGTACTCTGTCGCTTGTGGCCAATTCTGCGGGCACAAGCCCAAACGGACGGCTTTGGGGCATTATGAGTACGACAAGGCTTACTAAAGGAAGGTTCAAGATGGCTTCTAACGCGTCCCAACTACAGAAGACGCTTGCGGACATAGAGATCGGCCAGACCGTCACCATCACGACCGTGGGAGGGGAGGGCGCCCTCAGGCAGCACTTCCTGGACATGGGCGTCATCCCGGGGGCGGACATCACGCTGGAGAAGTACGCCCCCATGGGCGACCCAATGGAGTTCCGCGTGCACGGCTACCAGCTCACGCTGCGCGTGGCAGACGCCCAGAAGATAGGCGTCTGCAAGCCGCATCACGCGGCGTCGGCGCAGAGGACGGGCGTCGCCAGGCACCCGGAGCGTCACCCGGGCCTGGGCGAGGACGGCCTGCCCAGCAAGGTGGACGTCCGCACGCGCGACCACTCGCACCCCGTGCCCGAGGGCGAGGTGCTGCGCTTTGCGCTCGCCGGCAACCAGAACTGCGGCAAGACCACGCTCTTCAACCAGCTCACGGGTGCCAACCAGCACGTGGGCAACTTCCCCGGCGTCACGGTGGACCGCAAGAGCGGCGCCATCAAGGGCCACCCCAACACGGACGTGACGGACCTGCCGGGCATCTACTCGCTGTCGCCGTACAGCCCCGAGGAGCTCGTCAGCCGCGAGTACATCCTGAACGAGAACCCCAACGGCATCATCAACATCGTCGACGCGACCAACATCGAGCGCAACCTCTACCTCACCATGCAGCTCATGGAGCTCGACAAGCCCATGGTGCTCGCGCTCAACATGATGGACGAGGTGCAGGGCAACGGTGGCACCATCGACGTCAACCTCATGGAGGACATGCTGGGCATCCCCGTGGTGCCCATATCCGCCGTCAAGGGCGAGGGCGTGGACGAGCTCGTGCGCCACGCCATCCACGTGGCGCGCTACCAGGAGCTCCCGGGCCGGCAGGACTTCTGCGACCCCACGGACCACGGCGGCGCCGTGCACCGCTGCCTGCACGCGATCATGCACCTCATCGAGGACCACGCCCAGCGCGCGCACATCCCCGTGCGCTTTGCCGCGTCCAAGCTGGTCGAGGGCGACAGCCACGTGATAGAGTCCCTCGGGCTCGAGCAGAACGAGCTCGACGCCGTGGAGCACATCGTGCGCCAGATGGAGGAGGAGCGTGGCCTGGACCGCGCCGCCGCCATGGCCGACATGCGTTTCTCGTTTATAGAGAAGATCGTGTCCGCCGCGGTCGTGAAGCCGCACGAGTCGCGCGAGCGCGAGCGCAGCCAGAGGATCGACCGCGTCCTCACGGGACGCTGGACGGCCATCCCCATGTTCGTGCTGATCATGGCGGCCGTGTTCTTCCTCACGTTCAACGTGATCGGCCTCTTCCTGCAGAACCTGGTGCAGGCGGGCGTGGACTCGCTCACGCACGTGACGGACGCCGCGCTCACGTCCGCGGGGGTGAACCCCGTCATACACTCGCTGGTCATCGGCGGCGTCTTCAACGCGGTGGGCACGGTGCTCCCCATCGCGCCCATCATCGTGACCATGTTCTTCTTCCTGTCGCTCTTGGAGGACACGGGCTACATGGCGCGCGTCGCGTTCTTCATGGACAAGCTGCTGCGCAGGATCGGCCTTTCCGGCCGCTCCATCGTGCCCATGCTCGTGGGCTTTGGCTGCACCGTGCCCGCCGTCATGTCTGCGCGCACGCTGCCGTCCGAGCGCGACCGCAAGCTCACCATCGCGCTCACGCCGTTCATGAGCTGCTCCACCAAGCTCACGATCTACGGCTACTTTGCGGCCGCCTTCTTCCCGGGCAGGGGAGGCATCGTGGTGCTCTGCCTGTACCTGCTGGGCATCCTGGTGGGCGTGCTCATCGCGCTCATCACGCACAAGACCATCGACAAGGCCGAGGCCGTGCCCTTTGTGATGGAGCTCCCCAACTACCGCCTGCCCAGCGCGCGTTCCGTCCTCATGCTCATGTGGGAGAAGACCAAGGACTTCCTGCGCCGCGCGTTCACCGTGGTCTTCGCGGCGGCCGTCGTCGTCTGGTTCCTCCAGAGCTTCAGCCCCACCCTCACGCTCGTCAAGAGCGAGCAGGACTCCATGCTGGCAGCGATCGGCGCCTGGATCGCCCCGATCTTCTCGCCCCTGGGCTTTGGCGACTGGCGCATCGCGACGTCGCTCATCGCGGGCTTCATGGCAAAGGAGATCGTGGTGGCCACGCTCTCCGTGCTGTTTGGCTCCACCGCACAGCTGCTGGCCGCTCTGACGCCGCTTTCCGTGGTGTCGCTCCTGGTGTTCTGCCTGCTGTACACGCCGTGCGTGGCGGCCATCGCAGCCATCCGCCGCGAGCTGGGCGGCAAGTGGGCACTGGGCATCGTCGTGTTCCAGTGCGCCGTGGCCTACCTGGTCGCCTTCCTGGTGCACGCCATTGGCCTGCTCCTGGGCTTCGCGTAGGGGAGAAGGGCGTGACGTCCTGACCTGCGGCATGGTAGAATGTTGGAAAGTAGGAATTTCCGACTTTCGATGGAGGCCAGGATGCTTGCGACGCTCAAGGACAAGGGACAGGTCACGATCCCCAAGAAGATCGTCAACCAGCTGGGCCTCGTGTCCGGCGACACGTTCGACGTCTACGTCGAGGACGGTGAGATTCGCTTTGTCCCAGTGGTCATCCGTCCCAAACGGGAGGTGGAGCGCCTGGAGCGTCTTGCCAGCGAGGCCGAGGCGCAGCTGGCCCATGGCGAGCTGCCCGTGTACGATGATGCGGAAAGCGCCATCGAAAGCCTGCATAGGGCGGGATGATGGCATACGGGCTTGTGCTCGCGCCCTCGTTTAGGAAGGCGTACGCGAAGCTGGAACGGCAGGAACAGGCATTAGTCGAGCGTAAGATGGTTATTCTTGCCAGCGACCCTTGGCATCTTTCATTTACTTGTTATGGAGGGGAGAAGACCGTGGCGAGCCTGGCAGACATGCTGTCCCAACAGACGGAGGACCAGCTGATCCTGGTTGACCTGCTCGACCGGCCGCGGGGCAGCATGGGCAAGCTCGCGTGCCACCAGCAGGGCAGGCTGCACCGTGCGTTCTCGCTCTTCCTGTACCGCTGGCGCGGCGACGCGATCGAGCTGCTCGTCCAGCGCCGCGCGGAGGGCAAGTACCACTCCGGTGGCCTCTTGGCGAACTCCGTCTGTTCGCACCCGCGGGTCGGTGAGTCCCTCGAGCAGGCCGTGCCGCGCCGCCTCACGCAGGAGCTTGGTGTTCCCGCGAAGACGGCCCAGGGTCTCCGTTACCGCGAGGCCGGTTCCTTCGTCTATCGCACCAGGTTCGCGAACGGCCTGACGGAGTACGAGTACGACCACGTCTTCGTGGCGGAGTTCGAGGGTTCCCTCGAGGACGGGACCCTCGCGCCAGACCCGGAGGAGGTCGCGGCGGTCGCGTGGGTCGACGCGGAGGAGCTGCTCGTGGACCTGCAGGCGCATCCCTCCCGCTACGCGAGCTGGTTCCTCACGGCGGCGCCAATGGTCATGCGCGCAATCGCGCCCGACGGCTAGCCTTTCGTATCGGGCTGGCCGGCCAGCCCCAGCTCCACCCGCGCCACCTCCGTGTATGTGAGCTCACCGCCCGCCGGGTGGTGGCTCCACATGAGCGAGATCGCTTCCACGGGCATCGCCTGCGGACACGCCGTGCCGCGGCCAGCGTCCAGCTCCAGGCTCACGCGGGCGAGAAGGCCGTCCGTGTCGCCCGCGGCCTCCCCGGGACGCACGCGGCATCCGCGTGCGAGCGTGAGGTGCGGCGTGTAGGCGCGTGCCTCCAGGGCGATGCCATGCGCGGCGAGCGCCGCGGCAAGGTCAGCCTGCAGCCGCAGGAGCTGCCGACGTCCCCCACGCTCTGCATCGGGCACGCCGGCCACGCCCTGCCACACGATGCCGCCGCGCCGCTTGCCAAAGCAGCCCAGGTCCCCAAGCCAGATCCTGAAGGGCGCGCCGCCCCCGTCCGCAAACTTCCGAGCCGCGTCGTGCATGGCCGCGAGCGCGCTGGCCTCGCCCTCCGCGTCGAGCTCGCCTAGGAAGGCGAGCGTGAGGTGGAGGTTTGCGGCCGCGGTGGGCTTGCCCTTCGCGAGGTGGGGGAGAACCGCCCGCTGTGCGCGCAGGAGCTCCGCCCGTGCGGCGTCGTCCGGCAGCACCGCAATAAACAGCCGCCTGCGCGCCGGGCGGGCGCCACCCAAGGTCGCTGCGTCCTTCTCGTTCCGCGCATTGCCACTGCTCATCGATACCTCCCATGCATATGCAAAAGCGACTACAGGCATTCATAAAACAGTATGCCAAACAACTAGTATGTGGTTTCACATACCATGATGCAACATTTTGAGTCGGTGGTATTCGATACCAAATACAAGTTGGGACACAGAGCTGGTACTTTGATTGCAACTTGTGCTTAACACTTGGAAATCGAATTTGCAACCTCAAAAATTCAATATAACGCTAGCAGAGAAAAACGAATCATCTCTGTCCGAAACCGCTATTATTCGGTACGTAATGGGTTCGGTAGTGCGAAAAGAGCGCGGGTGCGATGTGCGCCGCAGGATGGCCGTTCCCCGCGCCGGAAGGTAGGCGACACACGATGGCAACGCCAGACATCGTCTTTGCGAGGATCGACAACCGGCTCGTCCACGGTCAGGTGGGTGCCGCCTGGGTGGGCTCCATACCCACCTGCAATCTCATCGTCGTCGCGAACGACGACGCCGCTGCCGACCCCGTCCAGCAGTCCCTCATGAAGCTCACGGCGGACGCCGCGGGCGTGGGCATCAGGTTCTTCACCATCCAGAAGACCATCAACGTCATTGGCAAGGCCAGCGCCCGCCAGCACATCTTCATTGTGGCCAAGACGCCCGCGGACATGCGCAAGCTCGTCGAGGGCGGCGTCCCCATCAAGGAGGTCAACATCGGCAACATGCACGCCTCCGGGGACAAGCGCGTCTTCCACGACCAGCACGTCTACGTGGACGACCAGGACCTCGCGGACCTCAAGGCCATCCAGGACCACGGCACCAAGGTCTACATCCAGCTCATGCCGACCGGTCGCAAGGTCGAGGACCTGGGCCTCTAGGCAACGGTGCGGGGGCGGACGCGCCCCCAGCCTTTAATAAAACTTCATAGCACGCACTGACATCCATCGCTTATTGGGGTCCTGCTTCCATGGGGGGAGAAGGACTTGGGATAGGGAGGAAGCATGCAACTTACACTTGTGCAAGGGCTTCTGCTGTTCATAGTTGGCGCCATATGCCAATTCGACCAGCAGACCGAGGCCTTCTATTGGTTCAGGCCAATGGTCGCCTCGTTCTTCACGGGCATCATCCTGGGCAACGTCGAGCTCGGCGTCACCTGCGGTGCCGTGACCGAGCTCGCCTACCTGGGCATGACCAACGTCGGCGGCACCGTGCCGCCCGACCCGCTGTTCGCCGGCATCATGACCGTCGTCCTCGCATACACGACGGGCAAGACGCCCGAGACGGCGCTGGGGCTCTCGTACCCCTTCGCCCTTCTCGCCCAGGGAATCGGAATCCTCTTCAAGACGGTCTACTCCTTCGTGCCGCACAAGCTCGACAAGTACGCCGCCGAGGCCGACGTCAAGCACTTCAACGGCCTCATCTGGGGCGTCACGATCTTCGAGGCCGTGTTCTGCGGCTTCGTCATCTTCCTCTGCACCTACGCGCTGCAGGCGCCCATCCAGGCGTTCGTCAACTCGTTCCCCACGTGGGTCACGCACGGGCTCGAGATCGCCGGCGGGGTGCTTCCCGCGGTCGGCCTCGCGATGCTGCTGCTCAGCACGCTGAAGCCCGAGACCTACCCGTACCTGTTCATCGGCTTCATCATGGCGACGTTCCTCAAGATGCCCAACGTGCTGCCCGTGGCTATCGTCGGCGCGGCGCTCGCGGCGATCGACTACCGCTACCAGAAGCGCTTTGACGAGTGCGGTACTGCTGCAATAGACGACGGAGGCGACTCTGATGGCATCTAATCCCACCAACAAGAAGGGCGAGCCCCTCAAGACGCTCAGCAAGAAGGACATCACCCAGCTCGGCATCAACTCGCTCACCGAGCAGATCGCGTTCTCGTTCGAGCGCATGCAGGCGCCCGGCTGGACCATGAACATGATCCCGGGCTTCAAGAAGATCTACGGGGACTCCAAGGAGGACCTCAGCGAGTTCATGACCTACAACATGGAGTTCATGAACACCGAGCCGCACATGGCGACGCTGCTGCAGGGCATGGTCCTCGCCATGGAGGAGAAGGGCACGGACCGCAAGCTCATCTCCAGCGTGCGTAACGGCCTCTTTGGCCCCATGGCCGGCATCGGCGACTCCCTGTTCTGGTACACCGTGCTGCCCATCACGGCGGGCATCGCGTGCTCGCTCGCAAAGTCGGGCTCCGTGCTCGGCCCGCTGGTCTTCATCGCGATCTACCTGGTCGTCGGCTTCTCGCGCATCTGGTTCGCGCACCTGGGCTACAGCCTGGGCTCCAAGGCCGTCGAGAAGGTCGGCACCGCGACCAAGTACCTCACCGGCGCCGCGGGCATCCTCGGCACGACGGTCATCGGCGCGCTGATCCCGAGCTACGTCACGGTCGAGTTCCAGAAGAAGCTCGTCTTCGGCGTCGGCTCCACGACGGTCCAGTCGGTCTTCAACCAGCTGCTGCCCAACGTGCTGCCGCTGGCGACCGTGTTCCTTATCTACTGGCTGTTCAAGAAGAAGCACGTCAACACCATCGCCGTCATCGGCGGGGTCATCGTGTTTGGCCTGCTGATGTCGCTGCTCAACTGGATGTAGCGGATGTAGCGCACGTCGCGCTATAAATCTGGCAACCAAGTTCGCGGGACCTCGCACGCGGGGTCCCGCACGCTTTTAGGCGCCTCCGGGCGCAATGGGAGGATTCAATGGTAGGGATCATCGTCACGGGCCACGGCAACTTTGCCTCGGGCATCACGAGCGCGCTCGAGCTCATCGTCGGCCCGCAGGACGCGTACGAGGCGATCGACTTCACGTCGCTTTCCGGCACGGCCGAGCTGGAGAAGGACATGACCGCGGCGCTGGACGGGCTCCGCAAGCGCGAGGACGTGGACGGCGTGCTGGTGCTCTGCGACCTCGTGGGCGGCACGCCCTTCAAGACGGCCGCGACGCTGGGCGTCCCCCTGGGCGACGTGCGCGTGGTCGCGGGCGTCAACCTGGGCGGCCTCGTCGAGTGCGCGACGCAGCGCGACGCGGTGACGGACGTGGACGCGCTCGCGAAGCTCGCCAAGGACTCGATGCAGGCGTCCGTGGTGGAGTTCGAGCTCGCGGCGCCCGAGCCCGAGGAGGACGACGACTTCTCGGACGGCATCTAGCTATCTGGCCGCATGGCGCTTGCCCAGCGTCTGGGCGAGAAGGACAGGGCAGTCAGGAGGGCAGACGCCCTCCGACGCACAAGGGGGAGCCGCCGGTGGGACAACGTCCCGACCGGCGGCTCCCAGTTCTTCTCGCCCGTGTTATATGCCTGCGTCTTGCGGCTGGCTGCACCGCATCCGTCTGAGCCGGCGCGTTGGCTGGCGCCGCTAGAGCAGCGGCATGACGTCCTTGATCGTGTCCGTCTTGCTGGGGGCGTGCTTCTTGTACTCCGCCATGAGGGGGAAGTCGTCCCAGCGGCCGAGCGCGTCCGTGGCGTGGTGCGCGATGACCTGGAAGAACGGCAGCAGGTAGAGCGGCGAGAGCGTGGGCTCGCCGATGGCGCCCACGTTGGCGCAGAACGCGTTGGGGTCCGCCGCGTCCGCGTCGCCGCAGGTCACGAGGTACGTGTGGTCCGTAATGCTGCCGCAGGCGCGGTAGAGCTCGTGGGCGCGACGCGAGCCGCGGTTCATGTCGTCCACCACAAAGACCGTGCGCGTGGGGTTGAGCTGCAGGTTGGGGCCGTGGTTGAACTCCTCCGCCTCGAGCGCGAACGAGGGGATCTTCATGGTCTCGCCAAACTTGAGCGCGCCCTCGCACGCGATGCCGTAGGCCTGGTCGAAGCCGATGACGTAGTTGGTCTGGATCGAGAGCATGTCCTTGAGGTGCGCGGCGTAGAACTCCTCCGTCGCGGCCTGGACCGCCCGGTGGCGCTCCGGCGTGAGCTCGAGCTCGTCCACGATTCGGTCGTACGTGGTGTCGTCCATCCGTCCCATGCCGTGGGCGGCCTCGAGCGAGAAGAGCATGAGGAACAGGGCGAGCGTCGTCACACCCTTGGTGACGTAGCCCACGTACTCCGTGCCCACGCCGTAGTCGACCACGAGGTCCGCGTGGTCGCGGAAGTCGGAGTCGGGGTTGCCCGTGATGCCGATGGCGCGGCGGCCTGCCTGGCGCAGGCGGTCGAGCGCCTCGAGCGAGTTGGTGGAGCAGCCGGACTGCGACACCACAAAGCACAGCGTGTTGGCGCCGGGGAGGAAGTCCGAGGTGAGGAACGCGCCCGGCGTGGTGACGACGACGGGGACCTGCAGGCACTTGCGCATGAACGGCGCGGCGCAGCGGCTCGCGTTGGCGCTGGAGCCGCACGCGACGATCAGCACGGAGTCGTGCCCGCCGCGACGGAACTCATCCACCAGCGGCGCCACGAGCTCGGCCCTGCGGTCGACGTTCTTCTGTACCTGGTCCGGGGTCTCCCGCACGTAGGTCATCATCGTGATGTTGGAAAGGTCCTCTGCCACGCTACTCCTCCTTCTTGCATGCCGGCACAGGTCCGGCGTCCGATCCGTTTATCCGTTGCTAGCCGCGCTCCACGATTCCGCGCAGAAGCTGCCACACGCCAAAGATCGCGACGGCGGCCGCGGCCACGTAGTTGAAGGTGAGCGTGGTGCCCGTGAAGCCCTGCGTCCGTGCGTTCACTACCATGAGGCAGCAGCACGCGATGCCGCCGAGACCGTACACGATGCCCTGCACGAGGCTCATGCGCCGGCGGACGGGAAGCGACGCGTCGTCGTCCGGCGCGACCTCGAGGGTCGTCAGGAAGCGGTAGTAGAAGAGGTAGCTCATAAGAAGGATGAGGGCGACGGGTATCGCGACCAGCGCCAAGAAGCTCTTGGTGAACACCCACGCCAGCGCGCCTGCGGCCACGCCCAGCACGTAGCGCGAGCGGTACATGGTGCACGTGCGCTGCTGCGACGCGTCCAGGTAGAAGCTGTGCCTGAGCCACGTGTTGCTGTAGACCGCGCGACCGTCCTTTGCCACGCCGTACGTGGACGTCTTGCCCATGCTGCACCCCAATCCGGCGCCGCTGCAAGGGCGCCTCGTTTTTCTCACCCCTCCATTGTCGCGCTCTCAGGTGGTTTGGGCAAAGTTTTTATCATCTTGTGAGGGTGTTTGCCTTGGCTTTTTCATGCGGGCGAGAAGGACGTGGACGCCTAGGTGGCCGTCATGGGCGGCGGGTGCTACCGCCTGCCGCCCAAACGCGACCGCCTGCGCGGTTGAACACGGATTCGTGTACATCTTCTGGCCGAACTGGGCAATACTGACAGTGACAAGAAAGAGCCGCACGTAAAGTTGATCGGCGGCCGGAGCGGGAGGTGATGCCAGTGAACAGAGACGAGTGCCATCCTCGGTCCTTCGCGGAAGGCATCGCGCGTCCCGTCTACGCTTAGCGGGCAGGTAAGAAGCCCATCGTCAGCGGAATGAGATTCGCACAGTCTTCGAGCAGACAGACGGCAGAACCGGTCGACCGCGAAGGTACCTGAACGCCACCCGATGAGGCGTTGAGCGTCATGCAGGTCCCCGGAGTTCCGGGTGCGTTAAGTTGGTCAGTTGGACATGCTCTGTTAGGGGGAGAGTCCAAAGGGCAGGTAAAAAGTAAGACCCCTCGAGGGGGCGGCCAAAGAGCCGCCCCCTTTGGTTTGTGCCCTTCTCGCCCGCGTGATCCGATGTGTGCATGTTGGGGCGTTTTCGTGCTTCGTGGCATGGGCGGGCACTTTGGTTCCCCGCTGCGGGGACCGCATGATAGTATTTCTCACCATTGTGCATAGGCAGTCACCCGTATTGCGGTACCGCTCATGAGACGTTTGGTACCACATTTGCTGAATATGCGCTAAATTGGTAGTAAGAAATAGAATTTCTCTAGTGGATGAATTTCAAACTCGTTTGCTAGCAGACAGTCGCAAGGGAAGTCGCAATGCCAACAGACACCAGCCAGAGTGAGGTAATCTACCGGCCCTTTGCGGATGACGACTTTGACGCGGTCGCGAGGATCTGCGCGCGCACGTGGGCCTCGGACGTCGAGGGCGTCTACGACCGCATCACCTTTGGCAGGGTGTTCACGGCGGGCTCGCTCAGGCGCTCGCAGTTTTCCATCGTGGCGCAGAAGGGGCTCAAGGTGGTGGGCGCCTGCTTTGGCGGCTTCACGAAGGATGGCGCCATAGAGAAGAACGAGCGCTGGGAGAAGCGCTTTGAGGAGCTGATGGGGCCCGCACGCAAGCGCGCGAAGATCGGCGGCCCCAACGTTGAGGAGCTGCTCTTCAGCCGCCTGAGGATGTACACGACGGCCGACGTCTTCATCTCGCGCGGCTACAGCAACGGCGACGCGGAGCTCAACCTGTGCGTGGTGGACCCGGCGTCCAGGCACAACGGCATCGGCTCCGCCCTGATGGAGGAGGCCGTCATGCGCTTCTGCGAGCACAACTGCAGGGGCTTCTTCACCATGATGACCAAGGACTCCGACTGCGAGTTCTCCGAGCACATGGGGCTCAGGCTCATCCAGGAGAAGCGCGGCATCTACGGCGACCCCGACGCGGGCGTCATCTACCTGTACGGCCGCAGGCTCTAGGCGGGCGCCGTCACCGCCGGCGGTGGTATCCTGATTCGGCAAACCAGCGGCGCGGCGGGCGGTCCCGTCGCGGGAGAGCCAGACGGTGATAGAACATGATGCACATAAGCCATGCGATCCTGCATGCCTTTGACTTCGAGTCGGGAAGCACGTCCTTCTCGCAGCGTGAGCTTGACCTCGACACGCGCGCGACCAAGTCGTACGTGCAGCGCTACATGCGCAAGATCAGCTCGAACGCGGAGAGCCGGCACGGCCAGTTTTCCGACCAGAGCGGCTTTGCGGACGCGCTCCACGGCTACGTGGCTGGCCAGGTGGGCTTCACGGAGATATCTCAGCAGGTGGCGCAGTACCTGTGGGAGGAGCTCCGTCGCTGCGACGACTTGGAGGAGTGCGACCTCCTGGTGTGCGACTTCACGGACACGCAGGACATGAAGGCCAAGGCCGAGCAGGCCGGCGGCGGCGCGGTGGCGCAGGCGATGGCCGAGGCCGCTGCGGAGGCACCGGACCTGGAGGACCTGAGCCGCAGGTACTTTGCGGCCGTGCTGCTGCCCAGGAAGCAGGCGTTCATCCACGACCTGGGCGCGGACGCCACGGGCGCCCCGCAGAACCAGATCCTGCGCCAGGACTCCACGCTGCCGAGCCCCACGCAGAAGGTCGACAGCTACGTGCTGGTCGACCTTGGCGACTTCAGCATCGACTTCCACGACAAGGTGCGCACCGTGGGCACGCAGGAGCGCCAGGTCATCCCCGAGGGGTTGCTCCAGTGCAGCGTGCAGGCGTCGAGCCGCGAGGTGGTGGAGGCGGTCGAGAAGATCGTGGCGGACGTGGCCGAGGAGGCCGGCGTCAACGTGACGGAGGCCGTCGCTCACGCCAAGGCCGTGGTGCAGTCGAGCGCCGAGGTGGACGAGTCGTTTGCGCCGGAGACCGTGGGCAAGAAGGTCTTCGAGGACGAGCCCGAGCTGCAGGAGCGCTACGAGCAGGTGTCCCGCGAGAAGGAGCTTCCCGAGGAGGTCCCCGTCAAGCGCGGCGTCGCCAACCGCCTGGCAAAGAACCACAAGATAAAGACCGACACGGGCATCGAGATCACGTTCCCATCGCAGTACGCCTCCGACTCCAACTACATCGAGTTCACGACGGACGCGGAGGGCTACGTGTCCATCCTCATCAAGAACGTGGGAAAGATAGAGAACAAGTAGCGTTGTGCCGCGACCGCGGATGGCGCGGCGGAGGGGAGAAGGACATGGTCAGCCTGCTGGTGCTCGTTCGTCACGGAGATGCGGAGCCGAAGGGGGCGGCCGGCGACAAGGCGCGTCGCCTCACCCCGGAGGGCCTCGAGCGGCTGAGGAAGTCCTACCCGGGCCTGTTTGCGGACCTCGAACCGCGTGGCGAGCTGGAGCTCTGGGTGAGCCCCGCCGTGCGTGCGCAGATGACCGCGGAGGTAGTGGCGGATGCGTTGGGCGTGGACCCGAGCGAGGGCATCCCGCACGAGTCGCTGTACGACCAGGACGACGAGACGTTCCTGAGTGAGCTGCGCGCGTCGGACGCGGGCACGGTCGTGGCGGTGGGCCACGTGCCCTTTATGCGGAACATGGTCGCATGGTTGTGTGGCGAGGACCTGCCGTTCCCCAAAGGCGCGGTTGCGGCAATCGAGTTCCCGCAGGGTAAGATCGCGAGGGGCGCGGGGCGCTTGCTCTGGCTGCGCGAGGCATAGGGACTTTCTGAGCACGTTATCCCTACGCAACGGGATGTCTATCAGCTATTGAACTTTTCCGCAAGCGTTCTGGCGACGGAGCGGTCGGTTGCACCGGAGAGGTCAGCCTTCACGAGGGGGCTGGCCTCTATTGCGGTCACGAGACGCTGGAACTTGCCGGCAGCCGAGGCCGTGCGGATATCGTATTCGCCCGTCTTCACAAAGCGTGGGGTGGCGTTTAGCTGCACGTCGTACTCGTACATCCTCTGGGCTGGCTCGCACTTTGAAACATATGCTTTTCTCGACATGACCTCTGCCCTCCTTGCGGGGTGGATGCTGGTTTGTATCGGGTTCGGCCCTACTCCTGCTCGAGCACCTCGTTCATGGAGCCGGAGCGGAACCCCGTCATGTCGCAGGTCACGTAGGCGAAGCCGAGCTCGCGCAGGTGTGAAACGACCTGGTGGCGCAGCGTGGGCTCCATGAGGCGCGCGAGGTCGCCCTCGGGAACCTCGATGCGCGCGATGAGGCCGTCCGCGCCGTGGATGCGCACGCGGAGCTGGCCAAAGCCCAGGCCGTGGAGGTAGTCCTCCGCCCTGCCGATGCGCTCGAGCTTTTGGGCCGTGATCTTCTCGCCATACGCGACGCGGGATGAGAGGCACGCCGCGCTGGGCTTGTTCCAGGTGGGGAGGCCCATCTCGTGCGAGAGCGCGCGTATGTCCGCCTTGGTGAGGTGCGCGTGGCGAAGCGGGCTCTTGATGTTGAGCTCCTCGAGGGCCTTGAGGCCCGGCCGCCAGTCGCCCAGGTCGTCCTGGTTGGTGCCGTCGGCCACGAAGCGCAGGTCGTTGGCGTCCGCGACGAGCTTGAGCTCCGAGAAGAGCGCGTGCTTGCAGGTGTAGCAGCGGTCGGGGTGGTTCTCCGCAAAGCCCGGGACCTCGAGCTCGTCGTACTCGATCACGACCTGGGGGATGCCCAGGCGCTTGCAGAGCTCGCTCGCGTCCGTCAGTTCCTGCGGACGCGAGCCGCGGATGCTCGCGGTGAGGGCCATCATGTGGTCGCCCAGGGTGTCGTGCGCGACCTTGGTGAGGAAGGTCGAGTCGACGCCGCCGGAGAACGCAACCGCAACGCTGCCGAGCTGGCGCAGGTATGCGCGTAAGTCTTGCAGCTTCCTGTGAAGCTCGTCCTGTGGATTCTGCGGCGCATCGCCCATGGCGACCTCCTCGAATGTCCCACGCCAGGCAGTGGCTCTGCGGCGTTGTCTTGCGATTGTATCGCGGGCCGCGTCACGTCAACTCTTGTTATCGCGAATTTAACCTACGCGCGGTGGCCTGCGGCGCGTAGAATCTCCCGTCCCGAGGCACGACGGATGGGAGGGCGTATGGGCGGGCTTGTTGTGTGGGGCGAATGGCCGTGTTGGACGCTTGCGGTTGTGGTCGCGGCATCCGTTGGAGCCGGCGTGGGGGAGGCGTCCGTGCGGGCCGCGTGCGCGTGGGGCGCCGGTCTGACGGGTGATGACGGGGTGCCAAGGCCGGGCGCGATGGGGCGCCTTGCGGGTGCGCTCGCGGGCGCCATTGTGGTGGGGGTGGAGGCATGGTCGCTCGCGGGCGGGGGCGGCGCCCCCGCGTGGCACGAGCCGGGCGAGACGTCGTCTGCGCTGGTGCTGTGCTGCTGCCTGGTGTGGGCGTCCGCCTTTGACCTGACGTGGATGCGCATACCCAACGGGTGCCTTGCCGTGGCCGCGGCGGTGCGGGTGGCCTGCCTCGTGTTGGATGGGCTGCTGCGGGGCATGGGGCCCGCGTCGGCCCTGCTTGGGGCGACGGGGCGCGTGCTCGTGGCAGCGGGCGTGGTGGGCGTTGCCATGGCCTTCTCGCTCGTGGCGGCCCGCCAACTGGGGG
>ERZ791908.977-NODE-977-length-22136-cov-5.182782_pt1 | contig 22136 bp, 20 predicted proteins | sample MGYA00510144_ERZ791908 | MGnify/ENA primary metagenome ERZ791908 (study PRJEB30046, sample SAMN00792105) | human gut metagenome | study: EMG produced TPA metagenomics assembly of the A metagenome-wide association study of gut microbiota in type 2...
TGTAAATTTGCCGGAAACAGAATGAATTGATGCCTTAAAAAATGACGGATAACACTTTGGGAAAAAGAAAATGAATGAGATAAAAGCAAGCGATATCATCAAGTGGCAGAACACGCTGATCACTATGAAGGATGAGAACGGAAAGCCACTGTATTCCAGGAAGTATCTGAAAACGATCCAGTCACAGCTTAGCTGCATCTTTAATCACGCTGTGCGCCTCTATGAACTGAAGAAAAATCCGGTTCATGCGGCTGGTCCGATTGGAGGGGATGATAGAACACAGGAAACGAGCATCTGGTCGAAGGACGAGTACAGGGCATTCTCTGAGGCAATCAGCGATAACATCGAAAGCTTCACGGCATTCGAAGTGCTTTACTGGGGAGGTCTCAGACTCGGCGAAATGCTTGCATTGACATTAGGCGATATCGACTTTGAGAACGATGAGATCCACATTACAAAGTCTCTTCAGCACATCAGGGGTCAGATTGTTATCACACCACCAAAGACAAAGAAGGGGATCAGAGTGGTGAAGATCCCACACTTCCTGACTAGAGAGCTGGAGATGTTTACCAGGATGCAGTATGGAATTAATCCCGAGAATCGAATCTTTATGATATCGAAGGAATTCCTGCATCATGAAATGGATCGCGGTAGTGAAGCTGCTGGAGTAAAGAGAATCCGTATTCACGATCTGAGACATTCGCATGTGTCTATGCTGATCGATATGGGATTCTCTGCAGTAGATATCGCAAACAGAGTAGGACATGAAAACATTGATATCACAATGCACTACGCTCACATGTTCCCTCATAAGCAGAAGGAAATCGTGGGCAAACTAGAAATAGAAAATGACTGGCAGGAGGCGATATAGATATGGGAGGATATCAACAGAAAGGAGAAAAGCCGCTTCGTAATTACAAGAACAGAAAAAGGTACATCACGGTCGGCTTCCGAGTCTCACCGGAACAGAGGGATGAGCTCTATAAGAGAATCCACCTTACTGGAAGGAGCATTCAGGACTACATGCTGCAAAGCGGGTTGAGTCAGCAGATCGTAGTCGTTGGAAATGAACGACTCCGCAGAAGGATCATCGAAAGACTTGAAGTCTTGGAGCCGAAGCTGAATGAGATAGCAAAAGGTCATTCCGATGATGAGAACGTCCTTACTGAGCTCCGGACGATATATGAGATCACCAAAACATGGGAATAGGAAAAAGTAAATATCGTTGGCCATAGGCGTTACCAATTCACACAGTCGGTAGCGCCTTTTATAATGCAAGGACGAAGATCCATTGTACGAGCAGGTCAAGATGCCCTGTGATACTAATTTGATACTAAGCGCTTTGAAAGCAACAAAGAATATGATGAAATCGGTGAGTTAGGGGGTAAGAAATGGCTGGAAACCAAAGGAAATGGTGGGATCTGATGGAGTAGCCGAACCTGAGAGAGCGAGCCGCAGGCGAAGCTCGACTGGCAAGCCGCACGTCGTATATACCGAATATCGAAGAGATGAGTACGAAAGTGCTCGTCTCTTTTTTCATGCCCCCAAATCAGCATGTATTCTGGCAGAAGGCAGTATCCGGCTCCGGCAGAGACGAGAGCAGTAGTTATTGACAAAATACACTTGACAAGTAACCGATTGGTAACTATAATAAAGGTGACCGATCGGTTACTTATGTTATGGGGTGAAAGTATGATGAGTGATACGAAAGAGCGGATTCTCGAAACGGCATTAGAACTGTTTGCGCAGAATGGATATCTGGGAACTTCTATGAGTGAAATTGCAAGGGAACTTAACCTTACGAAAGCGGCCCTGTATAAGCACTATGCGGGCAAGCAGGAAATCCTGGACTGCATCATCGAGCGGATGCAGCAGATGGATTACGAGCGTGCAGAACAGTACGAGATGCCGGAAACCGAGCCGGATGGATTTGCGGAGGCCTATATGCAGACTCCGGTTGAACAGATCCGCGCATACAGCATGGCGCAGTTTAATCATTGGACAAAGGAAAGTTTCTCCGCCAATTTCCGCAAGATGTTAACCCTGGAACAGTACCGCAGCCCGGAAATGGCACAGCTTCACCATGATTATCTTGCCGGGGGACCTTTGTCCTATATGGCGGCGATCTTCCGGAAACTGACGGATTCTGATGAAGCGGCCATGCAGCTGGCGCTGGAGTTTTATGGACCAATGTATCTGCTGTACAGTGTTTATGATGAGGCAGAGGATAAGGGTGCTGTTGCGCCTGTGCTGGAAGCTCATATCAACCGGTTTATCGCCAGGGTAGAATCCACTTACAGGAAGGACAGGGAGAGCTTATGACAGACGCGGAAGAGAAGCGCTGGGTCTTATGTCCCAGATGCGGAGCAAAAACACGATTGCAGATATTCAGGGAGACGGAACTGAAAGAATTTCCCTTGTTCTGTCCCAAATGCAAGAGGGAAAGCATTATCGATGTAAAGAATAAGGATCGGAGGTGATTACCATGGCCTGGTACCATGAAGCTGTATTTTATCATATTTATCCACTCGGTCTGGCGGGAGCGCCGGCCAATAACGAGGGAGGGGAGCCGGTCCACCGGCTGAACAATCTTCTTCCCTGGATTGATCATATTAAGAAAATCGGCTGCAATGCTCTCTACATCGGTCCCTTGTTTGAGTCCGTGAGCCACGGTTATGACACGACCGACTATAAGATGCTGGACCGGCGGCTGGGAACGAACGACGACCTGATCAATTTCGTCCGGATCTGCCATGAGAAGGGCATCCGGGTGATTTTTGACGGCGTCTTCAACCACACCGGACGTGAATTTTTCGCTTTCAGGGACTTAAGAGAAAACCGGGAAAATTCCAGATATAAGGACTGGTACTGCAATGTGAATTTCGGCAGTAACAACGAGTTCAACGACGGTTTTTCCTATGACAACTGGGGCGGTTACAACATTATGGCTAAACTGAACCAGTGGAATCCGGAGGTCCGGGATTATATTTCCGGTATCATCAAATACTGGGTAGAGAGCTTCGACATCGACGGAATCCGGCTGGACGCGGCGGATGTCATGGATTTTGAGTATCTGAAGACCCTCCGCAGAACCGCGAATGAGGTCAAGCCTGATTTCTGGCTGATGGGCGAGGTGATTCACGGAGAATACATCCGCTGGGTGAACGACGACATGCTGCACGCCGTGACCGATTACGCCTTGCATAAGGCCCTTTATTCCGGCCACAACGACCATAATTACTTTGAGATTGCACATAATGTGAAGAGGCTGATGGACATGGCCGGAGGCAGTCCGTTGCGCCTTGGCCTGTATAATTTTGTCGACAACCACGATGTGGCCCGCATCGCGTCCAAGGTCAATAATAAGGAACATCTCCGCCCAATCTACATCCTGCTATATACGCTTCCGGGCGTGCCGTCGATCTATTATGGCTCGGAATTCGGCATCGAGGGGCAGAAGGAGCAGGGTTCCGACGCAGCCCTCCGGCCATGCCTGCATCTGGAGGACTTCCGAGACGCGGGACAAAAGAATAACTTGACAAGGCTGATCAATGGCCTGGGACGGGTCCGCCAGTCTGAGCCGGCGCTTTCCTATGGGGTATATGAGGAACGTTACCTGACCAACCGCCAGTACGCCTTCGCGAGAAAGCTGGACGGAAGAGATGTCATCGTCACGGTGAATAATGATGAAAATCCGGCCTCCTTCGATGTCCGCTGCGACGCGGGAAGATACCGGGGCGCCCTGACCCATGCAGAAGCCGTCAGTGAAAACGGGCACATTCATGTGGAGCTGGAAGCCAGCGGCGGGGAGATTTGGATTCCGGAGAATCCTGAATAACAGGACGTGCAGCTCCCATCTGGCGGCATTTACCGGCCAGTATGTGCTGTAGTTATAGCATATTTCCTATCCGGCATTGTACATCTTAATGGCGGATGCATAAAATAGCAGGTGAAGACTGAAATTATGAGGAAAACAGGAGGCAGATCATGGATAAATCGTTCCCGGAAATGAAGAAATACTTTGGCTTTGGCTGTATGCGCCTGCCGATGAAGGGTGAGGAAGTGGATCTGGATCAGTTTATCCAGATGACGGATCTGTTTATTGAAAACGGATTCAATTACTTCGATACGGCGCATGGCTATATCAACGGAAAATCAGAGACGGCGATCCGCGCGGCGCTGACCAGCCGTCATAAGAGGGAAGAGTATCTTCTTACCGATAAGCTGACGGAGCCGTATTTTAAGAAGCAGGAAGATATCCGGCCGTTTTTCGAGAAGCAGCTGGAGTGGTGCGGCGTAGATTACTTTGACTTTTATCTGATGCACGCCCAGGGAGCCGGAAACTATGAGAAATTCAAGCGCTGCCATGCCTATGAAACGGCTTTTGAGCTGAAGAAAGAGGGAAAAATCCGCCATGTGGGCATTTCTTTCCATGACAAGGCCGATGTTCTGGACCGGATTCTCACGGATTATCCGGAGATCGAGATCGTCCAGATTCAGTTCAATTATCTGGATTATGAGGATTCTTCCGTGGAGAGCCGAAAGGTTTACGAAGTGGCAAGAAAGCATAATAAGCCGCTTCTGATCATGGAGCCGGTGAAGGGCGGAAGTCTTGTGAATCTGCCGGAAAATGCGCAGAAGATCTATGATGATCTGAATCGGAAAAACGGCACACATAATTCCAATGCCAGCTATGCAATCCGCTTTGCGGCAGGGTTCGACGGAATCCGCATGGTGCTGTCCGGCATGAGCACGCTGGAGCAGATGAAGGATAACCTTTCCTTTATGAAGGATTTTCAGCCGTTGACAAAAGAAGAACAGCAGGCGGTCGATGAAGTGACAGCGGAATTCCACAAGCTTGACCTGATACCATGTACTTCCTGCCATTACTGTGTAGAAGAAAACCACTGTCCGAAAGAAATCCGTATTCCGGACATGTTCGCCTGCCTGAATAAGAAAAATGCATTCCAAAGTACAAATATGGATTTCTACTATAACAATGTACTGACCGTCGGTCACGGGAAGGCAAGCGACTGCATCAAGTGCGGCGGATGTGAACGTGTCTGTCCGCAGCATCTGGAAATCCGGAAACTGCTGGAGGATGTAGCGGCAGAGTTTGAAGGGGCTGCTGAGGAATAGTTTTTGAAGAATGAAAGACGGACCACGTTTATCTCTTAGAGTGGGAGAATGTGATGACAGGGGCTGCTGCACCAGGTATTGAAAATATGACCTGTTGCAGCGGCCCCTGTTTCAGATATTCATCGATTATGCAGACCTTATCAGCATGAATTCTCGTAATCTGGTAATATTTTTGGTAGAACTATTTAAAATCTGCGTATCGTACCAAGTATGCAGTATTATTTAGGTAAGATCAGGAGAAGCCGTGTGTTTTTACCAAATACCCAGGGCGAGTATAGGCATTAAGACTGGGAAGGTGGGAAAATTTTAGTAGTTTTATCCCGCTGAACGAGGCAATATTCTGACATTTCGGCTTATCGTTGATTTCTCTCTTATATTTACTGAGCGGCTGCAGAAAATTTATACATGTTTATTTGTTATTATAAATCCTGGTAATCAAATAATGAGAATGTACATGTAAAGATACAGGAGTTTGGTATGAATCGTGATTATTTTTCAATACTACCAAAAATAATCTTCTGTTTGTAAAAAGATGGATTTTTCACGGGTTTTACCAATGGGATTTTGCATGACTTCACTCCAGTTGCGATTGAAGATGATTGAACTACATTTTCGGATAGAAACGTGGGAAATAATTAGCACAAGTGCCTGAAGCAGAAGATACACAGTCCGGAGCAGGCCGGCGGAGTCGGAAGCGTGAGTATGCGCGAAGGGAGCCGGGAGGCGTTCCAGGCATCAGGCTGCGTACAGCTCACAGAAAAACCCGGAGATCTGTCAGCAAAACTCCACGGCCATTTGATACCCTCTGAAACTCGCAGGTGATACGCAAAATGCTGTAGAATTGTTGTATAATAATAAGAAATGAAGGTGAGCAGCGGCGCAGGCCTGAACGTGCAGAAGTTCAAGCGAGACTGCGTGACAGAAAAGAATTGAACAAGCAGGAGGAGTTACGGATGACAGAATGGAGAAATTTTGATGAGCTGAAGTCCTTTCAGACACTGAAAAACGAGCAGAAGGTTGATCTTCCGGCAGTGATGGCCGGCGAATCCGGGGCAGAGCGTGTCAGAAAATACAGTGTTCCGATGGCAGAAGGACTGCAGTATAATTTTGCTGCGAAGGCTGTGGATGATACGATTCTTTCTGATCTGGCAGAGCTGGCTCAGGAAGCGGAACTCAGCAGCAAGTTTAAGGAGCTGTATGAAGGAGCGGTAATCAACACAGGCGAGAAGCGTCTGGTGCTTCATCATCTTACGCGCGGGCAGCTGGGCGGCGATGTCATTGCTGACGGTGTGAACAAGCGTGAATTCTATCTGGAGCAGCAGAAGCGGATTGCGGATTTTGCGCGGGACGTTCATGAGGGAAAGATCGTAAATGAACATGGAGAAAAGTTTACTGCGGTTGTGCAGATCGGAATTGGCGGAAGCGATCTGGGCCCTCGCGCGATGTATCTGGCTCTTCAGAACTGGGCAAAAGCCAATAAGCAAGATTACATGGACGCCGCCTTCATCAGCAATGTTGACCCGGATGATGCCGCATCGGTTCTGGCCTCCGTCGATGTGGCGCACGCCATCTTCATTCTGGTTTCTAAATCAGGGACGACACTGGAGACACTGACCAACGAGACCTTTGTGCAGAACGCACTCCGCGCACAGGGGCTGGATCCTGCCCGTCACATGATTGCTGTCACCAGTGAGACATCACCTCTTGCGCATAATGACGACTACATGGCCGCATTCTATATGGATGACTATATCGGCGGCCGCTATTCCTCTACATCGGCAGTCGGCGGCGCTGTGCTGTCCCTGGCCTTCGGACCGGAAGTTTTCTCGGAATTTCTGAATGGCGCGGCGGCAGAAGACCAGCTGGCAAAGGAGACGGATCCGCTGAAGAATCCGGACATGCTGGATGCCCTGATCGGTGTTTATGAGAGAAACTTCCTGGGATATGAGAGTACAGCAGTTCTTCCGTATTCACAGGCACTCAGCCGTTTTCCGGCCCATCTTCAGCAGCTGGACATGGAATCCAACGGAAAGTCCGTAAACCGCTTCGGAGAGCCGGTATCTTATCCGACCGGTCCGGTACTGTTCGGTGAACCGGGAACAAATGGCCAGCATTCTTTCTACCAGCTTTTGCATCAGGGAAAGAATATCGTGCCACTTCAGTTCGTCGGCTTCAGAAAGAGTCAGCTGGGCGTGGACGATCGCATTCAGGGCAGCACGAGCCAGCAGAAGCTCTGCGCCAACGTAGCGGCACAGATTGTCGCCTTTGCCTGTGGTAAGCCGGATGAGAATCGGAATAAGAACTTTGAGGGCGGCCGTCCTTCCAGCATCATTATCGGTGATGAAGTCACTCCGCGCAGTCTGGGCGCATTGCTGGCACATTTCGAGAACAAGGTTATGTTCCAGGGCTTCGTCTGGAATCTGAACAGCTTCGACCAGGAAGGCGTTCAGCTTGGCAAACTGCTGGCAAAACGTGTTCTTGCGCATGATACAGAGGGTGCACTGGCAGAATACAGCAGGCTGCTGAATATCTAGTTTTCCGGATTCCTGGTCTGGAGTAATATTTTATGGAAAAGACATCACACGAGGGCGGCAGCCCTCGTTTTTTATTGTCTGGCCGTTAGACGACAACAAGGTTCCTGGGCACTCACCCGACGCTTCAGAGTCGTGGAAGGGTGGGGTTCTTATTGGGATCGTAAGAAATCACTTTCTATTATGTATTTACAGATTTGATGAATACAGACAATTTCCTGTACCTGATATTATTTATCCTATATAAAATACAGGATAAATGGTAGAATAAAATTGGCTGTTTACGCTATATGGGAAAGAGTGTTTTGTGATTAAAGGGTAACGGGGATATGAGACTAAGTAAGCAAAACTGCATTCTGCTGATTGTCATCGGAATCATTCTGATCGCAGGTTCTCTGGACGGACTGTGCAGGGTATACCAGTCAGATCTTCAAGAGCAAAAAGCTAACGCAGCAGTGGTAACAAAAGCCTACGCGCAGGAACTGGAACGTGATTTTCAGTATGCGGCCAATAAGAGTAATGCTCTTGAGAAAGCCATCGTGAAAAGTCAGGGAAAGCTGGATAATTTTCAGGAGACTGCCAGCACCCTGATGACGAATAATGTAGGATTAATTGAACTGGCTCCGGATGGTGTCGTTACGGAGACCTATCCCTCCTCTTCGCCGTCTTTAGGGGTGAATCTGAATGCAGATAAGAGTGCTCTCGATGTAATGAATTATGCAAAGGAGAAAAATAAGCCGGTTCTTTACGGGCCGTTCTCGATCAAATCTGTGGGTGAATGTGTTGCAATCACCAATCCGGTATACATGAAAGATAAAAACGGCGGGAAAAAATTCTGGGGATATATCATATTTGCCATTAAGGTCCCGGATATCTATGAACATACACTGAAGGCACTTCACTCCCTGGGCTATGAATATAATCTGAGCAGCACCATTTCACCGCTTTCAGACAAGTCCGTCCTTGCTTCGTCGTCTTTGTCCAATCGGGGAAAATTGAGTGATCCGGTAAAGTACTCCTTTACATGCGGGGACTGCCAGTGGACGCTTGAAGTCAAACCGGAACATGGCTGGAGATCAACAAGAATGCTGCCATATTTGGTATTCTGTATTTTTCTTTTCACAGCAATTGAAGGAATGCTGTATTTTATTCTGCGAATCAGACAGCAGGACCGGAAACTGCGGAGACTCGCTTATCGGGACGCGCTCACCGGTCTGCTCAGCCGCGGCGGCTTTATGATGCAGCTGGATAAACAGATCAGCGAGAATCCGGAAACGCCGGTCACGGCAGTTTTTCTGGATCTGGATGATTTTAAAGTCATTAATGATGTTTATGGTCATAATGCCGGCGATCAGGCGCTGATCCATATTTCTGAATATCTGAGAGCTTCCTTTCCAGAGGGAACGCTGATTGGGCGCACGGGCGGCGATGAAATCTGTGCGGCTGTGATTAACCAGTCTCATGAGGAGACGGCTGAGCTGATTCGGTATATCATTGCGGAGGTACAGGGCTTTAACTACGAGGGCAGAACAATTCCATATTCCATTTCGGCAGGATTTGCGGACTATCCTGCGCAGGCAGAAAGCCGGTCACAGCTGATTGTTCTGGCGGATGAGGCCCTGTATGCGGCAAAAATCGGAGGCAAGCATGATGCCAGGTATTATGAACCAGGGATGTCTGAGATTAAACGGGAACACCTGGGCTTCAGTGCTCACACCCTTGCGTCAGGAATTCCCGGTGCCTTCCTGGTCTATAAATCCGACCCGGAGGATGAAGAGATACTTTTCGCGAATAACTCTCTGGTGCAGATGCTGGGATGCAGTGATTTCGATGATCTTCTGCAGTATACAGGAGGAAAATTTCAGAACTTTATTCATCCGGACGACCGCGTGCGTGTGGAAGAGTTCATCTGGAAGCAGATTAACCGCCAGAAACAGCAGGACGCAGACCAGCCATATTATGAAGACTATGTAGAGTATAAGATTGTCACGAAGCAGGGCCAGGTCATTCCGGTCATTGATGTCGGACGGCTCGTCCACGATGATGCCTATGGTGATGTTTTCTTTGTCTTCATTTACGCACGCGGCCTGATGGATGAACATCTGGCTGATGATGAAGCTGTTTCCTCTGCGCAGGCTGGAAAATCCCGGTGTCCAGTGGATGAGTGTGAGGCTCCATAATGAAAGTTCGTCAGCAGAGTGTGAAAAGGAGGGCCGCTGGCCGGTTCAGGCACTGCCGACTGTCCCGGCTAGTAAGACAGCGCATAGCCTCTTGCATGGATAAGTTTTGTCCGATGACGATGCAGGGGGTACAATAAAGATATTCGCGAAGGCTGAGAAGGGGAAAGTGAAGGAGCATGATCATCAATACAGGGCAGAGAACGGACATTCCGGCGTTTTACGCGCCGTGGCTGGCGAACCGGCTGAGAGCAGGGTCCGTCTGCGTGCGTAATCCGTATAATCCGGTTCAGGTCAGCCGTTACCGCTTCGATCCGTCCGTTGTGGATGTGATCGCTTTCTGCACCAAAAATCCTGCTCCAATGTTTCCGTACTTGGGTCTTCTGAAGGATTACGGGCAGTTCTGGTTCGTCACAATCACGCCCTACGGCAGAGATATTGAGCCGAATGTTCCGGATAAACACCGCCTGCTGGATGATTTCCGGAGGCTGTCGGATACTGTCGGCATCCATTCCATCGGCTGGCGGTATGATCCTATATTTATTTCCGAACGATATTCTGCTGCTTATCATCTGCGCGCCTTCGAAACAATGGCCTCTGCGCTGGATGGGTACACAGAAACGGTCGTTATCAGTTTCATCGACCTGTATCCGAAAGTCCGGCGGAATTTTCCGCAGGTCCGTGAAGTCACCCAGGAGCAGCGCCTGACTCTGGGAAAGGCCATGATTGAGATTGCGGCGTCTCACGGCATGACGGTGAAGCCCTGTGCAGAGGGCGATGAGCTTGCTCCGTATGGGGCCGACTGCAGCGGGTGCATGCAGATACGCGACTATGAGAAAGCAATTGGGATGCCTCTTCATGCGCCAAAAAGAAAAGATGCAAGGAAGGAATGTGCCTGTTATCTGGCCTGCGATATCGGCGCCTACGACAGCTGCAGACACTTCTGCCGCTACTGCTATGCAAACGCGGAACCGTCGAAAGTACTGGAAAACAGCCGTCTGCACGACCCCGAGTCGCCGTTTCTGATCGGCGGCTATCGGGATGGGGATAGGATTCACGATGTGCCGCAGGAGTCCTGGGTGGAGAGGCAGATGCGAATTCAGCTATAAATATCAGACTTGTAGAGATCGCAAGGAACTGAATGCCGGCTCCGGAACTGCTCTACAGACCGGGGCTGAGGCAGTGTCGCGATTAATCTGCATAGACTTTTACGCGTACGTTACAGTGATGGCTTTTACTTATATCCTTCCATTTCCTACCATTTTTTATATAACTTTGACCAGGTTTCGAGCTTGAGATATATTCTATGTAATTTCGGCTTTCATCGTATGGAATGGACATGCTCTTATCTACAGGAATCTATGAAGGGCATTGCAGGAGGATGGGTGCGGTCATTTAAGTATACAGTACACATATTCATGAAATATTCATGGTATGTTGTAAATATTTGTAAACGTAAGGTCCATAATCATTCGGGAATTGCTCATAAATTGCCAGATTCCCGAGATCGTTTTTATGTGGCTCGGGAATCTCCTCTTATCCGGCCATTTCCCGAACTTTCAGGGATTCATATTTCGGGAAATGGCTTCATACTGACGATTTCCCGAAGTCAGCGAATTCATTGCTGGAGAAATCGTCAGGCGTCCAGGTTTAGTTTGTTTAAAGAAAATTCTAATCGCAGTTATTATACAACATACATGCATAATAATACAATTGTTATGATATAAATACAAAGTGTATCAATATACACCGAATGAGTTCTACTTACAGCTCGGGAAAAGCGCTTTTTATCTGCATTTCCCGAACTATAGAAAAAGGAGCTCGGGAAAAAGCTGATAACGTGGCATTTCCCGAACTTTGTTCAATCGTAAGCGTGTTTATTATACAGGATACTTCACCTGCTTTCATCGCGGAGTACACCCGGCCTGTAGACCCAGCTCTGGAATGCGGCAATCAGACTAAGAAATGCCGTTCCATATCTTGCGCTATCTATGGTATAGTGAAAATAGAAACAGCAGCGGTTTGCCTTGAGATGTCAGAAAAGAGTGTCATTATTCAGGGAAGCTCTGCAGGGTAAAATGGGAGAATGCTCATGCGCGCGTTTATCGAGTTAAAGGATGTAAACAAAATTTACCATATGGGCGACGTGGAGATCCGCGCCGTGGATGGAGTGAATTTCACCGTGAATGAGGGTGAATTTGCGGTGATCGTGGGGCCGAGCGGTGCGGGAAAGACGACCGTATTGAATATCTTAGGCGGTATGGACACGGTTTCCTCAGGTGATGTCTGGGTGGACGGAAAAAACATCGCAGAATATTCCAGAAAGCAGCTAATCGGGTTCCGCAGAGAAGAAATCGGTTTTGTCTTCCAGTTCTATAATCTGGTGCAGAATCTGACAGCGCTGGAAAATGTGGAGCTCGCCGTGCAGATCTGTAAGGATTACCGGGATCCGGAGGAGGTTCTGGACGGTGTGGGTCTGAAGGACCGGATGAACAATTTTCCTGCCCAGCTTTCCGGAGGCGAGCAGCAGAGGGTGGCCATTGCCCGGGCGCTGGCGAAGAATCCGAAGCTCCTGCTCTGTGACGAGCCGACCGGGGCACTGGACGACCAGACCGGGCGGCAGATCCTGCACCTGCTCCACCAGAGCTGCAGAAAATACCATATGACCGTGATTATGATTACGCACAATCATGCGCTGACCGCCATGGCCGACCGCGTGATCGAGATCCGAAATGGCAGGGCGGAACGTGTATACACCAACGAAACGCCGCAGTCCATCGATGAGATCGTATGGTAGAAAGCATGGGGAAAAGCAGAGACTGCAGAAAAGGAGGACCGTTCGCAAGATGAAAACAGCCGTCTGGAAAAACTTTTACCGCGAGATCAGGCAGTATCCGGGTCGATTTTTGTCGATCCTGTTCATTGTCCTTCTTGGCGTGTCTTTTTTGTCCGGGGTAAGAGCCTGTGAGCCGGATATGCAGCAGAGTCTGACGGCCTATATGAACCGGCATAAATACATGGACGTGAAGATCCAGTCAACGCTGGGGCTGACGGATGCGGATGTCAGAGCGGCCCGGAAAGTGGATGGAATTTCAGAGGCAGTGGGGGCCTGCAGCACCGATGTTCTGAGTGATTATGGAAATCAGACGCAGGTGCTGCACGTGATGAGCACGGTCCGGGGAATGAATATGTTTACGGTGAGGTCCGGGCGGCTTCCGCGCAGACAGAACGAGTGTCTGCTGGATGCTGAGCTCGCGAAAGAGCGGCGTATTTCTGTCGGGGATAAGATTCCGCTCTATTCAGGGACAAAGGCCAAACTCAGCAAGCGTTTAAAATACAGCAGCTTCACCGTCACCGGCATCGGCAGCAGTCCGGCGTACCTTACGGAAGACCGCGGCAGTACGACCCTTGGAAATGGCACAGTGGACGGCTTTATCGCTGTAAGACCATCGGCATTTTCCATGGATTCATATTCTGCGGTTTACTGCCGGGTGACGGGTGCGGAAAAGTACACGACGGGGTCGGCAGCGTATAAAGAGAAAGTTCGTGCGGCACAGAAACATCTCCGGAAACTGGCGGCTTCCCGGTGCAGGGTAAGGCTCGGCCAGATGAAACAGCGGGTCGTTCAGACTGTGCAGGCCTCTTATCCGGGAATCGATCGGGCATCGGCTGAGGCAATTGCGCAGAAACAGATGAAAAAGCTGGGATCGGGGAAATGGTATGTGCAGGGAAGGGCACAGGATCAGGCCTATGCGGAATATCTGCAGAATGCGGAACGCATCGCGGCGATCGGAAAAGTATTCCCGCTCATTTTTTTCCTGGTCGCAGCTCTGGTCAGCCTGACGGCGATGACCCGTATGGTGGAGGAAGAGCGGGAACAGATCGGCCTGATGGAGGCATTGGGCTATGGAAGAGGCGTCATCATCAGGAAGTTCGCCGGTTACAGCCTTCTGGCGACGGTAACGGGAAGCATTGCCGGTGTTCTGATCGGCGAAAAAATGCTTCCCTATATCATTATCAATGCCTACCGGAATCAGTTCGTGAATATGGATCAGACGGTGATTCCTTATGAGTGGAAATTCTCTCTTCTTGCGGCTTCAGCGGCGGTTATCTGTAATCTGACCGCGACTTTCTGGGCCTGTGGCCATCTGCTGAAGGAAGTTCCGTCCCAGCTGATGCGTCCGGAAGCGCCGAAAAACGGAAGCCGGATCTGGCTGGAGAGGATCACGCCGCTGTGGAAACGGCTGAATTTCAGCAGCAAGGCGACTCTGCGGAATATTTTCCGCTATAAGAAGAGGCTGTTTATGACGATTATCGGAATTGGCGGCTGCACGGCGCTGCTTTTGACTGGTTTCGGCATCCGGGATGCAGTGACGGAAATTTCCGTGAATCAGTATAGCCGTGTGCAGACCTATGACGCCCAGCTGATCGTCAATCCAGATGCCTCCGCATCTTCCAGAGCTGGGCTTAGCCGTACACTGAAGAATACGTCGGAAATCGGAAGCACGGAAAAGCTGTATCAGGACAGCGTCACCATGAAGAAAGGCGGGAAATCTTACAGCGGATATGTCGTCGTTCCGAAGGATCCGGAACGCCTGGGCCAGTTCATCAGCCTGCACGACCGAGTGTCCGGAAAGAAGTACCATCTGAATGATCATTCCGTGATTCTGACGGAAAAAGCGGCCAGTCTTCTGCATGTAAAGAAGGGATCCCGCATTAGCCTGAAACTGAACGGCAGCAGGACGGTACGGGTAAAAGTCGGCGCTGTCGCGGAGAATTACGTCCTTCATTATGTCTATATTTCCCCTTCCTATTACCGGCAGCTGACCGGAAAGAATGCAGAAAGCAACAGCATTCTGCTGAACTGGAAAGGAAGAAACGTGCATGAGAAGGCTGTTTCCAGGAAGCTCCTGAAAAACGATGCGGTTTCCCAGATCAGTCTGACGAGTGACGCAAAAAAGGCGATGAAGAAGACGGTCGATCTGCTGAGAACAGTGGTCGGGGTGCTGAGCGGCGCGGCGGCCATGCTGGCCTTTGTCGTGATGTTCAACCTGAACAGCATCAGCATCACCGAGCGGCGGCGTGAACTGGCTACCTTGAAGGTTCTTGGATTTTACGATGGGGAAGTGTCCATGTATATTTTCCGGGAGAACATCATTCTGACCGGAATCAGCATCGTGCTGGGACTCTTTCTGGGTGTCTGGCTGAAGAGTTTCATCATGTCGACAGCAGAGACCAATGACCTGATGTTCGGGCGGACGGTCGCAGGGTCCAGTTTTCTCCTTGCTGCACTCCTGACGGTGGCTTTTGCAATCATCGTGAATGGGATCTCCTCGATTTCCATGCGGCGCATCGACATGATCGAGTCGCTGAAGAGTGTGGAGTAGGAGTTGTGTGCAGAAGAGAGAATTGGATCCTTTTGATAAAATCAGCAGAACGGTTATCATCATAACAATAAAATATGCATACGGAAACTTTTAAACATGATAGAAAGTTTCTGTATGCATTTCTTTTCTCTTTCCGTTAAGTGGCAGCAAGGTACCCGAATATCCGCCCGACGCTGCAGCATCGGGGTAGGATATGGTATTCGCTGTTTCATCAACAGATGTCAGTAGGTTGATTTTACAGTCTGCACTGTGCGATGAAGTGTGCGTTCTCCGGCAGCTGCAGGTCGTCTTCCGGTGCCTCGAAAGACCACTTCTTCAGGCCCTCTCCCTCGCCGCGGGTGCGCTCGTTGACCGCGTAGAAGTTGAACATCTCGATGCCGTAGTTCAGGTGGGTGTCTGCTTCTCCGGTCATCTCATCGTCCAGGCCGATCAGGCATACGGCGTTCTTTGTGAGGATAACGCGGTACGGCTGGCGGTTGAAGAAGGACTGCGCAACGCTCATGCAGAGGAGAGCGTCGTTCAGCTGCGGATACTGCGGAGCAACCAGGTCGATTTCCGTCTTGTTTCCGAAAGTGCCGTCAAAAACAAATTCGTCAAGGGAAATCTTGGATGCTGCACGTGTCGCTGTCTTGTTGACCTTGACATCGGACGGGCTCTTGATATCCAGGCGTGTGCCCTTCTTGTCTTTATTTCTGTAACCGAATCCGACAACGACAGCCAGTGTCTTGTCCGTGCTGATGCTGATCTGTGCCTTGGCCTTGTCTGCATCGTTGACGGTCAGCCAGCATGCAGCCAGTCCCAGTGTCGTCAGTTTCAGTGTCAGTGCCTGCATGATGAATGCGGCATTTTCCAGATAATGATCCTTCTTCTCAGAGAAAAGCAGTGCATACTGCGGGGAATGGATCATAAATCCATTGTATCCGACGGTGCTCTCGAACTTTGCTGCCTCTTCATGGTCGATAATATGAAATTCCGTTGCGATGCTGTCATCCAGGGCGTCACACTTGGAAACACTGTCTTTAATCTGCTGAAGGTCTGCGGCATCCACATCTTCATCCGTAAATGCTCTGCAGGATTCACGTTTCATGATCAGGTCATAGTAATTTAAATTCTCCATAGAATATGTTCTCCCTTCTGTAAGTTTCGTGTATTGGGCGATTTCTCATCATTACTGCTCATACGTTAAGTATATAACATTTCCTGGAATATTGCCACAACTCACAGAGTCTCTTATGCCCGGTTTTTCTTTAGGTAATCGATATACTTATCGCCCCAGACTTCGATGCTGTCCAGCACCGGGCCGAAGGACTGGCCGATGTCGGTAAGTTCGTATTCCACGCGCGGAGGGACTTCCGGGTAGACGGTGCGGCTGATGATTCCCTCATTCTGCAGCTTCTTCAGCTGCGTAGAAAGGGTGGCCTGGGTGACTTCGATGTTTTTCTGAATTTCGTTGAAGCGTTTCGGGCCATCTGAAAGTTCGTGAAGGATGAGGATGGCCCATTTTCCCTGAAGGACCTGCTGGGCGGTGACGAAGGGGCAGACGCCGAACAGTCCGGCCTGATTGCATTTCTCTTTTTTCATTCTAGTTCTCCAATTCCAATGTAAAACATACCAAGTAAATAGAAAAATCCTTCTTGCACATTTGATTTTGTCCAATTATATTTATCATATAGAGAAAAGAAATCTAAAGCAAGTATAAAGATTAAAGTTATACAGAAATTACATGAATCGAGGGGATTAAGATGACAAAGAGAATGCCGGTTGTATTCTCCGGACACGGAAGCCCGATGGTGGCGCTGGAAGATAATGAAATTACACAGGGTATGCAGGCCGTCGGAGAACGGATTCTGCGGGATTTCGGAAAGCCGAAGGCGATTCTGGCGGTGTCCGGACACTGGTTTGTGCCGGGAACGCTGGTTCAGAGCGCGCCGGAACCGAGACAGGTCTACGATATGTACGGTTTTCCGAGGGAGCTGTATGAGGTGAAATATCCGGTGAAGGGCAGCGCGGAGCTCACGAAAGAGGTTGAAAATCTTCTGGGAGGCGCGGTTTCTGAGGATAATAACTGGGGGATCGACCATGGAACATGGACGGTGCTGGTGCACATGTTCCCGAAGGCGGACATTCCGGTGGTGCAGCTTTCCGTCAACCAGGGACTCAGCCCGCAGGAGAGTTACGATCTTGGAAAGAAACTGGCGGCGCTTCGTGAAGAAGGATACCTGATTTTCGGAAGCGGAAACGTCGTGCACAACCTCTTCCGTGTGGAATGGGACAATGAAGGCGGCACACCGGAGGCAGAAGGATTCAATGATTACATCCGCGAGGCCGTGCTCAGCGGTGATGCTGACAGCGTCATTCACTTTGACCGGCACCCGGACGCGGAATATGCCGTCCCGACGCCGGACCATTTCCTGCCGCTCCTCTACTGCCTTGGCGCAGCAGAGGGAGACACCGCGGAGGACTTCAACAACGTCTGCAATCTCGGATCCATGGCGATGACCGGATTTATTTTCGGCGGCAAAAAATAATACAGGCAAGGGGAAAACGCCCCTGCCTGTATCTCAACCATTACCTGCAGCCAGACGGCTGTAATGAGTCAAGCTATTAATCGTCACTTACCAATATTTTAAAACAGCAGGGAATTTGCTCAGTGCCTGCTGTTTTTCTTTTGCAGTTTTCCTGTGTAAAGATAAAACGGAATGGCCAGAAGCTGGGCGCAGACAGAAAACGTGATCATCAGCGGCATGCTGAAATCGTAGAGGATTCCCATCAGCCAGCTTCCCAGAAACCAGAAAATGCCGAAGGAGCATTCAAAGATTCCATATCCCGTCGCCCGGCTGTTTTTCGGGACGATCTGGGCGATGACGGATTTCATGATGGATTCCTGGGCGCCCATGCCGATTCCCCAGAGGATGACGCCAAGTATCAGGGAAGACATGGAATGCATGCCGAAAACGAAGACAGAGAAAAATGCGGAAAGCAACGTGGACCAGACCAGAACACTGACGCCCCTCTTATCGTACCAGAAGCCGAAGACCAGCGCAGAGACGGCATCGACCAGCATGGCAAGCGCGTAGAGCAGGGGCAGATTTCCCTGAGTCATGATGGATCCGCCCGAGGCAATATAAACCCTGGAAACATGCATGGCGATCAGAGAGTAGTCGATAAATCCGAAGGCGAAACAGCTGATTCCGGCGATGTAAATGCGGAAACTTTTCTTCATGTGGAAGGGCTCTTCATGAGCCGGTTCCGGCTCGAATTTTTCCGGGTTCGGGAATTTCTGACGGGTGAAAATCAGAAAGAGAAGAGTCAGAGCGCCTGGAACTGCCAGCATGGCAAAGCAGAGGCGGTAGCGCTGGAAGGTCGTGCCGCTCGTCTTCATCAGCAGAATCAGATAGAGGAAGACCGGCCCTGCAAAGGCGCCGATCTGGTCCAGCACTTCCTGAATACCAAAACTTTTTCCCACTCCCTCCTGCGTTGCCGCAAAGGACATGATCGTGTCTTTTGACGGCTTTTTTATTGCCTTTCCCATTCTCTGAATGACCAGAAGAACGCAGGCAGCGATCCAGCCGTGGCTTCCAACCAGGGCCAGAGCCGGCACGCAGATCACGTCCAGCACATAGCCGGCAATGGTCATGAACCAGTATTTTCCAGTTTTGTCGGACAGTTTCCCGAACACATAGCGCAGGGAATAGCCGACCAGTTCGCCCAGGCCGGAGATAAATCCGATAGTCCCTGCGGAAGCGCCCAGTGCCGCCAGATAGGCGCCTCGGATGCTGTCCGCGCCCTCATGGGTCATATCTGAAAAAAGACTGACGATGCCGAAGAGCAGGATAAACACCAGTGCCGCGGACCAGCGTTTTTTCGTATTCCCCCTGCCGGGTGCGTTTTGTCGTGAATGCTTCATTGCTCTCTTCCTTTCCTGAGTTCTACTGTATCACAAATGTTCAGGGAAGGTATTAACAGATTATAAGATCGGAGGAATTATGTCAGGCTGTGACAAATATAAAAAGCAAGATGTAAAATATAATTGACAAAACTGCGCATATATTGTACTCTGAGGATACAGGAAAGAGAGGCCTTCTGGATGCGGATTCATCCGCGGGAAAGGAGAATATTATGAGTACTTCGTTTAGCGCAGGATTGTCAGTAGGCTTTGCCATTGTGTGTCTGGTACGGCTTGTCTGGGTGTACAGGAGAAAGAAGGCAGGCCAGCTTTCTCACTATGATGAGAGGCAGAAACAGATACAGGCGAAGGGAAATTACATCGGATATAAGACGATGATCGGAATGTCGGTGGCCATAATATTTATTCTGGAATCCGGAAAGAAAGTGCTGTTTTCACCGGGCATGTGGGTCCTCATGGCCATTATAATCAGCGGGCTGACAGGGATCATCTATATGATCATCCGTGGCGCATACATTGAATATGATAAAAAGGGAAACACTCAGCTGCTGCTGTTTGCACTGCTCGGGGCTGCAAACATTTTGTCCGCGGTAACGCAGGGCACACATGGAAATCTTTTTGTGCACGGCGTTATTACCGTGGCATCCGGAGCCAATCTGGCCTGTGGTTTATGCTTACTGGTTATGTTCCTGGCGGTTCTGATCCGAAGATTTACCGATAAAGGGGAGAGTGAGGAGGAATGAAGAATCTGAGAATGAAAGCCGCCCGGGCGGCAAAGGATCTCTCCCAGGCGGAACTGGCGGAGCTCTGCGATGTCTCCAGGCAGACCATCAGCGCTATTGAAAAGGGTGACTATAATCCGACGATTCATCTCTGTATTTCCATCTGCAAGGCGCTGGATAAAACGCTGGACGAGCTCTTCTGGGAAGAGTAAAAATTTTTGATTGTCTATCCGTCAGACGACAACAAGGTTCCCGGGTACCCACCCGACGCTTTAGCGTCGGGAAGGGTGGGGTTCTTATTCCTTTATCAGGCACAGGGAAGCAGCCTTCCCGGCTGTCTGCCCTGTGCCTGTGTTTATGGTCCGTTTGGGGTCAGATCAGTCTTCTGCATCTGCAAGCAGACGGAAATGGCTTTTCCAGAAATCGATCAGGCCATCCTCCTTCATTTTTCCGAGTTCTTTGGAAAGCGCAGTCCGGTCGATGTTCAGGTAATCAGCCAGCTGCTGGCGGTTGAAGGGAATTGTGACATCCAGAGAACGCTGCTGCAGGGACATGGTATTCAGGTAAGCCATGACTTTTCCGCGGATTGTTTTGGGTGCGGTATGGAAACTGCGGTTAGAGAGAATCAGGTTCTTATGCAGGGCGATGCGCAGCAGGTTTTCCGTCAGTTTTCCGGTGATTTCATGGGCACTGCAGTCATGCTCCAGCAGCTGACTGACTTCAAAAAAGGCGATGGTGCAGTCTTTTGCAGCGATGACATCGACAGGAAGAATGATTCCCGGTGTCATGGCGTACATTTCTCCGAAACATTCCCCGGGGTCGACTTCCGTGAGGATGGTGCGGTTTCCCCAGCGGTCGTTCCGCTCTACGGTTACGCTCCCTTTCAGGACCATTCCCATAAAGCGGATATCCTGCCCGGCGGTAAGGATGCGTTCCAATTTCGAATAGCTTCTCTGGTAATAATTCAGACAGCTGAAGGCCCTGGCAAGGTCTTCTTTTGTCATGCCATGAAACATCCTCGTCTTCAAAAAGAAATCCTCGTTCATAATATATTCCTCTGCAAAAAGTGGTTATAACCACGGTGTGATTTCAGCTTCCGTGTTAAGTTTATCATGTAAGCGAAAGGAAGTGAATGTCATGAAGGAAGAGGCAGGAAGAATCTTTAAGATTGCAGAAGAAAACGCGCCGGTGCCGGGCTGTACGATTTCCAACACCGTCGGAAAAAGCGGCGGCTGCAGCATCACCCATTTCGCGCTGGCAGAGGGTACAGACATCAGTGCGGAGATTTACAGAAACCCGAAACTGTGGGCCGCGGCAGGAGGCAGGATGACCGCCTTCGGACGCGATGGGCTTGAAAAAAAGCTTGAGGCAGGCGATGTCTTCGTCGTACCTGCGGGCGTACCGATTGGCATACGGGCTGAGGAAGACAGCGTATATACAGAAATTACATTACAGGAGGAATCAGAAATGAACAAAGTATTAAAATCAGCAGAAGTATTTTCGCTTAAGGATCTCATCCCTTATCAGGATGGAAAGATTGTTAACATGGACCTGATCAACGATCCGAAGCTGAAGCTCGTCATCATGAGTTTCGATGCAGGAACTGGCCTGGAGGAGCATGCGGCTCCTGGCGAGGCACTGATCACAGCCCTGGACGGTGAAGCAGTCATCGGATATGAGGGAAAAGAATACCGGATCAAGGCCGGAGAGAACTTCAAGTTCGATAAACTTGGCAGACATTCTGTAACGGCAGACCATAAGTTCAAGATGGCCCTGCTGCTGCAGCTTGACTGATAGATAAATGGACCATATAACCATACAGCAACAATTCGATTTACAATGAGGAGGAACAATTATGAAATATCATGTAGATCAGGACACCTGCATCGGATGCGGACTCTGCAACAGCACATGTCCGGCAGTATTTTCCATGAATGACGAGGGAAAAGCCGAAGCAATCGAAGGTGAGGTTCCGGAAACTGAACTGGATGCCGCTGCGGAAGCCAAGGATGGCTGCCCGGTAGGAGCAATTGAAGAGGCTTAATGGCCGGGAATTAAACATGAAGCGGGGCTGCAAATGCGACAGCCCCGCTTTTTTATTGTCTGTCCGTTAGACGACAACAAGGTTCCCGGGCACCCACCCGACGCTTCAGCGTCGTGGAAGGGTGGAGTTCTTATTGTCTGTCCGTTAGACGACAACAAGGTTCCCGGGCACCCGCCCGACGCTTTGATATGCTCCCTTTATGAGAGACAGTGAAAAAATAAAACACTGT
>ERZ791908.978-NODE-978-length-22125-cov-11.494835_pt1 | contig 22125 bp, 16 predicted proteins | sample MGYA00510144_ERZ791908 | MGnify/ENA primary metagenome ERZ791908 (study PRJEB30046, sample SAMN00792105) | human gut metagenome | study: EMG produced TPA metagenomics assembly of the A metagenome-wide association study of gut microbiota in type 2...
GGTACTTCGACCGCATCTACGACTTCGGCGACAGCCTGCTCTGCCTGCGCAACACGTTCACCAACTTCGACGCCGGTGCGTTTCTCGTCACGCTGAACGAGGACGGCCTCACGATGCTCGACCTGCAGTTCCTGGTATTTGCCGCGTTTGCCTGCCTCATCGTCTTTGTGGTGAGCCTCGCGCAGGAGCGCGGCGTGGACGTGTCCGAGCGCATCCTTGGCTGGAACTGCGTGGCGCGAGCCGCCCTCTACTTCCTCGTCCTTGGCCTCATTGTCATCACGAGCTTCCTCACCCAGAACGTCGCCGGGGGGTTCATGTATGCCAACTTCTAGCGAGAAGGTCAGCACGGCCGAGAAGCCCAAAGCCACCGCGCCCACTGGCTCCCCCGCTGCCCACAGACCCCGCGCACCGCGCCACGGCTGGCGCCGCGCGCTCGAGGTCGTTGTCATTGTCGCGCTTATCATCGGCGCAAACGTCCTCATCACCTTGGGCTTCGAGCTCTACAGCTCGCTGGCAAACGTGATGTGGGACGAGTACCGTGCGGCGGCAGGGGGGAGCATCGACACCGTGATCGTGGGCTCGTCGACCGGACAGCGCTCCTTCGACCCGTCGGTCCTCGACGCTACCCTGGGCACTACCACCTTTAACATGGCCACCCCCGCGCAGGAGCTCGACGACTCCTACACCGCGGCCAAGCAGGCTATCGAGGACCACCACGTAAAGCGCGTGATTCTCGCCCTAGACTACGAGTCCATCTCCACGGTCAAGTGGCCGGGCTCGCACGTGGCCTTTGCCCGCGCCAAGATGGCAGAGGAGTCCTTCCCCCAGGCCGTGGCCGACTACTGGGGGCTCCTCACCAGCTCCTCGTTCTTCGACGGGGCAGACTCCATCTGCGCGCTCTTCCCGTGGGGCTACAACCACGTGGAGCTTGACGCCGAGCACATCGCGACCAACTTCAACGACCGCGTGAGCGGCACTGCGCCCGTCCAGGCGGCAGAGCGCGTCATGGACGGCTGGACCTACTATGGCAACGGCTACGGCAACTACGACGGTGTGCTCGACTACTCAACGGCGCGCGACCACCTTTCGGTGACGGAGGATGGACCGGCTGACTTTGACCAGCAGGGCCTCGACTGGATCCAGAACATCTGCGACCTCTGCCGCGAGCACGGCGTGCAGCTCGTGGTTGTGGTGACGCCGCGCCCGGCGTTCAACGTGCTTGTCTACGGCGAGAAGTACCCCGAGCAGATGTTGCGACTCCAGCAGGTGGTCGAGCGGGCCGGAGGCACCTTCCTCGACGCCAACCTTGCCAAGGGCGGCTGGTACGAGACGCGCGATGAAGACTTCTACGACGGCGAGCACCTCAACCACAATGGCGCCACGCGCTTCTCGCAGGCGTTTGCAAGCGCGCTCCAGGCGCTGGACGCCGGTGGTTCCACCTCAAGCCTCACCTACTCATACGACCAGTGGGACCAGTACCTTGCATCGATAGACAACATCTCGGCCGTCACTTCGACCTCCTACATGGAGGACAACAACACCGTCGTCAACGCCATTGCCTACGCTGGGTCCAACGTGCCGGTGGAGTATCGCTTCTCGCTTGTGGCCGATGACGGCACGACGACGCTCCTCCAGGACTGGAGCACGAGCGATACCTGCACCATCCCGCAAGACAAGATCTCCGAGGGCTCGTCACAGGTGGAGGTCTGCGTGCGCCGGGCGGGTACGACCGTGGGCTACGAGCGCTACTGCATGCAGGACATTTCGGGCTAGGTTTCCTGGCTCAGGGAAGGAAGCGGACATGAGAAACGTAATCGAGTGGCTTGAGGCTACGGCCGTGGCGACGCCGGAGCGCGTTGCCGTGGCGGACCCAGACTCGAGCCTCACCTACGGCGAGCTGCGGCGAGAGGCCCAGGCAGCCGGCACGTGGCTTGCGGCGCGCACTCAGCCCCGCCAGGCCGTGGCGCTCTTCCTCGAGAAGAGCTGCGGCGCGCTTGCCTGCATGCTGGGTGCCGTCTATGCGGGCGGGTTCTACTCGGTGATCGACATCCGTCAGCCGGAGGGCCGCGTCCACGCCATCGTCGAAGCGCTGGCGCCGTCCTGCGTGCTCACCGACGCCGCGAACGCGGCGCGGGCGCAGGAGCTTCTCGGCGCCACGGGCGTCAAGATTGCGCGCATCGAGGACATCGTGGGCGGCCCCGTGGACGAGGCGCTTCTCGCGCGCAGGCGCGCCCAGGCGCTGGACGTGGACCCGCTCTACGTGAACTTCACGAGCGGCAGCACGGGCATGCCCAAGGGCGTGGTTGTCTCGCACCGCTCGGTCATCGACTTCATTCCCACCTTTGACCAGCTCTTTGGCATTGGTGAGAGCGACGTGATTGCCAACCAGGCGCCCTTCGACTTTGACGTCTCGGTGAAGGACATCTATTCGGCACTGCGCTGCGGCGCCCGGCTGCAGCTAGTGCCGCGCGAGTACTTCACGCAGCCCACCAAGCTCATGGACTATCTGGCGGACTCCCAGGTCACAACCCTCATCTGGGCGGTCTCGGCCATGTGCTTCGTCTCGATCATGAACGGCTTCGACTACCGCGTGCCCACAACGGTGCGCCGCGTGCTCTTCTCGGGCGAGGTCATGCCGCCCAAGCAGCTGGCCGTGTGGCGCCGCTACCTGCCAGACGCCACCTACGTGAACCTCTATGGCCCCACCGAGATTACCTGCAACTGCACGTATTACGTGGTTGATCGCGAGTTTGGCAAGCACGAGGTCATCCCCATGGGCAAGGCCTTCCCCAACGAGCGCGTCTTTCTTCTGGACGAGAACAACCAGGAGGTCACGGCCCCGGGCGTGGAGGGCGAGGTCTGCGTCTCGGGCACGGCGCTGGGGCTGGGCTACCTGGGAGACCCCGAGCGCACCGCCGCGGCGTTCACGCAGAACCCGCTCAATGGCCGCTGGCTCGAGCCCATCTACCGCACCGGAGACCTGGCGACGTACGACCAGAATGGCAACCTGGTGTACTCGTCGCGCAAGGACTTCCAGATCAAGCACATGGGCCAGCGCATCGAGCTGGGAGACATCGAGGCGGCCGCGCAGGCCACGGACGGCGTGGATCGCGCCTGCTGCACCTACGACCAGCGCCGTAAGCGCATCCGCCTCTACTACGTGGGCACCATCGACGAGAAGGGCCTGGCAGACGCCCTTGCGGCGGTGCTTCCGCCCTACATGGAGCCCAACCATGTGCGCCGCGTGGACCAGATGCCGCTCACCAAGAACGGCAAGATCGACCGCAAGGCGCTCGACGGAATGGGGAGGTAGTCATGACCAACGAGGAGCTTCTCGCCTGCGCAACCGAGCTGGGCACGCCAACCTACGTCTTCGATACGCAGACCTTTGGCGCTCGCCTGGACGCCGTGCGAGAGATCTGGGGGCCCAAGGTCGACCTCTGCTACTCGATTAAGGCAAACCCCTTCCTGGTTCCCACGGCCTTGGCGCATGGCTACGCGCTTGAGGTCTGTAGCCCCGGCGAGCTGGCCATCTGCGAGCGCGACGGCGTGGACCCCGCGCGCATCGTCTACTCCGGCGTGTGCAAGCAGGCCAAGGACGTGCGCGAGGCCCTGCGCTTTGGCGCGGGCACCTTCACGGCCGAGTCGCTGGGGCAGCTGGCCCTGGTGGACGCCGAGGCCGCCGCTGCCGGCGTGCGCGTGCCCACGCTCCTGCGCCTGAACGGTGGCAGCCAGTTTGGCATGAGCCGAGAGGACCTCGTCCACGCCGTTGACCACCGAGACGAGCTTGCCGGCTGCGAGCTGGTGGGCATCCACTACTTTGTGGGCACCCAGCGCGCCAAGCTCAAGTGGCAGCAGCGGGAGCTGGCCATGCTCGCCGAGCTCATCGACGAGCTGCGCCGCGACCACGGATGGCGCGCGCAGCGCCTGGAGTACGGCCCCGGCCTCGCGGTGCCGCTCTTCGAGGGCCAGGACTTCTCGGACACGCTTGCCCCCGCACGCGACATTGCGCCCGGGCTTGCAGCCATGGCCGACCGCGTGGAGCTGCAGGTTGAGATGGGCCGCTTCCTGGCAACCGAGTGCGGCTACTACCTGGCGCACGTGGTGGACGAGAAGGACAACGAGGACACGAGCTACGCCTTCATCGATGGCGGCATGAACCACGTGACCTACTTTGGCCAGATGATGGGCATGAAGGAGCCGCGGATCCGCAACCTCTCGCACGACGAGCGCGTGCGGTCTGGGGTGGCGGCGGGCGAGGCCCGTGACTGGGCGCTCTGCGGGAGCCTCTGCACCACGGCTGACGTGCTTGTGCGCAAGGCGCCCTTCGCAGACCTGCGCGTGGGCGACCTTCTCGCCTTCGAGAACATTGGCGCGTACTCGGTGACCGAGGGCATCTACCTGTTCCTGAGCAGGACCATGCCCGCTGTTGCCCTGCGCGATGGCCGCGGGGTGCGCGTTGTGCGCGAGCCCATGGAGACTTGGCAGAACAACTGCTGCTAGGCATTACGCGCGTGCATACTGCGATAGTCTCTTATCGAAATCGACGAAATGTGCTGGACATTTTGGAGGTAGCCATGGATGACGATTTGACGCTCGACCACATGATTGAGCTGCTTGGGGATGTCAAGGGTAACGTCGACTACGAGAACTGCACCACGCTTGTGGACGACCGCGTGCTGGATTCCTTCGACATCCTCTCCATTATTAGCTCCATCAACGACGAGTTTGACGTCTCGGTGCCTGCCAAGGACATTGTCCCTGACAACTTCAACAGCGCCCAGGCAATGCTCGACATGGTGAAGCGCCTGGTGGACGAGGAGGGCTAGGAGCCGACTCTTGGATCTACTCTCACTTTCGTTCGTTCTGTTCCTTGCGGTGTCGCTTGCGGCCTACTACCTGGTAGGCCGCATTTGTTCTCGCGTGCAGTGGCTGGTCCTGCTCGCCGCGAGCCTGGCCTTCTACTGCCTGGTGGGAAGGTGGCAGACGCTCGCCTACATGCTGGCCTGCGCCGCCGTCACCTGGGCGGCGCCCCTCGCGCTCGCGCGCATGGACGCCCGCTGCGGGGAGGAGCGCGCCGCCGCGCCGGACCGCGCCGCGAGGAGGGCCGTGAAGGCCGCCTGGGCCAGGCGCCGCAGGACGGTGCTGGTGGCGTCGCTCCTCGCATGCTTCGGGATACTGGCCTACCTCAAGTACTGGAACGTGCTGCTCTACGAGGTGGGGCTGGCGGCGTCCCCGACCAGCCTGGGGCTGCTGCTGCCCCTGGGCATCTCCTTCTACACCTTCCAGTCCGTCTCCTACGTGGTGGACGCCTACAACGGCCGCTTCGAGCCGCAGGGGAACTTCCTCAAGCACCTGCTCTTCGTCTCCTGGTTCCCGCAGGTCATCCAGGGGCCCATCAACAGGTACGCCGACCTTGGTCCCCAGCTGCTTGAGGGACACTCCGCCAAGGGCGTGCCCGTCCGGCGGTCGCTCTTGCGCTTTGGTTACGGCGCGCTCAAGAAGTACGCGATTGCCAACATGCTCGTTGGCACCATCGACAAGATCTTCTCCAACGTGACGCCCGATATCCCCGGCAGCGTGGTGGTCTTCGGCATCCTGCTCTACTCGGCCCAGCAGTACGGCGACTTCTCCGGCGGCATCGACATGGTGGAGGCCGCCTCCTCGCTCTTCGGCGTGGACATGGCCGAGAACTTCCGCCGGCCGTACTTCTCGGTCTCCCTCGCCGACTTCTGGCGCCGCTGGCACATCACCCTGGGCACCTGGATGCGCGACTACGTGTTCTTCCCGTTCGCGGTCTCGCGCCCCATGCGCGCGCTCGGCGCCAGGGCCTCCCGCCTGGGCGAGCACCTGGGCCGCACCCTTCCCGCCTGCGTGGCCAACCTCCTCGTGTTCCTGGTCGTCGGCCTCTGGCACGGGGCGGAGCCCCACTACGTCGCCTGGGGCCTCTACAACGGCCTGGTGATAGCGCTGGCCGACCTGCTGGCCCCGGCCTTCCGCCGCGCGAACGAGGCCCTGCGCGTTGACGCGGAGGGCCGCGCGCACCGCGTCCTCTGCGTCGCGCGCACCTTCCTGGTGGTCAACGTGGGCTGGTACTTCGACCGCATCTACGACTTCGGCGACAGCCTGCTCTGCCTGCGCAACACCCTCACCAACTTTGCGCCCCAGCAGTTCTTCCTGTGGCTTGCGCAGGTGGGCGTGCGGGACTCTGACCTTAAGTTCATGGTCTTCACGGCAGTGGCCTGCGCCTTCGTCTTTGTCGTGAGCCTCCTGCAGGAGAATGACGTGGACGTCGATGGGCACATCCTGAGATGGAACTGCGTGGTGCGCGGCCTGTTCTACTCTGCAGTCCTTGGCCTCATCGTCATCACGAGCTTCCTCACCCAGAACGCTGCCGGGGGGTTCATGTATGCCAACTTCTAGGGGGAGGCGCTCCGGCGGGGAAACGCGTGACGCCGCTCCTCGCAGCTGGCGCAGGAAGGTCGTGGAGACGCTCGTCGTGCTTGCCGTTATCGTTGCGGTAGACGCGCTCTGCTCGTTTGCCCTCGAGCAGTACGGGTCGCTCTCGAGCGTCATGTGGAGCGAGTACCGCGCGGCGGCAGGGGAGAGCATCGACACCGTTGTGGTGGGCTCCTCCACGGCGCAGCGCGCCTTTGACCCTGCCGTCTTGGACGCGACGCTGGGCACAACCACCTTCTCAATGGCCACGCCCGCTCAGCCGCTCGACGACTCCTACACGGCGGCAAAGCAGGCCATCGAGGACCACCACGTGCGTCGCGTGATTCTGGGCGTGGACTACGAGTCCCTCTCGAACGAAAACTGGGCAGGCTCGCATGTTGCCTTCGCCCGCGCCAAGATGGACGGCGAGTCGCTTTCCCAGGCCGTGGCAGACTACTGGAAGCTGCTTGTGAGCCCCGCCTTCTTTGGGCGGGCGGACTCGCTGTGCGCGCTCTTCCCGTGGGGCTACAACCACGTGAAGCTCGACCCCGGAAGCGTTGTGGCAAACGTGCGCGAGCGCCTGAGCGGTGACAGCACGCTAGAGGCGGCGGCGGTCGTGAACGGCGGCTGGACCTACTATGGCAACGGCTACGGCAACTACGATAACGTCATCGACTACTCCCTGGCGAGAAAGGACACCTCTGTTGCCATCCATGGCCTGGGCGACTTCAAGGAGACCTGCCTTGACCAGGTGGCCTCCATCGCCCGGCTCTGCCGCGAGAACGACGTACAGCTCGTTGTGGTGGTGACGCCGCGTCCTGCGTTCAACGTGCTTGTCTACGGCGAGAAGTACCCGGAGCAGATGGCGCTCCTGCAGCAGGTGACGGAGCAGGAAGGCGTCACCTTTGTGGACGCCAACCTGCTGCATGCCGAGACGTACAGCCCCCAGGACGCCGACTTTGGCGACGGCGAGCACCTCAACCACGACGGCGCCACGCGCTTCTCACAGGCATTCGCGGGGGTGCTTCAGGCGCTCGACGCGGGGCAGGACGTGGGGTCCCTCTCGTACTCCTATGACAGCTGGAACCAGTACCTGGCCTCGATTCACCAGATCTCTGCCGTGGTGTCGCGCCTCGACGTGGACGGGGGAGGCTCCGCAACGGTCACAGCGCAGACCTACACCGGAACGGACGTGCAGGTGGAGTATCGGTTCCTGCTGGTTGACAAGGATGGCGGCACGACGGTCCTCCAGGACTGGAGCAGCTCGGACAGCTGCGACGTGCCCCGCGGGTCGCACGGTACGGTTATGGTCTGCGCGCGGCAGGCGGGCTCGGCTTCGGACTACGAGCGCTACTGCGTGCAGGAGCTGCCACACTAACTGCGCTGGCGACCGTTGCCTGTGCTGTCTGTACGTGCCGGAGGAGGCATCTAGTGACATCGAGAAGGGCGGATAATGGCACCCCCAAGCGGCCGCGGAGCGTGCTGCGCCGCGTCGTTGAGACCCTGGTCATCGTTGGCATTGTGGTTGGCCTGGACGTGCTTCTCGTCTACGCGCTCTTTCCCTTTGGCTCCACGAGCGAAGTCGTGTGGTCCGAGTACGCTGCGGCAGACAATCAGGACATCGACACCGTGATCGTTGGGTCCTCGACGGGACAGCGCTGCGTCGACCCCAACGTGCTTGACAGTGCGCGGGGCACGAGCACCTTCTCGCTCGCGACGCCCGCCCAGCCGATAGAGAACACCTACCTGGCCGTGAGTGAGGCTATCTCCAGCCACCACGTTCATCGGGTGATCATGGGCGTGGACTACGAGACCATGTCGCTTGACCCCTGGGACAAGGGCACCGTCACCTTTGTTCAGGCAAAGGCTGCCCACGAGTCGCTGCCCAAGGCGATTGGGGACTACGCCTGGCTGCTCACGACGCCTGGATTCCCCTCCACAACGAAGTTCCTGGAGGTTCTCTTCCCTTGGACCCTTGCGCACGTGAAGGGCGGGCTCGGGTCGATTGCGGACAACGTGCGCATGCGCCTTGACGGAACAACCACCATCGAGGCGGCGGAGGTCCGGGACTCTGCCTGGACCTACGTAGGGAAGGGGTACGGCAACTACAGCTACCAGCTGGACACGAGCAAGGCTAGGGAGGCCATGTCTCCCACCAAGCACGGAATTGCAGACTTCACCGACGCGAACATGGCGACGCTCCAGAAGATCGTCGACCTCTGCCGCGAGAACGACGTGCAGCTTGTGGTGGTGGCCACGCCGCGGCCTGCCTTCAACGTGCTGTGCTACGGCGAGAAGTACCCAGAGCAGATGTCGCGGATGCGCGACGCGGTCGAGTCCGGAGGTGGCGTGTATCTCGACGCGAACCTCCTCAAGGCCAGCTATTACGCACCGGCGGCAGAGGACTTTGCGGATGGCGAGCACCTTAATGCCACCGGCGCGGAGGGCTTCTCGGCAAAGCTTGCGGATTACCTGGGGCGCCTTGATGCTGACGAGGACGTCTCGGGGCTGTCCTACTCGTATGACGACTGGTCCGAATACCTGGCATCCATCGGCTACATCTCGGCGGTGACGCTTGACGGAAGCGTCGAGGATGGGATGGCGACGCTTTGCGCTACGCCGTACACGGGAACGAACGTGCAGGTGGAGTATCAGTTCTGCCTGTGCGACGCGGGCGGTAACGTGACGGGCGTGCTGCGCGACTGGAGCAGCGACGCAACGGTGACGTGCGCGGTTCCGGCGGACGGGAGCCTTACGGTGCGAGTGAACACGCGGCAGGTGGGGTCCAGCGCGGACTTCGAGCGCTACTGCATGTGGAGCTCGGCGCACTAGGACGCCGTGGGCACCCTGCAAAGCCGGAGGGGCCGTTGCCGCGGCAATCCCGTACGAGATGACCGCGTGCCACAGGCCATTTTGCAGAGAATAGCTCCTTTTCTTAAACGCCCGCCGCGTTTCCGCAGGTCGCCGTAATCGGTTTAAGAAATGGAGCTATTCTCTGCGGGGAGAGCTCCATGTACGGTCGTTGGGGCCAGGGGCGAGAACAACGAGGCATACGAGAAAGGCGAGACAGGAGAAATTCCTGCCTCGCCTTTATTGCGTGCGATGGTTGTGGGACTAGCGGGTCGACTTGCGGGTGCGCTTCGTCTTCTTTGCAGCGGGCTTTGCGGGCGCGACCTTCTTTGCAGGTGCCTTGGGGGCCGTGGCGGGCTTTGCAGCGGGCTTCTCGGCGGCCGCCGGCTTCTTGGCGGGTTCAGCCTTGGACGCAGGCTTGGCTACCGGTGCTGCCTTGGGTGCGGGCTTGGCTGCGGGCTCGGCCTTGGGTGCGGGCTTGGCTGCGGGCTCGGCCTTGGCTGCGGCCTTGGCTGCGGCCTTGGCCTTTGCCGCGGGAGCTGCCTTTGCCGCAGGCGCGGACTTTGCCGCAGGTGCGGCCTTTGCCGCGGGAGCCGCCTTTGCCGCAGGTGCGGCCTTTGCTGCAGGCGTGGCCTTCTTCGCAGCAGGTGCCTTCGCGCGAGACGTGCGCGTGGCCTTGGTTCCCGCGGGCTTCTTGGCGGTCACGGGCTTGGCCGGCGCGTTCTTTGCGGTCTCGGCAACCTCCTCGGCGTGGTACTTCTCGGCCTCGTCCAACACGTAGGGGAGGAAGTACTGGACCTGCTTCTGCCACCAGGGCCAGTCGTGGTCCACGTCGGTTCCCCAGTAGTCGCACCAGGCGTTCACGCCCAGCGCACGGAAGGCGTCGTCCACGATGTGCTCGGTGCGCAGGCCCTCTTCCTCCCAAGCGCCCTGGCCGCAGCACAGGGCGATCTCGCGCCTGTTGTAGAGGTCGATGTAGGGGTGGTCGTGCGGGGTGTTGGGCAGGAAGTGAACGGGGGAGTTGAAGTACAGGGTGGTGTTCATCCAGTCGCCAAAGAAGAACTGCGCGTCGTATCCGCCGGAGAGCGCGATGACGCCCTGGAAGAGGTCCGGGCGGCGCAGGAAGGCGACAAGGGCGTGCGTTGCGCCAAGCGAGCAGCCCATCGTGAGCGGGCGCAGGTCAGAGCCGTTGCGCTCGTGAACGAAGGGGACGACCTCCTCGCATACGTAGTTGTAGAACGCCTCAATCACCTTGACGCGCAGCACGTTGTCACCGCCGCGGTCGGACCAACCCTCGGCGTCGACGGAGTCGAGGACAAAGAGCTGGACCTTGCCGCCCTCGATGTAGTCCTTCATGGCGTCGACCATGCCGAACTGCTCGTAGGAGTCGCTCATCGCATCCTGGATGGGAAAAGCGACGATGGGCCATCCGGACTCACCATAGACGCGGACGCTCATGTCCTTGCCAAGATTCTTGCTGTGCGCGGTTACCGTTTCCCGATTCATCTGACCGCTCCCCTCAATTTATTGCTCAAGGTTGCAGCTTTATGGTAGCAAAACTGCGTTTCGTGCGGTTTTCCAATCTGATGAATGCAGAACCATCGTTATGCTATCCATTTGTGCGCTGCGCGCCAGGAGGACGTAACCTCGTCCACCAAAGCTGGTCGACCACCGAACCTCGCAGTTAACGCCGTTGTCACGGCGTCCTGCTATGCTAAAACCTCATGCGGGCAGAGCTCGCTTCTGTGCGTTGGGGCTCAGGTAGGGGTAAGCGTTGCGTTTGCGGAGGTTGTCTCATGGTCAGGACCCTTGTTCTCGTGCGGCATGGTAAGGCCGAGAAGGCACCGGATGACTCGTCGGATCTATACCGCGAGCTCACTCCAGATGGCAGGCACGCCCTAGAGATTGCGTATCCGCGCACGTTCTCTCTGCTCGAGGACTATGACGACGTGAACGTGTGGTCAAGCCCGGCAATTCGGGCCATGCAGACGGCGCAGGTGGTCGCAAACGTGCTGGGCGTGGATGGCATTGAGGTTGACCAGACCCTCTACGACCAGAACGTGGACGCCATTTTCGCGCAGATTTCCACCACGTCCGAGGACACCGTGGTCATTGTTGGCCATGTGCCCTCGCTTGATGCCATCGCGTCGCGCCTGTTGGGCATGACCATCAGACTGAACAAGGGTGCCGCGCTGGCGCTCGAGCTGCCGCAGCCAGAAGCTGCGGCGGAGGGCGAGGTGGCCACCCCGGCACCCGCGTCGCTTCTCTGGTTTGTGGATGGCCCCAAGCCCAGCGTTTGGGGGTCGCTCGTCTCCATCGAGGGCGAGGTCACCGCATCTGCCGGTGAGCTTGCGGCCAGCGCCGAGCGCTTCTTCAGCAACCCCGATGACACTGACGCCCTCTGTGACTTTCGCATGGCCGTCCGTAGGCTCCGCTCGCTTGTCTCGTTCCTCTCCCCCTGGGAGTCCAAGAAGCAGGCCGAGCGTGCCGACAAGATCCTGCGAAACCTGCTTGACGCCACCGCGCGCCTGCGTGGGATAGACATCTTCTCCCAGACGGTCGACGACCTTGTCGAGGCAGGCGAGCTGGGCGAGAACAGCCTGCTTCCCGTTGCGTGCGCCCACGAGCGCAAGCTCGAGCGGAGCTCGTTCATGGAGCTGGTGCGCAAGAAGAGCCTCGTCAAGAAGCTCGACGCGCTGGTGGAGGAGCTCTCGAGCTTTCGCTGGAAGAAGTCCGTGCTTGCGCGCGGCCTTAGCGAGGAGGACCTCAGGTCTCGCTTTGACGAGGAGCTCGATGCCCTTGACCAGGCGCTCTTTGGCCTTGACCTCTCTAGTGCCAATGCGGTCTACGACGCCCGTCGCGACGCGAAGGAGCTGCACTACGTGGCTAACCGCCTGGGCGTGGTGCTGGGCGACGAGCGCGCGCAGATGAGCCAGTACATGGACGAGATTCAGCGCGACCTGGGTGCGCTCTGCAACGCGCGCACCAACGCGACGCTGGCAGACGAGTTTCGCCACAGCCCGCGCTTCCGCGGCGTGCGCGCAGACCTTGGTGTTGCCGGGCGCGACCAGAGCGAGGTCGTCTCGGCGATTGTCTCGGGCATGAAGCGTCGCGAGGCAAGCGACGAGGCCGCGGAGGAGGGTGCGCTGTCCGAGGAGGCGCCTGCCGCGGACGCCGCTGAGGTCGAGAGCACCGCCCCCACCGAGGACGCCACGACCGAAACCCCTGTGGAATAGGAGACGCAGCGCATGGAGTATCGCCGCGAGCACGACTCGATGGGGGAGGTCCTTGTCCCCGCGGATGCTCTCTGGGGCGCCCAGACCCAGCGAAGCCACGAGAACTTCCCCATAGGCGCCGAGCGTATGCCCAAAGAGATCATCCGTGCGTTTGCAGTGCTCAAGAAGGCCGCCGCGCTGGCAAACGCATCGCTTGGCCGCATGGACGAGAAGGACGCCGGGCTTATTGCCCAGGTGGCGGACGAGATCCTTGCTGGCAAGCTTGACGGGCAGTTCCCGCTGGTGGTGTGGCAGACGGGGTCGGGCACGCAGTCCAACATGAACGTCAACGAGGTCATCGCCAACCGCGGCAATGCCCTTGCCGGCGAGCGGCGCCTGCACCCCAACGACACCGTGAACATGAGCCAGAGCTCCAACGACACCTTCCCCACGGCCCTGCACATCGCGGCCGCCACGGCCATCACGCAGGACCTTCTCCCCGCAATCGACCAGCTCGTGGCAACGCTGCGACAGCTTGAGGAGAGAAGCGCCGGCATCGTGAAGTGCGGGCGCACGCACCTGCAGGACGCCGTGCCCATTGCCTTCTCGCAGGAGGTCTCTGGCTGGCGCGGCCTGCTGGAGGACTCGCGCGAGCAGCTCGAGGCAACGCTACCAGGGCTCTACCGCCTGGCGCTTGGCGGCACCGCCGTAGGGACCGGCCTCAACGCGCCGGCGGGCTTTGACACGTCCGTCGCCGCCGAGGTGGCCCGTCTCACGGGCATGCCGTTTGTCTCGGCTCCTAACAAGTTTGCGGCGCTCTCGGGTAAGGACGCCGTCGCATTTGCGCACGGCGCGGTACGAACGCTGGCCGCCAACATGATGAAGATCGCCAACGACGTGCGCTGGCTGGCGTCTGGCCCGCGCTGCGGCTTGGGCGAGATTCGCATCCCCGCCAACGAGCCGGGCAGCTCCATCATGCCGGGCAAGGTCAACCCCACGCAGTGCGAGGCCGTGACCATGGTAGCGGTGCAGGTCATGGGCAACGATGCCACCATTGGCTTTGCCGCCAGCCAGGGCAACTTCGAGCTCAACGTGTTCATGCCGGTCATCGCCTACAACTTCCTGCAGTCCACGCGGCTCTTGGCGGATGCCATCCGCTCCTTCGACGAGCGCTGCGCAACCGGCATCGAGCCCATCTGGGAGCGCATGGACGAGAACCTCCACCGCTCTCTCATGCTGGTGACCTGCCTCAACCCCTACATTGGGTATGAGAACGCGGCTAAGGTTGCGCACAAGGCCTTCGACGAGGGCACGAGCCTGCGCGATGCATGCATTGAGCTGGGCTTTCTCACCCCGGAGCGCTTCGACGAGGTGTTTCACCCAGAAGAGATGGTGTGAGCGCGAGCGACCCTCGCGCGCACGGCAGAAAGGAGTTCTCATGAGCGAACAGAGCATCGAGACCCGCTGTGTGCAGGCGGGCTACACGCCGGGTAACGGCGAGCCGCGCCAGGTGCCCATCGTCCAGTCCACCACCTTCAAGTACGACACCTCCGATGCCATGGGGCGCCTCTTCGACCTGGAGGACACGGGCTACTTCTACACGCGTCTCCAGAACCCTACAAACGATTACGTAGCGGCCAAGATCGCCTCGCTCGAGGGTGGCACCGCGGCCATGCTCACCAGCTCTGGCCAGGCGGCCAATTTCTTTGCCGTCTTCAACATCTGCGAGGCAGGCGGCCACGTGGTGGCAAGCTCTGCCATCTACGGAGGCACCTTCAACCTCCTTGCCCACACGCTGGGCAAGATGGGTATCGAGTGCACCTTCGTTGACCCCAACTGCACGCCGGAGGAGCTAGACGCCGCGTTCCGCCCCAACACCAAGTGCGTCTTTGGCGAGACCATCGCCAACCCGGCACTGGCGGTTCTCGACATCGAGAAGTTCGCTACGGCGGCCCATGCCCACGGCGTGCCCCTCATCGTGGACAACACCTTCCCCACGCCCATCAACTGCCGTCCCATCGAGTGGGGTGCGGATATTGTGACCCACTCCACCACCAAGTACATGGACGGGCACGGCGCGTGCGTGGGTGGCGCCATTGTGGACTCCGGCAAGTTCGACTGGATGGCCAACGCGGAGCGCTTCCCTGGCCTCACGACTCCTGACGAGTCCTACCACGGCATCGTCTATGTCGAGAAGTTCGGGCAGGCAGGTGCCTACATCACCAAGGCAACGTCGCAGCTCATGCGCGACTTTGGCAGCATCCAGAGCCCGCAGAACGCCTTCTATCTGAACCTTGGCCTCGAGAGCCTGCACGTGCGCGTGCCGCAGCACTGCAAGAACGCCCGCGCCGTAGCCGAGTTTCTCTCCACAAGTGACAAGGTGGCGTCCGTGCGCTACCCGGACCTCCCTGGGGACCCGTACCACAAGCTTGCCGAGAAGTACCTGCCCAACGGTAGCTGCGGCGTGGTGAGCTTCGAGGTTGCCGGCGGTCGCGAGGCGGCGGAGCGCTTCATGGCTGGGCTGCGCGTCTTTGCGATCGAGACGCACGTGGCCGACGCGCGCAGCTGCTGTTTGCACCCGGCGTCCTCGACGCACCGCCAGATGACCAACGACGAGCTGGTAGCGGCCGGCATCTCTCCTGCAATGGTGCGTATGAGCTGTGGCATCGAGGGCACCGACGACCTCGTGGCAGACGTGGAGCAGGCGCTGGCCCGCGTGTAGGGGCGCCTGCGTTCCTCTCGCCACTGGTATCTGCAATACATCCACACGGCGACAAGAAAACGCCGTTCAGAGGGGTGGGCCTGAGCGCCCACCCCTCGCTTTCTACCGTTTGCGGATTGACGGTTGGCGTGGCTCCGTCAGCCGGGAAACTTGAAATGTTATGCGTCTGCCTGGGTGGGGACCCAGGCCGGGCGACCAAGACAAGGAGAGGACCTTATGGCTAGGCTTCATGTGATGCAGCGTAGCGAGGCCCAGGCTGTCATGGACAGCCTGCACGAGGCGCTTGGTCGGCGCCTTGCGGTAAGCTCGCTCGCTCCCTGCCCGGTGGAGTTCACCGCGGCGTACGTAAACATGTGCGCCACGCAGAGCTGCGGCAAGTGCACGCCCTGCCGCGTTGGCCTGCGCGCGCTCTCGGACCTTTTGAACGACGTCCTGGAGAACCGCGCGGACGAGCACACGCTCGACCTCATCGAGCGCACGGCGCGCACAATCTACCTCTCGGCCGACTGCGCCATTGGCTACGAGGCCGGCGACATGGCGCTCACCGCCATCCGCGGCTTCCGCGATGACTTCGAGCACCACGTCCAGAAGCACGCCTGCGGCTTCACACAGAGCCAGCTCGTGCCCTGCGTCTCCGGCTGCCCGGCGGGCGTGGACATCCCCGGCTATATCAGCCTGGTGGAGGCGCGCCGCTACACGGATGCGGTCCGCCTCATTCGCAAGGACAACCCGCTGCCCCTGGTCTGTGGCTATGTCTGCGAGCATCCCTGCGAGATGAACTGCCGTCGCGGCATGGTCGACGACCCCATGAACATCCGCGGACTCAAGCGCTATGCCGTTGACCACATGGAGACGGACTACCGTCCCAACATGGCCGAGAAGACCGGCAAGCGCGTTGCCGTGGTGGGCGGCGGTCCCGCGGGCCTCTCGTGCGCGTACTACCTCTCGGTCATGGGACACGACGTCACCATCTATGAGGCGCGTCACAAGCTGGGTGGAATGCTCCGCTACGGCATCCCCAACTACCGCCTGCCCCACGAGCGCCTCGACGCCGAGATTCAGTGGATTCTCGACTGTGGCATCCAGGTGAAGTGCGACACCAAGGTCGAGAACCTCGCTGTGCTGCGCAAGGACTACGACGCGGTCTACCTAGCCATTGGTGCGCACCTGGACCGCAAGCTGGGCCTTCCCGGGGAGGACTCGGTGGGTGTGCTTTCCGCCGTCGAGATGCTGCGTGCCCTGGGTGATGAGGTCCGCCCGGACTTCTCGCACGAGCGCGTCTGCGTAATTGGCGGCGGCAACGTGGCCATGGACGTGGCACGCTCCGCCATTCGCCTGGGCGCCAAGAAGGTCACCATCGTTTACCGCCGCCGCGTCGCCGACATGACGGCCCAGGACGAGGAGATCGCGGGTGCCAAGGCCGAGGGCTGCGAGCTTCTCGAGCTCCACGCGCCCATTGCCATCGAGTCCCAAGACGGCTACGTCACCGGCCTGCGCGTGCAGCGCCAGATCATTGGCGGGCTCTCGCGCGGACGCTTTGCCCCGAGGCAGGCTGATGCCCCCGAGGAGGTCATCCCCTGCGAGCGTGTGGTGGTGGCCATTGGCCAGGCCATCGAGTCCGGGCCCTTCGAGGAGCAGGGCGTGCCCTGCAAGCGCGGGCGCATCGAGGTGGGGGAAGATTCCGCCGTACCCGGCATGGATGGCGTCTTCTCCGGCGGCGACTGCCAGGGTGGTCCCGCCACGGTCATCCGCGCCGTCAACGCAGGCAAGGTCGCCGCAGGCAACATCGACAACTACCTGGGCTTCAACCACCAGATCACGCTTGACGTGGACCTGCCGCCCGTGCAGTTCAAGGGCAAGACGAGCTGCGCCAGGTGCGAGATGACGCTGCGCGAGGCCGAGGACCGTAAGCGCGACTTTGACCTCATCGAGAACGGGCTCACCGAGGAAGAGGCCCACCAAGAGGCATCGAGGTGCCTGAGGTGCGATCACTTTGGCTTTGGTGCGTTCCGCGGGGGGAGGATCGAGCAGTGGTAACCCTTACTATCGACGGCAAGCAGGTCACGGTCCCGGAGCACACCTCCATCTTGGACGCGGCCAGGTCCGTGAACATCAACATTCCAACCTTGTGCTTCCTGCGCGACATCAACGAGATTGGTGCGTGCAGGGCGTGCGTGGTCGAGATCGAGGGCATCGACCAGCTGGTGGCGGCCTGCAACAACACCGTGCTCGATGGCATGGTGGTGCGCACAAATAGCCCCAAGGTGCGCGTGGCGCGCAAGGCCAACGTGGAGTTTCTCCTCTCGCAGCACGACTCCGAGTGCACGAGCTGCGTGCGCTCCGGCAACTGCACGCTGCAGACGGTCGCCAACGACCTTGGCATCACGAGCCTGCCCTACACCAAGCATCTGCCGCACCAGCCCTGGAACCAGGACTTCCCGCTCATCCGTAACAACGACAAGTGCATCAACTGCCTGCGCTGCATCCAGGTGTGCGAGAAGGTCCAAGCCGAGGGCATCTGGGACCTCACCAACCGCTCGAGCCACACCTGCGTGGGCGTTCGCGGCGGCGGCCTGATCGAGGACTCCGACTGCGCCCTCTGCGGCCAGTGCATCACCCACTGCCCCACCGGAGCGCTGCGCGAGCGCGACGACACCGACCGCGTCTTCGATGCCCTGGCGGACCCAGACAAGATCGTGGTGGTGCAGGTGGCGCCCGCCGTGCGCACGGCCTGGGGAGAGCCCTTCGGCCTGCCGCGCGAGAAGGCCACGGCGCAGCGCCTGGTCACCGCGCTTAAGGGCATGGGCTTCGACTACGTGTTTGACACAGACTTCTCGGCAGATCTCACCATCATGGAGGAGGGCTCCGAGCTGGTTGAGCACCTAAAGCACCCCGAGGGCGTGAAGTTCCCCATGTTCACGAGCTGCTGCCCCGGCTGGGTGCGCTACTGCAAGGCGCGCCACCCGCGCTTCACCGACCAGCTCTCCACCTCAAAGTCGCCCGGCCAGATGTTTGGCGCCATCGCCAAGAGCTACTATGCCGAGCTTCTGGGCGTGGACCCGCACCGCATCTTCTGCGTGGAGGTCATGCCTTGCCTGGCCAAGAAGGCTGAGGTCGACATCCCCGTGATGAACGACGCCTGCGGCGATCCCGACGTGGACGTGTCGCTCACGGTGCGCGAGGTGGACCGCATGATCCGTGCCGAGCACATCGACGTCTTCTCGCTTGCCGAGACGGACTTTGACCAGCCACTTGGCACAGCAACGGGTGCCGGCGTGATCTTTGGCGCTACTGGCGGCGTCATGGAGGCTGCGCTGCGCTCGGCATACTACCTGGTCACGGGCGAGAACTGCGACGCCGACGCTTTCAAGGACGTGCGCGGCCTCGACGGCTGGAAGGAGGCCAGCTTCGACATTGCTGGCACCACCCTTCGCGTGGCTGTGGCGAGCGGGCTGGGCAACGCCAACCGGCTGCTCAACGCGCTCGAGGCCGGCGAGGTCTCCTACGACTTTGTCGAGATCATGGCATGCCCCGGCGGCTGCTCTGGCGGCGGCGGATTGCCCATCCACGACGGCGAGGAGCTGGCAGGCGTTCGCGGCGACGTCCTGTGGGGTCTTGACCGTGTGGCCAAGCTGCGTCGCAGCCACGAGAACCCCTCCATCCAGGCGGTCTATCGCGACTACCTGGGTGCGCCTCTCTCCGAGCGCGCGGGGGAGCTGCTCCACACCAACCAGCACGCGTGGAAGATGCCGAGAGAGGCATAGGCGCTGCGGCTGGGCTGCAGGGTACTTCACGGCTTTTACGGCAACTCGCCCTCTGGCGTCAATCCGGCGCCAGAGGGCGAGCTATTGCGGGGTTCTCGTACGGAGTGTGTCTTTGGGCATCGTGCGCTGCCGCCGGGCGTGGCGAGAACTACTCCTCCACCTCGAGGAGCTCAATCTCGAAGTTGAGGTCCTTGCCGGCCATCTCGTGGTTGAGGTCGAACGTAATGTTGGTGTCGTCCTTGGCTGCGACCAGGGCGGGGAAGGGCTGGCCAGAGGGGGTTGCCAGCGTCACGCGGTCGCCCACCGAGAGCTTCTCGGCTCCGGGCATCATCGCGATGGGCAGGGTCTGGACAAGGTCCTCGCGCCTCTCGCCGTATGCCTCGGCGGCGGGGATGTGGACGTTTCTCGTCTCGCCGACGGTCATCTGGTCGACGGCGGCGTCAAAGCCCTTGATCATCTGGCCGGCCATGCACGTGAAGGCCAGCGGCTCGTTGCGGTCGCGGGACGAGTCGAACTTGGTGCCGTCGTCGAGGGTGCCAACGTAGTGCACCTTGACCTTCTTGCCTGCGTTGCTCATGGGTCCTCCTTGGGGCGGCCGCGCACGGCCGCTTGTGGCTGCAATGGCAACAACTCTACGCCACAATACCTGCGGCTGCGAGTGGCATACTGGTTCCATGCAGGTATCGTGGGGAGGAACGCATGGCGGAGCAGGACAAAGGTTTTGTGGGGGTGTTCGACTCGGGGGTGGGCGGCCTCACGGTGCTGGGGTGCCTTGTCGCCGAGCTGCCGCACGAGCGCTTTGTCTTCTTTGGCGACTCTGCCCATGCGCCCTATGGTGACAAGCGTCCCGAGGAGGTCCTGGAGCTCTCGCGGCGCATTGCCGCCTCGCTCGTAGACGAGGGTGCAAAGGCGCTGGTCATTGCCTGTAACACCGCCACCTCCGTAGCCGCACAGGCGTTGCGCACGGAGTACCCCACCATTCCCGTGATTGGCGTGGAGCCGGCACTCAAACCGGCAACGCTCGCGCCGCAGCACCGCCGCATTCTGGTGATGGCCACGGCAGCCACGCTGCGGCTGGGCAAGTTCCAGCGTCTCGAGGACCGCTGGGGCGCGGATTCCGAGGTCATCGAGGTGCCGTGCGTGGGGCTGGCCGACCTCATCGAGAAGGGCGACCCCGCGTCGCCCGCAATCCACGAGCTGCTCGAGCGCTACCTTGGCCCGTGGCGCGGCAAGGTCGACTCGGTGGTTCTCGGCTGCACGCACTATCCGCTTATTCGTGAGCAGATCCGCGAGGTCATGGGCGACGTGCCGCTCTTTGATGGCGGTGAGGGCACGGCCCGAGAGACGCACCGGCGCCTTGAGACGGCGGGACTTCTCGCCTCGAATTCCCAGGTGGGGAGCGTGGAGCTTCGCTCGAGCATCGATACCCCGGACGAGCTGGCGCTCTACCAGCGGGTCTTCGAGCTGGCGCGACGCTAGGGGCCTGCGTACGGCGAGGATGCCTCTTCCAACGCCCCTCTCTGCAACTTGCACAACGTCCTTCTCTGCAGAGAATAGCTCCTTTTCTTAAACTGCCGTTGCGTTTCCGCAGGTAACGAGCACCGTTTTTAAGAAAGGGAGCTAAACTTTGCGGCTGGAAGTTATGCCCGGAGCAAGTTTTGGCCACCGCTCGTTGTTATTGCGCGATATTTCTCATGACTCAAGTATTCGCCCAGTTGAGTATCTCAACATCAAGGAATTTCGCGCAATAATTTCTGCCGAGAAGGCCCGATGCCCCGAGGCGAGGCCACGGACGAAGCTGCGGGGGCCTCACCCATCCATCCGCCCAGTCGTTCTTTAGCGGTTGTTGAGATTCGAACGTGGCGTTTCCGCAGGTCGCAGTCAGCGCGATTCTCAGATACCGATAAAGAACGGGAGATGGGAGAGTGGGGGAGAAGGGGAGAAGGAAGAGAGGGCCACGGTAAAGAAAAAGGCCGGCACCCAGAGGGGGCCGGCCGCGATGCGGTTCTCGCTATGTTCTGGCTTCTAGAAGATGCCGAGGAACCCGTGCACGAAGAGCGCGGCCACCGTCGCGCCCACAAATGGCGCGAGGCCTGGAACGGTGAGGCCGTACTTCCAGTTGTTGTCGGCCTTGTTCTTGATGGGCAGCACCTGGTAGGCCATGCGGGGGCCAAGGTCGCGCGCCTGGTTCATGGCAAAGCCGGTGATGCCGCCCATGCCCATGCCAACGGCCCACACCAGAAGTCCAACGCAGATGGCGCACAGCAGCAGGTTGTCGCCGGCGTAGTGCGCGATGGCGAGAATGCCAGATATGAAGAAGAACGTGCAGAAGGCCTCGCAGAAGAAGTCGTGCGGGAGGTTGTTTCTGGTGGGGTTGGTCGAGAAGATGTTGCGCTGGGCAATGGGGTCAACAACACCCTCGGAGTCCTTGAATTCGTCCTTGTACATGAACCATGCGGCAACGGCGCCCACAAAGCCGCCGAGCATCTCGGCAATCACATACGGAATGAACATGCTCCAGGGCACCAGGCCAAGGATGCACTGCGCAAGCGCCATGGCGGGGTTCATGCAGATTGAGCCGCCAAAGATGAAGAGGCACACCGAGATGCCAAACGACCACGTGGTGATGGCGAACATGTGACCGGAGCCCTGGTACTTGGTCCCCTTGAGCACGGTGTCGCAGTGGACGCCAACGCCAAAGATGATCATGAGGGCGGTACTCCCGAACTCGGCAAGGATGTTGTAGGGCACGGGGGCTCCTTCTCGCTGTGCTGCCTATGATAGATGTGGGGATGAATCTGCCGTTCGCAGAAAGAATCATACCGGTTACAGAACAAAATGAGGATATTTACTTTTTTCTGCGAGAGAAACGCATAAGTCGCGCGGCTTTGGACAGGCAGCCGCTCGAGGTCCGCCGCCCGAGAAGCCCCACCCATAAAAAAGGACCGCCACCCAACGGTGACGGTCCGAAAAACCAGGCAGTGCCGAGAGGCGCGAGCCTACTTCTTGAGGGACTCCTCGACGGCGACGGCGCACGCAACGGTGCAGCCGACCATGGGGTTGTTGCCCATGCCGATGAGGCCCATCATGTCGACGTGCGCAGGCACGGAGGAGGAGCCGGCGAACTGCGCGTCGG
>ERZ791908.990-NODE-990-length-21897-cov-10.567805_pt1 | contig 21897 bp, 18 predicted proteins | sample MGYA00510144_ERZ791908 | MGnify/ENA primary metagenome ERZ791908 (study PRJEB30046, sample SAMN00792105) | human gut metagenome | study: EMG produced TPA metagenomics assembly of the A metagenome-wide association study of gut microbiota in type 2...
GCGGCGCCACCGGCAGCTCCAAGGCGCACAACGTGGAGTCGCTCGAGAAGGACGGCGCCGAGGTCCAGAAGGGCAACGCACCCACCGAGCGCAAGCTGCAGCGCCTCTTCCGCCGCGGCGACGCGTGCCGCCTCATCAAGCGCTGCAACGACTTTGGCGCCGGCGGCGTCTCGGTTGCCATTGGCGAGCTTGCCGACGGCCTTCTCATCGACCTTGACCGCGTGCCCAAGAAGTACGACGGCCTTGACGGCACCGAGCTTGCCATCTCCGAGTCGCAGGAGCGCATGGCCGTGGCGCTGGCCCCCGAGGACGTGGACGAGTTCCTGGGCTACGCGCGCGAGGAGAACCTCGAGGCCACGGTTGTCGCCGAGGTCACCGAGGAGCCCCGCCTGCGCATGACCTGGCGCGGCAAGACCATCGTGGACGTGAGCCGTGAGTTCCTCTCGTCCAACGGCGCGCCCAAGTCCACCTCGGTGCGCGTCTGCGCACCGCACGAGTACCACCACGAGTGGGCCGGCGACACCTTTGCGCAGAAGATGGTCTCGCTGGTGAGCGACCTCAACGTGGCGTCCAACAAGGGCCTGGCCGAGAGGTTCGACTCCACCATTGGTGCCGCGACCGTGCTCATGCCGTTTGGCGGCAAGACGCAGCTCACGCCGGCGCTTGGCATGGCAGCGAAGCTCCCCGTGGACGGCGAGACCACCACGTGCTCGGGCATGGCATGGGGCTACAACCCCTACCTCATGAGCGAGGACGAGTACACCGGTGCCTACCTGGCCGTTGTTGAGTCCGTCTCCAAGCTCGTGGCCATGGGCTTCGAGCACAAGAACTTCTACCTCACGTTCCAGGAGTACTTCGAGAAGCTCCGCGACGACCCCAAGCGCTGGGGCAGGCCCACGGCCGCACTTCTCGGTGCGCTCATGGCCCAGCTCGACCTGGGCATTGGCTCCATTGGCGGTAAGGACTCCATGTCCGGCTCGTTCGAGGACCTCGACGTGCCGCCCACGCTTGTCTCGTTTGCCACCGGCCTGGGCAAGGTCGACCGCGTGACCTCGCCGGAGTTCAAGCACGCCGACGACCAGGTGATCGTTGTGGTGCCTGAGTACGCCGACGATGGCATCACGCCCACGGCGGAGTCCCTTCTCGCCGCGTTTGACTACGTCGAGAAGCTCATTGGCTCCGGCGTCGCGCGCGCGGTGAGCGCGCCAGGCTACGGCTGCATGGCCGAGGCCATGTTCAAGATGTGCGTGGGCAACTTCATTGGCCTGCGCGTGCGCCCCGAGTTCACCCAGGAGGCACTGCTCAACCCCGCGTACGGCAGCTTTGTGATCGAGCTTGCGCAGGGCGCCAGCCTGCCGGAGGCACCGAAGGGCGTGACCGTTGCGGCGTTTGGCCAGACGCTTGCGGAGTATGCGCTCTACGCCTGCGGCGAGCGCATGTCCATCCTGAACGACCTGCAGAAGCCCTGGGAGAATGCGCTCTCTGGCGTGTATCCGTACCTGGGCAAGGCCGAGGGCCCGGCGTGCGCGCCCATCTCGTTTGATGCCGAGAAGGCCGGCATCACGCCCACGCGCCACACGGCCGGCGCCAGCTTCGCCAAGCCGCGCGTGGTGATCCCCGTCTTCCCGGGCAACAACTGCGAGTACGACTCCGCGCGAGCGTTTGAGCGCGTGGGCGCCGTGCCAAAGACGGTCATCGTGAACAACCTCACGCCGCAGGCGGTCTCCGAGAGCGTCGACGCCATGGTGCGCGCCATTCGCGAGAGCCAGATCGTCTTCATCCCCGGCGGCTTCTCCGGCGGCGACGAGCCCGACGGATCGGCCAAGTTCATCGTGGCATTCTTCCGCAACCCCGCCGTCACCGAGGCGGTGCGCGACCTGCTCCAGGCTCGCGACGGTCTCATGCTGGGCGTCTGCAACGGCTTCCAGGCCCTCATCAAGCTGGGGCTCGTTCCCTACGGCGACATCGTGGACGCGCGCGAGGACTCCCCCACCCTCACCTTCAACCCCATTGGGCGCCACCAGAGCCGCCTCGTGCGCACACGCGTAGCGTCGACCATCTCGCCGTGGCTCTCCAAGTGCAAGGTGGGCGACGTGCACAACATCGCCATTAGCCACGGAGAAGGACGCTTTGTGTGCACCGCCGAGGAGCTGGGGCGCCTCGAGGCGGCGGGACAGATTGCCACGCAGTATGTGAACGCCGACCGGCTGCCGTCCATGAACCTGCGCTCCAACCCCAACGGATCCTTCATGGCGGTTGAGGGCCTCACCTCGCCCGACGGCCGCGTGCTGGGCAAGATGGGCCACACCGAGCGCAGTGGCGCGGGCCTCTACAAGAACGTGCCCGGCAACGCATACCAGCCACTGTTCGAAGGCGGTGTGAGCTACTTCGCATAAGCGCAGCCAGAGGGGGTTACCGCAGCCGGCCTCCCCAGATGGTCGAAGAACATCAAGGACACGACCCTCGGGGGAGGCCGGCTGCGGCCCCTCCGGGGGTCGCTTCCTTACCTGCTGACGTGTCTGGCGGAGCTTCCGGAGGCTGCGGGGCTAGATCTGGACGTTTTCTCGGGCTTATCGGCCCCAAAACGTCTTATTTCGGCCCCACAGCCCTGCACGCACTGTCTGCGAACGACAAGTACGCCGCGTATACTGGTTCGCCGACTACGCGAGAGGAGCAGCATGACACGAGAAGACAGCGCGGAGTTCCGGATGGGCGAGCGGCAGGAACGCTTCCTTACGAGCACGTGGGGAGCCCTGCTCGCGGCCGCGTTCTGCTGCCTTCTCTGGGGGTCGGCGTTCCCTTGCATCAAGATTGGCTATGCGCTGTTTGGAATCGCGGGCACCGACACCGCGTCCCAGATGCTCTTCGCGGGAACGCGCTTCCTTCTTGCCGGGGCAATGGTCATCGTCTTTGTGAGCATTGCCCGGAGAAGGCCGCTGGCGCCAAAGCGCACAGACGTAGGCGCCATCTGCCTGCTTGCGCTTTTCCAGACCTTCGGCCAGTACGCCTTCTTCTATCTGGGACTTGCGCATGCTGCGGGAACCACGAGCTCGGTCATCGAGGCGAGCGCCAACTTCTTTGCCATTCTTCTCTCGGCGCTGGCGTTTCGCCAGGAGCGGCTTACCGGCAAAAAGGTAGCGGGTTGCCTGTTGGGATTTGCGGGTGTGGTCCTCATCAATCTTGGTGGGAGCCTAGGCAACTTCTCGTTTTCCTTCTCTCCCGACGGCGAGGGGATGATTCTTCTCAGCGCACTTTGCTCGGCAACGTCATCATGCCTTATCCAGCGGCTCTCAAAACGGCACGACCCGGTGCTGCTCAGTGGGTGGCAGTTTGTGGTGGGCGGACTTGGCCTCATGGCGATGGGTGTGGCAGGCGGCGGAACGCTCTCGCCGACGGGGCCAAGCGCACTGCTCCTTCTCGCATACATGGCGTTTATCTCGGCTGCAGCGTACAGCGTATGGTCGCTCCTGCTCTCTGTGAACTCGGTCTCGCGCATCTCGGTCTATGGGTTCATGAACCCTGTGTTTGGCTTCGTGCTCTCTGCGGTGCTTCTCGGCGAGTACCAGCAGGTTGACCCCGTGCGCTCCATCTGCGCGTTGGTGCTGGTGAGCGCCGGCATTGTGGTAGTCAACCGCGTGGGCGCACGTGCCGGGAGCGCAACGAGCACCCCCGGAAGCGAGAAGCACTAGGGGCCAGCTTCCGAACCCGTACAAACCCTTCCGTTCGCCGGCTCGCAGGCGATTCCCTGGGACTTCTCTACGTATAATTGAGTTACGCAATGCGAAGGGAGTCCCCATGGAACGCCTCGTTAAACGACGCACTGCCCTCGCCCTCCTCGGTATGCCCGCAGCGCTCTCGCTTGGCTCGGTGCTCACGGGCTGTAGCAAGAACGCGCAGGATAGCGCGCTAGCCATCTCTGCCACGGACCTCACTGCAGACGTAAAGGACGCTGCGCTCACGCAAGAGCCCATCGCTAATGCCCTCACAGATCAAACGACAACGCACGCACTCTTTGACTTCACTTCTCGCCTGCTTCAGGGCACCTATCCCACAGACCAGCAGACAAACGTGCTTGTCTCTCCCCTCTCGGCGCTCTTTGCCCTGGCCCTCGCGGAAACCGGTGCCGCAGGCGATACGCTCTCTCAGCTAGAGACCGCAACGGGCATGGATATCGACTCGCTTGCGACCTATCTAGGTGCTTACGCCCGTCGCATCTCTGGCGAGGACCTCTACGATACGCAGCAGAAGGGCGACGTCCTTGCCCTTAAGTGCGCTAACTCCATTTGGCTGAGGTCGTCAGATGACCTCAGCGTCTCGGATGTTTACCTCGCCACCTGCAAAGGCACCCTTAACGCGCAGGCGTTCTCGGCACCGTTCGATTCCACCACCGCCGACGATATCAATACCTGGGTCAGTTCCAAGACTGATGGCATGATTGACCAGCTTGTGGATCGCATCACCGCAGACGATCAGCTCTTTCTCATTAACGCCCTGGCCTTTGACGATGCCTGGCAAGAACCGTATGAGGAAGGAGACGTCCAGGGCGACACCTTCACGACCGAGGAAGGCGACGAGCAGAGCGTTCGCATGATGCACTCGTACGAGACGACCTACCTCGAGAACAACCTTGCAGAGGGCTTCCTGAAGCCCTACAAGAACTACAGCTTTGCCTTTGTCGCGCTACTCCCCAAGCAGGGCGTGCATCTCGCAGACCTCGTGGTGTCGCTAGACGGCACATCCCTGCATGACCTGATTGCGAACCCAATCTCCAACATCGAGGTCTCCGCCGGACTCCCCAAGTTCTCGCTTGATTACCAGACCACGCTCAACGACCAGCTGGCAGCCATGGGCGTTCGCGATGCCTTCGATCCAAAGCTCGCCGACTTCTCGCGCATGGCTACCCTCAAGGACGGCAACATTGCCATAAGCACCGTGCTACAAAAGACCTTCATCGACGTAAACGAGACAGGCACAAAAGCGGCAGCGGTTACCGCAATTGGTGTGTCCTGTTCAACGGCAACGCCTGACGAACCCGAGGTCCGGGAGGTCATCCTAGACCGACCCTTCGTTTACTTCATCATTGACAACATGACCCTAACGCCACTGTTTGCAGGCGTAATGGCAAGCATGGGGTAGGCGCTTGAGCCTCGCCGGCGCGACTCCCACATTGTCCTCGGGAATCACTTGTAGCCCCGGCAAACGAATGAATGAGCAACGTGGCGATCTTCAATTGCATCGAACTCGCCTTCGTTACATGAATTGGTCCGCGATTGCATCGAACTAGCCTTCGTTGCACGCCAATTCTGAGGAAATGCCCGTCTGGCAATTTACTTTGATAGTTTATGCATGGCTCTACCTGCGGATTTTCATGCAGCGCAGCAGACGACTACTCAAGGGGTCCGCGAAATGGCGTGCAACGAAGGGCAGTTCGGCGCACGAAATCCTCTCGATGTGTAACGTAGGGCAGTTCGATGCAGCCATCAGACGAGAATGGCGACTCCGTAACCCAAGGAGAGACACCTCCGCCAGAATAACGTGCAGCTTCGTCACGAAAAGAGGGCGGACCGAAGGCCCGCCCTCTCAAATCCGTTCGTTCGAGTACTCGAACGCCCGAAGCTAAATCCTCGCAACCCCGCTCTTGCGCGCAGCGTCGGCCACGGCTGCAGCAACGGCGGGCGCAACACGCTTGTCGAAGGCACCGGGGATGATGTAGTCCGCCGCACGGTGCTCGTCATCCACCAGGCCGGCGATAGCGTAGGCAGCGGCCTCCATCATGTCGTCGTTGATGTCGCTCGCACGCACGTCAAGCGCACCGCGGAAGATGCCGGGGAACGCCAGAACGTTGTTGATCTGGTTGGGGAAGTCCGAGCGACCCGTTGCCGCCACGGCCGCGCCGGCTGCCAGCGCCTCGTCGGGCATGATCTCGGGCACGGGGTTCGCGCAGGCAAAGATGATGGGGTCCTTGGCCATCGAGCGCACCATGTCCTGCGAGACCAGGTTGGGCTTGGAGACGCCCACAAAGACGTCCGCACCCTTGAGGGCGTCGGCGAGCGAACCCTGGACCTTCTCGGTGTTGGTCCAGGTGGCAACCTCCTGCTTCACCGGGTTCAGGCCATCGCGGCCCTCGTAGATAGCACCCGTGTGGTCGCAGATGATGATGTCCTTCACGCCCATGCGCTTCATGAGGCGAGCGATGGAGATGCCCGCGGCGCCGGCGCCCGAGAAGACCACCTTGACGTCGCCGAGATCACGACCGGTGAGACGGCACGCGTTGATCAGCGCGGCGCATGTCACGACCGCGGTGCCATGCTGGTCGTCATGGAAGACGGGAATGTCGCAGGTCTCCTTGAGGCGACGCTCGATCTCGAAGCAGCGCGGCGCGGAGATGTCCTCGAGGTTCACGCCGCCAAAGCTGCCGGCGAGCAGCTGCACGGTGCGCACGATCTCATCCACGTCGTTGGAGCGGATGCACAGGGGGAAGGCGTCCACGTCGGCGAAGGTCTTGAAAAGGGCACACTTGCCCTCCATGACGGGCATGCCCGCCTCGGGGCCAATGTTGCCCAGGCCGAGAACCGCGGAGCCATCGGTCACAACGGCAACCAGGTTCCAGCGACGGGTGTACTCGTACGAGAGGCTCGGATCCTTCTGGATCTCCAGGCAGGGAACGGCGACGCCCGGCGTGTAGTCCACGGCAAGCTCCTCCGGCGTGCTGATCTGGGCCCTGCTCACGACCTCGATCTTGCCGTGCCACTCCCTGTGTGCGTCAAGTGCGTGCTGCTTTGCATCGTCAGCCATCTTGGCTCCTTTGACATTCGAGGACACTTACACGACCTGTCTATCTTAAGCCTTCGCGCGGCGTGCCAACTCGACCCCCGCGGCCTATACTCCCAAGAGAAATCACTCGACCAAAGGGGTTGCCATGGCACAGAGCGTCCTCATCAAGGACACCACGCGAGAGGAACGCGAGGAGATCGTGCGCCGCGGGCTGAGCTTCTGCGGCGACGGCTCGTGCGAGCAGTGCAGCGGCTGCTCGATGGGCGTGGGCTCGATCGGCGCCATGTACCAGCCCTACATCGACGGCAAACTCGAGCTGGCAGAGGTCAACATGTTGCACGCCGCAACCACGTTCACGCTGGGCGGCGGGCGAAGCGCGGACGCTGCATCCACCGAGCCGCCAGCGTCCGCATCCAGCACCGAGACGAGCAAAGAATAGTCGAGGCCCCATGCACGCACGCACACCCAAGCACTTTGTCCTCGAGGAGCGCCTCGAGCGCTACGCGGACTTCATCGAGCCTGCACCACAAGACTATGCTGGCCGCTGGGCGGAGGCCTGCTACCCCCTGGGCGGCACCTCCGCAGCAGGCGGAGCGGCGAGCGCCGGGCGCTTTCGCGAGGTCCGCCTTGACTTGGGCTGTGGCAAGGGCGCCTTCACCGTGGAGTCCGCCCGTCGCGAGCCGGACGTGCTCTTCCTCGGCATGGACGGCGAACCGCTCTGCATGGCCTACGCCGGTGGCCTTGCCGCAAAGAGCGGCCTTGAGAACGTCGTCTTCCTCGCCTGGGACGGCCATCGCGTAACCGAGGCCTTCGCCCCCGGCGAGCTCTCGTGCATCTACCTCAACTTCCCCACGCCGTTCCCGCGCAAGCGCCAAGCGCGCCGCCGCCTCACGGATGCCACCTGCCTCATGGAGTACCGCCGCATTCTTGCACCGGACGGCACGCTGCGGCTCAAGACGGACAGCCGCCCCCTCTACCTCTTCACGCTCGAGGAGCTTGCCGCCGCAGGCTATCAGGTGCTCTGGACAAGCGAGGACGCGCGCGCAGACTTCCCCAACGACCCCACAAGCGGCTACGAGGAACGCCTTGCTGCCAACGGCGCCAAGGTCTTCGCGCTGGAGGCGACGCCCGGACCAGAACCCGCGCACTTCTCGCCCACTCCCCAGCGCGGTCTGGTGGAATACCTCCCCCAGGATCTCGAGAAGCTCGACTACGTGCCCCTGGGCATGGAGGCCACAGTGTGGAACATGCGCAACCGCGAGGCAAAGCTCTGGGCAAAGGGCCACAAGGGCAGCGGGACTGCTGGCAGTGGCGAAAAGGCCAACTAACGAGAAACGCGCCGCCCTGCAGCAAGCAAGGCGGCGCAGCTAGAAGTCCGTATCCTTGGCGCCTTTATGCCGTGGGGCTGGCCCAGTGTGCGGCTACGCAGGACTGCGGCGCGGGCACAAAGCCCTCAAAGATTACCGGCGCACCCTCGGCCTCGGAAGCCAGCATGTCTCGCTCGCTGCGAATAGTCCACGTGACGAGCTTGCCGCCGAGAGTCCCGCACACCAGGCGCACCGCGGGCTGCTCGCGGTCGTCGAAGCGGTACGCAATGAAATCCGGCTTGGTGGCCACGTTGCCGAGAAGCGCGGTTGCCCCCACGCGCAGCGGCAGCGGCAGGGCCTTGGCGCTTGCACCGGCGTCGTCCGCGAGAAAGTCCATCGAGAGCTGCCCACGGATGACCTCGGGGCGGTTGCGGCGCAGCCACACCAGCACGGCGGGATCGAAGCTCTCGATGCAGTAGCGCACGTCAAAGGTGTCCAGGCACTCCATGACGCGACTGGTGAGAAGGTCAGCGTTCTCGCAGTAGGTCTTGATTTCGATGATGAGCGGCGCGGGCATGGATCCCCTACCGTCCCACTCGAAGATGCGCAGGACCTCGCCAAGCGTGGGAATGCCCTGGTCGGTCCCGTTGAGGCGGTACTCCTCGAGCTGCGGGCGCGTAAGCTCCTCGACGGTGCCCTCCTTGCCCGTCATGCGCTTGAGGTCGGAGTCATGGATGACAACCAGGCGGTCGTCAGCGGTGAGGTGCACGTCAAGCTCCACGCCAAAGCCGTACTCGCGGGCGCGCCTAAAGGCGGCAAGCGAGTTCTCGGGGGCGCCAAGGGAGTCGTCGTGGAGGCCGCGGTGTGCATAGCGGTAGCGCGCAAACTCGTTCCAGCGCTCGTCAACCGTCTTGTTGCCCGTACGGGGTGCCATGCCATACACGGCAGCAGCCCCAAGACCTGCGGCAATTCCAGCAGCGAAGAGCGCCGGATGCTTGCGAATGATGCAGTTTGCCATCGACAATCCTCCATCCAGGCGTCGACAACGCCAGGCACGCCGAGCTGGCGGCACGCTAGTCGACATCGAACGATTCGAGCCCTCTTTTCTCGACCAATTTCGAGTCTCCGTGGTGCACGAACAGCATTGTAACGAAGCTTGCGGCAACAAACACCGTGGCGTAGATGAAGAGTGACCGGTAGCTCACGTTGTGCATGAGCCAACCCGCAGCGATGGGCGTGACAGTCTGTGCGGCCATCGAGAAGGTGTAGTAGAGCCCCGTGAACTTGCCTGTGTCGGAGCCCTTGCACATCTCGACCACCATGGGCAGCGAGTTCACGTTGATGCCGGCCCAGCCCATGCCAAGGACGATCATCACCACATAGAGCGCGGGCGAGAAGCCCATGCCGGCAAAGGTCCAGGCAGCGCAGAACGCAAAGCCTCCGCCGAGAAGCACAATGCCGCCCTGGATGGTGCGCTTGCGTCCCACGCGGCTGGCGATGGCCCCCACGGGAATGTACGAGACAATGGCGCCCACGTTGGCCACGATGAGGCAGCGGCTTGCCTCGCCCAGCGCCATGCCCCACTCCGCCTGCGCATACGTGGTAAACCAGGTCTCCATGGCGTTGTAGCCAATGAACCACAGGGCAATGGACGCGAGAAGGAAGCCCAACGAGCGCCTAACCAGCGCGGGGAGCACCTCCTTGCCCGTGGCGGCGTCCTTCTCGACAAGGTTCTCCTCGGGGTGCTTTGCCTCGTATGCCGCGACCTCGGCCTCGAGCTTGGGCTCCTTTACGGTGAGAAACACAACGGCCACCGAGACCACCATGATGGCAGCAACAATCACAAAGAGCGGCAGGTAGTCCACGTGATCGAGGCCGGCAATGCGCCCCTTGTTGTAAAGCACGGAGGCAATTCCCAGGTAGATGATGCCGCCCACAGCACCCATGAGGTTGATTATCGCGTTTGCGGGCGAGCGCAGCGGCTTGGGCGTGCAGTCGGGCATAAGCGCCACGGCAGGGCTGCGGTAGGTGCCCATTGCAACAAGCACAAAGAGCAGAACGCCAATGAACGCGGCGAGAAGGGCACCCGAGCCGTCCGCATAGTACGCGTTGTCGATGATGGGCAGGAAGATCATGCCCACCACGGCAAGCGCCGTTCCCACGAGGATGAAGGGCATGCGACGGCCCAGACGACTGTGGCAGCGGTCCGAGAGCGAGCCAAAGAACGGCAGGAGGAAGAGAGCAAGGACGTTGTCGGCAGCCATGATCATGCCCGAGAAGGTCTCGTCCAGATGGAACGTGTTCGTGAGCATGAGGGGAATCACGCTGTTGTACATCTGCCAGAACGCGCAGATGGAGAAGAACGCAAAGCCGATAAGGACGGTCCTGCGCACGTTGAGTTTCACGGGTGTCCTCCTAACGCCGGTATTGCCGCACATCTTTGATGCTAGCTGGCGAGAGGGACGGAGGTGCCGTCGGCCGCCGGCGGTCTGGCAGGCGGCGCCCCTCTCGCCCGGCGGCGCCCGAAGGGCCCTTTTGTACGGAATCCCTGCGACAACTCACGCTCCGGCGCCATTTTGACGCCGGAGGGCGCGTCTCGTACGGAATCCCGTCTGAAACCCACGTCCCGGCGCCGTTTTCTCGCCCGAGAGAAGATTTTCTCCGCTCTCGTCGGCGCAAGCCCCATCCGCGCCGAATCCGCTGTGCGCCGACACCCGCGGGTGATACTGTAGAAACTTGCACACTCAGGCTCCCACCCAGGAGCTCTTAAAGGAAGGCCGTAAACGATGCCCAGAATCACACCAGGAAACAGGCTTTACCTGTACAAGCTTCTCTCGTCCACCCTTGGGACCAACCGCCAGGCACTTCTCTCGCGCGTCGAGGAGGTGCTGCTAGAGGACGGCATTGCGCCGCAGGACCTTGGGCAGGAGGACATTCAATCGCTCATGGAGGCGCTTCCCGAGTTCGTTCGGCTCACCGTCTTCAAAAAGGGACGCGTCTACGCAACGATTGTGCCCAACGAGGAGTACGACGGCTACCTCGAGCGCGCGGGACAGTCTGGCTCTGGCAACGCCGGCGAGAAGGGAAGCAAGAGCAAGCCGTGGAAGCGTCGCAAGGGCTCGCACGACCCCAAGCCGACAAAGCCGCGCCACGTCGAGAAGGCCGAGGCCAAGCCGGAGCCCGCGCCGGAACCGGAAGCTGCGGCCGAGCCAGAGCCGGCATCCGCGTCGGAGCCGAAGCCTGAAACCATAACCGTGCCGGAAGCCGCGCCGGAGCCGGAGCCCACGCCGACGCCAAAGCCCTCCCCTGCCGACGAGACCCCCAAAGAGCCGCACGTAGAAGCCACAGAGGCCGAAATCCGCGAGCAGCCGGCACCCGAGACGCCCGCCGGCTCTGGCATCAACCTCACCATCACCTATGACCCCTACGAGGACATGGAGGCGGACCTCGCAGCCGCTGCCCAGGCACAGCCCACGGCGCCAACACCGGCTGCAGCCCCGGCGCCCGTCGCTCCGGCACCGGCCCCCGCACCGGTAGCCGCCCCTGGACCCGCCCCAGCCACGCAGCCCCTCCCCCACCAGAACCTCCCCGAGCTCTTCTCGGCAGAGGTCCACTGCAAGGACGAGCTTCTCCGCGTGCTCTACCAGAAGCTCCCCATCGACGCCGACGTCACCCGCACGCTCGATGAGGACTGGCGCGTTGCCCGCTCGACCGGGACCCTCTCGGGCACGAGGAGCCGCGTCACCTTCCCGCTCCGCTACCTCCACGAGGATGGCTCCGGCCCGGTGGAGGTCACAATCCGCCGCACGTCACGACCCTTGTCCGGCAAGCAGTGGAGCCTTGCGTTGGTAGATGGTGACGACGGTACCGGCATGGTCCACGAGCAGGTTGGCCTTGAGGGCCTTCCCGCGGCCGACGAGGGCGCGTGGAGCGACCTCTCTGGTGCGTCGCTGCAGGGCGTGGGCACTTCCATCGTTAGCCCGCTTCGCGAGTTTGCGCAGTTTGCGGTTATCGGTTCCTGGGAGCGCACCCTGGGGACGCTTGCCACCATGGTGGCGCCCGAGCGCTGGAACTTCCCCGGCGAGGGCGTGGGCGCGCCGTCCCGCTATGGCGTCCTGCGCGAGTACCTCACCGTAACCTTCCATCGTGTCGTTGAGCAGGACCGCGTTGCCACGGCGGCAGACGGCTCGCTCGCAGCGTTTGACACGGGGCTGCTCACTCCCTTTGGCGAGGACGTCTACGCGGTCTTCTCGCCCAACGTCGGTGACATTGCCTGGAAGCTCGACGGATTTGCCACGGCAGGCTCGGGCGAGCTTGGCGCCCGCCTTGTGGCGACGCTTCCCGATCTGCCCCAGCCGGCCAGCTACCTCGAACGCGTTGAGGACGTCGTCTGCCAGCCCGGTCGCATGCTCATCCTGGACACCGAGGCACTTCTCGGCGAGCAGGTCGGGCGCCTGCCACGCGCCTTCCTCGCCGACCAACTTGCCGACAGCCCCGAGGCGTCTCGCCTCCTGCGCGAGGGCGTGGACGCGGGCAGCGGCCGTCTGGGACGGGGCGCATGCAGGGACCTGGCGCGTGCAATAAAGGCAGACCCCAGCCTCTACCGACGCATGGCCAGGGCACTGCAGGATGCCACGTCCCTCTCGCTGCGCCTTGCACAGGCAAGCTTCCGCATGGCAGCGCCGGCGTTTGATCCCGCCACTGGTACCATGCGGCTCCTGCTGCCACTCTGCCTGGTGGACGATGGCGTGGCCGACTGCGCCATGTCGCTTGAGCTCATGCCGTCCGGTGCATACCGTGGCGCAGCGATCCTCTCGCTGCCGCGCGCGTATGCTTGTGCGCGCGTAGTGAGCCGTGACCAGTCCGCATGGCTCTCGCCGGAAATCGTCCTGTAGCCTTGGTCGACTAGACTGGAACCACAGACTAGGCTTGGGCCGCAAAGGCAACGAAGGTCCGTAACAACACCCCGCTGGAGGCACGCATGTCGAAGATCGAAATGAAGACCCCGCTCGTCGAGATGGACGGCGACGAGATGACCCGCATCATCTGGCAGATCATCAAGGACGAGCTTATCTGCCCGTACGTCGATCTTAAGACCGAGTACTACGACCTGGGCCTTAAGCACCGAGACGAGACGGGCGACCAGGTGACCATCGACTCCGCCGAGGCCACCAAGCGCCTGGGCGTGGCTGTCAAGTGCGCAACCATCACCCCCAACGCCCAGCGCGTGGAGGAGTACCACCTGCACCAGATGTGGAAGAGCCCCAACGGCGCCATCCGCTCGATGCTCGACGGCACCATCTTCCGCGCACCCATCGTGGTCAAGGGCATCGAGCCTGTGGTCAAGTGCTGGAGGCGACCCATCACCATTGCCCGTCACGGATACGGCGACGTGTACAAGAACGTCGAGTACCGCGTGCCCGGTGCCGGCAAGGCCGAGCTGGTCTTCACAGATGCCGATGGCCACGAGGAGCGCCGCCTGATCCACGACTTTGACCAGCCCGGCGTCATCCAGGGCATGCACAACGTGGACTCCTCAATCGAGGGCTTCGCGCGCAGCTGCTTCGAGTACGCGCTCTCCACGCACCAGGACCTGTGGTTTGCCTCGAAGGACACCATCTCGAAGATCTACGACCACCGCTTCAAGGACATCTTTGCCGACATGTACGAGGCCGAGTACAAGGAGCGCTTCGAGGCAGCCGGCATCACGTACTTCTACACCCTCATCGACGACGCCGTTGCTCGCATCATGAAGAGCGAGGGCGGCTTCATCTGGGCGTGCAAGAACTACGACGGCGACGTGATGAGCGACATGCTCTCATCCGCGTTTGGCTCGCTTGCCATGATGACCTCGGTGCTGGTCTCGCCCCATGGCCAGTACGAGTATGAGGCTGCTCACGGCACCGTTCAGCGCCACTACTACAAGTACCTGCGCGGAGAGGAGACGTCGACCAACTCGGTGGCCACGATCTTCGCGTGGACCGGCGCGCTTGCAAAGCGTGGAGAGCTGGACGGAACGCCTGAGCTTGTCGACTTCGCAAAGCGCCTGGAGCGCGCGACCGTCAAGACCATCGATGATGGCCGCATGACCGGTGACCTCGCACGCATTACAACGCTGAAGAACCCGACCACGCTCAACACGCGCGACTTCATCCTCGCCATCCGCGAGGAGCTTGAGGCCGGCGCGTAGGAGACGCATCTCAGGCGCCAATATCGCACGTGGGGGGCGAGGCCGCAATGGCCTCGCCCCCCGCGCTCTATGAATGCTCGTAACGAAATCTAGAGCTTCCTACACCAGCGCCTTGACCTTCGCGAGCAGGGCGCGGACGTCGTCGGTCCTGGTGAGACCGGTCTCCTTGTCGATGATCGAGCTGTAGACGTGAGGGATGACCTTCCTCACGCCGGCGTCCAGCACGACGTGCATGATCTCGTCGAAGTTGTCGAGGGTGATGCCGCCCGTGGGCTCGAGCACGAAGTCCTTGCGCGCGCATGCCTCCGCGAGCGCCCTCAGCTCGTCCTCGCAGCGGAGACCGCCCATCGGGAAGAACTTGATGGAGTTGCCGCCCATCTCGCGGACGATGTCGATGGCCGTGTCGGCAGGAACGAGCGCCGGCGCCTTGGATTCCTTGGAAATGGGGCCTGTCGAGACCTTCACGAGGCCGGGTATGCCAGACGGCGCACACATCGCATTGATGTGGCACTTGTCATTTCCAACGTTCGTGCGGGTCGCGCTGACCTGGCAGAACGCCTGGTTGAAGTGGTTCGCCTTGACGCTCTTCGCGACCTCGGCGACCATGTAGCACTGCTTGGGGTTGCCGCCACCCAGGCCTACCGAGAGGTTGCCATCGAGAACCTCCATATAGCGCCCCATGTCCTCAACGCACGTGGGGACGTCCGGGTAGTCCGCGGTGAGCACGCCGACCTCGACGTGGTGCTCCGCGGCCTCGTATATCTCCCGAGCGTTCTCCAGGCTCCCGCCCAGGACGTTAAGGCAGACGCGGTCGTTATAGTAGTTGATTGCCATGATTTATCCCTCCATGATCTCTCTCAGTCGCTCCGCAATAAGCTCCTTGTCGCCGTCGAGCATCGGGCGTGGGTCGAGGTCCAGGAGCCCGAGGTTGAGAAACTCGGTGCGCGCCCAGACGATTGGGTCGCCCGCACGCAGCTTCTCGTTGACTGCCTGCATGGTGATCCCGGCGGGAGCCCCCTCTCCGAGGGACACGCGGCAACGGTAAATCGCTCGGCCCGCCTCATCCCGAACCTTCTCGGCCCTTAGGCCGGGAATCCCGTTGACAGCGCCGACAAGCCAGTCGACCTTCGCCTCATTGGCTGCAGCCTCTGCCTCGTGGTCACGGGCATCGTACTGGTCGAGGGCTGCGAGGAGGCCGACGATCTGCTCCTTGCCCACCTTCATCGCGCGACCGATGCCCGCGTATTGCTTCCGGACATTGTCCACGATGTCTGCCCGCCCGGTCACGAATCCGGACGTCGTCGCCTCGATGGCCTTGGCGCCGCTGTACGTCACGGCGTCCGCCCCGAGTGCGATGTACTTTCGGAGGTCCTCCTCTGCGGCGCAGTCCATCAAGAAGGGGAGTCCGTGGGCGTGCGCGATGTCGCGCATGACCTCAGGGGCGACCATGCCCTTCTGCACACAGTGGTGGCTCTTCACGTAGAGGAGCGCCACGGTCCTGTCGCAGATGGCCTCCTCTATGTCCTCAGGCCTCACCTCGTTGGCCTGGCCAGCCTCCACGGGCACGCCTCCACCGAGCCTGATCATCGTTGTCATGGGGGCACCGTAGTTGATCGAGTGCCCCTTCTGGAGGACGACCTCGTTTTGCAGGCCGGACGAGTCGGGCAAGCGCATCATGTCCGACCAACGGCCGCGCGTAACGAGCGCCGCGATCGTTAGCGCTATCGCGGCCGAGGCGCACGAAGTGGGGCAGGAGTCCTCCGCGCCGGTATGCCGGGAAATGAGCTCGCCGGCGCGCTTCATAAGGTCCTCGATGACCACGTAGGACTGGCCGCCCTCCTTCGCTGCCTCGGCGACCCGGTCGCTGAAGGCCGAGACCCCGAGCACCGTCACCCTACCGGACGCGTTGACAACACGCCTAAGACCGAGGTCCTGGTAGATTCCCAAATCAAACCTCCTAACCGAGCAAAGCGCCCAGAATCATCGCACCGAGAATGGCTCCACCGGTCATTTCCTTGCCCATCTTGTAGAAGATTGCAGCGCCAATGATTGCGCCAATGCCCGCATACACGTTGTAAGAAGCAGCAGAGATCATAATGAGGGGAGCGAGGTAACGACCGGTTGTGTTGCCTGCGCCCATCATGATTCCGGTTCCGCCAACTGCAACTCCCTCGGGCATGAACTTACGAATCAGAATGACCACGGCACCAATCGCAGCACCGATAATCGCACCGATAATCAGGGCAATAAAGAAGTTCGAGAACGGAAGCTCCCATCCCATAGAGAGGAAGAGACCAGGAAGACCGATGCCTACGCCTGTCATGAGCGAGCCGCCGATATCCATCAGGCCGACCAGCGGACCCTCGAGGATGCGGGCGATTAGAAATCCTGCGGCAAAACCTGCAGCGGCAGTGAAGTCACCTGTGTCGATACCGCCCTGGAGCATTGCAACAATCGACACCTCGTTGAAGGCTCCAGTGTGGAACTTGAGGTACATGAAGGTCCCGGCGAAAATCGCCGCTGCAGCACCCATAACCAGGAGAATGAAGGTTGAATCCTTCATCATGAACTTGCTAAATGCAGACATCTTTGGCGCCTCAGCGACCGACTGGTCGTTTTCTTCGTTTGCCATAGTCAGATCCTCCGTTTCTAGAAGTTGTTGAAGAAGCCGCGGAAGTAGGCAATTGCGATAAACATCACGACAACGATTGCGATGAGGATCTTAACTACATTGCTCTTGTAGCCATTCTCATCTGCAGTCTTGCCAATCAGAATACCGAGGACAATTCCAGGAATAGCGTTGCCGCTCACGAGCGCAGAGATGCCACCGAGGACGGTTCCCCAGATTCCGGTGCTCTTACCACCATCAAGCGCCGCGAGCCAGAACACCGCAGGCATGACTGGGTTGATCAGCCACGTAGTTGCGGGCACAAGAACTCCAGAGGCAACGTCAGAGAGCTTCTGAGGAATAACCGAAGACAGGGAGTTCAGGAAGGTAACGAGAACCGCACCTACGCCAGCGCCGGCGATTGCCATCTTGCCGGGATCTTGAACGGTCTCTTCGACATTCTTATTCCTCGTCAGGAGAATACCGGCTGCCCAGTTAGGAATGATGCGGTGCATGACGTCCTGGGTAAGCGCACCTGCTGCAACAGCAGAAGCTGCAGAGGAGAAGAGAAATCCCAGGCCAAATGAGAAGTGCGCAACGGGATCCCCACCGCATGCGTTCATCTCGCCGAGAGTTCTAAACGAACCCATTGACTGAACCTCTGGAGCATGGAACATGCGGGAAGCACCCGCTGCGATGCAAGCGCCACCAATGGCTCCGATGATGATTGAATAGATAACGATTTCAACCATTAGACCTCGCCCCTCTCGAACTTCAAGTACTTTACGTTCACCTTTATGCTTGCCGTGACGTCATAGCGCGTTCTCTCCCTAGGCATAAACACTCCCAAGAAATGCTCAGTGAACTCGTTCTTGACGACTCGGTCGAACACCACGCTTTCCGCGGTCATCTGGACTATCGGAGCCTCAATCTCCGAAAAGACCTTGTTTCGTAGCGCCTTGAACAAATCGTTGGAGGCATCGACAAGGGTCTCACCTTGGGCATGAACCCGTATCGTGCGAACGTCCTCTGCCAGGAGTTCCTCTCCCTCAAGTGCGCCCAGCTCCTCATCAACGCCCTTCTCGAACACGGTATCCATGACTTTGCCGGCAGCCCGAACCGCGTCTTCCTTACTCGTCATGGGTCTCACGCCATGCCTGGACTATCTTCTCGCCAAGCTCCTCGACATCCAGAAAGCCTAGGCCGATGACCTTGTTGCCTTCCTTCACGGCCGTATAGGCAGCATCGGTGCTTCGAAGCTCGGAAACGGCAGGCCATCCATACTTGGTGTGAGCGGTCAGAGCGCCAGCGCCACCAGACCCGCAGAAGCTAACGCCGAGGTCGGCGCCCTTCTCGTTCATCACATCGCCAAGCTTCATGTCTGCGGCCATGCCGGGGATAACGTAGGCGGTTCCGCCAGCCTTTTCGACCCCGCGGGCTACGGCCTGGCCCTTTCCAAGCCTGTGCCCAATTACAACCAGAGGACGCTTTTCTTCGCTCATTGCATGCCTTCCTTTCTCAACGCAACTTCGATATGAGTAGCAAGGAGGAAAATCTCCGACTCGCTAATCCCCTTCGACTCGTCTCCATAGGCGAGTCGAGCTACCTCACGGGCAAGGTCGAACGCATGGGAAGAAACCTCTCCGAAAGCGTCTTCGAGACCCTCTGTAAACTCACCCGTTTCTATTCGACGCTTCAGGGCATCAATGTGGTTGCGGAACATGGGCTCCTGCGTGTCATCGAAAACAACGCCCTGAGACGATAGGAAGCTTTCGACACGATCGACCGTCGAGGACAAATCAAACGTTTTATAGGAGGCCACAGGAGTGGATTTAGTGGCGGTATCTTTCAATGTCCTCCCCCTTTGAATAAACGCTCTCGATAACCTCGACCTTCTTCTTAAGGGAGATGGTGTCTCCGGTTGAGTCTGTGACCACATCATCTGAATCAGTGAGGGAGACAATGTTGACGTCGCCAATCATGCCCGGCTTGAGCTGGCCCAGCCCCTTGAGATGGAATTGTGCGGCGGGGGCGCTCGTAACCTTCCTTACGGCGTCAGGGAAAGACTCTCCAAGGCTTATGAGCTTACTCATAACAGCGGCGATGCTGTAAACGGGACCCTCGTAATTCTCAACATGAAGATCGGTGGAAATCGTGTCGCAGTCGAAGCCGAGGGCAAGTGCCTTCTCATATGTTTTGAAGCTGAAGCTCTCTATTCCATGGCCAACGTCGAACCGAACTCCACGGGCACGTGCATGCAGTGCCTGAGGAAGAATTGTGCCTTCTTCCGTAACAATGCCACCGGGCTTGCCGTGGTACGTATGAGTGATTCCATCGCCCTTCTCAAGAAGATCAAGAACGTCATAGAGGGCAGGTGGGAAGTTGCCCACATGGACGAAGAGCGGAAGTCCCAGCTCATGGGCAGTCCGTGCGGCGACGACTATCGGACGCAGGCCCTCTTCCCCCACAACACTCGATGATGCGCGTGCCTTGATGCCCACAATGTTGTCGGCATGCTCACGCGCAACTCGTTCACAGGCTTCGACATCAATCTTTGATGGGTCGTTGAGCTCGTGGCCTCGAAGAATTCCCTCCTTAGAGATGTTGAGAAGGGTGAAGACTTTCGTCTGGGCCTTATCGATATAGTTTCTCTTGAAGTCATCGTACGTATCGGATCCGCTGCTGCCTGCGTCGAGAACCGTAGTGGCCCCCCGCTCAAGCCCAAGCACATCGGGCTCCAGCCCCAGGAATGACTTTGGGTAGACGTGAGTGTGAATATCGATGAATCCTGGGGTGACGTAAAGCGAAGACGCATCAATTACCTCGCCTTCCTCAGGAAGGCCCTCTCCAACTTTGGCAATTCTGCCATCTCTGAGAATCACGTCTCCGCGCTCGCCCATTAGGCCATTAACTGGCGAGAGGAGCATTCCGTTCTTTATGGTTACCGATCTCACGTTAACTTCTCCCTTCACTGAGGCCAAGCAATAGCACTCACCCGGAACAGTGTTAATTATTGTCCCGATACAATTCTCGTGTGTCTCGATTGTGTTTAACGGTCGTTTCGAGACTGCAAGCGGTATCGAAACGGGGGAAGGCACGGAAGAATACTAAAGTGTGTGGAAGGGCCGCTTGCTATATCCGCGCTTAAGTGTCGACGAGGAATCATGTACAAGTACGAAGAGATCGTTCGGGACATCGAGGAATGCATCGCAGATGGCACTCTTAAGCCGTATGCGAAGCTTCCTCCCGTTACAGAGCTCTGCTCTGCATACGGAGTCAGCAAAAGCACCATCAATCAAGTGCTCCAAACTCTGTCTGATGAGGGCTTGATATCGCGCAGGCAAGGATCAGGCATATATGTCAAGGCAATTGAGACCAGCTCGATAGGCTGGAAGGTTCCCAACCAAGTTGTTCAAATTGCCCCGAGAGCAGCGAAGATGCCAAGCAATGACTCCATCGACGTCATTGATTTCAATGTCATTAGGCCAGAATCCCGAATTTCTCGTCTGCTGGGAATCAACGGGCAGTCATTCTTGTACTTTGTGACGCGCATGCACCGCAATGGACCGTTACCCACTTGCATGGAATATGTTTATCTTCCCATCGAGTCTGTTGGCAGTCTCTCTCTGGCCGCTGCCGGCGGAGATGTCACCACTGAGGTTACGAAGCACTCTGGAGTGCCTGTTGGGAGCTTCGAGAAGACCGTACGTTCGGTATTGTCAACAAATGACGAAAGGGCAAGGTTAAAGCTCGAATATGGGACACCACTCCTCGAGGTCGAAGAGGTGGGATACCTTATGGACGGCAAGCCCTTTGGCGTCTTCATAAAAAGATTTCCCGGCGATCGCTTCGAGTTCAAGGCAACAGGCAGCGACGCCAGCTCTTCTGGAAGCTCGGGAAAAGGGCTCTAGCAAACCAGGGTTTGTCCCACGCTTTCGACAAACAGCACTTAAGCCGGCAGCGAGTCCAAGTCCCACCGCCTGAGATCAGCGACCACAATTCTCAGATGGTCTTCAATCATTGAGGCACCTATCTGCTCAATCTCCGGAGGGAGGGGCTCCGATTCGACGCCAACTATCTCACGTCAATTCGCACCGATCGTGACCATCTGCCGCCGCTCGAAATCCGCCAAAGCCTCGGCAACGTCATCCACCAGCACATCGGCACCCGCCCGAACGACCTCTGGCGCACGGTTGAACGTGTACGCCACATCTGCCTCACCAAGAAGTGGCAGGTCGTTGAACGAGTCCCCTATGCCACCAACCAGTCCCAGCCCAAAGCGCTCCCGTGCGATTGCCAACCCCGTGCCCTTCGAACACCCCGCAGGCACCACGTCCACGGAGTTGAGGTTCTGAAACGCCGCAACCCTCCCGCCAAGCCGCTCTCCCACCCCGGCAACAAAGCTCGCAGCCCTTTCTTGGCTGGCAAAGCCCAGCGAGACAACCTGGACCGATTCGCCGCGCTCCCCTGGCTCAACCGAGAGCGCCTCATCAACGGAGCTCACGACCCTCAGCCGTTTAAGAAACGCCTTGGGCAGCCCGGGAATGCTGCTCTCCCCAAGAACAAGATAGCCTGATTTCACAGCCAGGAATGACGGTCGCGACGTCTGCCCATGCGCAACGTCCAAGACCGCCCGCACGTCGTCATTAGGTATTTCTCGCGAGAACAGCGTGTTTCCCTCGGCATCACTCACGCACGCTCCGCTGCTCGTGACGGCGAAGTCAAAGCTGAGGGCGTTCCCCGCATCGTCGAGAACGGCACCGAGCGGGCGTCCCGTGCACACGCCAAAGAGGCCGCCCTCCACTCGGAACTCCTCGATAGCGGCGAGGTCACGAGGGAGAAAGCGATGGAGCGGATGGACGCGACCGCCAATCCCAAAGAAGAGCGTCCCATCGAAGTCGCTCGCCATCGCCTTTCTCGCATGTCCAAACCCCGCCATCGAGAGCCCCTTCCACTTGCACGACCAGGCAATCATGCTGTGCCACAAGCGCCGTCGCTCGTCCCGAGCGACGGCGCCC
>ERZ791908.993-NODE-993-length-21824-cov-62.075474_pt1 | contig 21824 bp, 20 predicted proteins | sample MGYA00510144_ERZ791908 | MGnify/ENA primary metagenome ERZ791908 (study PRJEB30046, sample SAMN00792105) | human gut metagenome | study: EMG produced TPA metagenomics assembly of the A metagenome-wide association study of gut microbiota in type 2...
GCCGCGGCGCCGGCCAGCACGCGGACGCCCAGCACAGCACGTACGCCTCGCGCGGACGCCACCCCGGCAAGAAGGCGCACCGCGGCGGCGGGCAGCACTAGCCGAGGGCAGCGCCAGCCGGGGGCCGTTCTTCTCCCCTGGGCACGCCCTTCTCCCCGCGGCTAGGCCCGACGGATGGCGTCGCGCAGCGTCTGCATGTCCAGATCCACGCTCGCAATCTCGTCCGCGCAGCGCTTGAGCTCCTGCGTCAGCAGCTCGGGGTTCTTGATCGTCTTCTTGTACTTCATCTTGTGCTCGAGCGTCGCCCAGAAGTCCGTGGCCACGGTGCGTATCTGGATCTCGCTCGAGGGAAGGAACGCGGCCGGGCCGCTCGTGAACCGCACGTTCATGTGGTAGCTCCGGTAGCCGTTGGGCTTGGGGTGCCTGATGTAGTCCTTGGTGCGGAGCACCTCCACGTTGGGCTGCTCGCCGATCCAGCGCGCCGCGGCGTACACGTCGTCCCCAAACGCGCAGATGATGCGCAGCCCCAGGATGTCCTGCACGTTGGTGGCGATGGCGTCGGCCAGGGACGCGCCGCTGCCGCCCTTGCGCGCGATCTTCTCCACCAGGCTCGCCGGGGACTTGATGCGCGACGTGTGGTACACCACGGGCTTCAGGTCGTCGGAGTCGCCCGCGGTCGCGGCAAAGCCCTCCGCCAGCCCGTCAAGCTGCGCCAGCGCCGCCTGGAGCCGCGGGTAGTCCGCGCCGTAGAACTCCTCCGGCGTCTGCTTCGCCACGATCGAGCCGCCGTTGCCGGATTCGCCGTTGCCACCGTTGCCGTTCTGGCCGTCCATCACTTCGCATCCCCCTCACGGCGCTGCCTGCGCCGGAATCCGCCCTTCACAAAGCCCGTTATCGCGTCCGCCCGCGACCTTGCCTGCGGGTCGCGGCGCGTGGGCAGCGTCACGGTCATGGTGACGCCGCTGCCGTCGGGCTTGGCCTCGGCGCGCGCCTTGCCGCCGTGCGCACGCGCGACGGCCGCCACCATGCTGAGGCCGATGCCAAAGCCGCCCGCCTCGTGCGTCCGCGCGCGGTCGGACTGGTAGAACCGCCCAAACCAGAGGCCGACCTCCTTGGGGTCCACCCCCTCGGTCGCGTTGGACACGGTCAGTTCCGCCGTGTGAAGGTGGTGCTCCGCCAGGCGCACCTCGATCTTGCCGCCCGCGACGGAGTACTTGAAGGCGTTGTCGATCAGCGCGCCCACCATGCGCTGCAGGTACTGCTCGTTGCCGCGCACGTACACGTTGGGCTCCACCTCGCAGGTGAGCTGATGGCCCTCCGTCAGCATGCGCGACTTGAAGCCCCGCGCCTCGCGCTCCACCACGTCGGACAGGTTCACCATGCCGATGGCGCGCTCGTCCTCCGTCGCCGCGCGCGAAAGCACGATCAGGCTCTCCGTGAGCCCGCTCATGACGCCCACCTGGTCCTTTATGTCGTCAATCCACTCGTTCTCGCCCACGTCCATGGCGAGCACGTCCGCGTCGGCGGAAATGATGGAAAGCGGCGTCCGCAGGTCGTGCCCCGCGTCGATCACAAACTGCCGCTGGCTCTCGTGCGCGCTCACGATGGGCCGCACGATGCGCTTCGACACCAGCAGGAAGATGACCGTCACGGCGATCACGCCGCCCGCGTACACCTTCATCTCGTCGGCCACGCTGTCGTTCAGGGCCGCGATCTGCCGGTCACGGTCGAGAAGGACGACGGTCTTCGTCCCGTCCCCCTCGGACTCCACGCGGTAGCGGAACTTCCCCACGTAGCCGCGCTCCTGCCCGCGTGCCAGCGCCTTTCTCACCATCGTGGCCGCCTCGTCGGCGTTCACCGTCGCCACGTGGTCCAGGTTCGCGTCCTCCACGGTGCCGTCCGCGTTCACGGTCGCCATGAGGTAGCGCATCTCGTAAAAGCCCTCGATCTTGCTGCTCGAGTAGCCGGACATGTCCTTGGGCGTCTCGCCGTCGTTCTCGATGATCTGGTCGATCGCCTTGTCCGCGTCCACGTCCACCTGCGCTCGGCGCACCATGTACGTGCCCACGAACATCACGCCCAGCAGCACCACGAGCGCCGCTGCCACAAAGAGCGTCAGCTGTATGCGGAGCCTACGCTCCACAGGACTCGACCATCCTCCAGCCGTCGTCCGCGGAGCCCTCGACCTTCACGTCCGAGCCCAGCGCCTCGAGCTTGCCGTTGAGGTAGCTGGCGTACAGCTCCACCTCGCCGTCGAGCGCCGCGCCGTCCCACACGCGGTCGCTTAGCCAGCTCGTGTCGACCTTCTTGCCGCCGGCGTGGGCGAGAAGTGCGGCCATCTGGGCCTCACGCTGGTTCACGCTGAGCGAGCCCTCGCGGGTCGAAAGCGTGGAGTCGTCCTCCCCGATCACCAGGTCGCCAAAGCACACCTTGGGCGAGGCGCCCGAGCGGTGCCGTGCGGCCGCGCGGATGCGCGCCACGAGCTCGCGGCTGTCGTACGGCTTGGTGATGTAGTCGTCCGCACCGTCCTCCAGGCCCACGACCTTGTCGTCCACCTGCGTCTTTGCGGTCAGCAGGATCACCGGCACGTCGTTTCCCTCCGCGCGCACGCGGCGCAGCACCTCCAGCCCGTCGAGGCCGGGCATCATGATGTCAAGCACCGCAACGTCAAAGTAGCCGCCCTTGAGCGCCGAGAGCGCCGCGGGGCCGTCGTGCACGACCTCCACCGTGAGGCCGTTCTTCTCTAGTATCACCTCGGTCGCGCGCGCCAGGCGCACGTTGTCCTCGGCAAGCAGAACACGCATGGGCATCCCATCCATAATCGCAGTTGCGCGGGGCGCCGGCCCCGCGTGGGCAGGCCCGCGCCCGCCGCATGGTTATGGTACCCAACCGCCCCGCGTTAACTCAGTCGTGCCGCTCGCCCCAGGCATCGCCCACGGTAGCGAGCGCGCACGCCGTGCCAACCCCACAAAGCTGCCCAAAAGCTTGCGGCTGCCTGCAGCTGTTGCCGTCCTTCTCGTCCAGACCGTCTGCAGCGGCGGCCGTCCTTCTCCCCGTGGCTACTTGTTGCCGTGGCCCTCGATCACCATGTTCTCGAAGCGATGCGACATGAACTCGTTTGAGAAGTTCGTGTCCACCCACTGCTCAAACTGGTTGTGGGGAGGGATGCCCTGGTCGCGCTGGGCGCGGCGCGAAAAGCACGCCAGCGTCATGAACACGTCGAGCGCAAGGTAGGCGGCAAGCACGAAGACGAAGATCACCTGGCGGCGCGTGGTGGGCTCGCCAATGAGGTCGAGCAGCCACGGCGTGATGACGCTGGACCAGATAAGGCCGATCAGCCCCCAGAAGAACAGGAACGGCCACGACACCCACTTGGTGATGTGCCCGGGCACGGTGCTGTAGTCCCACGAGACGGCGCCCATGAACGTCTCCATGCCCCAGCCGGTTATCTGCTCAAGCAGGCCACCCACGACCATGGACACCAGAAAGACCTCCCACCACGGGGCGTGGCGGCGCATCAGCTCGCGCGACACGAGCGTGAGCAGCACGGCGCCCACGCCGTACAGGGGCGAGAAGGGCCCCCACACCAGGCCGTAGCGCCCCTGCGTGAGCCCCTCCGTCACGAACATCCAGACCTCTTCAAGCACGAGGCCGCCCACGGCCCCCACGATGAAGAGGATCACGACCTGGTACCACGTGATGCGCATGTGCTCCACGCGGTCGTTGCGGACGATCTTCTCGCGCTGGAATATTGCGGAAAGCTGCGCGCGCGTGAGCCTGAGCGGCTTGCCGATGAGCTTGCGGTAGCCCTTGAGGCGGTAGTAGAAGTCCAGCTCCTTGGCGGCGTCGCGCACGTCCTGCGGCAGCTCGCGGTCCTGCGCGGCCCACTCGATGCGCTTGCCGCGTCCCAGCCACGACACGAACCACTTGATGGCAAACAGGACGCCCCTGACCACGAGGGCAAGCAGAAGGAGGCTGACAAGGGACCAGAACATAGGCTCAACTCCAGTGTAGGTAGCGCGCGGGCGATGCCGCGGGGTGGGGCGCTAGCGCGTCTCGACGGTGCGGCGCAGGCCCACGAGGGCGAGAAGGACGCCAACCAGGGCAAGCACGCCCAGCATGAGCCAGACGTGTGCGAGGAAGGGCGCCGTCGCGGTGTACTCGGGAAGGTTGTGGTTGACCCCCAGCACGCCGGGGTCCAGGGGGAAGTTGGTGATGTAGTCCTGCAGGCGGGCGATCAGCGTGTCGAAGAACGGGATCTTGACGCCGCCCACGGGCGACCTGGACATCTCGCGCGCCACGGAATCGGTCACCTGGCTCGTGACCTGCTGCGACACCTGCCCCATGATCTTCTTGACCGAGGTCTCGGCCTTCCACGGCAGCATGTCGATGTCGAAGATCGTGCCGAGGGCGGAAAGCCCCCAGCGCACGATGGTGGTCTCGCGCAGCGGGCGGATCGCGTCGGGCAGGCCAAAGAGCGTCTCGGACATGATGAGCTCGTAGATGAGGATGAACGGCGCCACGGTGAGCGCCTGCTGCGACGTATGCACGATGGCCGAGACTCCCAGCCCCAGCATCTGCGCGGCAAAGGTGATGAGGAAGAGCGTGATGAAGTACTCCACCATGGCCGGGGCTATGAGCGCCGCCGTGTCCGTGGGCCACTCGATGATGTACGTGCTCATGCCATAGAGGATCGCCGTCTGGAGAAGTGCGTGGACGGCCTGCCACACCACGTTCGCGAGCACGAACGAGTACGGGTTGAGGCCCGAGAACTTGTCGCGCTCGAGCACGTCGCGGGCGTCGCAGATGCAGAGGATCGAGTCGAACAGGCCCATCCAGAGGCAGCAGCACACCACGATGAAGAAGCCGATCTTGGCGTTCTCGTAGAAGTCGAACATGCGGTAGCGGATGACCCACGACGCAAGCGAGCTGACGATGAGCGCGGACGCCGCCATCAGGAGCTCGGACTTCTTGTTGAACGACTCGCGGGCAAGCATGGCAACCTGCTCGACGAAGCTCAGACTCATCAGCACATGCCTCCAAGGGCGTCGGGATGGTCGCGGCGCCATTCCTCGAAGCGACGTATGAACGGGACGGGGTCCTTGTCCATGAGGGTGTATATCTCGCGCGTGGAGCGCGTGTCGAAGTACTCGAACAGCTTGTCCGGCGTGCCGTAGAAGCAGACCTTGCCGTGCGCGAGGAAGCAGATCTTGTCGAACAGCTGGATGTTCTCGTAGTCGTGGTTGATCACGAGGCAGCTCATGCGCTCGTCGTGCACGAGGGCGTGCAGGACGGCCACGAGGTTGCCAGAGTCGCCGGGGTCGAGGCCCGAGGTGGGCTCGTCCAGCAGCAGGCCGTCGGGATACGACAGGAGCTCGCACGCGACCGAGACGCGACGCTTTTCTCCCCCGGAGCACTTGCGGATGAGCGTCTTGCTGACGCCCGTGAGCTCGAGCTCGCGCATGACCCAGTCGATCCGCTCCTTGGCCTTGGGGCCCGGGAGGTGCTTGACGGCGCGCGCGTAGAACTCGAGCTGCTGGCGCACGCGGAGGTTCTGGTGCACCAGGTTCTGCTGCGGCACGAAGCCGAGTTCGCCCTCGAAGATGACCCGGCCCTTGGTGGGGCGCAGCGTCCCCAGGATGATGCTGCCGAGCGTGGACTTGCCGCCGCCCGAGCTGCCCACGATGGCCACGAGCTCGCCGCCCTTGATGGTGAGGTTGATGTCGTCCAGCACCTTCTTGCGGCCAAAGCTGCGGCTCACGTGCGAGAGGACGATGTTGCCGCCGCGCGGGCCGCCCGACGCGTCCGCGTGCGCGCCCTCCTGGAGCATGCGGTCGCACTCGTCTATCTCGTCCTGGGCGTCCTCGCGGCCCAGGCGCAGCGCCTGGGTAAAGTACTTGCGGGCGGTGTCGTAGCTCTTCTCCACGAACATGCCCGTGCCGTAGCAGAGGGCGAGCTGGAAGGCCGCGTCCGCGTTGCCGTTCTCTATCGCGAGGTCGAACCACGCCACGCCACGCGCGACATCCTGGTCAAGGTACTTGCCGATGAGGTAGTAGTAGCCCAGGTCCCACATGGCCGTGGTGTTGCCCGCCTGGGCGGCGCGCTCCCACCACTCGCGCATGAGGTCGTAGTTCTTGGGGACTCCGTTGCCAGCCTGGTAGCGATTGCCGAGCGAGCGCATGGCCGTGCGGTCGCCCGCCTCGGCACGTGCCTTGAGCTGGGCGATCTCGTCCTCCGCAAGGTCCGTGTCGTCGTAGTCGCGCCCGGGTGCGGCCATGGCGTCCGAGAAGTGCCTGCCATGCTGGCCCTGGGCGATGGCGGGCTGTGGGGTTGGCTTGGTCGCGGGCGCGGGGGTTGTGGCTGCGGCCGAATCGGACCCGGGCGGCTCGGGCTTGGCCTCGGGCTCAGGTTTGGACTCCGCCTTGGATTCCGGCTTCGATTCCGCCGCCGGCTCCGGCTTCGCCTTGGGCCCTGGCTCGTGCTCCGGCTCCGGCTTGGCCTGCTTGGCAGCCTTTGCCTTGGCCAGCTTGGCGTCGGAACCCTTTGGCTTCATCGCGACCACGACGGCCGCGTCCTTCTCGCCCTCGCCGGCGTCCGGGGACGCCTCCACCCTCACTATGAGGTTGGAGTGCCTCTCCTCCGCCGGCTCCTCCGTGGGGGCTTCCGATGCAACCGGGGAGTCCTTCTCGCCCGACGCCTCGTGCTCCTCGGCCTCGGGCTCGCCTTCGGTCGGGGTGCCAGCCTCGTCGGCGTTGCTATCCTCGGCCTGAGCATCGTCTTCGGTCTTTGCGTCGACCTCGGCTTGCGCGTCGTCCTTGGCCGGCGCCTCGTCCTTGTCCGCGGGCTCCAGCTTGGTCGTGGCGTCCTTCTCGCCCAGCGCCACCTGCATCAGGCGCTCGGGAAGCACCACCTTGTCGGGATCGACGGTCTGCTCCGCCGTCTCGGGCAGGATGTACTCCGGCTCCTCGTCGGGCTCTGGTGCGTCCTTTGCCAGCGTCACGTCGGCATAGTCGATGTAGCCGGTCTGGCGGCGGTTCGCGCGGCCCCCGTCGGGAAGTCGCTTCTGGCCGTCCGCACCGGCAGACTTGGACTTGCCGCGGCCAAGGCCGAAGAGCCACCCGCGCCGCCTGGGCGCCGGTCCCTGCGGGTCGTTCTTGCCCCAAAAGACCTCTGAGTCAGTCTCTGGACGTTTGCTGCCCATCAGCCTCGCCTAGCCAGCGATCAGCGAGACGAGGTCGCTTGCGGATTTGAGCAGCGATATCTCGTCTTCGAGGTTCTCGTATGTGCCGTTTATGCCGGAAAGGAGCGACAGCAGCTCGTCGCGCTTGTCGTTGAGGTCGTCAAAGTGCGCGTCGCCCTGCGCCTTGACCTGCTTCTCGCAGTTCTTTGTGACGCTCTGCGCGCCGTCCAGCTCATCGAGCAGCTTGGACAGGTCCTTGGCCGAGCCCAGCTTTGACCCGTCCGTGGGGATGACCTTCTCGAGCTTGTCGCACACGGGGATGAGCGCGTCGTCGCACGAGCGCTTGCCCACGGCGGCCAGCGTGCGCGCCATGCGCACGTCGTCACCTATGATCGGCAGGCGCGCGGGGATGCCCCACACCCAGAGCTGTGTCTGCTCCTGGATCTTGTCCATCGACTTGGTGAGCTTGCGCGCCGCCTTGATGGCGGAGCTGTACTTTGCCTTCTTGGCGGCGGTGGTGAGCGCCGCGTAGTCCTCGGTCACGTCCGTCGTGGCGTCCTGTATCGCAAGGTAGCTGCGACCAAGCAGGGCAAGGTACACGACGAGAAGGGCGACCACCGCGGCTATGACGATGTTCCTGGTCCTATGGCTCTTCTTGGGTCCCCGCGAGGGGTCTGCCTGCGCGGGAATCTCGTCGCTCGCAAGGCCCAGCTGGAAAACGCGCTTGGCCATGTACCCTCCTCCTGTCACCATCGTCCGCCGCAACGGCTCGCCCGCGCCACGTACGCGGGTGGAAGTATTCTACCCCCTAGCCTAGCCCTCGAGCATGAAGCGCGGCGTGCGGCCCTCGCGCGTGGCGCAGGCCAGCTCCTCCAGGGCCGCGGCCACGCTATCCTCGTCGCAGCGGCCGATGTGGTAGCGGGCCGCCGCCGCGGCCGCCGGCGTGGCGTTTGCCACTGCCACGGAGTTGGGGACCACGCGCATGATGGCCAGGTCGTTCTCCGCGTCGCCAAAGAACAGCACCTCGTCCGGGGTGATGCCCATGCTGTCGAGCAGGAGCGGCAGCGCCGTGCCCTTGTTGAGGCCGTGCGGCACCACGTCGCACCAGCGGGCAACGGGCTGCACGATGTCGAACTCGGGACAGAGCTCCATGCCGCGCGCCTTGATCTTCTCCAACACGTCCTGGCCCAGCGGGCAGGCCACCGTCGCCGCGATCAGCTTGTCCTCCGGCACGGCGTCCGCCAGCGTGGGGGCAAAGCGGAAGTCGCGTGCGTAGGGCGCCACCTCCTCCGCCGTGGCGCCGATGCACCAGGCGGGGTTGCTCGCATCCGTCTTGAACGGGTAGGCCGTCACGAAGCAGCCCTCGTAGCCGCCCACGTAGTCCGCCAGGCGCTGGAGCGCCGCGTTGTCGATGTAGCTCACGTGCTTGAGCTGGCCGTCCAGGTAGACCTTCTTGCCGTTGCTGAGGATGCCCGTCTGGAAGGCGGAGTCGCTGCCGCCAAAGAAGCGCAGCAGCTCCTGGGCGTCGCGGCCGGTGGCGGGGCCAAACTCCACGCCCGCCGCCCGCAGCTCGCGTATGGCGTCCAGCGCACGGGGGCTCACCCGCTCGCAGCCAAACGGCAGTAGCGTGTTGTCCATGTCCGTAAGGACGAGCTTGATCATGTGCATCCTCCATCGTGTCGCTTGCGCCGCATCATGGTAAAAATCATACTATTGCACGTAAACGGGCGCGGAATCCTCTGGCAAAGTCGCATATTGGCGCAGCGGGACCGTGCGCAGCAGCTACGCAGGGAGGTCTCACAGGTGCTCATGCCGCAGGACAAGGCGGAACGGCTTCACTTTACCCAGTCTTATGCAGGTGGCGAGGGCGCCGCATGGGCGGAGCTCCCCTACTGGCAGTGGGACGTGGAGCAGTCCGGCTGCGGTCTCTGCTCCATGACCATGTGCGTGGACCTTCTTACGGGGCAGGAGCTGACGCCGGCGGACGTGCTGGCGCACTACCAGCGGGACGGCATGGACGAGTGCGCCAAGAGCCTGGTGGGCGGCCGCAACCTGTGCCCCAAGCTCAACAAGTACAACGAGCGCACCTTTGGCGTGCGCGCAAGCGACCTGGAGCGCAGCGTGGACGCGTTTGCGGAGGCCCTCGCGCAGGGCGACGTGATCTGGGCGTCCAGCGCGGACAGGCAGGGCACGCACCCCTGGCACTTTGCCGACGGCACGCAGCAGCCCCTGGACGAGACGGGCATGCAGCACCACCACGGGCACATCGTGTGCATCTGGCGCCACGAGGACGGCGCCTTCCTGGTGAAGGACCCCATCGGCCCGCGCCGCCTCTGCAACAACGTGCGCTACACGGACGAGCAGATGGCGCTCTGGCTGGCAGGCAACGACCACCAGCAGTACCGCGTCACGCTCGCGTCGGGTGCCACGGCGTAAGCACGGCCGCTACAGGTCGCGCTTGGTCAGGATCTCCTGTGGGATGAGCCCGCATCCCACCACCACGGCGCGCGCGTAGTCCGCCTCCTCCGGCGAGAGCCCCTCGCACACCAGCGACATGTCCGGCACGTCCAGCTTGGACTGGCCTGTTGACTCGTTGTCCTCCGGGTCCGGGAAGCGCTCCATCGCGCGGTCCACCATGAGCCTATACGCGGGCGAGAAGGACGAGAACTTGTACTTCTCGCCCAGCTCCGCCTTGAGCTTCATCATGAGGTCCACGCCCGCGCGGTCGATGTCGCCCCAGTACAGCACCTCGACCGTGTCCGCGCCCAGCGTGTCGAGCAGGAGCGAGAGCCGGTTGTGCTCCAGCACGGGCGTGCCGCCGCCAAGCACCACGGCATGCACGCGCTCGCCCAGGATCTGCGTGCGGCCGTCCTCGTACATGAGGTCGTGAACGTCCAGGTAGGGGTCGAGGTTCTCCGTCACCAGCACGCGCATGTGCTTGCGGCGGCGCGGCGCGTGGTACACCAGGTCGCTCTTGGGCATGGGACGGCGGCGCACGATGTCCTCCATGCCCATGGCGCGCAGTAGGCGGAACCCGTCGCTCCCGTACTCGAAGAACTTCTCGTCCCCGCCCATCTGGTAGGCAAGCTGCCGCCGCGTGATGTCGCCGGGGAGCATGCCGTCCGTCAGCACGTCGTTTATTGCGGTTATCTCGCGCTCGTACATGGTGAATGCGCCCGGGTGCGAAAGCAGCCAGCCGTTCATCCAGAAGCGCTGGTCAAGCTGGACTATCTTCTGGCGCGTCTCCGCGTCGGCCTCGCTGCCGCGACGGACGTACGGCACGCTCTTGAGCTCGCGGCGCGGCTTCTCCTTGTGGCGGACTGCGTCGCGGGACGGCTTGCCGTCGGCCGCGGGCTCGGGCTGCGGCGCGGCGTCGTCTGCCGAGTCGGCCTCGGGCGCGGCGGCGTCCTTCTCGCCCGCCTCGGTGGCTTCGAGGTCGACGTCGTCCTCGGCAGCGTCGGAATCGCTCACAGCCTCAGGCGCTTCCGTCTGCACATCCGCATCGTAAGCAGCGTCATCTGCATCAGAATCGAAAGCATCCGCGGCGTCGTCCTCCGTCTGCGAGTCATCGTCGTCATCGGTGGACGCAGGCTCGTCCGCCTCGGGATCGGCATCCGTCGCCTCAGGATCGGCATCGCCCTCACCCGCGGCATCATCGTCCCGCGCAGCCTCGTCAGCGTCGTCCGTCGCGGGAATGCGCAGGTCATAGGCGCCGTCGTTACCGTCAGCCGGAACCAGCAGCCCCGCCTTGACCATCCGATTGAGGGCCGCATCGCTCACGTCGTACTTGCCCAAAATCCGGTCCAGGTCGTCCGAGGATATCCTGCCGCCCTTCACGCGAACGAGCGCGCTCGAAATCCCGGGCGCATAGCCCCTGTCCGCAGGACCAAGCGCCTGCACCATCGCGTCGCGCAGCGCCTCCGCGTCGTCGCGTTCCTGTCCCGTCAGCTTTCGAGCCATCACAAAGTCCTTTCGTCTTGCACACGCCCCTCTACCATACGATATTCGCGCGAATCTCGCAGGCCAGCCGTCAAACCACCGCGCAATCCAAACGCCCGCGGCACACGCGGACGCTTGAGAGGCTTTGAGTGGCGACCAATAGAAGCGCAGGCAGACGAGAAGAACGAGTCGCCGTTACTTCGACTTCGGCTTTCCACCCTTGCCCTTGGCGCGGTTGCTAGCGGCAGGCTTGCTCTTCTCCCCCGCCTCTGCCCTGACGTCCTTCTTAGTCCGTACGGCATCGGGATCGACGCCAACGGCCTCAAGGATGCGCTTGACGTTCTTCTTGGCGTTGCGGACGCCGATGTAGAGGACGATCGCCGCAGCCGCGCCGAACACGATGCAGACGATACCCAGCGCGTAGGTCCAGAACGCGGCGTGCTGGAAGACGTACGAGTAGATCAGAAGCGCGCCAACCGCGACGACGGAGTAGCTCAGGCGCTTGTAGACCTCAAGGCGCATGATGGCGCGCGTCTGCTTGTCTGCCTCGTCGATCAGGGCCTCGCGCTGCGCCTTGTCCATGGTCGGCTTTGCGTCGGACGCGCCGGTGCCGCCCTGCTTAGCCGTCTTCTTGTGCTGCCTGCTCTTGTCGTTAGCCATGATTCCTCCCGATCTCTTCCTTGGAAGAGGATAGCCGAAGTCCCGCCAGTTGCCCTTACGCGCATGCGACTCGCTTGAATGCGGATGGCCTTGCAATGCGTACGGCATCCGTAGATCGGTCCCTAAAGAAAGCCGGCCTCCTGCAAACTTGCACGAGGCCGGCTGCCTGTGGGGGCCGTTCCGCGTGCCGCACACTCCCTCCCGGTGTGCGCGGCACGCGGTTGACCGCAATTCCAAGTACTAGTACTTCAGGCCCGGGTTGAAGAAGCCAACGAGGACGCCGACGAATGCGATGACCACGAGGATCAGCATGACGACGGTCGGGCTGATCTTCTTCTTGGTCATGAGCCACCAGCACAGCCACACGAAGAAGAAGTTCAAGGCCTTCGGGAAGATGTTGTCGAGGGTGTCCTGAAGGACGAACGCGCTCTTCGCACTGAACTGGAACTTCAGCGAGGTGCTGATGCTGATCCACGTAGCGGCGACGGCGCCGATGACCATGGTGCCGACCATGACGATGGAGCTACGCAGGGCAGCGGACTGCGGGCCGACGAGCGCCTCGACGGCGGCGCCACCCATGGTGTAGCCCTGGTTGTACGCGTACTTCATGCCGAAGTACATGATGAGGTTCCAGGCCACGATGTAGAACAGGGGGCCGAGCACGGAGCCGCCGGTGGAAAGGCCGAGGGCGATACCGAGCAGGATGGGGATGAAGGTACCGACGATGATGGAGTCGCCGAGACCGGCGAGCGGGCCCATGAGGCCGGCGCGGATGCCGTTGATGGTCTCGTCGTCGAGGGGCTCGCCGTTGGCGCGCGCCTCCTCGAGGCCGGCGGTCAGGCCGACGACCAGGGTGCCGATCTGCGGCTCGGTGTTGAAGAACGTGGTGTAGGTCCGCAGCGACTTGACCTTGTCCTCGTCGTTGTCATACAGCTCGTCGACGATGGGCAGCATAGCCACCAGGTAGCCGAAGGTCTGCATGTGCTCCTGCGAGAAGCAGGTAAGGTTGCCATATGCCCAGTTGCGGAAGCTCTTCTTGAGAGCCGCTTGGGAAAGCTTCTTCTTCTCAGCCATTAGATGTCCTCATCTTCCTCGTCGTCGTCAATAGCACCGGCAGCCGAAGCATCGGCGATTGCGGGCTTGGCGGCCTTGGCCTGCTGGATCTCGTAGTTCAGGAGTGCGAAGAACACTGCGATCAGCGCGGACGCGATCAGGTTGCACTTCATGACGGCAGCGAGCGTGAAGCCGAAGCCGAAGATGACCCAGTCGAGCGGCTTGTCGATGACCTGCTTGCACAGGATTGCGACACCGACGGCAGGAAGGAGCGAACCAACGGTGAAGAGCGTCTTCATCGCGATGCCGTCCATGGGCAGGTAGTCCTTCATGACCTGGACCATAGGAGCGCCAGCCATGCAGATGATGAACGTGGGGAGGAAGGAGAAGAGGATGTGGCCGATCCAGGGCAGGACGAAGTCGACCATGGGGATGGTCTTCTTGATCTTCTGCCAGTTGCCAGACTCCATTGCCTTCCAGCCGATGCCCTGCCAGACCAGGTTGATGGTCGCGGTGCCATAGAAGAGGACGGTGCCGAGGGTGCCGACTGCGGCGCCGAGCGAAGCGGCGAGGCCGGCGGCCGCGGAGGAGTTGGGGTCGAGGCCCTGGGCCTTGATGGCGAGGATGGCCAGGGGGATGCCGATGTAGGTGACGGCACGGACGTCAGCGGAGACCGTTCCGCCAGGGGTCACCAGTGCGATGTAGACGAGCTGGATAGCCGCGCCGACGATGATTCCCAGCTGCACGTTGCCGAGGATGATGCCGACGATGAGGCCGCCGACGAGCGGGCGTCCGAGGGTGTAGTTACCGATCGTGGTGCCGCCCATGCCAGGGAGCGATGCCAGGCATGCGAAGATGCCGAGCAAAGCGGCTTGGAACGCGTTAATGGCCATACGTGTCACTCTGCCTTTCGTTTCCGGTGACGAGACTTACTTGACGTCGAACTGATCGCGGAACTTCGGCCACTCGCCAATGGACTTCTCCTTGATCAGTGCGAACTCGACGGTGTAACCAGCCTTCGTGATGTCCTCCAGGGCCTGCGCCTCCTCCTGGGTGATGGACTGGTTGTTGCCCAGCTTGACGGCGCCGGGACGGTCGTTGCAGGGCCCGATGATGACGCGCTTGACATCGGACGGCACGAACTTGTGGTCGACGAGGATCTTCTTCATGTCGATCGGGTTCTTGGTGATGAGGAAGTACCTGGAGTCGGAGTCCAGGACCTTCTGGGCCTTGGCCAGGAAGTGCTCCATCGTCCAGACGAAGATCTTCTTCTCAGGAGCGGCGCCCTTGTAGGCGGCCTTGAGCACCGGGTTGGTGGCAGCCGCGTCGTTCACAGCGATGATCCCGTCGCAGGGATACTCCAGCGACCACCTGGTCACCGTCTGACCGTGGATCATACGGTCGTCAACGCGCACAAACGAAATCATACGTACTCCCCTTTCACGAAAATGCGTACACTCCCCCACAGGCTCCGGTAGGAAGCCTGGCAGTACCAAAGACCACTAGGATGGCAAGGTAGAAGGTATTAGTTTCAGGTTATTTGACTCTCAGCAGGTGAGAAGAACGACCTCACTCAGCTTCGCGCATGTTCTGCCAGAGGTCTGCCCGTGGCGGCTACAGGTCGTCCTCGTCGTCGTCCTCGACGTTCACGACGAACTCCTGCAGCGCGGCGGCACCCTCGCTCACCACGTCAGCCGCGAGCGAGTCGTCGTCCGCCTCCGGCGAGAGCGCCGCCGTCAGCACGGCGGGCAGGTTCACGCCGCCGAAGATGCGCGTGCGCGGAAGCAGGCCGGCCTCCGTGATCGTGTTGATCGCGTTCGTCAGCGGGGACCCGCCGATGATGTCGCCAAACAGGAAGACGGAATCGTTCTCACCTATGACGGAGATGGTCTGCTTGAGCTCGGCAACGTACTCGTCCGCGCCTTCGCCCTCCTTGAGGGAGCAGCTGAGCACCTCGTCGCGGTCGCCTGCGAGCATCTTCAGTACAGAGTGGAGACCTTGTGCAAACGTACCGTGACTCACGAGAACGAGATACCTCATTTTTGCTCCCCCGATAGGGACTACGTGCGCTTTTGCACGACCGTCCGCCCGATTGACGTGTTTGATTATCACAATCGCGGGGGCGTGTGTAATATTATTTTTGCCACATAGTTGTAAATTCTGATTTAATCTCACTTTTAGTTCACAGGAGCGCACATGGTAGCGACCGCAAACGATTCTGGTAACGTTTCCACACTTGGACCGCCAAGCGGGCTCGACCCCAACCAGGTGGCGACGCACCTCTGCCAGCTCTTCCTCGCGTCGCACGGCATCCCCATCGCGTGCTGGCGGGGCCAGACGCGTATCGCGAGCTCGGGGTTCCCATCGGACATCACCCCGGACGCGTTCGTTCTTCTCCCCCTGCGCGCGTTGGAGAGGCCCTTCACCACCTACTCCACGCACGACGACGCGATGTTTGGCTACGTGCGGAGCGAGGCGCTTGGCCTGGAGTTCGTGATTGGGCCAACCTTCCCGCTGGGACGCCAGGGGCTCGTGCTGGAGCACTTCATGAACCTCGTGGGCATCCCCGTCACCAGGCGCGAGGAGGTCGCGCCGCTGCTGGCGCGCATCCCGCGCTACACTTTCATTCGCTTCAGCGCGCTCGTGGGGTTCTTCCACCTGCTTGCCAACAACACCTCCGAGGACCCGATCACGGACATCACCGACCTCGACGCCGTCAACGACGTGCACCGCGAGGCGTCGCGGCAGCAGGACAGCTTCTCCATCGAGCAGAGCATGCTCGTGCGCAACGACATCACGCGCCTGGTGCGCGAGGGCGCCGTGGACGAGATCTGGTCTGGCCTGGGAACGCAGACGTACCACGACAACCTGGTGAACGAGCTTTCCGCCACCATGGGCAACGGCAACCTGCGCATGGCGAAGGACGAGTTCATCGTGGACGCGACGGAGACGTTCCTGCACGGCGCCATTCCGGGCGGCATCGGCACCAAGCTTGGCTTGCAGATGCTTTCCGCCTACGTGGCTAAATGCGAGGAGGCCAACTCCGAGGTCGAGGTCGTGACGCTGCTCAACGCGATGCTGATGGACGTGGCCACCATCGTCAACAGCGTGCGCACGCCCAGCGGCATCAGCCCCGAGGTGCACGAGTGCATCAAGATCGTGGTCAACAACCTCGCGAACGTCCCCACGATCGAGGAGCTCGCGCACCGCATCGGCTGCAGCACGTCGTTTCTGACCAAGCACTTCAAGGAGGAGACCGGGCTCACCATCAACCAGTACGTGCGCTACCGCCGCATGGACGAGGCCAAGCGCCTGCTCCACTACACCAGGTACTCCCTGAGCGAGATAAGCGCGCTCCTGGGCTTCTCGAGCCAGCCCTACTTTACAAACACCTTCAAGCGCGAGTGCGGCATCACGCCCAGGCAGTACCGCCTCGCCGTGCGCGACACAGACGAGGACGAGGACATCTAGCCAAGGGCGCAGGCGGGGCATCGGGACCGCTCCCCCGCCACGCTGCGGCAGCAGTCGCCACCGCAGCGGCGTCAGACAAAGAGCATCCAGAGCGAGAAGAGCGCGCACACCGCGGTGACGCTCCCCCAGAACATGAGGCGCTTGCGGCAGTCCTCGCGTGCGAGCACGAGGGCCTCCCCCGTGACGTAGGGCTCCGCGTGCCCGCACTTGCGGCACTGGACCAGCTGGTCAAAGTCCACGTTCCCAATGGCGCCCGTGATGTCCCAAAAGCCAGAGTGCGCCGCCTCTGGGTCCACGCCGCGCTCCCTCAGCCTCACGTTGGTGCTGCCACAGGCGGAACACGCGCGCTGCGTGGGCTTGGCGTCGCTCACCTTGCGGTAGCCCACGTACGAGAGCACCGCCAGCACGAGGCTGGCGAGCGTGCCCAGCACGAGGCCCCACACCAGCTGCGACGAGAGCACCACCAGCGTGACGGCGGCGGCAAGCACTATCAGGATGACGGGCAGCATGTGACCTTTGACCTCCCTTGGGGCGCACTGCAACGCAAACATTATAGGCAAGCCGCCCGCGGCCGGGCGGCGCACGCTGCGTTGGGTATAAGCCAATTGTCACACGCGCCTCCGCACGCCGCCCTGCGACGCTCCGCCGGAGTGCGCCCGGACGGAACCGGAGGATCGCATGGAACCTGCAGCAAGGGACGAGGCACGCGCCGCAAGCGCCGCGCCCATGAGGGTCGCCCACATCTACCACAGCGGCTTTGCGGTCGGGCTTCCCGGCTGCAACCTTATCTTCGACTGGTACGCGGGCGCGCTGCCACCGCTCGCGCGCGACCTGCCGCTCGTCGTGTTTGTGTCGCACTCCCACTACGACCACTACGACGCGCGCATATGGGACCTGCCACGCACGTTCTTGCAGGTCACGTATGTGGTGGACGAGTCCGTGGCGCAGCACGCCCCCGCCGGCCTCGACGTTCGCGCCGTCCGCCCGCACCAGAGCCTTGGCCTGACGCTTCCCGCGTCCGGCGTGCGACCAGACGCGCAGTCCGGCACGCCCTCCGTCGAGCTGCAGGCCCGCACGCTCGAGTCCAACGACGAGGGCGTCGCCTTCCTGGTGCGGACGCAGGGACGGACGCTGTTCTTCTCCGGCGACCTCAACTCCTGGCAGTGGGACCGCGAGGCTCGGGCCAACAAGGCCTCTGACGAGTTCTTCCGCCGCGAGCTCAGGCGAGCCGCCGGAGGGGCGCCCGTCCACGTGGACGCCGCCTTCGTGCCCGTCGACCCGCGTCTGACCGACCCGGTTGCGGGGCTTGTCGCCTACATGGAGGAGCTGAGCTCGGACGTCGTCTTTCCCATGCACTACTGGGACAACCGGCGCCAGGCCCAGGACGCCATCGATCACGACCCGCGCGTCACCCCCTACAAAGGACGCCTGGTATGGGATGACGCCTGGCGCTCTCCCGAGCGATAGCCCGGCAGGCAGGCCGTTAGCAGCAATCCGGCCCGTAGCCACAACCTGATTCAGACGGCCAGGAACCGCCTCACGCCCCCTGCATCCTGAGCAGGTGCTCCTCGAGCTGACGGTCAACCGCAAAGAGGTAGAGACCGTGCACGCCGCGCTTGAGAAGGACGTTGAGCTCGTGCCGCAGGTTTTCCCTGGGCGCATCGCTGCCGTTGACGGCCTGGTAGTTGCGGCTCTTGGAGGGGTCGAACTCCAGGTGCCCATCACGCCAGCAGACCGAGGGCCCAATGATCACGCCCGCATAGTTGAGGTCGAAGCCCTGGATGGTGTAGATGGAGCCGCATTCGTTAAGCGTGTGGGGCTGCTCCGCCCACGCCTTGCCCTTCTCGCCCGCCGCCTCCCGAGCGTCGTGGGGCTCCGTCTGGTAGTTCCAGGGCATGTGGAAGTAGTCGCCGACCCCGCTGGAGGCGACGGCAGCCTCGACCTCGTGCGGGAGCGACCCGTCGTCCTCCCCAAAGGCAACCCACTCGCTGTGCTCGCGGAAGATCTGGACCTCCCACGCCCCGGACTTTGGCTTCCTCTTGCTCGAGAACGGCCAGTCGTACGTGGCCAGCACGCGCGAGAGCCCGTGGGACTCCGCGTCCACGATCTTGCCGCTCCCCTCGTCAAACGTGAGTGCCTTCTCTTGTATGGCGGACTGCAGCTCAAAGGGGGTTTCGAACACCTTTATCTGGTAGGGCTCATGCCCCTCGCGCGGCGGGTCCGTGGGGATGCGCCCGATGCCGCGGCCGTTTGCGAAGTCATCGATCCACCGGACCACCTCGTCGCAGGCGTCAATCCTGAACTGCTGCCGCAGCAGCAGGTTTGTCACGCGGAAGTCGAAGTTGCACAGACGGGCATCCCTGCGTGGGCACTCCACCGAGCCATCGGCAAAGCGACCCGTGGGGAACAGCGCCGCGCGCATGGCGGGGGCGAGCTCCTGTGACTTGCGAAGCACCTGCTCCAGGTCGTACACCGCTATGACCACGCGGGCCCGGCGCATGATGTCCACCAGCATGTTGCGCGAGCCGCGGTACGCCTGGCTGCCCTGGTTGAGCAGCAGGTGCGCCTCGTCTATCAGCGCCACGTCCACGGGATCCACAGGATGGTCCTGCCTGTCGAGGCCCGTCCCGTACCCGCCCTTGCTGTGGGCGTTTATGAACGATGCCGGCTTGAAGACGATCTTGCCAGGCTTGTTCTGAAGGCCGAGCCGCACCATGATCTGGTTGTAGACGGTAAGCTGCTCGTCGTGGTTGACGAGCAGGCTCGCGCTGATGGGTCGGCCATCAGCGCTCAGCTCGTTCATGATTCGCAGGAACAGGTGGCTCAGGAGGACGGTCTTCCCGGTGCCGGCCAGCCCCTCCACAATCACGAGCTCGCCCCTCCGCACCGCGGGCTCGTCATTGTCGCGCGCGGCGGCATCCCCGGTGGGTCGCACTTCTTGCAGCGTCTGCCGGAGGCGTGCGATTATCTTGCCCTCCACCACAAGTTGGTCTGGCCCCAGGGCATGAAACGGCGACGCCTTGAAGATGGCGGAGTCCCTGATGGCCGCCTCCGCAAGAAAGAGCTGCGGCCTGTACCTGTTGAGTCGCCGCCACACGCCGGAGGTGATCGCGGGCAGGTCGGCCTTGGTGTAATAGTCATCCTGCGGGTTGCCGCGCCCGTTGACCAGCGTGACGTGCTTCGCACCCGAGGCAAGCAGGTAGCTCAGGAAGGTGTTCTCGAGGTCGAGCGTAAGCGACTTGTTGAAGTGGTCTTGCCCGATGACCAGCATCCTCGAGCCACCCTCGTTGATCTGGCGCCAGGCGTTGCGCGCCGCCTCCGAGCGATAAGTCTTCTCGTCCGAATAATGCTCCCTGGTCCACCGCGCAATGGAGTTGGTCTCACCAACGTACAGGAGGTACTCCTCACGAACCTCGTGCTTTGTCTGGTGTCGCACCTGACGCCTAATGATGTAGACCGTGGGGTACGTCTTGAGCAGCTCGCGGCCTTCGGGAGTGAGCTCCCGGTCATCAATCTGAGAATCGGCGCCGTCGAGCGCCTCCTCCACAAGGCGGCCCTCCTCGTGATAGGGCACATCCACGATGACTGACGGCGCCAGCGACATCCGCTACCTCGCAATCTACCTCCATGCGTTGCCAGCCAACAGCATACTTCCAATGTCCTTTTCGTGGGGAGAAGGACCGCCTCTGGCCGTGACAGCCGCACCGGACATGCAAGCGCTATACTTATCGCGCGCTACTTAATTGTTCGCTATTATTCAAGTACGGCGCAGTCGATTGGAACGGGGCATGCAGTGAGACTTGCATGGAAGGAACTGACATACAACTGGAAGAAGTACCTGCTGGTAGAGGTCATCGTAATCCTGATGACGTTCATGGTGCTCTTCCTTTCTGGACTCGTGAGCGGCCTGGGAAGGGCGGTGTCTTCCGGAATCGAGAGCATGGACGCCAGCGCCTTCGTGCTGGGCAAGGATTCCGAGAAGCTCATCACCGTATCGAGCCTGACGGACGCCCAGTACAAGAAGCTGCAGGACGAGTACGGAAGCCGGCAGACGCCGCTTGACATCCAGCGCGCCTACCTGCAGAAGGCGTCCAGCAACACAAAGCTCGACGTCACATACTTTGGCATCGACCCCGCGGGCTTCCTCGCGCCCAAGACGTACGCGGGCAAGGACCTCTCCGCAGGAAAGGGCGAGGTCATTCTCGACGACGCCTTCCAAGAGAAGGGCATCAGGCTGGGAGACACCGTCAAGGACTCGTCCTCGGGCGTCAGGCTGAAGGTCGTCGGGTTCACGAAGGACAAGATGTACGGGCACGTCTCCGTGGCGTACGTGTCCAAGGCGACGTTCGACACCATGGGGAAGAAGGACAACCCCATGTACCAGAAGACCGTGCACGCCGTCGCCATCCGCGGCAGGCTCGCCGCCCACGTAAAGGGAACCGAAAGCTACACCAAGGCGCAGGTCGTGGAGGCCCTTCCCGGCTACAAGGCCGAGCAGATGACCATCACCATGGTCGAGTGGCTGCTCGTAGCCATAACGGCCGTGATCATAGGCGTGTTCTTCTTCGTGATCAACATGCAGAAGGAGCAGGAGTTTGGCGTGATGAAGGCCATCGGCACCAGCACCGCCAAGATTTCCGGCACCATCGTGAGCCAGGTGTTCCTGATCGCGGCACTCGGTGCGGGCATCGCCTGCGGGCTCGCCGCCGCAATGAGCACGGCCCTGCCGGCCTCCATGCCGTTCTACCTTGTGCCCGCCCAAGTGGCCGTGGTGCTGGTGGCGTTTGTGGCGATTTCCGTACTGAGCAGCCTGGCATCCGTCGTCCGCGTGGCACGAATCGACCCGGCCAAGGTCATCGGGGGTGACTTCCAGTGAGCGAGACGATACTGGGCATGAAAGGCATCGTAAAAACATATGCCGATGGAGAAGAGCGGCGCTGCGTGCTCGACCACGTGGACCTGAGCGTTGGCGCAGACGAGCTCGTGGCCATAGTGGGACCCTCCGGCAGCGGCAAGTCCACCCTGCTCAACATCGCGGGCATGATGCTTTCCCCGGACGAGGGTGACGTCACCATCTGCGGGCGCAACGTATCGCACCTGCCGCAACGCGCGTGGACGAGGCTGCGCCGCGAGCAGATTGGCTTTATCTTCCAAAACCACCAGCTCCTGCCCTACCTCACGGCCGAGGAGCAGCTCACCGTGATGCTGGGTGCGGACCGCAACGCAACGCGCGAGCTCTTTGGTGAGCTGGGCATCGCCAACGCCGCCACCAAGCACCCCGCGCAGCTATCTGGCGGAGAAAGGCAGCGCGTCGCCATCGCGCGCGCCTTCGCGACCGACGCACGGCTCATCCTGGCAGACGAGCCCACGGCCTCCCTCGACTCCGAAAGGGGCAGGCAGGTGGTGCAGATGATCCGGCAGGAGACGCACCAGCGCAACAAGGCCGCCGTCATGGTGACGCACGACCAGCGCGTGCTCGACCTGGTGGACAGGGTCTTCCGGATGGAGGATGGCAAGCTGA
>ERZ791908.994-NODE-994-length-21821-cov-39.498162_pt1 | contig 21821 bp, 19 predicted proteins | sample MGYA00510144_ERZ791908 | MGnify/ENA primary metagenome ERZ791908 (study PRJEB30046, sample SAMN00792105) | human gut metagenome | study: EMG produced TPA metagenomics assembly of the A metagenome-wide association study of gut microbiota in type 2...
TGGCGGCCAGGCCATTCGGGCCGCCTCTATCCGCACTCTGGTTGACTATTCAATCACAAATAAGCAAACTGCTAATCTTCATTCTGAGACACCTGGCCAACTTCCGCAGCAAGCGCCAAATACCCAGACGCTAGTCTGGCTCCCTCTGCACTACTCCAAGATTGGCAGTCTAATATTTTCGCCTCTAATAATAACCTCACGACCACAGCCGTACTCACTGCATGAAAAGGACAGCCTTCATCATGCAATGCCTTGAGCTCTTCGAACTTTCGCAGCCTTTCCTTGATTTCGACTGGAGTATCCGGATGAAACAGTAACGAGAATTCATCAAATATACGCGGCTTAATGCCGGCTAAATCCCAATCAACCAATTCATATGATCCGTCAGGCATAATCATTATATTGCCTGGATTCAAATCTCCATGGCTATATGCCCCACACGTGCAGACGGTTCCTGAAGCATGCATCAGGTTGCTCGACCCCAGCCGGATGCATTCCCTGTCACCATGATTGACTTCAACGACATCTCTTCTAGCCAAATCTTCTAATAACGATGACTGCACAATGCAGTTCCATCGCTCGTTTAAAGCGATATCGTACAGGGAAGGCGCTTTGATATATTTGAAATCTACTTCACGCCCTCTCACTGTCCGGTATAAAGGCACTGCCCTTAGTCCACTTTGGCTTGTGGTTGTCTTATAGATTTCTATAATCCTTCCTGCCGTTTGATGATCAGGATATATTTGGCCAAAGACTGGCTCTTCATGAGAGTCAAAAAAGAATCTGAGAACTGATATCTTTCCGCTCATGCCCTGTTTTACGAGAGGAATATATGCATCTTCTGCTTGTTTGAGCAGTACAGCCGTCCCGCAAATAAGGACTAGCGCTACCACAGCCCAAAAACGCTGCATACTCACCACATCAGATCCAGCATAACCGGTCGCCGCCAAGTTTATGCATGACCCGATCAATCCAGCCACCGTATTCACAACACTAATCCATCTTGCCTCCCAATGCTCGAAAGGGATCGTCCGCATAGCCATGTCACCGTACTCGGCGCGATATGCCCCTTTGAGAACGCAAATTAAAAGATAGCCAGACAAGGCTCCAATGATGCTGCCTAACGAAATGAGCATGACCGCCACCGCAGCAATGCATAGGAAGAGGGAGGCAATCCGAATGCCAGTCTGTACGGACAAGCGTTTCTCAACAAAACTACCCACACCAAAAGAGGTGATTACATTTCCAATGCACAAAAACAGTGCTGATGTCCATAGTGAGTTTATGCCAGCAATGGAGAATTGTCCCGATATGAGCTGGATAGTCCTGTTCTGGAATTGCATGAGCCCGTTAAAGAACCCCGTAAGCAGGCACAATGCAAGAGCGCCCATGGCAAAGCCAATCAGACCAGCTCTGCAGCTGCCCCATCCAAGCCGCATTACTTCCGAGATTTTTGCTGTTTCGACCTCATGCACCATGTTTAACTTCACGTTATCTGATGCAGAGACTCGCATACGAAAAACGAAGAATGCCGATGCCGCCAGCATCACGGATTGCAAATACATCAGCACACGGGCATCCCATAAATATATGCCAACCCCAGCAAAGAACAGCAGGCCAGTTCCCACGTAGTACAGCCTATTGATTGCATATAGCTCGGATCGATATAACTCCTCACCAACAATGTTGAACAAAAGAGCATTGCTTGCCCCTGCCATCAAACTACTGGCAAGGGCATTGCTAAATGCATACAGCAGGAAGTAGCCTTCCCCCTGGGCCGTTGCGGCAAACAAGAACGAGAATGCGAAAACGACCAAGCCTGCCCCATAGGCATATTTGGCTCCTATTTTGTCCGCCGCTACAGAAAGGGGAAAATCCAGCATCAGCGCAAACATGGTGGCCATTGCCAGCACGCTGAGATACTCATCCATTGGAACAGAAATCTGTCCGGTCCACCAGAACGGCAAGACCGGCATGACTAAAGCGGTATTGTTAAGCATATATGAAAGCTTGAAATATAAAAGATCGGTCTTGCTACGACGCATCGCAGAACACCTTCCCTCTGCAGTTTTCACAAGAATGCATCTCATCCATAAGACGCATCAAACTATGTGGATGCCAATCCGCCGCGTTGAACCTCTCAACAGGAACAAGTCCGGGGCCGTAAAAGCAGGGCCTAATACTCCCATCGTAATCCACCACAATAGACGAGCGAGGAAAGTTGCAAGGCTCAGAATTACTTGCCATATTTGCACCCGCACCATTAAGAACTCGCACGTAATACTCGAGGCAGTCGGTGAAGTCCGCTGGACCCCAAGAGAACAAGCCTAACCCGTAAGCTCTTTGGACTATCTGATAAGTATGTCCATGCTCCTTAAAATCCATGAGTAAGCTATTCAATTCCGATAAAGAAGGAAGGAAATCCGTCTCTAGTTCGTGAATACGTTCAGGAGACATGACCCTCGAAAAGCTCGATGACAGGCAGTCAAGCGGGCTAAAGCTTACGACATCCAAGTTCATATCATTTGCAAATTTTTGAATTGAACCTAGATTCTTCAAAGCATATTTTGTTAGGGTGACCCTGGTTCCAAGCAAGACATGCGTCTCTTTTGCCCTAAACACACGCAGGTTATTGCATACGTGCTCGAAGGCATTACATCCGCGAATTGCTGCATAGTCCGCTTTCGTGAATCCATCAATCGAAACAATGAGAGCGTGAATTATTCTTGCAGAGTCATCAGAAAGTCTTTCAAGGCGTAAACCGTTTGTGTTCAGTTCAACAACGAGACCTGCTTCATGGATATCCTGAATGATTCTATCGATTTGCGGGTGTAATAGCGGCTCACCACCCGAAACCATAACCGATTCAGCCCCCGCTAGCTTCGCTTCCCTCCAGAATTGCACGAGCCTATCCGCTTCAATATAAACTTGAGAATCGCTTTTCCAACAATCGCATATTTTACATCTGCTGTTACAGTTTCTGATAATATGCACCACTGGAGTTTGCATGCACTTCGAGTCATCATCGAAAATCTCTATATCGTCAATGTTGATTCCAAAGTTTGATAAGGCACCGAGAATGCTTGCTTGATCCTCTTCAGATACATGTTTTGGATTTTCTTTCATCATGCAGATTAACTGTATGGCATCCTTGTTCAAACTGTATTCCTTGAGTGTGACCTTATTCCAGAGTACTTCGCCTTGTATATCTAGATAATATTGCATATCCATATGTTCCTTTAAAGAAGTATGCACCCCATCGTCTCCAGAAGGAGACCATGAGGTGCATCTGGTCAATCCAAGTCAATCTTTACTTCTCTGTCTTCGCCTCCTGAACCTTTCCCGCATTCGAAACAGGCACGAAGCAGGTGATGGACTGGACGCCTTCCTTTTCGCTGATAATAGGATTCATTTTCTCCTCCTTTCTTGTTGATGCTTAACGTATTTGTAAGTTTGCCGTTCTATGTTTACAGCATCATTACATTCATGAGAAATCGTTGCATCTATACGCAGTTATTTGTATTTCTTATTACTATAAGATTAATTTATATATATTTATATTATTTACTTCCACAATTATTCATATCGCCCTCTGGTACTAGATCAGACTAGGAGACTCACTATGCACCGAGCATGCTGCGAGCAAGACCGCAATCAGATTCTTCAGTACATTTCTTCTGAACCGGAAGTTAATTTGTATATAAGTGGCGATATTGACCAATACGGCATCAAGTTTCCGGTATCTGTAGAAGCATTTGGTGCGAGATTCCCTTGGGATGCAATAGTGCTATCCCTCTCCTATAACTATGTCGTCTACAGCAGAACAATGGACTATAGCCCATTTGAGATTGCCTCTTATATTAATGCCAGTGCAGAAGGCAACATACCTCGTCATATAAATGCACGCCTTGATATTGCAGAGTCACTTAAGCCTTTCTTCCCAGAGATGCATCTACATGCATGCCGCATTGCATCCCTCCATCGGGCAGCTCAAGTCCAATATGCTTCAATAAAAGTCAAGGAATCGGAAGGCATAGTTGTTAGGAAGCTAGCTACAAACGATTTCGATGCGCTGTTCGAGCTCTTCTCACATGTAGATGAAACTTCGCAAGGATATGCAACCGTCAAACAGCGCAATGAAGCACGGACACGCAAAGAAATGTCTGCAAAAGCGGGCTGCGTCACATACGGAACCTTCCGTTATGGGAAGCTAGTTTCCACAGCGGCGACTTCTGTTGCATCCTCTTCGGGCGCAATGATAACTGACGTGGCCACTCTTCCAGCAGAGAGAGGCAACGGCTATGCTAGCGCAGCGCTTTATGCAGTCTGTCGTGAATGTTTTAGCAGAGGCATGGATTATGTCAGCCTCTATTATGAGAATCCCATCGCTGCAGCTCTATACCATAAACTTGGTTTCATTGATATCGATGAATTCGGTATGTTTGGCCTCCATTAATTGTCGTTCCATATTATTCCTATCCTAACTTCCAAAATCAGCTTGCTACTGGAGCCCTCGCGGAACGCGATATCGCAGAAGACAATCCGGGAGCCGATGAGCTCAGGCGCTGGCAGGAGGCATCGGGCCTGCCTGTCAGGCGCTTCTTCAACACCTCCGGCAGGCTCTACCGCGAGCTCGGCGTGAAGAAGCTCCTCGACGAGGGGATGGAGGATGCCGATGCCTTCGCGCTCCTGGCAACCGATGGCATGCTCGTGAAGCGGCCTCTCCTAGTCGTGGACGGCGTGCCGCTCACCCCTGGGTTCAGGGAAGCCGAGTGGGAAGAGAAGCTCCTGTAGCGAAGCGATGCCTCCGGACCGGATCCGGAGGCATCCCTTTCTTCTGGTGCACCCTGTCCTACCGGACCGCCACATCGGTTCCGGCAAGGGCACGCTCGCCCGGCCTTGCCAGAGGGCCTACCAGCTCATGCGGACGGTACGGTTCCTCGAGATAGGCAATCTCGTCGGGATCGAGCTTCACGTCGAGCGCACGCACTGCATCGTCCACACGGCTCGGCTTCGAGCAGCCAACGATCGGAGCGGCAATGCCTTTTGCCCAGTGCCAGGCAAGGGCGATGTCTGCCATCGGCACACCATGGCGAGCAGCCACCTCATGCACCCGCTCCACAATCGGCATGTCCATCTCTTCGTCGCGGTCATACTTGTTCCGCATCGTACCATCCGTCACCGAGCGCACGCTTTCCGAGTTCCAGGTCGGACGCGTCAGATGCCCTGACGCAAGCGGGCTATAGGGCGTGAGCGACACGCCCTGCTCATGGCAGATGGGGATCATCTCGCGCTCGTCCTCGCGGTAGAGCAGGTTGTAGTGGAGCTGCATGCTCGAGAACGGCGTGAGCCCCTCCTCTTTCGCTATGACCTGCATGTCATGGAACTGGTAGCCATACATGGCAGATGCCCCCAAAGCGCGCACCTTGCCAGCCTTCACGAGGCCATCGAGCGCCGCAAGCGTCTCTTCCATGGGCGTCGTGTAGTCGAAGCGGTGGATGATGTAGAGATCGAGATAGTCGGTCCCGAGCCGCTTCAGGCTTCCCTCGATCTCGCGCAGGATCGCTTCGCGCGAGAGCTTCCCTTCGTTGAAATAGACCTTCGAGGCAAGCACCACGTCCTCGCGCCTGATGCCGAGGTTCTTCAGGGACTGTCCGATATACTCTTCGCTTGTGCCATGGGCATAGACATTGGCCGTGTCGATGAAGTTCACGCCCTGCTCGAGCGCCCGGGCAATCACGGCCTGCGTGGATGGCTGGTCCTGCACCCACTGGTGGAAATCGGGGAAGACCTGGCCGAAGCTCATGCCGCCGATGCAGAGCTTCGAGATCTTGATATCGGTCTTTCCGAGTGTCGTGTACTCCATCCTGTCCTCCTCCGCGTGCTTCTCTTCCTGCCGATTCAAGCTTACGGAGCTTCCAGACCTTTGCACAATGCCTATCCCGCGACTTTGCTATAGACAGACCGTATGTCTGGCCGGTTGCTGGTACGGCATATCCTGCCTTTCATTCGTGCTTATTGATCTTTCTGTATATATACGATATATACAGTTATAGCAGCAGGAAAGGTGCACCCATGATCGACATACTTCTCTCCAATTCCTCCGGCAAGCCAATCTACGAACAGATCGCCACCCAGATCCGCACCCAGATCATGCAGGGCGATCTTGCTGCCGGAGAGCAGCTGCCCTCGATCAGGCAGCTTGCCGCCGATCTCAGGATCAGCGCAATCACGACCAAGCGGGCCTATGCCGACCTCGAAGCCCAGGGCTTCATCGAGACGGTCCCCGGCAAAGGTTCCTTCGTGGCAGCAGACAACCTGGGGCTCATCCAGGAAGAGCGCCTGCGTCTCGTGGAGGCAGCGCTCGCCCAGGCGGTCGAAGAAGCCCATGCCGCAGGCCTTGGCCTCAAAGATGTCCATGCGATGCTCGATCTCGAATGGGAGGAACCATGAGGAGCACCCTCGCCGAAGCGCGTCCCCTGCAAGAAGCCGTAGCACCAGCCCCTCTTGCCGTAACCGGCCTCGAGAAGCGCTATGCCGGCTTTGCGCTCGGCCCCGTGACCTTCACCGTGCCGGGAGGCATGGTCGCAGGCCTTGTCGGCAGAAACGGTGCCGGCAAGACGACCATCATGCGCTCGGTCCTCGGCCTCACGAAGCCGGATGGCGGAACTGTCTCGCTCTTCGGGCAGGACGTCTCCGCCCTTTCGCCGAAAGAAGCCCTTCCCCTCCGCCAGCAGGTCGCCTCGGTCTGGGCTGTCTGCCCCTATCCCGAGGTCTATGCCGCAGGCGACATCGCACGGATCTTTGAGGGCCTCTATCCCCGCTTCGACCGCCGCTATCTTGCAGAGCTTCTGGAGCGCATGGCAGCAGGCCACGGCACAGGAACAGATGTGGCCACCTCCCCCATCAAGAGCCTCTCGCGGGGCCAGGGCATGAAGCTCCAGATCGCCCTTGCGCTTGCCACGCATGCGGAGCTTCTGGTGCTGGACGAGCCGACCGCAGGGCTCGACCCCATCGTCCGGCAGGAGGTCCTCGATATCCTGCGGGCACACCTGGCTGCCTTCCCTGATACCTCGATCCTCATCTCGTCCCATATCACCACCGATCTCGAAGGCCTGGCCGACCGCATCATCCTGATCGAGGAAGGCAGGATCTGCCTGGCTGTGGATGCAGATGTGCTGGAAGAACGCTATGCCAAGCTTCTCGTGCACAGCTTCGTCTTCGAGGAGCGGAGGCGCGCCTTCCGGGAGGCAGGCGCCACGAGATATATCGAGGAAGGCAGGCATGTCCAGCTCCTCATCGAGGATGCGCCGCGCTTTGCCCGCACCTTCCCGGATATGGCACCGGAGCCCATCACCCTCGATGCACTCATGCGTCTTGTCGTGAAAGGAGCTGATCTGTGATGATGTCAGCGCTTCTCTTCAATGAATGGTGCAGCTTCCGCCGCTCGCTCAGGACCGTCCTTCTCGTCTGCCTCGTCGCTATCGTCCTTCTCGCAGGCGGCGTCATGGCATCCGATGACAGTACGAGCGGGATGCAGCTTGCCGGACCCATAGCGACGGTGGCGTCCCTCTTCAGCGCCCTGCCAGTCTTTGCCACCATCAAAAGCTTCTCCCTGAGCGAGCAGAGTCACTGGGACGAAGCCGTGCTGGCGCTTCCGGCAACCCGGACGGCTGCCGTGAGGTCACGCTATCTCTTCTGCCTTGCCCTGCTCGCCGCAGGCGCCATCGTCTCATCGCTACTGTGTGCCGCTCTCGCGGCTGCCATGGGCATCCCGCCTGCCTCCGCTCTCGCCTCGGGGGAGGCTTCTTCTGCCCTCGTCGTCCTTGCGGCAGAGATCGGGCTCTTCCTCGCGCTGCTCTCCATCATGATGCCGCTCTGCTATGCCTTCGGCGCACAGAAGGGGACAACGTCCATCCTTCTGGTCCCTGCCTTCGCGATGTTCGCGCCACTCGGCAGGAGCTTCTTCGGCGATGCCTTCGCCCTGCTCGCCGAGACACCGCCCGTTGCCCTTGCAGCAGGCCTCATCGGAGCCGGCCTTGCGCTCTATGCGCTCTCCTGCCTCATCTCTTCCGCCATCCTGAAGCGCCGCTCGTTCTAGGCGGCACATCCTGTCCCGCTCCATGCGAAAGGCCCGCACCACACGTAATGTGATGCGGGCCTTCCAACGTGGAGAAGGGAGACTTGATGCCTTGCGGCACCATCATGAAGTCAGAAATCAGAGTGCAAGCGCAGATTGGAAGCGCACCTCCTGCGCATGTCCGAGATACTGCTCTGCCATGAGCTGCCCTGCGCTCTGGTCCAGCGGCATGAGCTCATGGGAGCCAAGGAAGGCAATGAGGCCTTCGGGCAGCATGCCGCCACGCGGCAGCTCGAAGAGGACAGAGCCCTCCGGCAGCGCCTCGTCTCCGGCATCGCCGGAAAGATTCAGGCCCGTATCCCTCGAGCGCAGATGCTCGACGAGCTTCATCTTCATGCCATCCCACTCGATCTCGATTCCAGAGGCATAGACGGCCACCTTCGGCTGGAGCGGGCCCACCTGGGCAGCAAGCGTCTTCACAGCGAGATTTGCGGGGCTCAGCACGAACATATCCTCCTGGCTGAGCAGGAGCGTCTCGAGCAGGGACGATTTCGTATGGAAGGTATAGCCGAGGCTGGTAAACGACTCTGCGACCTTGAGATCCACATCGTCCTCGAAGGTTGCCGCCCCTTCGCTCTCAAGCCAGACCTGGGCCCTGAAGGCAGATCCGCGCATGATGCTCTGTGCCAGGGCAAATGCATCGGGATCGAGATAGAGGCGGCGCTTCTCGAAGCGCTTCTCGGCGGTGCCCTTCTGGCTGCGTGCCCAGAAGAGGAGCTCTGCGCATTCGTCCTGGGCCAGAAGATAGCTCTGTGCCCGTACCGTCGTAGCCTCTGCGTTCTTTTCATTCTGTGCCATCTCGTGCCTCCTGACGGATGCTCTTGTCTGTCTGTGCATGGCTCAAGGCTACGGGACGGAGCTTAAACACATCTGAGGCTTTCGTTTCCTCGCCGTATCGCGATGCAGTCGCGACAACGGTTTGAGATAACTGAAAATCGCTGCCTTTACCTATTTGTACCGTTTCCCGATTGCTGCTTGTAATCAGTCCTGTTTATTGATACTAATTTTGTGACATATGGACGAAGAACGCCATATGTCTCACCAAAAGCAGAACGAGAGGACTTCCCCATGAGCACAATCGTGATTGTCGGCGCCAACCATGCCGGCACGGCAGCAGCCAATGCGATACTCGACAACCATCCCGGAAACGACGTTATCATCTTCGACCAGAACTCGAACATCAGCTTCCTCGGCTGCGGCATGGCACTGTGGATCGGACGGCAGATCTCGAAGCCCGATGGTCTCTTCTACCAGACGAAGGAGCAGTTCGAGGCAAAGGGTGCAGCTGTCCACATGGAGACCCGTGTCGACCATATCGACTACGATGTCCAGATGCTCTATGCAGAAGGGCCCGACGGCAAGACGTATGAGCAGCACTACGACAGGCTGATCTTGGCAACTGGCTCTGTGCCGGTGCTTCCCCGCTGGGAAGGACGCGACCTCGAGAATATCCAGCAGGTGAAGCTCTTCCAGGATGCCCAGGCCGTAATCGAAAAGCTCAAGGATGAGGCAATCAGGCGCGTCGCCGTCGTCGGTGCCGGCTATATCGGTGTCGAGCTCGCCGAAGCCTTCCAGCGCTGCGGCAAGGAGGTCACGCTCATCGACCAGGCGCCGACCTGCGTCTCCTCGAACTTCGATGCACCATTTTCCGAGCGCATGGCAGAGAACCTCTCTTCCCACGGCATCCATCTTGCCTTCGGCGAGACCGTCGAGCGCTTCGAGGGCGAGGATGGCAAGGTTGCATCCGTCGTGACCGACAAGGGGACGCATGCAGCAGACCTTGTCTGCGTCTGCGTCGGTTTCCGTCCGAACGCAGAGCTCTTCTGCGATGCAGGCTTCGCGACGCTCGGCAATGGAGCCCTTCTCGTCGACCACCATCAGGAGACCTCGAAGAAGGGCGTCTATGCCATCGGCGACTGCGCAAGCTGCTTCGACAACGCTGAAGACGGCGAGGCTGACTATATCGCGCTTGCAACGAACGCTGTGCGTTCCGGCATCGTGGCTGGCCATAATGCCGCCGGTACCGCCATTGACGGCATCGGTGTCCAAGGGTCTTCCGGCATCTGCATCTACGACCTCAAGATGGTAGCGACTGGTCTCACCGAGGCAAAGGCGAAGAAGCTCGGCTATGACGCAAAGGTGAGCGACTTCACAGACGTGCAGAAGGCCACCTTCATCGAGACGGAGAACCCCGAGGTCACAATCAGGGTCGTCTACGACGGCACGACGAGGAAGGTGCTCGGAGCTCAGATGGCATCGACCTACGATATGAGCGCAGGCATCCACATGTTCTCGCTTGCCATCCAGGAGGGCATCACGATCGACCGCCTGGCGCTCCTCGACATCTTCTTCCTGCCGCACTTCAATCAGCCATACAACTACTACACGATGGCGGGATATCAGGCTCTGCTCGCAAAGTAGAGAGCTGTCTCAAGACATGCATGAGGGGTGCCAGGCCGTGCTGCCGGGTACCCCTCTTCGCTCTCATCCCGAATCTCTGCTTCAGAATCCGCCATTCAGATAGGCTCGGGCAATCACATAGGATGGCTCGCAATAGGCGCTCGCATTGCAATCGTCGATGGTGCGGCAGATACCCGATGAATAGACGCGGATGATACCATCCGCATAGTCTTCGTCCGGCTGCATCGCATCGAGGACCAGACGGCAATAGACCTTCCCCATAGCAAGGGCAGAGGGAATTCTCTCAACGAGGCTCAAATCCACCCTGGCAATGTCGAAGCTGCCCATTTCGAGCCCATAATCCGCAATCCACTGGTCCTCGACGTCTTCCGGATTTTCCGCATGGAGCACATCCCCCACGCTCAGGCAGTGCTCGAGATTCTTCCGGCCTATGCGCGAGACGGTATAGCGATTCCTCTGGTGGAGCTTCCGGGACACGCGCTCAATCATGTAGCAGACAAAGAGATGGTCATCTTTCGATATCTCCTCGTCGGGAAAGCAGATGCTCTTCATCGCTCATCTGCCCCCTCGAATCTCAGCGTCTCGGGCGCGTCCTCAGTGCAGAAAGCAATCTGATGGGTCGGGTGCCTGAATATCACAAGCTCCCAGAATGCCTCACGCGTAATCTCGCCTGCCACGAAATCCTCGACATAGTTCCAGATCCGATTGTCCGCCATGGGGCCTTCGACGATATCGTGATCGTGCTCGGACCCCCTCCAGCAACTTACAATGAAATCGAGCCATTCTTCGCTCATCTCAGGGAAGCTCAGGACATCCAGGCCGCTGCTTTCTGTATAGACATAGCAGGTCACAGCTGAGACCTGCCTGCGCGTCAGCGCCCAGCGCTTTGCCTGTCTGAGGCTCTCAGTGCCATAGAAGCCGTATCCGAAATCCCAGAGCCGCCCATCGCGGGGAAGCTCCAGGTGCACAACGATATGCGCATCCCCATGATAGATGGTGCATCTTCCATCCATGCTGCCCCCGCACCGAACCGATCTGCTTCGATGATAGCTGCAGGCAGCATCCATCTGCCAGGTGCTGTCATGTCCTGCCCAACAGCACGTCCATAGGCAGCTGGTATACTTTGCTGTGCTTGTTTCTATACATGGGCAGGCATCGTCTGCCCTGAGCACAAGGAGACGTGCATGAGCGAGAAGAAGGATCCGAAGGATACCTGCGTCCTCGTCACCGGCGGTGCAGGATTCATCGGCAGCCACACGGTCGTCGAGCTCCTGAACAGCGGCTACCAGGTCGTGATCGTGGACGATCTGTCCAATGCCTCGGAGAAGGTCATCGACCGCATCGATACGATCGTCGGCGAAGAGAAGGCAAAGAACCTCACGTTCTATCGTGTCGATGTGAATGACCGCGAGGCGATGAACGAAATCTTCGACGAGAACGATATCGACCGCGTCATCCACTTCGCAGGCTTCAAGGCTGTCGGCGAGTCGGTCTCGAAGCCTATCGAGTACTACACGAACAACCTCGGCAACACCCTCACCCTTGTCGACGTGATGAGGAACCACGGCTGCAAGGACATCATCTTCAGCTCCTCCGCCACGGTCTACGGCAAGCCCGATTCCCTGCCCCTCACCGAGGAGAGCCCGAAGAAGCCTGCCACAAACCCCTATGGCTGGACGAAGTGGATGATCGAGCAGATCCTGACCGACCTCCACACGGCAGACCCCGAGTGGAATGTCGTGCTGCTCCGCTACTTCAACCCCATCGGAGCCCATCCTTCGGGACTCATGGGCGAGGACCCGAAGGGCATCCCCAACAACCTGCTTCCGTATGTCGCACAGGTCGCTGTCGGCAAGCGCGAGTATGTCCATGTCTACGGCGACGACTACAACACGCCTGACGGCACAGGCGTGCGCGACTACATCCATGTCTGCGACCTCGGTACCGGCCATGTCGCAGCACTGCGCTGGATGAACGGCCGCACAGGCGTCGAAATCTTCAACCTCGGCACCGGCAAGGGCACCTCGGTCCTCGAGATCATCAAGGCCTTCTCCAAGGCCTGCGGCAAGGAGCTTCCCTACAGAATCGAGCCGCGCCGTCCGGGCGATGTCGATGCGAACTACGCCGACTGCTCGAAGGCAGAGCGCGAGATGGGCTGGAAGGCCAAGTACACAATCGACGATATGTGCCGTGATGGCTGGAACTGGCAGTCCAAGAACCCGAACGGCTACGAGGGATAGACAGCTATGGGAGAAGCGCACGGCCGCCTCTTTGCGGCATATCTTGCTCAGAAGCGCCCTGCCATCAATGCGTACCTGGCCGAACATGCACCGAAACCCGAAGCCGGGACGCAGGCAGTGGATGACATGGAGCGCTATGCCTATGCGCCCCTCGCCCGCTTCACCGAAGCAGGCGGCAAGCGCACCCGCCCTGCCCTTGTGCTCTTGGGCACCGAGGCCGTAGGCGGAGACGAGGCCCGTGCGCTCTCCTGTGCCTCTGCTATCGAGTATTTCCAGTCAGCTGCCCTCATCCACGACGATATCGCCGATGAGGGACAGCTGCGCCGCGGCGAGCCCTGCACCTACCTCACGGAGGGCACAGGCGTCGCAATCAATATCGGAGACCTCGGCATCGTCCACACCTTTGCAGGCATCCTGGACGATTGCACGCTCGATGCAGAGACGAAGCTCTCCGTCCTTTCCCTTCTTGCCCGCATGGAGCAGCGCACTGTGGAGGGCCAGGCCTTGGACCTCGGCTGGACGAGGGATGGACGCTGGGACATCACGCCCGATGACTATAGGGTCATGGCAAGGCACAAGACAGCCTACTATTCGGCAGCAACGCCTCTCGCAGCAGGCGCCATCACGGGAGGCGGCACGAAGGAGCAGGTAGCTGCCCTTCATGCTTTTGGCATGGATGCAGGCCTTGCCTTCCAGCTCCAGGACGACCTTCTGAATCTTGTCGGCGACGCCGAGAAGCAGGGCAAGGACTTCCGGAGCGACATCACGGAAGGAAAGCGCACGCTTGCGGTCTGCCTTGCTCTCGAGAAGCTGCCTGAAGCTGCACACGACGAGCTCATCTCCATCCTCTCTGCCCACACGGAGGATCCGGATGCACAGGCCCGTGCCGTTGCCCTCATGGACGAGGCAGGCGCCATCGACGCCGTGCGCGAAGAGGCCCACGGACTTGCTGCCTCAGCCAAGAGCCATCTCGAGGGGCTCAGCTGGGCAGCCGATGCCGAAGAGCTCCTCCTCGATATGGCCGACTTTTTTGTGGAGCGCGCCGGCTAGACCATCTAGCGAAGACGCGTACCATACAAAGCGTGTAGCATGCGAGACCTTCCCAAATTGAGCTCCGCATACCATCCGCATGAAGCGATATGGGGTGCATAGACATGAAAGAGGAACGGATGAATCCCATTCTTGAGGGAACAAGCGGCGACGCTGTCGAGGATATCCAGGACCGTCTCAAGCATCTTGGCTATCAAATCGACGACGAGGAGTGCGACGAGCGCCACTTTGGCCCTTCGACGGCAAATGCGGTCGCGAAGTTCCGCATCGAGCACGATCTGCCGCTCGGCCAGGCTGTGGATACTCAGACCTGGGCAGCGCTTGTGGACGAGTGCTATGAGATGGGCGACCGTACCCTGTATCTGCGTCTCCCGAACTTCCACGGCAACGATGTGCGCGAGCTCCAGAATGCCCTGAACATCCTCGGCTTCTCCTGCGGCGAGGCAGATGGCTTCTTTGGCGCCCATACCGAGGCTGCCGTGAAGTCCTTCCAGGAAGGCGTCGGCCAGCTTGCTGACGGCATGGCATTCCCGGAGACGTTCGATGCTATCGAGCGGCTGCACCATGTGTGGGCCGGAAAGCCCGCAGCTGGCCCGCACCCCATGGGCGTCATGGGCTATGCCCGCGCAGCCAACGTGCTCGAAGGTACCCATCTCGCCATCACCGGCGAGGATCCGATCTCGAGGAATGTGGCCGGCCGCATGTTCAACCTCGCAAGCGCAACAGCGAACAACTCTGGCCTCGAGCTCGTGGACGATCCCGACCATGCGACGCCCGACTGCGAGGCAATCTTCAGCATGGCAGCATCTCCCCTACCTGAGAACTCGACGAATGTCGCTAACCTCACGCTCGACGACACCGAGACCCTGGCCACGCGCATCAGGAGCGCACTCGAGCTCTCCGATGCGAAGCAGCCGATCCTGCGCATCGAGCTTCCGGTCGGCCCCGACTACAATGGCACCTTCACGACAAGCGATGCCCAGACGCTCGCAGTCCTTCTGCTCGATGCCATCTGCGCAGCCTTCGCAAAGTAGCTTCCATCTGGCACGCAGCTCCAAGACCTGATACACTGTATTCCCAGCTTTGGAGCATCGTCCAATGGTCAGGACCCGGGTTTTTGGTGCCTGTAATGGGGGTTCGAATCCCTCTGCTCCAGCCACTGGAACGCAAAGCTCCCCTCTTCGGAGGGGAGCTTTTTCTTTGAGAAGCGAACGGATATCCGGGGTGCTGCTGAGCCCATAAGCTTTAACTCAATTCCTATTGAGTCAATTCCATCTGAGCAAACAGCTCCCATGCTATGCCTTGAGGTAGGACGCCTCTATCTCGCGTATGCGCTTGTTGAGGAAGGCATTCACCGGCACGAGTATGCCATGCTTCTGGGCTCTCCTCATGACCTCTCCCGAAAACTCGTCCACTTCGGTCCTGTGATGGTTGATGCGGTCCTGCCCCATCGAGGGCGTCGAGGCGGGATCGAGCGTCCGCTCGAGCGCTGCATAGGCAGAAAGGTCTGCTTCCGTAAGTGCCACGCCTTCTGCCTGCGCCACAGCCACGACCTCGCGCATGGCAGAGATGAACGTGCGCCAGAGCTCCGAGGTCTCGTCGGCATACACATCGCCGTAGCTTGCGCCGAAGGCGCAGCAGGTCTGGTTGATGCCGACATTGAGCATGAACTTGGCCCACATGCGGTAGCGGATGTCTTCCTCCGCGACGTGCGCGATGCCAGCACGGGTGAGGATATCCTCGACCTCGCGGAGTGCCTCCTGAGGCGTCTTCTCGAAGCATCCGATATGGAGCTCGCCTGTCTTCGAGTAGGTGAGCGATGCGCCGAAATGCGATGCATCCATGCCCTGTGCAACGCAGGGGACGATGCGCTCCCACCCGAAGCGTGCCGCCACCCGCTCCTCGCTCCTGATGCCATTGAGCACGCTCACGATCTTGGTCTTCTCTCCAAGCAGGGGCGGCACGAGGCCGAGGGCCTCTTCAAGCCCATAGCTCTTCACAGCCAGAATCACGAGGTCCTGTACGCCCGCCTCTTCGGGCGCGGCATCACGGAACGGGTATTCGCACCCGTTCACGGTTGAGACATCGCCTGCATGCTTCGCAAGACGTGCTGGATCCATCACGAAGGTGACGGCGTCGGCACCCAGCGCATCCTGCACCATGCTCCCGTAGAGCATGCCCAAAGCACCCTTGCCGATGATTGCGATGCGCGGCTTTCTCATCCAAAGTCCTTCCTCCAGAGAATGTTTCGGATAAAGGGTATCGTGGCCCATCCCCTCAGTGCGGCAGGTTCACAACCTGGCAACAAGAGAAAGCGCACAGACACCTGCCCTGCATGGGCAGAATGCATCCTGTCCTGTGAACTCGACACCGGCATCTTTCTGTCGAGCTGAGCTCGACAGAACTTCCCCGACAAAGGCATCCAAAATGGCTGAAAAGGTTGTGTCGTGTGAATGAGCACGTCATTCGTGCTGCTGCAGGCACAATAGCTGCGCTATCATAAGCCTAGCTGCGGATTGTTCGGGTTCTGTCAAGGAACAGCAAGCATCTTCCAGCAGCCACAGCTTTGACGATTCACGCATAGCAACTTCGTTGGAGGCCGTTCTATGCCATTTACCGCGATTGTCCTCGCTGCAGGCGAGGGTACGCGCATGAAGTCTCGTCACCCCAAGGTCATGCACAAGGTATTGGACAAGCCGCTCGTGTGGTGGTGTGTCCGCGCAGCCCGCAAGGCTGGCGCTACGCGTGTCATTGTCGTTGTCGGCAATGGCGCCGATGAGGTACGCGACTTCTTCGCCCATGAACCTGTCCCGGAGGGAGAGGCACCTGTCGAGTTCGTCGAGCAGACAGAGCGTCTCGGCACCGGCCATGCCGTCCGCGTCGTGCGCGACGCAATCGGCGGCTTCTCCGGTCCTGTCCTTGTGATGGCAGGAGACACTCCGCTCATAAAGCCTGAGACGCTTGCCGCCCTCGTGGAGGAGCGCAAGGCGCAGCATGCCGCCTGCACGGTGCTGACCATGACACCAGACGACTGCACGGACTATGGCCGCGTCGTCCTGGACGAGCAGGGCCAGGTCACGGCCATCATCGAGCACAAGGACTGCACCGAGGAGCAGCGCCAGACGCTCAAAGAGTGCAACTCCGCGACGTACTGCTTCTGCGGCCACCGTCTTGCCGACAACCTCGACAAGATCGGCAACGACAACGCCCAGGGCGAGTACTACCTCCCTGACCTCATCAAGATCTTCGTCTCCGAAGGCGAGCCTGTCGGCATGCACCACGCACCTGAGGCTTCCGAGGTCCTCGGCGTCAACAACCGTGCCCAGCTTGCTGAGGTCACGAAGGTCATGCAGCGCCGCATCAACCATGAGCTGATGCTCTCCGGTGTCTCCATGCTCGACCCCGACCAGGTCTGGGTCGGCGCCGATGTGACCGTGGGCCAGGACACCGTCCTCATGCCCCAGACCATCCTCTTCGGCCACACGACCGTAGGCACAGACTGCACAATCGGCCCGAACAGCCGCCTCACGAACGCAACCGTCGGCAATGGCTGTACGGTCGACGAGTCCATTCTCGTAGACTCTGCAATCGACGACGACGTGAACTGCGGCCCGCGTGCCTACCTCAGGGGCCATACGCATCTCCTCAAGGGCGCCAAGGCTGGCACCCATGTCGAGCTCAAGAACTCTGTCGTCGGCGAGGGCTCGAAGGTCCCGCACCTCTCCTACATCGGCGACTGCACGATGGGCGCCAACGTGAACATCGGCGGCGGCTCCATCACCTGCAACTATGACGGAAAGCACAAGAGCCATACCACCATCGGCGACCACGTCTTCGTGGGCTCCGACACGATGATGGTCGCGCCGGTGACGATCGGCGAGAACGCCCTCGTCGGTGCAAGCTCCTGCATCACGCACGATGTGCCGGCAGGCGCGCTCTCCCTCGAGCGCAGCCAGCAGATAATCAAGGAAGACTGGGCAAACCACTACTGGGAGCGTCTGAAGGAAGAGGACTAATGTACGAGAATCTGTGCGAACCCATCCAGGTGGAGAAGAACATCCGTCTCTACTCGGGCACGAGCAACCCGCAGCTGGCCGAGAAGATCGGCGATATCCTGCACCTGCCGCTATCCGGCCTCAAGATCGAGAAGTTCGCGAACGGCGAGATCTACGCCCGCTTCGAGGAGACCGTGCGCGGCTGCGAAGTCTTCTTCGTCCAGTCCCTTGCCGGCAAGAACGTGAATGACCTCATGATGGAGACCCTGATCGTCGCCGATGCCGCAACGCGTGCATCTGCTGCCTCCTTCACGGCTGTCATCCCCCACTACGGCTATGCCCGCCAGGACCGCAAGGCCGCATCCCGCGAGCCGATCACGGCACGCCTTGTCGCCAATCTGCTCGAGGCTGCAGGCGTCGACCGCGTCATCACGCTCGACCTGCACTCCAACCAGATTCAGGGCTTCTTCGACATCCCCGTCACGCATCTGACGGCACTCTACCAGTTCGGCGACTATTTCAAGACGAAGGACTTCGACTGGGACAACACCGTCGTCGTCTCCCCGGACATGGGCCGCGCCAAGGTCGCCAAGAAGCTCGCTGACTACCTCGGCTGCGAGGTTGCCATTGCCCACAAGAGCCGCCCGAAGCACAACGCTGCTGAGGTCATGGGCGTCATCGGCAACATCGTCGGCAAGACCTGCATCATCAACGACGATATGATCGACACTGGCGGCACGCTTGTCGGCTCCATCAACAAGCTCAAGGAGATGGGTGCAGGCGACATCTACATCTCCGCCACCCACGGCATCTTCTCCGGCTCCGCTGTCGAGCGTCTCCAGAATGCACCGATCGTCGAGTGCGTCGTCACTGACGCTATCCCCTGCGCTGTTGCAAACCAGCCGGGCTCGAAGATCAAGTCCATCTCTGTTGCCAAGGAGCTTGCAGACGCAATCTACGCCGTCTACGTCAACTCCTCCGTCTCCGGCATCGCCGGCGGCAACTCCGAGATGTAGGACATCCGCTCAGAGCAAAGCGTTTCAGGGCCGCCGCAAGGCGGCCCTTTCTTTATGCCAAGACTCCTTTCCCGAATCCCTCTCTCCCCTTCCCTAGCAGAAAGCCTCCTCCTGCTTGCGCAGAAGGAGGCTTTCGGGGGAGAAACGAAGGAGGTGCTCCACGCAGCACAAGGGAGGAAGCTGCGTGGAGCAGGGGATTGGGGGGCTTAGGAAAGATGCCAGATCTCGTCGTTATACTGGGAGATCGTGCGGTCGGATGAGAACTTGCCGGCCATAGCGGTGTTGACAAGGGACTTCTTCATCCAGGCAGTGCGGTCCTCGTAGTCGGCGTAGACACGCTCCTTGACCTGAATGTAATCCTCGAGGTCCAGAAGCGCCATGAACCAGTCCTTGTTGGCCATATCGTCGTGGAGACGCTTCAGGCGCTCAGGGTTGCCGGTAGCCATGAACTTCGGATTCGTGATGAAGTCGACCAAGAGCTTCGTGCCCGGCCGCAGGTAGAGATCGTGCGGACGGTAGGCATTCTCTGCGTAGAGGCGCACGACCTCCTCCGAGGAGGCGCCGAACGTATAGATGTTGTCCGGGCCGACGAGGTCGGCAATCTCGACGTTTGCACCATCCATCGTGCAGAGCGTCACGGCACCGTTGAGCATGAACTTCATGTTCGACGTGCCCGAAGCCTCCTTCGAGGCAAGCGAGATCTGCTCGGAGATGTCTGCTGCCGGGATGAGCTTCTCTGCTGCGCTCACATTGTAGTTCTCGACCATGATGACCTGGAGATACGGGGAGACATCCGGGTCATTGGCAATCCACTGCGAGAGCGTGAGGATCAGATGGATGATGTCCTGGGCAATCGTGTAGGCAGGAGCAGCCTTGCCGCCGAAGATGACGGTGATCGGGCGTGCCGGGATGTTGCCATTCTTGATATCGAGGTACTTCCAGATGAGGTAGAGGGCAAGCATCTGCTGGCGCTTGTACTCGTGGATGCGCTTGATCTGTACATCGATGATTGCGTTGCGCGGAATCTCGACGCCGCGGTTCTCGTGGACGAACTCACGCATGCTGCGCTTCGCGATTTCCTTGGCATCAGAGAGCTTGCCGAGCATCTCCGGATTGTCCTTGTATTTGAGGAGGCCAGAGAGGTCGCCCGTCGTATGCCAGTCGGTGCCGAGCGTATCATCCAGAATCTGGGTCAGCGCCGGGTTGCAGCCCATGATCCAGCGGCGGAACGTGATGCCGTTCGTCTTGTTCGAGAACTTCTCCGGGTACAGATCGTAGAACGGCTTGAGCTCGGACTCCTCGAGGATCTTCGTGTGGAGCGCCGCCACGCCGTTGATAGAGAAGCCATAGTGGATATCGATATGTGCCATGTGCACGATATCGTCCTTGATGATAGCGACAGCAGGGTCGTCGTGCTCCTGCTTCTGCTTGTAGTCGAGCTTCTCGATGATGTCAGCAATGCGAGGAGAGACTGTTCTGAGGAACGAGAGCGGCCACTTCTCGAGCGCCTCGGCGAGGATAGTATGGTTCGTGTAGGCGACCATGCGGCTCACGATCGAGACGGCCTCGTCGAACTTGAAGCTGTGCTCGTCGACGAGGATCCTGATGAGCTCAGGGATAACCATGGTCGGGTGCGTATCGTTGATCTGGACGACGGCATACTCGTCGAGGTCGTGCAGGTTGGATCCGCGTGCAATGGCATCGTCGACGAGGAGCTGTGCCGCGTTCGACACCATGAAGTACTCCTGATAGACACGAAGGAGCCTGCCTGCCTCATCCGAGTCGTCAGGATAGAGGAAGAGCGTGAGGTTCTTCTTCACGGCTTCCTTGTCGAAGTCGATGGAACCAGAAGGCACGAGGCCATCATCGACGCCGACGAGGTCGAACAGGTGGAGCCTGTTCTTCGTGTTCCTGCCGTATCCCAGGACGTCGATATCATAGAGCTTCGACTTCACATCGAAGCCGCCGAAATGCACGGTGTAGGACGTGCCGGTATCGACGAGCCAGTCCTGCTCCTTGAGCCACTCATCCGGAAGCTCGGTCTGCTGGTTCGCGACGAACTTCTGATGGAAGAGGCCGTAGTGGTAGTTGAGGCCCACGCCGTCACCCGGAAGGCCAAGCGTTGCGATGGAGTCGAGGAAGCACGCAGCAAGACGGCCAAGTCCGCCATTGCCCAGCGACGGCTCTGCCTCTGCTTCCTCGATCTTGTTCAGGTCATGGCCTGCACGGAAGAGCTGGTCCTTCACCTCGTTGTAGATGCCAAGATTGATGAGGTTGTTCGTCAGAAGACGGCCAATCAGGAACTCGGCGGAAATGTAATAGAGGCGGCGCTTGCCTTCCGTCACCGGAAGCTCGGCTGCCTTCTCGCGGACCATATCCATAAGCATCGTGCAGACGTCGGAATCGTCCAGTGCGGCAAGGGGAAGTCCGAACTTCTCGTGGGCACGCTGTTCGAGATCGATCATGGGATGCACTCCTTATTGCATACAAGAAAAAGAGAGACTGCCATGCGGATGGATGCTCGCATCTAAACTAGGCATCTGTCCTGCAGCAAGCCCGGAAGCGCCTCAGGCGTGATTGGTGGGTGTCACGCTGGAAACGCTTCCAGCTCTTGCATAGCTACACAATACACCACTCTGCTGGAAGCGTTTCCGAGAAACTCGACATTTCCGAAATTTTTTTGCTCCTTGTCGAGTTCAACTCGACAGACGTCGAGCTGCGTCGAGTTCAGAAATCTCTGATGTCGAGTTCATCTCGACATACTTTCAAAACTGCAGGTCAGCGAATTGCCGCAAACCGACGCAAATTGGCCGTACAGAAGAGATGATGACAAATCTGCAAGAGACCGCGCTATAATAAGAGTTTCATGATTGAGACAAATGCCGTTTTCTGTGCCGATTTCCAAAAAATGGCTGAGTACCTCCGGCATAGTTAGGCTCCCTGAACTGTAAGCTGCTCA
>ERZ791908.1009-NODE-1009-length-21511-cov-4.509135_pt1 | contig 21511 bp, 16 predicted proteins | sample MGYA00510144_ERZ791908 | MGnify/ENA primary metagenome ERZ791908 (study PRJEB30046, sample SAMN00792105) | human gut metagenome | study: EMG produced TPA metagenomics assembly of the A metagenome-wide association study of gut microbiota in type 2...
TCTCATAAAGGGAGCATATCACTTCAGCGTCGTGGAAGGGTGGGGTTCTTATTATCAAATATTGTCCTAAATCTTTTTCAAATAAATGCAGACCTGATGCCCAATATATGATAAAATAACAAGCGTTTAAGAGAATTTGAATATTACTGGACTAAACAGGAGGGAGTTGTTTACAAGGAATGGCGAGATTTACGGATTACAGGACATTTAAGACAGCGCTGGGAGGAAGACTGCTGCAGATTGAAATCGGCAAGTTTGCCGAGCAGGCGAACGGCGCTGCAATGGTGCGCTACGGAGATTCCGCAGTGCTGGTTACGGCGTGTGCGTCTGATAAGCCGCGCGCAGACGTGGATTTCTTCCCGCTGAGCTGTGACTATGAGGAGAGAATGTACGCGGGTGGAAAGATCCCGGGTGGATTCATCAGAAGAGAGGGACGTCCGAGCGAAAAAGCCGTTCTGAGCTCCCGCCTGATGGACAGACCGCTCAGACCTTTGTTCCCGAAGGGCTTCTTCAATGATGTCGAGGTTGAGGCGCTGGTTATGTCTGTTGACCCGGACTGCGAGACAGACATTATGGCGATGATCGGATCTTCCGTAGCTCTGGCAATTTCTGATATTCCGTGGGACGGACCGACTGGTTCTGTCCGTGTCGGACGTGTGGACGGCCAGCTGGTCATCAACCCGACGCAGGAGCAGAGAGAGCAGAGCGACATCAATCTGACCGTTGCCGGAACCAAGGAAGCCATCATGATGGTTGAGGCCGGTGCTGATGAAGTACCGGAAATGGAAATGCTCGATGCCATCTGGTTTGCGCATGACGAGATCAAGAAGCTCTGTGAGTTCATCGAAGAGATCGTCGCAGAGGTCGGCAAGCCGAAGCGCGAAGTTGAGCTTTACAAGATTCCGGAAGACATTGATGAGAAGGTTAGAGCATTTGCTTATGACAAAATGAAGGAAGCCGTTCATAACTCCGACAAGATGACCCGTCTGGATAACATGAACGCTGTAGAAGTTGAAACACAGGAGCATTTTGCCGAAGAATATCCGGACAACGAGTCTGATATCGCAAATGTTCTTTACAATATTACTAAGGAGTGTGTAAGAAGCTCCATCCTGGACGACGGCGTACGCCCGGACGACCGTAAGCTGGACGAGATTCGTCCGGTATGGTGCGAGACCGGCGTTCTTCCGAGAGTTCACGGAACAGGCCTCTTTAAGAGAGGACAGACTCAGGTCCTGTCTTCCTGCACACTGGCTCCGCTTTCTGAATCCCAGAAAATCGACGGCCTCACCGAGCAGACCGAGAAGCGCTACATGCATCATTACAACTTCCCGGGCTTCTGCACAGGCGAGTCCAAGAAGCCGAGATCACCAGGGAGAAGAGAAATCGGACATGGCGCCCTTGCTGAGCGTGCTTTGCTGCCGGTCGTTCCTTCCAAGGAGGAATTCCCGTATGCCATCCGTGTCGTTTCCGATGTACTGTCTTCCAACGGTTCTTCATCCATGGCATCAACCTGCGGATCCTGCATGGCATTAATGGATGCCGGTGTTCCGATCAAACGCCCGGTTGCCGGAATTGCTATGGGACTGATCGAGCGTGTTGAAGAGGACGGATCTTCCAAGATGGCCATTCTGAGCGATATTCAGGGCATGGAAGACTTCCTCGGCGACATGGACTTCAAGGTTACCGGAACAGAAGTCGGTGTAACCGCCATGCAGATGGATATCAAGGTTCACGGACTTTCAAAGGACATTATGGAGAAGGCTCTGCGTCAGGCAAGAGAAGGCCGTATGCATATCATGAAGATCATGCTTGAGGAGATCCCTGAGCCGCGCAAGGAGCTGTCCAAGTGGGCTCCGAGATGCATCGCGATGCGCATTGATCCGGATAAGATCCGCATCGTCATCGGACCGGGAGGAAAGACCATCAACTCCATTGTTGAGGATACCGGCGTAAAGATCGATATCTCCGAGGATGACCCGGGACTGGTTACCATCTACAGTGACAATGCCGCTGCTGCTGAAGAGGCGATGGACAGAATCAAGCTGATCACTGCAGACGTAGAGGTCGGCGGTGTCTATGAGGGTGAAGTAAAGAGAATCATGCCGTTCGGCGCATTCATTGAGATCCTGCCGGGTAAGGAGGGCCTGCTCCACATCTCCAAGATGGCACGTCACCATGTCGATAAGGTCGAGGACATCATGAACATCGGCGATAAGGTCGAGGTCAAGGTTGCGGAAATCGATAAGCAGAACCGCATCAATCTGGTCAGAACCAAGCTGCCTAGATAGTCAGAGATGATTGGATACTACGAGGCTGCCGCACTGCGTCCAAATGGGCACAAGTGCGACGGCCTCTTTTTTGCCCCTGTTTTACCCATGTACAGAAAATTCAGATGCAATTTTTAGCAAGGAAAAAGGCCTTTGAAACATTGAAATTTCAAAGGCCTTTCGGTTTGAGTGAACAGTCACTCGTTGAAGAAGTATGTAAATGAGGTGAACACAATATCAGCGCCTTCTGGCGGCATTTACGCTGGAGAGAAAGATGACATTGTTTACAGGCTGTGCATCTTTCTTCTGCGTTGTGTAAGTGGATGTGGTGTTCAGTTTCTTCCAGCGGCTTTTCCTCTCTGACGGGAACTGAATAACCTGATGATCGTCTTTCTCTTCTCCGGTGAACCTGTAGACACAGGCATAAACTAATGCGGCAAATACCACAAGACCAAGTGCAAGAAGCGGCATCATATGCAACACATCCTTTCTGTTTGTTTTTAATCTGAAACCCCTTATTTGATGTCCCTTTTGTTATCTTTGATTACATTATAATCGATTATTAATAAAAAATCCAGTGTTTTTTGTGATTTAGAAACAAAAACTTTCTTAAGATGAAGCGCTAAAGCATGATAATTATATTTTTAACATAGTTGAATAAATGTTATAGAGTTTTACTGTATTTGTGTTTATTTTTGCATGCATATCTGTTGTTATGTTCAGTCAGCCTTCTGGTATTGTAAAAACATGTTCGTTTCCTTGCAGATGTATTTCGTCCGGAGAGAAAGGGAAAATAGAATGGCCGTTCATCCGGATCATGGACACCAGGCTGCGGGGAAAAGAGTGAATATTCAGGAGGAGAGGAGGGGGGAAGGAACAGGAAAAGCCTTGCATTTCAAGGCACGCAGGCTTCTGATTTCTTGACACTGTACAGGTAAAAATATATAATAAAGAGCGACGAATTTTATCGTTAGATCATAAAACAGGCCTGGCTGCGGCTGCAGCTTGGGAGTTCTTCAGGAAAATCCTTTTAGGCCTGGAAAGGAAGATTGGAATATGTTTGAAAAGCTTTCAGATCAGCCGGTGGCTGAGGTTCAGAAGAAGCAGGTGCAGGAATGGGAGGATGAAGACCTCCTGAACCGCCGTGTAAAGGAGAGAGAGGACGCAGAGCCGTTCATTTTCTATGAGGGTCCTCCGACAGCAAACGGCAAGCCGGGCATTCACCACATGATGGCCCGTACCCTGAAGGATTCTATTACCAGATATAAGGTAATGAAGGGATTCAAGGTTAAGCCGAAGGCAGGCTGGGACACGCACGGACTGCCTGTTGAAATTCAGGTTGAGAAAGACCTGGGCATGAGCGGAAAGCAGGATATTGAGAAATACGGAATCAAGGAGTTCTGCGAGAAGTGCCGCCAGTCGGTATTCACCTTCACGGACATGTGGGGAGATATGAGCCGCCGCATGGGATTCCTTGCTGACCTGGAGCATCCGTATATTACTTTGGATAATAACTATGTAGAGTCTGTCTGGTGGATCATTCATGAGTTCTTCAAGGCCGGAATGATTTATGAGGGACACAAGGTTCAGCCGTACTGCCCGCGCTGCGGAACAGGACTGGCTTCCCACGAGGTTGCCCAGGGCTATAAGGAAGTTGCGGTTACGACACTGACCGTAAAGTTCAAGCGTGTCGGATATGATAAGGATTATTTCCTTGCGTGGACGACGACGGCATGGACTTTGGCTGCCAACACACTTCTGACGGTCAATGCAGATGTTGATTACGTCAGAGCCGAGATGCTGGAAGGTGATGAGAAGGGAAATATCTTCATTCTCGCCAAAGACTGCGCAGACAAGGTATTAGGAGAAGGCAAGTACAAGGTCCTGGAAGAGATGAAGGGTAAAGAACTCGAGTACGAGAAGTACGAGAAGCTCATGCCTTGGAACGAGCTGGATCCGGAGAAGGACAAGGCCTTCTTCGTAACCTGTGATGACTATGTAACAACAACTGATGGAACAGGAATCGTACATTCTGCTCCGGCATTCGGTGAAGACGACTATAACGTCGGAAAGAAGTACGGTGCTCCGGTATATGAGCCGGTTGATGAGAGAGGCCGTTACACAGCGACACCGTGGAAGGGTCATTTCATCATGGAAGAGGGTCTGGACATCGAGATCCTGAAGTGGCTCGCTAAGGAAGGCAAGCTGTTTGCTCACCAGAAGATCCGCCACGATTATCCGCACTGCTGGAGATGCGGAACACCGCTGGTTTACTATGCTAAGCCGGGCTGGTACATCAGAATGAGCGACCTGAGAGACGAGCTGGTTGCCAACAATAAAACGGTAAACTGGTTCCCGCCATTCGTCGGAGAAGGACGTTTCGGAAACTGGCTGGCTGACGTAAGAGACTGGAACATTTCCCGGCAGAGATACTGGGGAACACCGATTCCAATCTGGAGATGTGAGTGCGGTCATCTGGAGTGCGTAGGCAGCAGAGAAGAGCTGGCTGAGAAGGCTGTCGAAGATGTTGATCCGAAGAATGTCGAGCTGCACCGTCCATATGTAGACGATATTCATCTGAAGTGCCCGAAGTGCGGAAAGACCATGACCAGAATTCCGGAGGTTATGGACTGCTGGTTTGACAGTGGTTCTATGCCGTATGCACAGTGGCATTACCCATTTGAGAATAAGGAAGTGTTCGAGCAGAATTTCCCGGCAGACTTCATCTGCGAGGGAATCGACCAGACCAGAGGCTGGTTCTATTCTCTAATGGCGATTTCCACCTTCCTGATGCACAAGGCACCGTATAAGAACGTTCTGGTCAGCGACCTGATCCTGGATAAGAACGGAAAGAAGATGTCCAAGTCTAAGGGTAATACAGTTAACCCGTTTGAGATGATGGATAAGTACGGCGCTGACGCGACACGCTGGTACATGATGAGTGTATCCCCGGCATGGACGCCGACAAAGTTCGATGAGGAAGGCCTGAAGGAAACAGTAAGCAAGTTCTTCGGAACCCTGAAGAATATTTACAATTTCTTTATTCTCTACGCAAACCAGGATAACGTTGATCCGACAAAGGACATCGTTGATCCGAAGAAGCGCCCAGAGATTGACCGCTGGATTCTGTCGAAGTACAACAAGCTGGTCCGCGAGGTCACAAAGGATATGGACGAGTACAATCACATGAAGACCGTCCGCGCTATCCAGAGCTTTGTTATAGACGACTTCTCCAACTGGTACATCAGAAGAACACGTCGCCGTTTCTATGCGTCTGGCATGGATGATGACAAGAGAGCCGTTTACCAGACGACCTATGAGGTACTCCTGGGAATCGTAAAGATGATGGCTCCGATCGCTCCGTTCCTGTCTGATGAAATGTATCAGAAGCTGATGAATGACAAGTCTCTGACTGTCCATACGGCTTACTTCCCAGAGTGCGATGAGTCTCTGATCGACGAGAATGCTGAGAAGAGAATGGATCTGGTGAAGACACTGGCAGGCCTGGGAAGAGGAATCCGTGAAAAGGAGAACATCAAGGTTCGTCAGCCGCTGTCTGAGATTCTGGTTGATGGAAAGTACAGAGACCTGATTTCCGACCTGGCTCCGATCCTGATGGAGGAACTGAATGTTAAGAAGGTTGTCTTTGCTGACGATCTGACGACATACATGAACCTGACTCTGAAACCGAACTTCAGAGTTGCGGGACCGGTTCTCGGAAAGAAGATCGGTGCTTTCGGAAAAGCTCTGGCGGGAGAAGATGCGACAGCATTCACGGCAAAGCTGGAAGAGGGTCCGGTTACCATGAACCTGAACGGCGAAGACACAGAGATCCAGAAGGACTATGTCGATGTTCAGATTCATGCAAAGGAAGGATTCTCCGTTGCGATGGAGCAGAATATCTTCGTCATCCTGGATACAGAAGTGACTCCGGAGCTCGAGGAAGAGGGACTTGCAAGAGAGGTTATCTCCAAGGTTCAGCAGCTGCGTAAGCAGAAAGATTTTGAGATGATGGATCACATCACCATCTATCTGGATGCGGACGAGCAGGTTAAGGCCGCTGTCGAAAAGGACAAGGCTCACATCTGCGAAGAGACTCTGGCTGACAGCATCGAGGAGAAGAAGGGACTTGCGGAAGTTGACATCAACGGACACAAGACCGGACTCGATGTAGAAAAGAAATAGAATGAATCGATAAGATTTACTGCCGCGGACGCTGTATCCGCGGCAGTGTTTTAAGAATAGGCGCCGCAGCGGCGCTCTGGAGAATAAGAATGAAAGACCTTAGAAACCTAACGGAAGCAGAGATGCAGGATCTGGCAAAGGAAGCAGGCCAGCCGGCATTCCGCGGCCGTCAGCTTTTCGGCTGGGTATATAAGGGCAGAACCGACTTCCGGGAGATGACGAATCTTCCGGAAGTTTTTACTGCCTGGCTGGAAGAAAATGCAGAGCTGGACAGCCTGAAGCTTCTGGCCCATCAGAAGTCGAAAACCGACGGCACCCAGAAATTCCTGTATGGGCTGAAGGACGGAAATGCGGTGGAAACGGTATTTATGAAATATAAATATGGAAATACCGTATGTGTATCTTCACAGGCCGGCTGCCGGATGCATTGCGCCTTCTGTGCCTCCGGAATCAACGGCCTTGTACGCAGCCTGACGGCGGGAGAAATCATTTCCCAGCTTCTGGATACGGAGCGGGAAACGGGAGAAAAAATCTCCCGGATTGTCGTTATGGGTACCGGAGAGCCGTTTGACAATTACGACCAGATTTCCCGGTTCATCCATATCCTGCATGAGAAGGACGGCCGGAATATGAGCAGCCGCAATATTACCGTGTCCACCTGCGGCCTGGTACCGGGAATCCAGAAATTCAGTGAAGAATTTCCTCAGGTGAATCTGGCTGTGTCACTTCACGCTCCGCTGAGTGATCTGAGAGATGAACTGATGCCGGTGAACCACAGTTACCCGCTGGAGGAATTGATTCCTGCCTGCCGCGCCTATACAGAAAAAACAGGACGCAGAATCACGTTTGAATATGCCCTGATTCGGGGAAAAAATGACACAGACGCGATGATCGGAAAGCTGATTCATCTGCTCAGAGGTATGCTCTGCCATGTCAATCTGATTCCGCTGAATGAAGTCAGCGAGACAGGACTTCTGACATCCGGAAGAAAGAGAGCGGAGGAAATCCAGAAGCGTCTGGAAGACTCCGGAATCCCGGCAACGGTGCGGCGTCAGCTCGGTGCTGATATCGACGGTGCCTGCGGTCAGCTTCGTCTGAAAGCGCAGAAGCAGTCAGATGACAGCAGGGGAACTGTCAGATAAAGGTTATTTTCAGGAAATGTAAAATAACACTTGAGGGAAGCAGAAAATCAGTTATAATATAAATATAACGATATTTTCTAATAATTATGATTATTAGTCGGCGCCTTGCCAGGTAAATTTTGTCTGCGAAAAGTCCCGCTCAGAGGGGAAAAAATTAACGACAGTGCAGACAATTTTCTCCACAAGCCCCATCCGGTGAAATATTCATTGAATGGCGCCGGCCCGTAGTGTATAATATTTTTATATCTAAGACAGGAGGGATGGTTATGGTTAAAGTATTAGTCGGACACAAGGGAACAGGCAAGACCAAGATGATGGTTGACCTCGCGAACGAGCAGGCCGAGAAGGCGGACGGAACAGTCCTCTTCATCAATAAGAATGCCAGACTGACATACGATTTAAAGCACGAGATTCGTGTCGTAACGATGGAAGATTATAAGGGTGTCACAGACAGTGATGAGTACATCGGATTCATTTACGGCATCATCAGTTCCGACCACGACATCGAGGCAATTTACATAGACAGCATTTTAAAGTTTGCGAACTTCTCCCTGGGAGATCTTCCGAAGTTCCTGGAGAGACTGGATAACATCTCCAAGCAGTACGGCATGGACTTCACAGTAAGCCTGTCTGCTGACAAGGAAGAGATGATCGGCGTTGATTTCTCCAAGTATGAGGTTTTAAATCAGTAGTGTCTCATCAGATGAATTATGAGGGAGCAGTATATGCTCCCTTTTTTCATATGTCGGAGACAAAAGAAAAAGGGCAGGGAAGCAATGAATTGGAATGAGCTGACAGTAGAAGACGTGCGGGACACTTACCGCTGCCACAGGCCGGTTTCCATGGGAAAGCACCGGATTTACTCTGTACTGGTGCCGCTGGTAGAGAAGGAAGACGGTCTGTATCTTCTTTATGAGCGCAGGAGCACGCACATGAAGACGCAGCCGGGGGAAAGCTGCTTTCCGGGGGGACATCTGGAAGATCATGAAGATCCGCTGGAGACAGCCCTCAGAGAGACGGAAGAAGAGATCGGCATTCCGCGGGGGCGGATCGAACTGGCCGGGCCCGGAGACATCCTCTACGGAATTGCGAATTTCACGCTGTATACGTATATTGGAATTATTCAGGAAGAAGATCTTCAGCATCTTGAGCTTGAAAAAGACGAGGTAGAAGAAGTATTCCTGATCCCGCTCAGTGCGTTTTCCGAGAACCCGCCGGAAAAACACCTGGAGCAGGCAAAACCGGTGATTCCGGAAGATTTTCCCTATGCGAGAGTCGGAATCGGGAAAGACTATCCCTGGAGAATCGGGAAATCCCCAATCTTTATTTATGAGATTGAAGGCCGTGTAATCTGGGGAATGACGGCCTTCATCACCAGAAATGTGCTGAAGACTCTGGCGGCATCTGTGGACGGGCTGAACTTTGATGAAGAGGCCCAGAAACAGAAAGAATCTGCGCAGAAGTAAAGTAGAATTGACAGGAGAAACATTAGAATGAGCAGTCTGCTGAAAGATATTGCAAAAGTAATCGAGCGCGCAAAGGTGCAGGCGGCGAATGTCAAGCCGCAGGAATTCACGCTGACGGAGGAAATCGGGCAGCACACACAGAACCGCCTGTTCTGCGGAGATAATATCCATCTGATCAAGGCCATGACGATGGACCCGAAATGGAAAGGAAAGATCCAGATGATCTACCTGGATCCTCCGTTTTTCAGCAAGGCCGACTACGACGCAGTTCTGAGCACCGATGGTGACAAGGTTAAACACCTGGCCTACAACGACCGATGGAAGCATGGCATGTATGAGTATCTCCGACAGCTGACCGCGAGACTGATTCTAATGAAAGACCTGCTCTCGGATGAAGGCCTTATATTCCTGCATCTGGACTGGCATGCCGTTCACTATGCCAAGGTTGTCATGGATGAGATCTTTGGCGAGCAGAATTTTGTCAATGAAATCATCTGGACCTATAAATCCGGCGGAAGCACCAAACGCCGTTTCTCCAGAAAACACGATAACATTCTGGTTTATTCCAAGACCAGCAAGTACATGTTCCATGCTCTGAAGGAAAAGTCCTATAATCGCGGTTTCAAGCCGTATCATTTTAAAGGAGTGCAGGAGTACCGTGATGAAGTCGGCTGGTACACCATGGTGAACATGAAGGATGTCTGGAATATCGATATGGTGGGAAGAACATCCGCAGAGCGCACGGGCTATGCGACCCAGAAGCCGGAAGCTCTCTTAGAGCGGATCATCGACTGCTGCACCAATGAGAATGACATCTGCGCAGACTTTTTCTGCGGAAGCGGAACCCTTCCTGCAGTGGCCGTCCGGAAGGGCAGAAAGTTCGTGGCCTGCGATAACGGCGCTCTGGCGATTGAGAATACGATCGGAAGAATTGCATCCCAGAGAGGCAGGCTGAAGGTTTACAGTACCAGACCTCTGGAAGATGCCTTGGTAAAGTCGCTTCGCCCGAGATTTGAGGCAGAGCTTCATGCGGAGGTCAGAGACATCGTATCGAGCCCGCAGAAGATTCTGCAGATTTCTCTGGAGAATGTTAAGGAACGGCGCCTGGAGCAGGAAATGAACGAGAAGTCCGCAGCCCAGGTCAGAAAGATCGAGAAGGAGAAACCGCTCGATCTGGTTCAGGCCTGGAGCATCGACTATAACTTTGACGGCAAAGTCTTCCGTCCCAAGGAGATTTACCTGAGAAGAAATGGAAAACTCCAGACGACATCCGAGAAGATGATCGATGCACTGGAAGCCCAGCACCTGGATCACATCGTGGTAAAGATCGTTGACATCATGGGAAATGTAAGTTTTCAGAGACTGGAAGAAATTACTTTCTTTGACTGATGTATGGATGCATACAGTGAATAAATATTAGTCCATACGCAATACATTGTATAGGAGTAGAATACAACGGCAGAGTGGCATAAATCGCACCACTCTGCCGTTGTTGTTATTTCGTGAAATATAATCATCAAAAAAACACAGAATACATATTGAATTTTTTTACGAAAAAGAGTATGATTACACCATTACAGAAACTATAGCAGAAAGAACATAATTGAGAGATTTAAGGAGGCGGTCAGATTGGCTTTCCACATCTTTATCGACGGTGCGCATGGCACCACGGGGCTGAAGATCAGAGAGTATCTTGAAGATCGGGATGATATAGAAATTATTGAAATTGATGAGGCAAAGAGAAAGGACCTGGATGAGCGTGTGAAAATGACGCAGAAGGCAGATGTTTCCATTCTCTGCCTGCCGGACAGCGCATCTGAGGAGCTTGCGAAAGCAGCACCTTCCGATGTCCGCCTGATTGATACATCCACAGCGCACCGCGTTAATCCGGACTGGGTTTACGGATTTGCCGAGCTTCAGAAGGGACAGAGAGAAAAAATCAAGGAAGCAAAACGTGTGGCCAATCCAGGCTGCCACGCAACGGGCTTTATTTCACTGGTAAAGCCGCTTGTGACAGAAGCTGTCTGCGGAAGTGCGTATCCGTTTACCTCCTTCTGCGTAACCGGATATTCCGGCGGCGGAAAAAAGATGATCGCCCGTCATGAGGATCCGGACCGTCCGTCTTATCTGGTCAGCCCGGGACAGTACGGACTCACCCAGCAGCATAAGCATCTGCCGGAGATGATGAAGATGACAGGAATTTCCCTTGCGCCTTCCTTTTGTCCGATCGTCGGTGACTTCTACAGCGGCATGGTCATGACTGTTCCCCTGAGAAAAGAGCTGATGGAGAAGAAGTACGGCGTGAAGGACCTGATTAAGCTGTATCAGGATTACTATCAAGGAGAAAAACTGATCACGGTTAATGAAGAGGTTCCGGATGACGGATTCATTCACAGCGACCTGAAGGCCGGGAAAAACTCTCTGGAGATCTTCGTCACGGGAAATGATGATCGTCCGCTGGTTATTTCCAGATTCGACAACCTTGGAAAGGGAGCGTCCGGAGCAGCGGTGCAGAACTTGAATATCATGCTGGGAATCGATGAGACAAAGGGTCTGCTGTAAGGAAGTATACGCAGTTTCAATCAGAAATTCAGATATATGAAATAGAAGGAAAGGGAAAAACGATGGAAAAGATTAACGGAGGTGTCTGCGCGGCACCGGGTTTCCAGGCAGCCGGAGCATTCGGCGGAATCGGAAAGAATGAAGAAAAAGGCGATATGGCGCTGATTTTAAGTGATACGGTCTGCAATACTGCGGCGATTTTCACGAAAAACAAGGTTCAGGGAGCCCACATCAAGGTCAGCAGAAAGCATCTGGAAAACGGAAAAGCTCAGGCGATTCTCTGCAACAGCGGAAACGCAAATACCTGCACGGCAGACGGCGTAGAAGTCGCTGAAGAGGGCTGCAGACTCGTTGCGGATGCCTGCGGAATCTCTCCGTACGACGTTCTTCCGGCATCTACCGGAGTCATCGGTGAGCCGATGCCGATCGAGCCGTTTAAGGCTGGTGTTCCGAAGCTGAAGGAGGGACTGAGCGATACAGGCTCCACTTCCGCAGCAAAGGCCATGATGACAACGGATACTTATCCGAAGGAGACAGCGGTACAGTTCACCGCGGGCGGAAAGACCTGCACCATCGGCGGCGCTGCCAAGGGATCCGGCATGATTCATCCGAATATGGGAACCATGCTGGTGTTCATTACCACAGACTGCGCGATCTCACCGGAGATGATCCAGAAAGCCCTGTCGGATGAGGCACCGGCAAGCTATAACCAGATCAGCATCGACGGCGACACATCCACCAATGACACCGTATTCCTGATGGCCAACGGAAAGGCCGGAAATACGGAAATTACAGAAGTGAATGCGGACTATAAGGCCTTCTGCGAGGCTCTTCATGAAGTCAGCGTCGACATCGCCCGCATGGTTGCAGGAGATGGCGAGGGCGCAACCCGCCTGATTGAGGCTCACGTCGTTCACGCACCGAGCCTGAAGGCCGCAAGAGCTGTATCCAAGAGCGTTATCTGCTCCAACCTGGTCAAGGCTGCCATGTTCGCGGCAGACGCCAACTGGGGAAGAATTCTGGACGCCATCGGCTACACGGACGCAGATTTCAGCACTGATAACGTCGACGTCAGCATCCACTCCGATAAGGGCGAAATCACCGTCTGCAAGGCTACCGCTGCCGTTCCTTTCAGTGAGGAGAAGGCATCGGAAGTCCTGGGTGAAGATGCCGTTTACGTAGAGATCGACCTCCACGATGGCGATTTTGAGGCCAGCGCTTTCGGCTGCGATCTGACTTACGAGTACATCAAGATCAATGCGGAGTACCGTTCTTAAATCTGACAAAAGAAAACGATCAAGACAGACAATCAGCGGATTAAACAGCTTAACTGACTCCGGAAATCGGAGAGGGAAAGGAAAATAGGACGGAAAACATATGGTCAGTCAGGAAGATTTAACAAAAACAAAAGTTCTGGTCGAAGCGCTCCCATATATCCAGCGCTTTCGCGATAACATTATCGTCGTTAAATACGGCGGAAGTGCCATGAAAGATGAAGAACTGCAGTACCACGTCATCGAGGACATCGTGCTGCTGAAACTTATCGGCATGCGCCCGATCATCGTGCACGGCGGCGGAAAAGAAATCAGCAAGTGGGTTGCAAAAACAGGAATTGAGCCGCATTTTTACAATGGTCTGCGCATTACCGACGCGGATACCCTGGAAATTGCGAAAATGGTTCTGGGAAAAGTCAACAGTGACCTGGTGTCCATGGCAGAAGCCATGGGCGCGGACGCCGTTGGAATCAGCGGCATTGACGGCGGCCTTCTGACCGTTGAAAAGGCGATGCCGGACGGAAAAGATATCGGTTTCGTAGGAAATGTCACACAGGTTGACACTAAGGTTCTTCATGATCTGGTTTCCAGCGACTTTATTCCGGTCGTTTACCCAATCGCTGCCGATGAGAGTGGTCAGGCATATAACGTAAACGCCGACCACGCTGCCAGTGCAATCGCAGAGGCGGTTCATGCAGACAAGCTCGTATACCTGAGCGATATCCGCGGTGTCTATGAGGATCCGGATGATCCGGACAGTGTCATCTCCGAGCTCTACGCAAGAGAAGCAGAGCAGTTTATCCAGAAGGGCATTGTTACCGGCGGTATGGTTCCGAAAATCGAAAACTGTGTCGACGCGGTCAAGAACGGCGTAAAGCGTGTCCATATTCTGGACGGACGTGTGCCGCATTCTCTGATCCTGGAGTTCTTCACCAACCGAGGCGTGGGAACTGCGATCTTAAGCGACAGCGAGCGCAGATACTACAAGGAAAAATAACAGAAGAAAGAGATATCACAGCTGTCTGCCGGCCACTGAAACCCGGGACCGGCGGACGCAGGAAACTTCTTGAACGGGTAAATTTTGGCATAAATGCGCGGAAGGCGCAGTGAGGAGCAGAAAATGAACAGTAAAGAAGTCATGGATACATTTGATCAATATGTCGTCAATACCGGCGCGCGTTTTCCGGTGGTGTATGACCACGCGGAGGGCGCAAAAGTCTGGGATAAGGACGGTAAGGAATACATTGAGATGTGCGCGGGCTACGGCGCGAATTCTCTGGGATATGCGGATCCGGACTGGCTGGATGCGGTCATTTCCCAGCTGAAAAAGTTCCAGCACACATCCAATTTGTATTACCATGAAATCGGCGGGATCGTCGCGGAGAAGCTGGTGAAAAAGAGCGGAATGAAGAAGGTCTTCTTCGCTAATTCCGGCGGTGAGGCCAATGAAGCAGCCTATAAGATCGCGAGAAAATATGGAAACACCATCGCGGACGTCCATAAGAATTCAATTCTCTACATGCAGACATCCTTCCACGGACGGACGATTTCCGAGACGGCATCCACAGGATCTTACCCTGGCATGGACGCTAAGTTCGGCCCGCTGACTCCCGGATTCTTCCCCGTGAAGATTAACGATGTGGAGGACCTGAAAAAGCAGGTTGCCGAGCATAATCCGTGTGCCATCATCATGGAGCTGGTACAGGGCGAGGGCGGCGTCATCGCGATGGATCAGGAGTTCGTGGATGAAGCAGTAAGACTGTGTAAGGATAACGACATCCTGTTTATCGATGATGAGGTCCAGGCAGGCATCGGCCGTACGGGAACTTTCTTTACCTATGAGCAGTACGGCTTCAAGCCGGACATCGTATCCTTTGCGAAGGGCATCGGCGGTGGTCTTCCGATCGGCGGTGTGCTGACCAATGAGAAGACCTGTGACGTCCTTTCCGCGGGCGAACACGGATCCACCTTCGGTATGAACCCGGCTGCCTGCGCAGGGGCAAATGTCGTCCTGGACAAGATGGATGACGCCTTCCTGAAAGACGTAAGAGAAAAGGCCGACTATCTGCGCGGCGAGCTTCTGAAGATCGATGAAGTAAAATCCCTGTCCGGTCTTGGCATGATGATCGGTGTCGATTTCAAGACCAGAGACTATGCACAGGTAGTCCAGGAACTCTGCGAAAACGGCGTCCTGGCCATCACCACCCACGGCCGCCTGCGTCTGCTTCCGCCGCTGACCATCACAAAGGATGAGATCGATCAGGCGCTGAAGATCTTCCATAAGGTGCTGGATAAGTAAAGTGTATGGTTGCAAATTCCTGCCTTCAGGTAGTATAATAATACCGTATGTGGAAAACTTATATGCACGTACTGCAGTTTGATTCTGCACGAAAATAGGATAAAGGAGATTTCAGATGAAAGTATTAGTAATCAATTGCGGAAGCTCTTCCCTGAAGTACCAGGTTCTGGACATGGACGGAGAAAACCTGCTGGCTAAGGGACTGGTTGAGAGAATCGGCATGGACGGTTCTGTTATTACACACACAAAGATCGGCAGCGATGATAAGTGGAAGAACGAGGTTCCGATGCCGACACATAAGGAAGCAATCGAGCAGGTTCTGAATGCAATTGTAGACCCTGAGCACGGTGTACTGCATGACATGAGCGAGCTGGGCGCTGTAGGCCACAGAGTCGTACACGGCGGTGAGCGTTATGCAAACAGTGTACTGATCGATGAGGAAGTACTGACTCATCTGGATGAGCTGTCTGAGCTGGCTCCACTGCATAACCCGGCAAATATTCTGGGAATCCGAGCATGCCAGAAGCTGATGCCGAACACACCGATGGTAGCGGTATTCGATACTGCATTCCATCAGACTATGCCGGCAGAGTCCTATATCTACGCTCTTCCTTATGAGTACTATGAGAAGTACGGCGTAAGAAGATACGGATTCCACGGAACATCCCATAAGTATGTTGCTGACAGAGCTTCCAAGATGATGAACGTAAGTCTGGACGACATGAAGATCATTACCTGCCACCTGGGCAACGGAGCATCCGTTTCCGCCATCAAGAGAGGCAAGTGCATCGACACATCCATGGGCTTCACACCGCTCGAGGGACTGGTAATGGGAACACGCTGCGGCGACATCGACCCGTCCATCACAACCTACATTTCCGAGAAGGAGCAGCTGTCTGCTGAGGAAATGAATGAAGTTATGAATAAGAAGTCCGGAGTTCTGGGAATTTCCGGAATTTCTTCCGACTTCAGAGACATCGAGGCTGCTGCTGAGGAAGGAAACGAGAGAGCACAGCTGGCACTGAAGGTATTTGCTCACAAGGTAAGAGCATACATCGGAGCATTCATCGCAGAGATGAACGGACTGGACGCACTGGTATTCACAGCAGGCGTCGGCGAGAACGACATCTCCATGCGTGACATCATCTGCAACGACCTCGGAAACCTGGGCATCAAGCTCGACCTGGTAAAGAATAAGATCAGAGGTAAGGAAGCCATCATTTCCAGAGATGACTCTCCGGTAACCATCATGCTGATCCCGACCAACGAGGAGCTCATGATCGCAAGAGATACTGTTGAAATCGTTGAGAAGAACCGCAAGTAATTAACGGCTTTCTGATTCATTAGGAATAGAATATCACAGACCGTGCCGCGGAATGAGATTTCGGATTTCATTTCGGCAGGCGCGGTTTTTGTTTTTTCCTCTGGTGGCGTCTATATGAAGGGAGCCGGGAGGCGTTCCAGGCACAGGCTGCGTACAGCTCACGAAACCACTTGGAGATTTGTCGAAAAAAATCCCACTCGCTCTTTACACCATCTCTGTTTCTGTGCAGTTTGACACAGTTTGTGAAATCCAATATAATCTATGTATACATTAAGTTGCGGCAAAACAGAGATGCAAGGGAATAAGAAGGGGATGTCCTGACAAACTGGCGGCCCTTCATCTGCCCTGAATCGTGTATACTGTATTCACGCTAGTGCATCTGCTGTAATAAAATCATCTATACACTATATTGGAGGAAAAGCGCATGAAAACTGTAAAATTTCTGTATGGACGCGGAACTTATGACCTGCAGGTTCCGGACGACACTCCGGTTCTGACTTCCCGCGTTGACCAGCTGAAGAGTGACCGCGACGGTCTGTCTATCGTAAGAGAAGCCATGGAAAATCCGATCGACAGCCCGCATCTGTACGAGCTGGCAAAAGGTAAACCGGACTGTACAATCATCATTTCCGACCACACTCGTCCGGTTCCGAGCAAGGACATTCTCCCGAACATGATCCGCGAGCTGCGTCAGGGAAATCCGGACATCAAGATTACGCTCCTGGTAGCGACAGGCTTCCACCGTCCGACCAGCGTAGAAGAACTGAGAGAAAAGCTGGGCGGCGATCTCTATGAAGAGTTCAAGGACAACATTGTTGTTCATGACGCCCACGATCCTTCTAAGAACGTCAAGGTCGGCACACTTCCGTCCGGTCCGGACTGCATCATCGACAAGGTTGCTGCAGAGGCCTCTCTGCTGGTTGCAGAAGGATTCATCGAGGCTCACTTCTTTGCAGGCTTCTCCGGTGGCAGAAAGAGTATTCTGCCGGGTGTAGCAGACGCTGTTACCGTAATGGGCAACCACTGCTCTAAGTTCATCAATGACCCGAACTGCCGTCCGGGAATTCTGGATAATAACCCGATTCACACCGACATGGTTGCTGCCGCAAGAATGGCAAAACTCGCTTATATCGTCAATGTTGTTATCGACGAGGATAAGAAGACCGTTGCCGCATTCGCAGGTGATTTTGAGACTGCACACAGAAAGGGCTGTGATTTCATCAGCAGCTACGTTGCTGTTAAGCCAGAGCCGGCAGACATCGTTATCACCACAAACGGCGGATATCCTCTGGACCAGAACGCATACCAGTCTCCGAAGGGCATGACCGCAGGAGAAGCAACCTGCAAGCCGGGCGGAGTACTGATCATGCTGGCATGCTGTTGTGACGGAACAGGCGGAGACGGATTCTATCATTCCATCGCTGATGAGCCGACCATGCAGGCATTCTACGATAAAACTCTGGCAACTAAGCAGGAAGACACCGTTCCAGATCAGTGGTGCTCCCAGATTTTTGCCAGAATCGCACTGCAGTTCCACGTCATTTTCGTCGCTGATCCGGATCAGAAGGATATGATCGAAGGACTGAAAGTCGAATACGCACCAGATCTTCAGACCGCCTACAAGCGTGCAAGAGAGATCAAGGGTGAGGATGCTTCCCTGACTTGCATCCCGAACGGAATTTCCGTCGTTGTAAGACCGTAGGGGATTAGATAAATGAGATCGTTAGCAGCGTGGCAGAATTATTCTGCTGCGCTGTTTTTAAATGGCAGACGTCACAGGTGGAAAAGTATTCCACCTGTGACGATAAATAGCTAAGAATTTAATTCTTTCATTGTTCCGGCAGATAATACAGAGTTTCTCCGTCAACACCTTCTGTCTTCAGCAGGAAATGACGGTCGAGCATGTACGGAATCAACTGCTCCCGAAAGTCTTCTCCCGAGGCGATTATCGCAGTGTTTCGTGAACCAAATTCATGTGCCCGGACATTCTGAACCAGGAGTCCGATTTCCTCTTCGCGGACGTATCCATGTGTTTTCAGATATTTCCGTACGCGCAGGGCGCCATTGTTCAGAAGCATTTCGCTGAGTCTCTGGTTCTCCGTAATTTTTTTTCGAAGTCCGATCAGATACAGGCAGGCCGTAACAATAGCAAAGAATAATATGCCCAGGATGATAATCATAATCTGTTTCAATTCAATTGACCTCTTTCCAGTTTCTTTTTGCCGGGGCAGATCCGGATGTGCGGCTAGTGGTCAGGACTGTTCAGAGTGATGTAATGCACCTGCTCAAGCGTGTAGAAATACTGGCACAGGCGCTGATAGAGCGGCTCGGCTGAGTCCTGAAAATGGGAGTGGACCAGTTGGCCGATGTCGTAAATGTCCTGCTTTCCATCAATCTGCTGCCAGATGAAGCTTCCCATTTCATCCAGATGAATCCGGCTTTCCGCCGGCGTGTGAAACACTTTCTGCGCGATATGGTCGTAAAAACCATCATTCTCCTGAATGATGACGACCTCGCCTCCTTCCGTTTCCCAGGACAGATCCCTGCGGACGGCAGGGATCTTATCCAGGTAATTACGGATGTCTTTTTCCTTCTTATTTATTATTCTTTTCATATTCTGTATGCACCTTATGATTCCAGAGCGAGAATTTCAGCATGGTGAGAATTAAAATAATAAAGAACACCAGGCCGCCGATATTTCCAAGGCTGATTCCTCTGGCAGAAATATCGATGAGTTTTCCCAGCGTGCCGCCGCCTGCCGGGATAATGGCGAACACCGCCAGAAGAATTCCGACCAGTCCTTCACCGGCAATCATACCTGAAGAATACAGAATTCCGCTCGTGATGACGCTGTCTTTAAGCTTTTCATTCGCGTATTTCCGCTTCTCAAGCCATAATCTGACCAGGCCGCCTGCCATAAGCGGGGTGGAAAGATGGATCGGCAGGTAAAGGCCGATGGCAACCGGCAGGACCGGAATGCCCAGAAGCTCGATAATCACGGCGAAAGCAGCGCCGATGAAGACCAGGGTCCAAGGCAGGTTGGCATTCATAACGCCTTCGATCACCATTTTCATCAGAGAAGCCTGCGGCGCCGGAAGTTCCTTGCTTCCGTAGCCCCATGCCGCATTCAGCAGATACAGAACGCCTGCAATCGCAAGTCCCGAGGAAATCGTTCCGATAATTTCGCCGATCTGCTGCCGGTAAGGGGTAGCGCCGACGATGTAGCCCGTTTTCAGGTCCTGAGACATATCACCGGCCATGGCTGCAACGACGCAGATAACCGTACCGATCATAATGGCTGTAACCATTCCCGATGGTCCGCTGTTTCCGGTTACCTTCAGAAGCAGGGATGCGATCAGCAGTGTGGCGATCGCCATGCCGGAAACCGGGTTGTTGGAGCTTCCGACGATGCCGACCATTCTGGAAGAAACCGTCGCAAAGAAGAAGCCGAAAATAATGATGATCAGTGCGCTTCCGAATCCCAAAGGAATGGATGGGACAAAAATCAGAATCAAGAGGACAATGAGCAGGATCAATCCCAGGCTTTTCAGACTCAGATCGCGGCTGGTGCGGGTCAGAGTCTCACCGCCTCCGTCCTTTGCTTTCAGTTCACTGATGCTGGCTTTAAACGAGCTGATGATCAGAGGCAGGGACTTAATCAGCGACAGGATTCCGCCGGTTGCAACGGCACCTGCACCGATATAGCGGACATAAGATTTCCAGATATCCCAGGTTGCCATTTGACTGATTGGTACGTCAGAAGGAAACATCGTCATGTGACCGCCAAAAGCCTTGATCATCGGCATGATAATAAACCAGGCGGTGATTCCTCCGGCAAGCATGTAAGAGGAGATCACAGGGCCGCAGATGAAGCCGACACCGGCAAGGGCCGGCAGGACATCCATACCGATTCCTGATCCTTTATAGTGTTTAAAAGACCAGTCCGTTTCGCTCGGAAACAGTTTGATTCCGTCTGCAATGAACTTATAGATAGATGCGATTCCAAGCCCCCAGAATACGGTGCTGGCGGCAGAACCTCCCTGTTCGCCGGCCATCAGAACCTCAGCACATGCCGTTCCCTCCGGATATGGAAGTTTTCCGTGTTCCTTTACGATCAGAGCGCTCCTGAGCGGCACCATAAATACAACACCGAGAAGGCCGCCAGAGATGCACACGAGTGCGATGGTCAGATATCCCGGAGCTTTTCCGGTACCTTCAGCCGCCCACATAAAAGCCGCAGGCAGAGTGAATATAGCACCGGCGGCAAGGGATTCTCCGGCGGAACCGATCGTCTGAACCATATTGTTTTCCAGGATGGAATCTTTTTTCATGATCAGACGGATGACGCCCATCGAAATAACCGCAGCTGGAATGGATGCGGACACGGTCAGTCCGACACGGAGTCCCAGATACGCATTCGCTCCACCGAAAACAACGGCGAGAATGATTCCCATAATAATAGAAGTGGCGGTAAATTCCGGCATGACCTTATCCGCAGGTACATACGGCCTGAACCCGCCATCCGGTTTATTGCTGGTTTTCATAGCATTAGCTCCTTCCTTTCTGTAGAATAGAAGTTTCAGCAGATTACAGCGCGCTGTTTCATAATTTAAATGTGCACATAGCTATCATGATTTATAAGATTATGTAAATTCTGTATTAACAGAATTTAATGTGTTCTAAATAATGTACATTAGAAAGAGGAGTAAGTCAATGCTAACAATAAATTAATTATGACGAATAAAATAAATTCGATTAAATCTGATAAATAATATTTATAATATATTATAGATGAACAAATATTACGTGAAAATCCTATAAATATCAATAAAGATATTAAGCAAGGAGGTAATTCTGCGGGATCAGACAGACAAACAATCTTCTTGATTGCGAAAATTCGGTGCGATATATCTCTTGCGAACGAACCTTCCGCTGATTTTTCTGCGCTGGCGCTTGCGAAAACAGGGATCTGGAAAGTCGCTCCGCTTG
>ERZ791908.1029-NODE-1029-length-21124-cov-50.846837_pt1 | contig 21124 bp, 15 predicted proteins | sample MGYA00510144_ERZ791908 | MGnify/ENA primary metagenome ERZ791908 (study PRJEB30046, sample SAMN00792105) | human gut metagenome | study: EMG produced TPA metagenomics assembly of the A metagenome-wide association study of gut microbiota in type 2...
GTACGCCACGGGCACGACGCGCCTCACCGACGCGGGCCGGCTGCGCCTCAAGGAGTCCGACCGCCTCGCAACGGTGGGCGCCGCAATCAACGCGCTGGGCGGAACGGCCCGCGTCGAGGGCGACGACCTCGTGGTCGAGGGTTCGGGCCGCCTGCCAGGTGGCACCGTCGACGCCGCGAACGACCACCGCATCGCCATGATGGCCGCGGTCTGCGGCGCCTACGCCGACGGCCCCACCATGATCCGCGGCGCCGAGTGCGTCCGCAAGTCCTATCCGGATTTCTTCCGCGACTTCCGCTCGCTCGGCGGCGTCGCGCGCGAAAGCGAGTAGCCATGCCATCCACCTTCGGCAACACCCTCAAGGTCACCGTCTTCGGGCAGTCGCACTCCGCGGCCGTCGGCTGCGTCGTCGAGGGACTTCCCTCCGGCCACGTGGTCGACCTCGACGCCCTCAACGCGTTCATGGCGAGAAGGGCGCCCGGCCAGGGCAGCTGGACAACGCCGCGCAAAGAGGCCGACCTTCCTCGCATCGTGAGTGGTCTCAACCCCAAGGGCGCGACCTGCGGGGCCCCGCTTGCCGTCGTGATAGAGAACACCAACACCCGCTCCGGCGACTACGACAACATCCTCGCCGTCCCGCGCCCCGGCCACGCGGACTTCACGGCATGGGCCAAGTGGCACGGCAACCAGGACGTCCCCGGCGGCGGCCACTTCTCCGGCAGGCTCACCGCGCCGCTCTGCGCGGCGGGAGGCATCGCGCTCCAGATCCTCGCCAAGCAGGGCATCCGCGCGGCCGCGCACCTCGCAAGCGTCGCAAACGTGGATGACGAGCCCTTCTCCGCGCTCGACAACTCGCCGGAGGCACAGCAGCGCCTGGCCGCGCAGATGGACGCGCTGGCAGACGGCCGCACCTTCCCCACGATCGACGAGGCGGCCGGCACGTCCATGCTCGCCGCGATCGACGAGGCTCGCCGCTCGCTCGACTCCGTGGGCGGCATCGTGGAGTGCGTCGCCACCGGCATGCCCACCGGCGTCGGCTCGCCCATGTTCGACGGCATAGAGAACCTCGTCGCACGCGCGGCCTTTGGCATCCCCGCGGTCAAGGGGCTCGAGTTCGGGCGCGGGTTCGAGGCCGCGCGCCTGCGCGGGAGCGAGGACAACGACCCCTACCGCATGCGCGACGGCAGGCCCACCCCCACCACCAACAACGCGGGCGGCGCCTTGGGCGGCATCACCACGGGCGCGCCCGTCCTCTTCAGGATCGCGCTCAAGCCCACGTCGAGCATCTCGCGCCCCCAGCAGAGCGTCGACCTCACCACGATGGCCGACGCCGAGCTCGAGGTCCACGGCCGCCACGACCCCTGCGTCGCCACGCGCGCCGTCCCCGTGACGGAGGCGGTCTGCGCGCTCGTCCTTCTCGACGCGCTCGAGTCGTTCCCGGCAGAGTAGCCAAGCACACAAGCAGAACCCGGGTGCCGCGCCGAGCGGCCGGACCCGTCAGGAGGAACCTTGGAAGACCTTTCCCAGATCCGCAGCGACATCGACTCGATAGACTCGCAGATCGTCGACCTGTTCAAGCGCCGCATGGACTGCGCGGACAGGGTCGCCGCGTACAAGCGACAGAAGCACCTCCCCGTGCTGGACAAGTCGAGGGAGCGCGCGCTTCTCGCCCGCCGCGCCTCCGAGGTGCCCGAGGACATGCGCGTCTACACGGAGGTGCTGTTCCAGCTCCTCATGGAGGCCTCGCGCAACCGCCAGACCGAGCGCCTTCAGACGCCCAGCGCCACGGCCGAGGCCATCCAGGGCGCGCTCGCGCAGAGCCCGGCGTGCTTCCCGCGCGACGCCTTCGTGGCGTGCCAGGGCGTCGAGGGCGCCTACCAGCAGATTGCGTGCGACCGCATCTTCCGGCACGCAAACATCAGCTACTTCGACACGTTTGACGCGGTCTTCCGCGCCGTGGAGGAGAAGTACGTGGACCTTGGGGTGCTGCCCATCGAGAACAGCACCGCCGGCTCCGTCAACCAGGTGTTCGACCTCATGATGCGCCACAACTTCCACATCGTGCGCACGTGCCGCCTCAAGGTCGACCACAACCTGCTGGCAAAGCCCGGCACCGGGATCGAGGACATCCGCCACATCTATAGCCACGAGCAGGCCATCAACCAGTGCGGCGACTTCCTCGGCCAGCTCAAGGGCGTCAAGGTCCACGCATGCGAGAACACGGCCGTCGCCTCCAAGATGGTGGCCGATAGCCCCCGCACGGACGTCGCCGCGCTCGCGTCGCGCTCGTGCGCCCAGATCTACGGTCTCGACGTGCTCGCTTCCGGCGTGCAGGACCAGGGCAACAACTACACGCGCTTCGCCTGCATCTCGCGCGACCTCACGATCTTCCCGGGTGCCGACCGCAGCACGTTCATGCTCGTCGTCAACCACGAGCCCGGCGCCCTCTACAAGGTGCTGGCCAAGTTCTATGCGCTCGACATCAACATCATCAAGCTCGAGAGCCGCCCCATCCCGGACCGCGACTTCGAGTTCATGTTCTACTTCGACATCGACTGCCCCGCGGCCTCCCCAGAGTTCCTCACGCTCGTGCGCTCCCTCGAGGCTAACTGCGAGGAGTTCCGCTACCTCGGCAGCTACAGCGAGGTGATCTAGGTGGCGCGCTTTGGCCTGCTGGGCAGGAAGCTCGGCCACAGCTGGTCCCCGCTCATCCACAAGTGCCTGGGCTCCACGCCGTACGACCTGATCGAGCTCGAGCCAAACGAGGTCGAGCCCTTCGTGCGCGAGGACAAGACCTGGCAGGGCCTCAACGTGACGATCCCCTACAAGGCCGACGCCGCCCGCCTCGCGGACGAGGCGTCCCCGCGCGTGCGCGAGCTCGGCGTCGCCAACACCCTCGTGCGCCGCAAGGACGGAAGCATCTACGCCGAGAACACCGACGTCCTCGGCTTCGGCTTCATGCTGGACCAGTTCCTGCGCGGGCCCCTGGCACTCGACGGCCCCGAGCCGCTCCGCGGACGCGAGGTCCTCGTCCTGGGCGACGGCGGCGCGAGCCAGGCCGTACAGGCCGCTCTCGCCCGGACCGGCGCGGACGTCCGCGTGATATCGCGCCACACCGAGGACGACTACTCAAACATCCCCGGGCGCCACCCCAACGCCTTCCTCGTCGTCAACACCACGCCCGTGGGTATGTACCCCAAGTGCCCCGCGACGCCCCTCACGCTGGATGACATGCGCGCGCTCCGCGGCCTCGCGGGCGTGCTGGACGTCGTCTACAACCCCGCGCTCACGGGCATCTGCCTTAACGCCCGCCGGCTCGGCATACCCTACCAGAGCGGCCTCGCGATGCTCGTCTCGCAGGCGCTCTACTCCAGCGAGCTCTTCCAGGGCCGCACGCTCGACCGCTCGCTCGTAGCAAGCATCGAGTCGCAGATCCGCCGCCAGACCCAGAACGTCATCCTCATCGGCATGCCGGGCGTCGGCAAGACGACCACGGGACGCGCGCTCGCGCACCTGCTCGGGCGCCCGTTCGTGGACCTGGACGACGCCTTCAGGCTCGAGTACGGCACGGGCGCCGGCGACTACATCCGCTTGCACGGCGAGGATGCCTTCCGCGAGCTCGAGACGCGCGTCGCCGCGGACTACGGCTCGCGCTCGAGCCTCGTGATCGCATGCGGAGGCGGCATCGTCACGCGCAGTCGCAACGAGGACCTCCTCCGCCAGAACGGCACGATCGTGCTCCTGGAGCGCCCGCTCGAGAGCCTCCCCAAGGGCGGCCGCCCCATCTCGCAGGCAAAGGGGCTCGAGCAGCTCGCGCGCGAGCGCATGCCGCTCTACCGCGCCTGGGCCGACGTCGACCTTCGCTGCACGGGCACGGCATCGGGCGACGCGCGTGCCATCGTCAAGATGATTGGTTGTTAAGGCCTCATTTCTTGCGATTCGTACCAACATCCGTTCATGGAGAATTTCGCAACGCCCACCAGACAGTCCTTCTCCCCCGCTGGAAACGCTTCCGCGCTTCCCTATACTTTTACGTTTGTATGCAAGTGTCTAAAGAGGGATGAGGTCCCAATGGAGACGGGCGAGGCCGCAAGGGCCGTACTCAAGAACATAGGCGGCAAGGCGAACGTGGCGTCCAACGGGCTCTGCATGACCAGGCTCAGGATCACGGTCAAGAACCCCACGCTCATCAACCGGACGGCCCTCAAGGGCGTCCCCGGCGTCCTGGGCGTCGCGTCCTTCGGCACGAACGGCATCGAGGTTGTCTTTGGGCCACGCGTCGTCCAGCGCGTGTTCGACAGCTTCGCGTCGCTCACGGGCCTCGAGCCGGACATCGAGCTCCCTCCCCTGGCCAGGGGCGAGGGCAGCGGCATACACGTCCAAATCACGCCGCCGGACAAGGCGCCCGCAGCCACCCCGCTGGCCGCCGACGCATCCCAGGAGCCCGACGAGTTCATGCTCAAGACGCTCCTCTCGCTCGACGACGATGACGACGAGGAGGACGACTCCTTCATGGACGACGACACCCTTGACGATGATGACGAGCTCGAGGAGCCCGACGCGGGCGAGAAGGACGAGGCCCCGTCCCCGTCCGACGGTCCCAGGCTGCTCGTCATCAACGGCCCCAACATCAACATGCTTGGCATCCGCGAGCCGGACCTCTACGGACGCCAGGACTACGCCGAGCTCATCCGCGTGTGCCGCGAGGCGGCGGACGCCGCGGGCTTCTCGTCCTGCGAGTGCTACCAGTCCAACCACGAGGGCGACATCGTGGACCGCATCCAGGCCGCGTACCAGAAGATCGACGGCATCGTGATCAACCCCGGCGCCTACACGCACACGTCCGTCGCGATACTCGACGCGCTCAAGGCCGTGTCCATCCCCGCGGTGGAGGTCCACATCTCCAAGGTGGACGAGCGCGAGGACTTCCGTCAGGTCTCCTTCGTGCGCCTCGCTTGCTTCGAGACGATCATCGGCGAGGGCATCCAGGGCTACGTGCACGCCATCAGGGACCTCGCAGAGCACCTGGGGGCGTAGTCGGGAAGACCCGAACCCTTCGGCAAGCCATCGCAGTTCGCAATTCGGCGTACCGCGCGCAGTCTATCGCTAGTCCGCAACGCGCCTCGCACGCCACACGGCGCCGTCGCTCACGATCACGTCCACGGGAACGTCGTGGTCGTCGTGGGGCAGCGGGTTGCCGCTTATCTGCATCGTTCGGGCAAGCCCCACCTTGAGGCCGGGGTATCCCGCCAGGAAGTCGTCGTAGTAGCCGGCACCGTAGCCAATGCGGTAGCCCTCGGCGTCAAACACGAGGCCCGGCACGAGGCAGATCGAACGGCCAAGCTCGTCCGGTCCCAGGGGAAGCTCCCCCTCCGCCGGCACGGGCTCGAGCACGCCGCGCGTACCCGCAACCAGCCCCTCGAGCGGGTCCACGCCATAGAAGCTGAGCCGGGAGCCACGCACCCCCTGCTCGCAGCGCGGCAGCGCCACCTGCTTGCCATCGGCCAGTGCACGGGTCACGATGTCGCGCGTGGGAAACTCGTCCTCAAAGGGGACGTAGGCCAGCAGCCAGTCGGCACGGAGGTATTCCGGCAGCGTGCGAAGGTGCAGGCGGACCTCCCTGTCAACACGCTTGCGATAGCGCGGCGTAAGGCCCTTGGATGCCCTGAGGTAGCTCTCGCGGAGTGCGGACTTGCTCGCATCTTCCCCATAAGAACTGGCCATCGGCACCCTCCCCATATACAATCGCAAGTCTAGACCATGGCCGCCGCATGCCGCGGGGCAATATTGCATACGGAAAAATTGTAACAGGGAGGAAGCCCCAGCGTAATGAGGACTGCCAAGAGCATCGCGGTCGACGGCGTGGAGGTGTCCGTCGTACGCAAGCGCGTGCGGCGCGTCAACCTACGCGTCCGCCAGGACGGCTCCGTCGTCGTGAGCGCGCCGGCCCGCGTGCCCCTCGCACAGATAGAGGAGTTCGTCCTTTCGCACCGCCAGTGGATCGCCAAGGCCCGCTCGCGAGCCCTCGCACGCGAGGAAGCAAGGCGAGAAGGACTGCGCGACGGCGGTCGCACCAGGCTCCTGGGGCAGGAGCTCCCCATTCGCGTCGTGGCGGACCTCCCCCGCCGCAGGAGCCCGCGGGCCGAGGTTGAGGGGGACGCCCTTCTCGTCCACGTGGCACAGGACGCCGTTTCCACGGACACCGACCCCGCCGGCACGCCCGCACCGGACCCGCAGCAGGCGATTGCGCAGCTCATCGGCACCGCTGTTGAGGAGCTGCGCCGCCGGGAGCTGGAGGCGCTGCTCCCCGCGATGTTCGAGCGCTACGAGCCCCTCATGGGCGTCCACGCGAGCGGGTGGCGCCTGCGCCGCATGACGTCGCGCTGGGGCTCGTGCAACGTGCGGACGGGGCGCATCACGCTCAACACGGAGCTCGCCGCGCACCCCGTCGCGAGCATCCAGAGCGTCGTCGTGCACGAGCTCTGCCACCTGCTCGAGCCAAGCCACAACGTGCGCTTCCACGCGCTCATGGACCGCTACTACCCCGCATGGCGCGAGGCCAAGCGCGAGCTCGACGCAGCGCCCCAGGCCCGGCCACGGCCCTAGGCGGCCGAACTTCTCGCCCGGTGCCGCCCGCGGCGTTACGCCACGGTGTCCCACGCGGGGGCCAGGCGGGACGTGACGCCCCTTTTGCCGTAGGATAGAGGGGTTACGCGAGAAACGATTCCGCAAGGAGAAGAACATGCCCAACGAGGGAAGCTACGAGGCGGCGCTTAGGCGCAGCCAGGAAGTCGAGGCGGACATCGCCTCCGGCAAGGTCGAGAAGTACACCATGCTCACCGGCGACAGGCCCACCGGCCGCCTGCACCTGGGCCACTACTTTGGCACCATCAAGGAGCGCGTGCGCCTGCAGAACCTGGGCGTGAGCACCAACATCATCATCGCGGACTACCAGGTCATCACGGACCGCGACACCACGGAGCACATCCGCGACAACGTGTACAACATGGTGATGGACTACCTCGCCTGCGGGATCGACCCGGACAAGACGATGATCTTCACGCACTCCGCCGTCCCCGCGGAGAACCAGCTCATGCTGCCGTTCCTCTCGCTCGTGACGGAGGCGGAGCTCCAGCGCAACCCCACCGTCAAGGCCGAGATGGAGGCCTCTGGCCACTCGCTCACGGGGCTCCTGCTCACCTACCCGGTGCACCAGGCCTGCGACATCCTCTTCTGCAAGGGCAACATCGTGCCCGTCGGCCGCGACCAGCTGCCGCACATCGAGGTCACGAGCAAGATCGCCCGCCGCTTCAACGAGCGCTACGGCAAGGTCTTCCCGGACGTGACGGGGCTCCTCACCTCCACGCCGCTCATCCCGGGCCTCGACGGCCGCAAGATGAGCAAGTCCTACGGCAACGCGATCTCCATCAGCATGACCGCGGAGGAGACCGCCAAGCTCATCAAGAAGTCCAAGACCGACTCCGAGCGCTTCATCACGTACGACCCCGAGGCCAGGCCCGGCGTCTCCGCGCTGCTCACCACCGCGGGCATCTGCACCGGCCGTGACCCCAAGGACATCGCGGCCGAGATCGGCAACGGCGGCTCCGGCCAGCTCAAGAAGTACGTGACCCAGGCCGTGAACGACTACTTCGCGCCCATCCGCGAGCGCCGCCACGCCTACGAGAACGACCTCGACTACGTCAAGGATGTCCTGCACGAGGGCAACCGCAAGGCCAACGCCATCGCGCAGCAGACGCTCGACGAGGTCCGCGAGGCCATGGGCATGGTGTACTAACGACCAACGGCAGCGCATCGGCACACGAGGGCGCGTCCTTCTCCCCCAATCACACGGGCGAGAAGGACGCGCCTTTCTTGCATATGCCTTGTGCCTACAGCACGACCATCGCGATGGCGAGCACCACCACGTTCACGACGGCCGTCGCGAGCACGACCTTGCCCACGAACTTGAGCCAGGTGCCGTACTCCACGCGCGAGAGCGCGAGCCCGCCCATAATGGCGCCGTTGGCGGGCGTGAAGTAGTTCACGACGCCACTTGCGGACGCGAAAACGTTGATCATGATGGCGGGGTTGAAGCCGAGCGACTGCGTGAGCGGCCCCATGATCGGCATGGAGATCGTGGCCATGCTCGACGTGCCCGGGATGAGGATGGAAAGCAGGAAGTACAGCACGTAGCTGCCGAGCGCGAAGACCACGGGCGACGTGCCCTTGAGCGCCGCGGACACGTGGTGGAGCACGAAGAGCGAAAGCCCCGTGTCACCCATGAGGATGGCGACGCCGCGCGAGAGGCCCACGATCATCACGACGCCCATCATGTCGCCGCAGCCCGCCAGGAACGTGTGGACGAGCTCGTGCTCGTCCATGCCCGCCGCGATGCCGATGACGATCGCCATGAGCAGGAACCACGTGGTGGACTCCGAGAAGTACCAGTCACCCAGCGGCGTGCCCGTCAGGAACGCGGACCATCCGCCGTTGTCCACGACCGTGGTCCTGAGCGTGCCGTGCGCGTCCTTGGGGCTGAGCCTCAGGGTGCCCAGTTCGTCGTCCGAGTACTGCTTGGCGATGTCCGCCGCCGTGACGCGCGTCGTCTCCACGTGCGAGCTCTCCCCAGCCGTGAACGCGTTGACGCCGAGCTTGCCCCACGGCACGAAGCCGATGATCATCACGAGGAACGAGAGGCCGAAGAGCCAGAGCACCATCTTCTGCTTGCGCGTGGGCTCGCTGTACGCCGACTTCTCCGCAGCGGCGTCACCGTACGCCTCGCGAGCGGCCTCGGTCTCCTCCGCGCTCATGAGCGACCTCCGCGCGTTGCCGCGCACGCGCTTCGCGTAGCGCATCACAAAGTAGACGGCTACAACGTACGAGGTGACGAGAAGGACGAGGCCAAGGCCGATGACGACCCCCTGGTCCGCCACTATGCCGCACGAGCTCAGAACGTCCGACGCGATGCCCGTCGCGAACGGGTTCACCGTGGAGCCGAGGCAGCCCACGCCGGCGCCCAGGAGCACCATCATGGCGCCGGTCAGGGAGTCAAAGCCCGCAGCCATCATCGTGGCCGAAAGCAGCGCGTAGAACCCGACGGTCTCCTCGCAGAAGCCGTAGGTGCTGCCCAGCACCGCAAAGATGAACATGAGTACGGGGATGAGCTTGAGCTCATTGCCGCCCATGCGCTTGACCAGCGCCCCGATGCCCGCAGAGAGCGCGTCGGTCGCGTTCACGATGGCGAGGAAACCTCCCAGAACCATCACGAAGAGGGCGACCCCAAGGCCGTCCTTGAACCCGTTGACGGGCGACATCATGAGCGTGCCAAACGACACGGCCTTGACCTCACTCGTGAACGCCGACAGCACGACGCTTATGAGCGCGATAGCCGCCAGCAATATGAACATGATCGAGAAGGACGTGAGTACCCTTCTCTTCTTTCCCTTTCCCTCCGACACCGCTACACATCCCTTCAAAGCAATGGCCGCTCACGCGGCAAACTTATAGAATACATTTATGTAGCGTAATCGTTCTGTAACATGTGAGTTTGTCTTATCTGTCGCAGCGTCAAGCTGCTCGGTAAACGTTATTCTCACAACTTGATGCAATTTGCCCCAACTTCTCCATACGCAAAAAGGGCGCCCCCTTGGGAGGCGCCCTTCTCTACCTGTGCCGTGCAGGCTATGCCGGGATGGCAACCATGGCGATGGAGAGGATGACCATGCAGGCCACAGAGATCGCGATGACGATCTTGAGGCAGAACTTGACCCACGTGCCGTACTCGATGCGGGACAGGGCAAGTCCGCCCATGATGGCACCGGACGTAGGGGTGATCAGGTTCACGACGCCGCATGCGGCGGAGAAGATCATGATCATGATTGCGGGGTTGAAGCCGAGCTTCGCGGCCAGGGGCCCGAGGATGGGCATGGACAGCGTTGCCAGGCCGGACGTCGACGGGATGAGGAAGGAGAGCAGGAACAGCAGCAGGAACGAGCCGATGGTGAATACGACTGCCGGGGTGCCCTTCAGCGCGTTGGCGGAGTCGGCCAGTACCAGGTTCGCGATACCCGTGCTCTTCATGAGGACGGAGACGCCACGGGAGACCGCGATGATCATGACGACCGACATCATGTCACCGGCGCCAGCCATGAACGTGTCGACTATCTCGTGCTCCGAGAGCCCGCCGATGATGCCAATCACAATTGCGAGGAGCAGGAACCACGTCGTGGATTCCGCGAAGTACCACTGGCCAAGCGGGGTGCCCGTCAGGAACGCGGACCAGCCTGCGTTGTCGGTAACGGTAGTGGTGAGGGTGCCCTTGGTGTTCTTTGGGGTCAGCTTCAGGGTGCCGAGGCTGTCGTCGCTGTACTGCTTCTCGATGTCTGCGGCGGTAACCTTGGTAGTCTCCTCGTGAGAGGAAGCACCTGCCACGAAGAAGTTGTTGCCGAGGTCCTCCCAAGGCACGAAGGAGATGACCATGATGATGAACGCAGCCGCGAACACCCAGAGGACGGCCTTCTGCTTGCCGGAGAGGCTCTTCTTCTCGTCGGTCGCGTCCTCGTTGGCATACGCCGCGACGGACGCATCGATCTCGTCCTGGCTCATGAGGGACTTGGAGGGGTCGGCCTTGACGCGCTTCGCGTACTGCAGCACGAAGAAGACGGAGATGCCATAGGAGACGACAAGAAGGACGAGGCCAAGGCCGATGACGACGGCCTGGTTGACCTTGATGCCCATGTCCGTGAGCGCGGAGCTCGCGATGCCGGTGGCGAACGGGTTGACCGTGGAACCGAGGCAGCCGACGCCAGCGCCGAGAAGGACGATCATCGCGCCGCTGAGGGAGTCATAGCCGGCCGCGATCATCGTGGCGGAGAGCAGAGCGTAGAAGCCGACGGTCTCCTCGCACATGCCGTAGGTGGTGCCGCCGAAGGCGAAGATGGCCATGAGGATCGGGATGAGCTTGAGCTCGTTGCCGTTCATCTTCTCGACCAGGACGTCGATGCCCGTCGCAAGCGCGTCGGTCTTGTTGACGATCCCGAGGAAGCCACCGAGGACCATCACGAAGAGGCAGACGTCGACGGCGTCCTTGAAGCCGTTGACGGAGGCCATCATGAAGCTGCCAAGCGTGGCGCCCGTTACCGTCCCCTGGATGTCCTCATAGTGGTACGGCGTACCGTTCATGAGAATCGAGACGATGGCCACAATGGCCAGCAAGATGAAGATGATAGAGAAGGACGTGAGCATCTTCCTCTTCTTCTTCGGCTGCGCTGTCGTGTCTGACATGACCGCAACTCCTTTCGACGCAATGCGTCACTCGACCTAGTGCCAGCGGCTGCGTAACAGTTTGGCTACACAATCCGCTTAATTCCGCTACATATCCTACATGACTTCGTCAAAGTGGACGAGTGACATTCGCCAGCGTTATGCAATAGTCGGTGAATTGTTACACGAGCGGTCATGAATTTGACAATTACCGTTTGCGGGAAAATATCGAGCGCTCATCCGGCTCATTGTTCTTCTCAATAACAAAAGGCAAGCTCAGAGCCACGACAACCTTTTGGAAGTATTCCAATAATCTTCTCAAATAGATAGTTGAGAAATGAAAAGCGGATATGTTTTCTGCATATCCGCTTCATCAATATCTATTTATCTGACCGCACGCGCACCTTACGCGTCGTACTCCGCAAGCGCGTCACCCAGGAGGGACAGGCCCTTCCTCAGCACATCCTCGTGGCAGCAGTAGCCAAGCCTCGCGCCGTTGGGCAGCTCGAAGCGGGTGCCGGGCACGAGCAGCACTCCCCTCTCGCTCAGGATCCTCTTGCAGAACTCCTCGTCGGACTCGGGGATGTCGAGCTGGAGGTACGAGACGGAGACGCCCTTGGGGTCGTTCCACTTGGCACGCGGCTGGCCCTTGACCCACTCGGCCACGATGTCATGGTTGGTATGGCAGATGTCGCGGTTGCGCTTGAGAATCGCCTCGCGGTTTCTCAGGACGTACGTCGCGAGGATGTCGTTGAAGACGCCAGCGCAAATCATGGAGTAGTCCCTGTACACGCGGATGCGCTGGGCGACCTCCTCGTCAGCGAGCACCCAGCCGATGCGCGCGCCGGGGGTGGAGTAGGTCTTGCTGATGGAGTTCGTGACGATGGCCTTCTCGTACACGTCCGCCATGGACCAGTACTGGTCGGTGTTGTCCATCGGCATGTAGACCTCGTCGGAGAGCACGTATGCGTCGACCGAGCGGGCGATCTCCGCGATCTGCTCGAGCGTCTCCTTGTCGAGTACGCAGCCGACGGGGTTCGATGCGTTGTTGATGCAAATCAGCTTGGTCGAGGGCTTCACGAGCTTCTTGAGCTTCTCGATGTCGGGCCTCCAGCCAAGCCCCTCCTCGAGCTCCCAGTAGTCGACCTTGGCACCGAGCTGCCTCGGCACCTCGTAGAGCGGCGTGTAGGTCGGCCACTCGGCAACGACGTGGTCTCCCGGCTCGATTAGGACGTGCATCGCGTTGAGGTTCGCGCCAGTGCATCCGTTGGTCTGCAGGATCCTCGTGGGGCTCACGGGCTTGCGGTACAGCTTCGCGACCTCGTCCTTGAACTCGGGAGAGCCCTCGATCCAGCCGTAGTTCATGACCTCGCGGTTGAGACTCTCGTAGAACGTCGCACCGCCCTTGTCATCCAGGTTCATGAGCTCGTCCATCGTGAACGAGGCAAAGGTGGACTGCGCGATGTCCCACTTTGCGCTCTTCTCGTAGACGTTGAGCCAGTCCTCGCAGCCGATGAGCTTGATGGGGTTGTTCATTTCGACTCCTTAGATAAAAAAGGGGCAGGGACCACCACGGACCCTGCCCCAAGTTAACCCATATTCCCCGAATTAGAAGACCGGGATGATGCCGACGGCCGTCAGAGGGATGGAGATGATGCCCAGGATGGTCAGGACAGCGTAGACAGCCCACTCGGCCTTGGTGACGGAGGCGCCGTTCTCCTTACGAGCCTTGACGTAGAAGTACATGCCGGGGATGTAGCCCAGGCAGGCAAGCAGCAGGAAGCCCCAACCGGTGAACAGGACGCCGACGACCTGGAAGATGAGCGCGAGAAGGCCGCAGACGAGCTGGCCGCCCTCGTGGTTCTGTGCGCTGTACTTGACCTGGTAGGCAGCGGCGAAGGCCCAGGTGATGACGATGGTGACGGTGCACATCGAGATTGCGAAGGTGTAGGCGTCGGCCGCGAAGCTCGCGATGATGATGAAGATCTCGGTGAGGACGCCGACGATCAGCAGCGACATCTGAGGCGCGTTGGCGGCGTTACGCTCGTCCCAGGACTTGGGGAGCAGACCGTGGTCGGCCATCATCGAGGTGCACTCTGCAGGCAGCATGGTGAAGGACAGCCAGGAGCCGCAGACGGAAATGATGATTGCCCAGGAGATGAAGGCACCGCCCCAACCGGGAGCCATGTGCTCGAAGACGGTGATGGTGGCCGGCTTCGGAGCAGCGACGAGCTCCTTGTAGGGAAGGACGCCGTAGGGAAGCACGGAGGCGCCGATGTAGAGGACGAGAAGGACGACGAGGCCAAGGATGGTGGCGGAGCCGATCTCGGACTTCTTCTGGGCACGCTTGGACATGACGGAAGCGCCCTCGATGCCGATGAAGACCCACATCATAACGAGGATGCACTGCGTGACCTGGTTCGCGACGCTACCGAGGCCACTCTTGTTGCCAGAGGCGATGATGGTGGCGTTACGCGCGGCAGTGCCCCAGAAGTCGGCGGAGAAGACGCCGGCGTTGAAGGAGAAGATGGTGAAGACGATGAAGATGAGGATGGTGGCGACCTTGACGACCATCACGACCGCGTTGAAGAACGCAGCGCTCTCGACGCCACGGATGACGAGGTACGTGAGTGCCCAGAGGACGAGGGAGATGACGATCACGCCGCCGACGGCGGGGTTACCGGTGCTGGGAACGGAGAAGAAGCCGGGGAAGACCTTGCCGAGGCAGTACTGGGAGCCGAGGACCTGGGCGACCATGGTCGCGAAGCCGACGTTGCCCAGCCATGCGGACAGCCAGTATCCCCAACCGGAGATGAAGCCGGCGAACTTGCCGAAGCCCTCCTCAGCGTAGGCGACGACGCCGTCGGCGTCAGGACGCTTCGCGCCGAGGTTCGCAAGGGACAGGGCCAGGAACAGGAAGCCCAGGCCGCAGATCACCCATGCGACAAGCGCGGCACCAGGGGAAGCCACGTTGGCGAGCTGCCCAGTAAGGGCGAAGACGCCGGAGCCGATGCAGGATGAGACAACCAGACCGACGAGGCCGAAGAAGCCAACGCCATTAGGGTTGTCCACCTTTTCTTCGTTTGCCATCGAATTCCTCCTAAGAATTTGTGATGGACCTTACACACATATTGTATACGAATGCTTCACAATGCAACGACAAATCTCGTGCATTTCCAATATATTTTATGAAACAATCGCACGAAAAAGGCCTCCCCATATACGTGGGGAGGCCTCGTAAACCAAGACCTAAGTATTGGTTACTTCAGGGTAGCGTACATAACGGCCTTGATGGTGTGCATACGGTTCTCGGCCTCGTCGAAGACCTTGGACGCACGGGACTCGAAGACCTCGTTCGTGACCTCCATCTCGGTGATGCCGAACTTCTTCGCGACCTCAGCGCCCTTGGTGGTGTTGGTGTCGTGGAAGGAGGGCAGGCAGTGCAGGAAGATGCAGTCGTCGTGAGCCTGAGCCATGACGTCGGAGGTGACGCGGTAGGGCTCCATCAGAGGGATGCGCTCCTTGTAGAGCTCGTCCGGCTGGCCCATGGAGACCCAGATGTCGGTGTAGATCGCGTCGGCATCCTTGACGCCCTCGTGGACGTCCTCGGTCAGCTTGACCGTGGAGCCGTTCTCGGCAGCGATGGCCTCACACTGCTTGACGAGGTCAGCCTCGGGCATGTTCTCCTTGGGGCCGCAGGCGACGAAGTTGACGCCGAGCTTGGCACAGACGACCATGAGGGAGTTGCCGACGTTGTTGCCAGCGTCGCCCATGAACGTGAGCTGACGGCCCTTGATGTCGTTGTTGAAGTTCTCCTTCATCGTGAGGATGTCGGCGAGCATCTGGGTGGGGTGGAACTCGTTGGTGAGGCCGTTCCAGACGGGGACGCCAGCGTACTTGGCGAGCTCCTCAACCTTGGTCTGCTCGAAGCCGCGGTACTCGATGCCGTCGAACATGCGGCCGAGGACGCGAGCGGTGTCGGCGATGGACTCCTTGTGGCCCATCTGAGAACCGCTGGGGTCAAGGTAGGTGCAGCCCATGCCGAGGTCATAGGCGCCAACCTCGAAGGAGCAACGGGTACGGGTCGAGGTCTTCTCGAAGAGAAGGGCGACGTTCTTGCCCTCGAGGTAGCGGTGAGGAACGCCGGCGCGCTTCATGTTCTTGAAGTCGACGGACAGGGCGAGCAGATAGTTGATCTCCTCGGGGGTGAAGTCCAGAAGCTTCAGGAAGTGACGACCACGAAGATTAACGCCCATTTTGATCCTTTCGAATATTTACACCCCGCCGTCCTTGTCGGCAGGTATGCAATTGACAACGCATCGATACCGGGGACGCATCAGGCGTCCCCGGTATCGCCTTAAGCAACTACGCCGATTAGATGTCCTCGCGCTCGAAGGGCATGCTCATGCAGCGGGGGCCGCCACGGCCGCGGGAGAGCTCTGCGGACGGCACGACGATGAGGTCGAGGCCCTCCTTGTAGAGCACGTCGTTGGTGACGGAATTGCGCTGGTAGACGCAGATCTTGCCAGGGGCAACGGCCAGCGTGTTGGAGCCGTCGTTCCACTGCTCGCGAGCAGCCGCGACGGGGTCGCCGCCACCGCACTTGATGAGCTTGATCGCATCGACGCCGGTGGCCTTCTCGAGGATGTGCTCGAGCGTGTCGTTGAGCTCCTCGATCTTGACCTCGCCCTCGGTAGCGCCCTTGGTGAGCCTGAAGACCTGCAGGGTGCCCATGATGCCCGGGTGGATGGTGAACTTGTCAACATCGATCTGGGTGAAGACGGTGTCGAGGTGCATGAAGGCGCGGGACACGGGGATGTTGAACGCGTAGATGTCCGTGATCTCGCACTTCTCGGCGTTGGCACCCCAGAACATGTTCTGAGCGAGCTTGTCGATGGCGGCAGCCTGGGTGCGCTGCGAGATGCCGATGGCCAGCGTGTGCGCGTTGATGTTGAGGACGTCGCCACCCTCGGTGTGGAAGGCGCTGTCGCGACGGTACCAGAGCGGAGCGTCCTTGTAGTCGGGGTGATCACGGAAGACGTACTTGCCGAGAAGCGTCTCGCGGTTGCGCGTCACAGAGAACATGTGGTTCAGGTTGACGCCACGGCCGACGACGGCGAACGGGTCGCGCGTGAAGTACGTGTTGGGCATCGGGTCGACGAGAAGGTCGGTCTCGCCATCCTGATCGGCACCGACGAGCTCGGACAGGGTGCTGCTGGAGTGAACGGGCAGGTCAATCTCGTTCTTGCGGAGACCGGCGATGCACTTGTCGACGAAGGCCTTGGTGTCCTTGATGGAGTCCATGTACTCCTTGACAGCCGCGCGGGCCTCCTTGCCCTTCAGGCCGGACTCGTCCAGCCACTGCTGCGTGAACTCCTCGCGGGAACCTGCAGCGTCGAGGGCCTCGGCAACGAGGTTCTCGATGTAGAGGACCTCAACGCCCTGCTCGCGGAGCAGCTCGGCGAACTTGTCGTGCTCGGCCTGAGCAACCTCCAGGAAGGGGATGTCGTCGAACAGAAGGCGCTCGAGGTCATCCGGGGTGAGGTTCAGAAGCTCCTCGCCAGGACGGTGAAGGCAGACCTTCTTCAGGGGGCCAATCTCGCTGTGGACGTAGAGTCCGTTAGCCATGTCCTCCCACTCCTTTCGCGTCGGGGAAATCCCGACCAACGCAATGGATACTACGCTGCGTTCTGACAGGATGCGAAACCGGCGGACCGGATCGCCGCCCTGCTTCGAACTTGCAGCACTAACAATAACGCCAACCCCAACTATATCCAATAACTTTTTTCGCAAATCCGAAATTCGTTCCCTCTGGGGGAACGGTAGCTTTCTGTTCCCGAACGGTCGATTCTGTCGGAATGTAATGATTTACACCATGTTTTACCTGCTTGTTTTCTTACGCCTAAACCAGACTCAACCAATCTTCAAAACCAGACAACCCTTACTCAACCCTATGCGTGAAACGATTATTTGCCAACAAAAACATACTATGGAATTTCGTCTTTATACTATTTTTGCCAATACGCAATATGGTTTCGCAACACGAGAGCAAGCCGTTCTCGTAAGCCTTTTCAAGAGTCGGACAGGGTCGTATTGGCACTCTCGACATCAGCCGGGTAGTTACGTCTACGTAAGGTTGCGCGACCGAGCATCACACGCACTTCTCGCAGACTTAAAATCTAAGGGTCAATACCATTCTTCAGAACGGATGTAGATATATGGGTAAGGGCAAGAAGAACAAGGGCAAGTCGATTGACGCCGAGACCGAGGAGTTCGAGCACTCCGAGGAGGGGCTCGAGAAGCGCGCCGCAAAGTTCGCAAACGCGAAGGACGAGAAGAACAAGGCCAGCGAGACCAGGGACTTCTCCTACACGCAGAACCGCGAGGTGAGCTGGCTCAGGTTCGACGACCGCGTGCTGGACGAGGCGTACGACGAGAGCGTCCCACTATTTGAGAGGCTGAAGTTCGTATCGATCTTTGGCAGCAACCTCGACGAGTGGTTCATGATCCGCATCGGCGGCCTGAGCGACCTCACGCTGCTCAAGCACCAGCCGCGCGACAACAAGTCTAACCAGACGCCCTCCGAGCAGATCGACACGGTCCTCGGCATGCTGCCCGCGCTCATCGAGCGCCAGGGCAAGGCGTGCGCCCAGATCGAGCAGGCGCTCTCCGAGCACGGCCTGACGCGCGTCGCGCGCGAGGACCTCACGGACGCCGACCGCACGGCGATGGTCCGCACCTACGAGCGCCAGATCGCGCCAATCATCTCCCCGATGATCATCGACCCCAGGCACCCCTTCCCCAACCTGCGCAACGGCAACCTCTACGTGACCTGCACGCTCGACGGCACGGACGAGAAGGGCCTGCTCGGCATCGTCGAGGTCCCCACCACGCAGGGCAGGGTCATCCCGCTCCCCTCCCGCGAGGGCCAGTATCGCTATATCCTCATGGAGGACGTGATGCAGGAGCTGCTCGAGGGCTGCTTTGGCGACTACGTCCCCACGGCGAGCGCGGTCATCAGGGTGACGAGGAACGCGGACATCGACCCCGACGGCGAGGGCGTCGAGGAGGAGGAAGACTACCGCCAGCACATGAAGAAGGTGCTGAAGCGCAGGCAGCGCCTCCAGCCCGTGCGCCTCGAGGTTGAGGGCTACCTCCCAGAGGAGCAACTCCACGAGATCCAGGAGCGCCTGGGCCTCACGGACGAGCGCGTCTTCAGGTGCGACATGCCGCTCGACCTCGACGACTACGTCTACGGCCTCGAGTCCAAGATTCCCGAGTCCGAAAGGCACGAGCTCGTGTTCGACCCGTTCGAGCCGCAGCCCAGCTCCATGGTCGACCTCTCGAAGCCGATGCGCCCGCAGGTCGATGACCACGACGTCCTTCTCACCTACCCGTACGAGAGTATGTCCCCGCTGCTGAAGCTCCTGCGCGAGGCCTCCACGGACGAGGCGTGCATCTCCATCAAGATCACGCTGTACCGCGTCGCCAAGCGCTCCAAGCTCTGCGAGAGCCTCATCGCCGCATCCGAGAACGGCAAGGAGGTCACCGTCCTCATGGAGCTGCGCGCCCGCTTTGACGAGGCGAACAACATCGAGTGGGCGGACAGGCTCGAGCAGGCCGGCTGCACCGTCATCTATGGCCAGGAGGGCTTCAAGGTCCACTCCAAGATCTGCCAGATCACCTACCACGACGGCTCGGGCATCAACAGGATCACCTGCCTCGGCACCGGCAACTTCAACGAGAAGACGGCAAAGCTGTACTCCGACTTCATGCTGATGACGGCCCACAAGGGCATCGCGGACGACGGCAACACGTTCTTCCGCAACCTCTCTCTCGGCAACCTCAAGGGAAGCTACAACTTCCTGGGCGTGGCACCTGTTGGCCTCAAGCCGCTCGTCATGCGCGGACTCAACCGCGAGATCGGCCGTGCCCGCATGGGCGAGCCCGCTCAGGTCTTCATGAAGATGAACTCCCTCACGGACCGCGACGTCATCGACAAGATCGCCGAAGCCTGCCAGGCCGGCGTCCGCGTCATGCTCATGATCCGCGGCATCTGCTGCATCAAGGCGAACGTGCCCGGCAAGACCGAGGGCCTCATCGCGCACCAGATCGTTGGCCGCTTCCTGGAGCACGCGCGCATCTACGCCTTTGGTGCCGACACGGACATCCTGTACCTCTCGTCCGCCGACATGATGACCAGGAACACCGAGCGCCGCGTCGAGATCGCCTACCCCGTGCTCGACCCCACGTGCAAGAAGCGCGTGGTCGAGTTTGCGAACCTGCAGCTCGCGGACAACGTGAAGGCTCGCAGGCTCACGGAGGACGGCACGTGGGAGCGCCTCGAGACCGAACCAGACGACCCCAAGATCGACGCGCAGGAGCTGCTGCTGGCGCAGGCGTATCTCAACACGCAGGAGGTGGCCGACGCCGCGATGGACGCAAAGCTCGTCGCGAAGGCCAACCCCATGCTCACTCCCGAGGAGACGCGCACGCTGGTCGCGCTCCCCTACATTGGCAGCTTCGAGGAGGACCGCGACGGCCAGGAGCAGGTGCACACGCGCATCGTGACCCCGGCTGAGTTCCTGGACCAGGAGCGCGCACTGCTCGCGGTGGAGCACAAGGAGGAGGCGAAGGCCAAGGCCACGCAGGTTCCCACTCCCGCCCCCGTGAGCGAGGCATCGCCGGTGGAGAAGAACATGGCCACCGAGCCCGAGGCAGAGCCGGTGGCCGAGGAGGCCCCTGCGGCCGAGGCGCCTTCTACCGAGCCCGAGCCGGAACCGGAGGTTGCAGAGACTGAGCCGGAGCCTGAAGCCGAGGAGCCCGAGCAGCCCGCGAGCGCAGCTCCAAAGCACTTTGACACGAAGGCTGCCGCGGAGACCGTTAAGCCCGAGCCCACGGCGGCGGAGCCAGCAGAGCCGGAGGCACCCCGCGAGGCGAGCCCCGTGGACGCGCACGTGATCGATGAGAAGCCGTCTGCCGCCGAAAGCGAGCCCAACACGCAGACAACGTCGATCGAGATTCGCAGGCCGAACCGATTTGCCGTAGCATTTAAGCTCATAGGGCTCGGCTTTGCGGAGCTCTTCACGGGCAACCTCACCAAAAGGAGAAAGTAGTTGACAGAGGCTCAGCGCATCGGTCGGCAAACTGAAAACGAATCAAACGAGGGCGTGCTCCAGGCGGGCACGCCCCTTGTGCTCAAGGTGGAGCGGGCGACGTACGGCCCTGACTCCATAGCCCACACGCAGGAGGGAAAGACCGTCTTTGTGCAGGGGGCGGTTCCCGGCGACACGGTGGAGGCGAGCGTCTACCAGGACGGCCCGTCCTTCTCGCGCGCAAAGGTGACGCGGGTACTGGAGCCGTCGCCGGACCGTGTGGACTCGCCCTGCCCGTTTGCGGACGTGTGCGGCGGCTGTCCGTGGGCGCATGTGTCGTACGAGGCGCAGCTCCGCGCCAAGCGGGGCAACGTGGTCGACTCGCTCGCGAGGATCGGGCACCTGGACCGCGACCGCGCGGAGTCGCTCGTGGCGGAGTGCGTGGCGCCCGGGGAGCCCTGGGGCTACCGCAACAAGGTCGAGCTCGCGTTCCAGCGCGTGCGCGGCCGTGCCGTCGTGGGCATGCACGATGCCAGCGGCACCGGCGTCGTCAAGGTCGACCGCTGCCTCCTGCTGCAGACGCGCTTCCAGAAGCTCGTCAATGCCACGAGCGGCGCGCTCTCGTACCTCTCCAACTCGCACGCGCTTCAGATCGACCGCGTGGGCATCCGCGCCTCCAAGCGCACGGGCAACGTCGAGGTCGCGCTCTGGACGGCGCCGGGCCCCTTCCCGCGGGCGCAGGCCGCCAAGATCCTGGGCGACGCCAC
>ERZ791908.1036-NODE-1036-length-20961-cov-10.727160_pt1 | contig 20961 bp, 19 predicted proteins | sample MGYA00510144_ERZ791908 | MGnify/ENA primary metagenome ERZ791908 (study PRJEB30046, sample SAMN00792105) | human gut metagenome | study: EMG produced TPA metagenomics assembly of the A metagenome-wide association study of gut microbiota in type 2...
GGGAGCGCCCTCCGCCGCCACCGCAACGGGAGCGGCCTCGCGGAAGACCACGGTAGCCCTGCCCTCGGCGCGCCCCTGCGAGAGCGCCGAGGCAGCGAGCGTGCCGGCATCGGCGGCGCTCGCCACGACGAAGGCGGCAAGATCGTCGCCAAGCAGGCGCTCGACCAGCGACTCGGTTGCCTCGTCGGCGTCGATAAGGTCTGCTAGGCGACACTCGACGAGGCTGGCAGCCTGCCCCTTGGAGACGGCCTCCACAAGCGGGCTCGCCTTCTCCACGTTGGCGTCGACGGAGCGCAGCGCCGAGAGGGTGGCCTCGGAGGACGAGAGCTTCGTGCGGGCAGAGCGCTCCTCGTCGCGCGCGTGCTTGAGCGCGGCCTGGGCCTCGGCAATGGTGCCGGCGAGCTCCTCCGCCTTGGCGCGGGCGTCTGCGAGCTGTTCCTCAAGGCGGGCCTTGCGCTCTCCCCTCTCGGCCAGCGCCTCCTCTGTTGTGGCGAGGGTCTCGGCGACCTGCTCGAGGCGGCTCTTGTACATGCCATCCTCGACCTCGGCGTTCGAGATCTGGTCCTCGAGCTTGGCAAAGGCGAGGGTCTCCCTATCCGCCTCGGAGCGCGCCTGGCGCTCGTCTGACTGGCGCTTGTTGAGGGCGTCCTCCAGCTCGCGACGGTGCGCCACCGCCTCCCGCGACGCCTTCGAGAGCGCCTCCATGCCCTCCTCGAGCTCGCGCTGGCGCACGCGGGCATCAGAGAGGTCCCCGGCCACGCGCTCGTGCTCCTCGGTCACATCCGCGCGCTGCTTGCGCATGGTCGAAAGCTGCATGCGCATCTCGGAGAGGCGCGAGACCATGTTCTTGCCCTTCTCCTCCAGAAGGCGCATGTCCGAGTCCATGCGGCCGAGGATATCCTGCATGCGGCGACGCTGCTCGCCGAGGTCGCCCACAAAGAGGCCCTTCTGCTCGAGGAGCGACTGGTACTTCTCGAGCTCTGCGGACTTCTCGTCCAGGCGGTACTGGGCAAGCTCGACGGCGGCGTCGGCCTCGCGGCCGCGGGCCGAGAGCGTGCCGTAGGAGGCCTGCAGGCGGCGCAGGTCGTCAACCGCGAGCTGCGTGCGCAGCTCGGTCAGGCGCTCGGTGATGTCGTGGGCGCGCTTTGCCTTGTCGACCTGCCGCTCGAGGGGCTTGAGCTGGCGGTTAATCTCACGCTCGACCACCTTGGCGCGCGCAAGGTTGTCATCCATCGAGGAGAGTTTGCGAAGGCTGCGCTCCTTGCGCCTGCGGTGCTTGGAGATGTCTGCCGCCTCCTCGATGAGCTCGCGGCGCTCCTCAGGGCGGCTCTGGAGGATGGAGTCAAGCTTGCCTTGGCTGATGATCGAGTGGGTGTCCTTGCCCAGGCCGGAGTCGTGGAGGATGTCCTGCACGTCCATAAGGCGCGCGGGCGCGCCGTTGATGAGGTACTCGGACTCGCCCGAGCGATACATCCGGCGCGTGATGCCCACCTCGGAGAAGTCGATGGGCAGCGTGTGATCTGAGTTGTCGAGTACCAGCGTGACCTCTGCCACACCCACGGCGGGCCTTGCGGAGCTACCCGAGAAGATCACGTCCTCCATGGCCTGGCCACGGAGCATCTTGGCGCTCTGCTCGCCCAGGACCCAGAGAATGGCGTCAGAGACGTTCGACTTGCCCGAGCCGTTGGGACCCACAACCACGTTGAGGCCGGAGTCGAAGGACATGGATGTCCTGTCGGCGAAGGACTTGAAGCCCTTGAGTGTGAGCGACTTCAGATACAAGGGTGGTCCTCTCGCTTCTCGGGCTAGTGCTCGTCGGCGTCAGCGGGGGCGACGCTGGCGTCTGCCCCCTTGTCGCCGCCCTGTCCCATGCGCTCGAGCGCGTCCGCGGCGGCGGCGTTCTCGGAGCTCTTCTTGGAGGGGCCGGAACCCCGGCCCACGCGCTTGCCGTCGACCAGCACAACGGAGGTGAAGGTGGGGTCGTGCGCGGGGCCCTCCTCGCCCACGAGCTTGTACTCGGGAGCAAGGCGCAGGTCGCGCTGGGTGATCTCCTGCAGGCGCGACTTGGGGTTTATCGGCCGCTCGGAGAGACGGTCGACAAGCTCAGGCGTGAAGTGCGAGGAAAGCGTGTCGAGCACGAACCTGCGCGTGTCCTCGTAGCCGGCGTCGAGGTAGAGGGCGCCCACGATGGACTCGTAGACGTTCTCGAGGGCGGAGTGCATGCCGCGCGCGTGCGTGCCCTTCTCGGACTCGCCAACCACGATGAGCGGGGCTATCCCAAGGTCGCCCGACACCTCTGAGAGCGTCTCGCCCGAGACGAGCGAGATCTTGAGCCTTGTGAGCGCGCCCTCGTCGAGCCCGGGGAAGCGCTCGAAGAGCTCGGTGGCCACAATGGCGCCCAGGATGGAGTCACCCAGGAACTCAAGCCTCTCATAGGAGGCCGAGACAGGCTTTCCCTCCACCGCCGAGGGGTGCGTGATGGCGGACGTTATGAGCCTTTTGTCGGTGAAGTGGTGGCCGCAGATGCGCTCCACCTCGCTGACCTTTTCATGCGTGTTCAAGTGAGAGAGCTCTCCTTACAAAAGCTTACTGAGCGGCCTCGATGGCGCTCACGGCGTCGCCCACGGTTGCAATCTTCTCGAGGGCCTCGTCGTCAAAGGTGAGGTCAAACTCGTCCTCGAGGGCGGTGACCAGCTCGAGCAGGTCGAAGGAGTCTGCACCGAGGTCCTTGAAGGCGGTCTCCTCGGTGAGCTCGACGTCTGCCGGGACATCAAGGGTGTCGTTCACAACCGAGATGACCTTCTCGAGAATGGCGTCATGGTCCATGGGTTCCTCCTAGCGGATTGACGTTGCCGGTTCACGCGGGCCGCGTGGCACCGCGCACACGAGCTTATGGTACCCGTTACTCGGCCTTCTCGCAGGCCTTGGCGATACGTTCGCAGAGCTGTCCGCGGGCGGCACGGGCGCAGGCAAGTGTGCCGCTGGCCACGGCCTCGGCGCTGGTGCTGCCGTGGCCCTTGACCACAGGAGCGCGCAGGCCGAGAAGGACGGCACCGCCCATCTCGTCACCAGAGAGCTCGCCCGCAACGGTCTTGAGCGCCGGCTTGAGCATGAGGGCACCCAGGCCCGCACGCTTGGACTCGCCGGCAGCGGCCTTGACGCGCGACACGATGAACTTTGCCGTACCCTCGATGGTCTTCAGGGCAACGTTGCCCGTGAAGCCATCTGCCACGATAACGTCAAAGGTGCCCGCGAGAAGGTCTGTGCCCTCGGCGTTGCCCACAAAGCCGCAGTTGCCCTCTGCCAGCGCCTTGTGGTAGGACAGCGCGAGCTCGGAGCCCTTGGTGTCCTCCGAGCCGTTGCAGAGAAGCGCCACGCGGGGCTCCTCGACACCAAGGACCACCTGCGCGTAGGCGCGCCCCATGTGCGCAAACTGCACAATCGCGTCTGGCTGGACGTCTGCGTTGGCGCCACAGTCGAGAAGGACGGTCTTCTTGCCCGAGATGCCGGGGGCAGCAAGCGTGAGCGCCGGACGGCGGATGCCCTTGATGCGCCCGATGCCAAAGGTCGCAGCCGTGAGCACGGCGCCGGTGGAGCCGGCGGAGAAGAGGCCGTCCGCCTGGCCGGCGCGCACCGCTGAGGCGGCGCGAACGATGCTTGCATCCTTCTTCTTGCGCACGGCGGAGGCGGGATGCTCGTCCATAGCGATGACCTCGGTGGTAACGAGGGCCTCTGCACGCTCGTGGTCGCGCGCGAAGGGCTCGACCACAGAGGCGTCGCCTGCCACAAGAACCTTGAGCTCGGAATCGAGCTCAAGCGCCTTGGCAACCCCTTCGAGCAGCACGGAAGGCTCGCAGTCGGAGCCCATGACGTCAACGCAGATGGTGGTCATCTATCCTCCAAGATCGCTGTGGGCGCTCGCGCGCAAGATTAAAAAAGGAGGCCGACCCCAGAAGGGACCGACCTCCCAGGCCATGTTGCAGGCATGGGGCTACTCGGTGACAACGACCTCGCGGTCCTTGTAGTAGCCGCAGTTGGGGCACACGTGGTGCGGGAGCTTGGGAGCTCCACAACGCGGGCACACGGAACGGGCCGGAGTGGCGACCTTGCTGTTGGCCGAACGACGGGTGTGCGTGGCTCCACGGCCCTTTTTCTGCTTAGGAACTGCCATCTTGAACCTCTCTTGCTCTTACACCGCGCCCCTCGTGGAGACGCGGGGCAACTTGACCAAAAATCATGCGTAGATGACTATACCACGCAATTGGGCATATGCGCCAGATGCGCCAATATCTTCACTCCGCGTCCGGTTTGTCGTCTTGGGGCTGCTCGCCGGAAGCGGGTGCATCACCGTTGCCGTCCTCGTCGTGGTCCAGGTCGAGCGAAGCGAGAACTGCGAACGGGCTTGCCTTGAGGCGGTCCTCCTCGATCTGGGCGGCGTGGCCGCAGTCCTCCTCGTTGAGGTTGGCGCCGCAGACGGGACAGAGGCCCTTGCAGTCCGGACGGCACAGCACAACAAAGGGCGTCTCCATGACAAGGGTCGAGAGAAGCGCGCCCGATAGGTCGATGGTGTTGTCGGCCGAGACGAGCGAGAAGTCCAGCTCGTCGTCATCGTCGTCGCCCGTGTCCTCAGGCTCCTCGAAGAGGTAGTACTCGTCGACCTCGCCGCTCACGTCGAACTCCGCCGGGCTGAGGCAGCGGTCGCAGGTGCCCACCACGTGCGTGGTGAGGATGCCCGTGGCGAGAATGCCCTCGCCGGCGTTTGTGAGCATGAGGTCGTAGTCGATGCCAGAGGGAAGCGAGAACTCGCGCTCGCCGAGGGTGTAGGACGTCTCGTCGAGGTGGCCCTTCAAGGGCAGGGTGTCGCCTGCTTCCCCCAGGCGCGCGTCAAGTGCAAGAATCACAGGCTGCATGGCGCTTACCAGGGGACGTTGTTCGAGGTGTTGCGCGGGCCGGAGTTCTCGTCGAGCGTCTGGCGAACGCGGGAGACCGAGTTGGTGAGCGACTTGAGGTTCTCCTCGAGGTGCGCAAGCACGGTGTCAGCGTACTCCTCGGCGTTGTAGCGGGTGTCGCGCTCGTACTGGGCCGCCTGGTCCTTGATGCTGTCGGCCTGCTGCTGGGCAAGTCGGACGACCTCCTGGTCACCCGCAAGAATCATGGCCTGCTGTTGGGCATCGGCGATGATGCTGTCTGCCTGCTGCTGCGCACGGTCGAGCGTCTCCTGCTCCTCCTTGAGGATGCGGCGGGCATCCTGGAACTCCTGCGGGAAGACCCTGCGAATCTCGTCGAGAATCTCGTACACGTCCTGGGCGTCGACGATCTTCTTCTGGCCGCCGCCGGTAAGCGGGGACTTCGCCTCGTTCACTAGCTGCTCGAGCTCGTCGACCAGGCTCTCTATTTCCTCACCCGGCTGCATCCAGGTCTCCTTTCGAGTATGGGCCACTGCTCGGGCGTTCCCGCGCGCTGCCCGAGGGGCATATCACATCGATGGTAGCAGAAAAGCAACGCAAGTCCCTAAACGAGCCAAAGCTCACGCATAGTGCGCACGTAGCCGCTCGGCCACGCACGGCGGCACGAGGAAGTCCACGTCACCGCCCATGGCCGCAATCTCGCGCACGATGGATGAGGAAACATAGCCGTACTTGGGGCTCGACATGACGAAGATGGACTCCAGGTCGGGCGCCATGTACGTGTTGAGGTCGGCCTGCTGCAGCTCGTACTCGAAGTCCGTCGTGGCGCGCAGTCCCTTGACAACGCCGCCTGCCCCGCGCTCCTTGCAGAACTCAACGAGAAGGCCGCAGAACGGCACCACCTCGATGCCGTCGGCCATGCCCTCGTCGCGCAGGGCGCGCTTGAGCATGTCCACGCGCTCCTCGAGCGTAAACTCGGTGCCCGTGCCTCGCTTGTGGCGCGACTCCGCCACAGCAACGGTGACCTGCGGGAAGAGCTTGCGGGCACGGCGGATCACGTCCATGTGGCCCAGGGTCACCGGGTCGAAGGTGCCGGGCACCACCACATGGGTGCAGAGCTCGCTAGTCAACGTCCTGTCCTTTCTCGAGAAGGTCCACGCAGGTGATGCCATAGCGCTTGGTACGCATGGGGATAAGACCCGGCACGTCAAGCCCCGGCGCCTCCGCGGAGCGCTCGTAGACCACGGTCGCACCCGAGCGCAGCGCACCCTGTGCGACAAGGTGTTTGAGCATAGCACTCACGACGCCCGCTGAGAGCACATAGGGCGGGTCGAGAAAGACAACGTCAAAGGGTGCCCCGGCTATGCGGCCGCGCTCGGCAAGCTGGCAGGCGTCGCCACGAAGCACGGCGTAGGCCACCTTCTCGGCGCCAACCTTGGCAAGGTTGCGGCGCACGCGGGCGGCCGCACGCGCATCCTGGTCGATGAAGGTGCAGCGGTCCGCCCCGCGCGAGAGAAGCTCGATGCCCATGGCACCAGAGCCCGCAAAGGCGTCGAGCACCGAGGCGCCGCCCAGGTTAAGCCCGCGCGCCGAGAGGATCATCGACGCCATGGCCTCGCGATTTCGGTCTGTCGTGGGACGCGTGACGCCACGACCCTCCGGTGACTCCAGGGGCACGCCGCCCCACTTGCCGCCAACAACCCTCATGCCCTGTCCAGCTCCTCGAAGTAGGCGCCAAAGCGGTCCCTGGCCTCCAGCGCCATGGGCCTCAAGGCCGGGCTGGCAAGAGAGGGGTCCTTGGCAAAGATCTCCTGTGCGTCCTCGTGTGCGGCCACCACAAGGTCCTCGTCGGCCGCAAGGTCACTCACGCGCAGAGAGATGCCGCCATGCTGGCGATACCCCAGGACCTCGCCCTCGCGCCGCAGCTTGAGGTCGAGCCGCGCCAGCTCGAAGCCGTCGGCGGTGTGCTCCAGTGCCGAGAGGCGCTTGCGCGCCGGCGTGCCCTGCTTGGCCGCACAGGAGAGCCACACCTCGCCCGGCCAGTCGCCACGGCCCACGCGGCCGCGCAGTTGGTGCAGCGTTGCCAGGCCAAAGCGGTCGGCGTCATGTACGAGCATCACCGTGGCGTTGGGCACGTCGACGCCCACCTCTACCACCGTGGTTGAAACCAGCACGTTCACCTTCCCGGCACGGAAATCCTCCATGACCGCGTCCTTCTCGGCAGCGGACATGCGGCCGGTGAGCAGCGCGCAGGCAAGGTCCGGGAAGATGCGCTCCGAGAGCTCGGCCAAGGTTGCGGTGGCGGAGCGCACGTGGGCGCTCCGGCTGCGCTGCGATTCTGGGACGTCGTCGAGGTCCGTCCCCAGGCTGTCGCCGGTGTCGGCATCATCTACCAGGGGGCAGATCACGTAGGCCTGGTGACCAGCCTCCACGGCGTTGCGGATGGAGCCGTAGGCGAGGTCGAGGTTCTCGGGCGTGATGACGCGCGTGGTGACGCCGGCGGTGGCCCTGGGGCGCCTGCGTATGCACGAGAGTGACACGTCACCATAGATGGAGAGCGCGAGCGTGCGCGGAATGGGCGTTGCCGTCATGGTGAGAAGGTCAGCGCCCGCCCCCTTGCGGCGCAGCGAAGCACGCTGGTCCACGCCAAAGCGGTGCTGCTCGTCGATGACCACAAACGTGAGGCGAGCAAATGCGATGTCGTCCGAGAGGAGCGCCGTGGTGCCAAAGGTCACGCAGAGCTCACCAGCCGCCGTGCGCCTGGCCGTCTCCGCGCGCTCGGCAGCGGGCGTCGCCCCCGTGACAAGTGCCCAGGTGATGCCCGCCGCGTCGAGCACGGGCCCGAGCTTCTCGGCATACTGGCGCGCAAGGACCGAGGTGGGGGCCATGACGGCGGCCTGAGTGCCCGTGTCTGCCACAGCAGCAAGCGCCACGGCGGCGACAGCCGTCTTGCCTGTGCCAACGTCGCCCAAAAGCAGGCGGTTCATGATGCGGGGGGCCGCCATGTCGGCAAGGATCTGGTCCGCAGCCGCGCGCTGCTCGTCCGTAAGCGAGAAGGGCAGCGCGGCGAGCAGGGCGTCTGTGTGGGGGCCAGACGTCTTGTGCGTTGTGGCGCGGACGTCTCCCAGCTCAATGGCTTGGCGGCTGAGGAGGGCCACCTGAAGACAGAGGAGCTCGTCGTAGGCAAGGCGCCTTCGGGCCTGCTCGGCGGTGGCAAGGGTCTGCGGGAAGTGGACCTCGCGGATGGCACGAGCGAGCGTCATGAGCCCGTGGCGCGCGACAAGCGGGGCGGGCAGCCAGTCTGCCACGTCACCCACGTCGGCAAGGGCGCACGAGACAATGCGGCGCATCCAGGAGGTGGTGATGCCCTCCCCCACGGGATGCACGGGCAGAACGCGCCTGTAGGCCGAGGCGCTGGTGTCAGAATCGAGAACCTCGTGGAAGGGCGCGCGCATCCGCTTGAAGCCGTAGGCAAACTCGACCTTGCCCGAGAGCGCCACCTTGTCGCCGCGCTTGACCTGCTCGGCCAGCCAGGGCTGCCCAAAGAAGCTCGCTGAGAGCACACCAGTCTGGTCGAACACGTAGAGCTCGACCACCGTGAGGCGAGGGCGGGGCCGCTTGAGCTCCACCTTGTCGACGGTGCCCACCACCGTGACCTCGCTGCCAACGTCCGCATGGCTTATGGGAACCACGTGAGAGTAGTCCACGTAGCGATGAGGGATGTGCAGGAAGAGGTCGCGCACGCGATGGATGCCCAAGCGCTCCAGCGCGTCGAGCCGCGAGGACGCACCCCGCGACGAGACGTAGCGCAGACGCGACACGCCGTCTGTGAGGGCGAGCGTCCTGTCGATGCGTCCCGCAGCGGCCCCGACGCTCAGGGCAGTGCCCGCGGGCGCCTGCTGCGGGACACCCATGGGCAGCTACTCGATGGAGAAGACGATGGGATAGAGGGGCTGCTCACCACGGTGAGAGTCGATCTCGAGAGAGGGCTCGGCTGCCGAGACGGCGTCGAGAATCTCCTGGAAGGAGGCATCGTCGAGGTCTGCGCCGGCAAGGATGGTGAGGGTGTCGCCCTCCTCGGCCTCCTGCATGCGGCGGATGAGCTCGACGGTGACGTCCTTCACCGAGGAACCCACCACGGTGATGGCACCGTCCTCGATGCCCATGACGTCACCGGCGTGGATGGGCGAGCCGTCTGCGGCCTGGGAGTCGCGCACGGCGCGCGTGACCTCTCCACCACGCACCTCGGAGACGGCATCGGTCATGGCCTCGACGTTATCCTCGAGGGTACCCTCGGGGTCTGCCACGAACATTGCCGAGAAGGCCTGCGGGACGGTCTTGGTGGGAACCACGGCAACGTGGGCGTCCTCGCAGGCGGAGGCGGCGGCCTCGGCGGCCATGCGGATGTTGCCGTTGTCGGGAAGTACGATCACGTTCTCCGCGTTGGTCTTCTCGACCGCAGCGAGGATGTCTGCCGTGGAGGGGTTCATGGTCTGCCCGCCGGAGACAACCACGTCGACGCCGAGCGAGGTGAGGATCGATGCCTCGCCGGAGCCCGCGGCAACCGCGACAAAGCCCAGGGGCTTCTTGGGGGCCTTCTCCTCTGCTGCCTTGTCGGCAGCGATCTTTGCCGTGCGCTCGTGAGCCTCGAGGTCCATGTTGTGGATGAAGACCTCGAAGATCTGGCCACGCTCGAGCATGTAGGCAAGGACCTTGTCGGGCGTATTGGAGTGCACGTGCACCTTGAAGTCTGGGTACTCGCCCACGAGCAGCTCGCAATCGCCCATCGTGGCGAGAAACGCAAGCGCGGCGTCGCGGTCGAAGGACTCGTCGTTGGCATGGAAGAGGAACTCGTTGCAGTAGCGGTACTGCGAGCCCTCCCAGTCGTCGTTGAGCTCGATGGCCACCTTGGAGGAGACGGCAGCCTTGGCATCCGAAGAGTCTACGGTGGTCTTGAAGTCAGAGACCTCACCCGCCTTGCCCTCGACCGCGTTCACGAAGGCCTCGAAGAAGGTGGCGAAACCAAAGGCACCGGAGTCGACAACGCCGTTCTCCTTGAGGACGGGCAGGAGCTCGGGCGTGCGGGCAACGGACTCGTAGGCCTCGATGACCAGCGCATCGAGCATCTCGGTTGCCGTGATGTGAGCCTTCTCGAGCTGGTCGGCACGGGTGGACATGTCACGCAGGACGGTGAGGATGGTTCCCTCGACGGGCTTGCGCACAGCCTTGAAGGCAACCTTCACCGAGCGGCGGAACGCGTGCGCGATGTCGGCGGCCGTGGGGTTGTCCTGGTCCTTGGCATCGCAGAGCCCCTCGGCGAGACCGCGCAGGATCTGGGAGGTGATGACACCGGAGTTGCCGCGTGCGCCCATGAGCGAGCCATGGGTGATCGCCTTGGCGATGTCCTCGATGGTGGCGTCCTGCGGGAGCGCCTCCACCTCCTTGACGACGGTCCCAAGGGTGAGCGACATGTTGGTGCCGGTGTCTCCATCAGGGACAGGGAAGACGTTGAGCTTGTTGATCTCCTCGGCTCGCTCGGCAACGACGTTCGCCGCCACGGGGAAGCACGTGCGGATGACTGACGCGATCATCTTATTGGACCTCTGTTCTTTCTCTGCGGCGGCCTAGCGATTGGAGCGGAGGCCCTCGATGTGGACAGTGACCTTGACGTCATCGAGCTCGGCGATCTGCTTCAGGATGAACTTGACCGAGCTGGTGAGGTTGTTCACGACGGACGCCATGTTGACGCCCTGCTCGACAATGACGTGAAGGTCGACCGAGAGGTGCCCGTCTGCGGTGACGTCGACGTCGATGCCACGACGGAGGCGGTTGGTGGGCAGGAGCTGCGCAACACCAGCCTGCTCGTCGATGGCCGCCATGCCTACGACGCCATAGCACTCAAGCGCGGCGTAGCCAGCCAGGTCTGCGATGCAGTCGTTAGACACCTTGAGCGTTCCCGGAACGACACCGGCCATGGGGTCTCCTCTCAAAGCCTCCGCAGGACGGAGGCATTGTTACTGACATAAGTCCTAGCGATTATAGCGCAGGGCAGCGCACGCACGCGACCCCACCCCATGACAACAGAAAGGGAGGACCAACGAAGTGGCCCTCCCCTGTTTGAGTTTGGTCTGGACGGTGGACTGGTGTGCAAATGCGCCTAGTGGATGGCGTCCTGGTAGAACTCCCAGGCCTCCTTGTCGGTGGCGCCCTCGTGGACAATCATGCGGATTGCCTTGGCCATCTCGATGGGGTGCGGGCTCTGGAAGATGTTGCGGCCCATGTCCACGCCGTGGGCACCCTTGCGCATCACGTCGTAGGCAAGCGCGAGCGCGTCGGGCTCGGCAAGCTTCTTACCGCCGGCGACGACGATGGGCACCGGGCAGCCAGCGACGACCTTCTCAAACTCGTCGCACTGGTAGGTCTTCACGATCTGGACGCCCATCTCGGCGATGATCCTGGTCGCAAGCTCGAAGTAGCGGCTTGTGCGCTCCATGTCCTTGCCCACGGCGGTGACGCCCATGGTGGGGATGTCATAAGCAAGACCGGCGTTGATGACCTGGTTGACGTTGTCAAGGCTCTCGAGCTGTCCGTCGGCGCCAATGAAGACCTGGACGGCCATGCAGTCGGCGTTCATGCGGATGGCGTCGTCGATATCGACGTTCACGACCTCGTGGGAGAGGTCGTCCTGGACCATCGAGGAGCCGGCCGAGACGCGCAGGGCAATGCCCTTGTTGGCAACTGCCTCGGGGGGCAGGCAGGTGCGGATGGTGCCGCGGGTGCCCATCATGCAGTCCATGTAGGGCGCGAGCTCGGGCAGGAGCAGGTCGAGACGCTCCAGACCGGTGGCAGGCCCCATGAAGTAGCCGTGATCGAAGGCAAACATGACGGTGTTGCCGCTCTTGGGGTCAAAGATGTTCGCAAGGTGCTTCTTCATGCCCCAGTCAAGGTCGTTGGCGCCCTTGAGGTAGAAGCCCTTGTTGTTGGCGAACGGCTGATCCAGGTGGAAGTTCTTCTCGACCTTGTCGACGTTTTCTGCCATGTAGCTCTCCAATCTGTGATGCATAAACGTTATCTAACTAGTCGCATTCTTCCCCAAAGCCGGGGCCGCCAACACGAGGCTGGCGGCCCTTGGGGGAAGGGAGGACCCTATCGGCTTAGAAGTCGTAGTCGTTCATGTTGTCCTTGGTGAAGACGAGGCGCTCGGGCAGCAGGATGACGCCGTTGTTCTCGTCCTTGGTCGTGGCGCCCTCGGCGATGCTGTCGTTGGAAAGAACCTCGCACTCGCCCACGTCGGGGATGTTGATCTTGTCGCCGACCTTGACCTTGTTGCCGGCAGCGAGGTATGCGGCGGCGTAGCAGCCCATGGCGCCCTGCAGGCCGCAGTCCCAGAGGCCCCAGTTGTAGATGGTGCCGTTGGAGCAGTACTGCTTGACCGAGTTGGGCGACGCGAAGCCAGTGATGGTGATGGTGTCCTCGTTGTAGCCCTTGTTCTCGGCTGCCTGGAGCTGGCCGGGCAGTGCCGTGGAGTCGTTGCAGATGATGAGGTCGATGTCCGGGTAGGCGTCGAGGACGGCCTCGCCGATGGTGATTGCCTTCTCGGCGTCTTGCTCGGAGTAGTAGTTGTCGGGGTGGACGTTCTTCCAGTTGGGATAGGTCTCGGAGATGTACTTCTCGGCAGCCACGTGCCAGGAGTTCTGGTCGGTGACGGTTGCCTGCGAGTAGTGCCAGCAGTAGGTGATGGCGTCCTTCTCCGGATCCTTGCCGCGCTGCTTGAGGCCGTCAACTCCCATGTCGACGAGCATCTTGCCCAGGATGTCGGGCGTGCCCTGGGAGACCATGAGGGCGCGGTCCTCGGGGTTGGCGTCGGAGTCCCACGTGCACACCACGACGCCGGAGTCGGTGGCCTTCTTGAGGGCGTCGGAGACGCCGTTGGCGTCGACCGTGGAGATGCAGAGGGCATCCACGCCGGCCGCGACCTCCTGGTTGATGACGGAGACCTGAGCCGAGACCGAAGCCGTGGAGTCACCGACGTAGTCGACCGTGAAGCCCCACTTCTGGGCGTGCTCCTGGGCACCGTTGTTGGCGGACTCGAAGAACGCGTTGCCGGTCACCTTGGGGATGAACGCAACGGTCTTACCGGCGACGTCGCCGCCGCTGGTCGAGGAGTCGGAACCCGTCGACGGGGCGCTCGAGTCGGACGAGCTGGACCCGCCGCAACCGACGAGGCCAAGGCCGACGGTGGCCACGGAGACACCCATGAGCCTGCAGAAGTTCCTACGAGAGAGCTGTGACATTCTAACCTCCACCTTCCCATGCCTTGGGACTTTTGTCCCCCTTATTTCGCGCCCTTCGTGCGTACCGCGCTACGCCTTCTGAGCGTCCTTCCTGAAGAAAAGTGACTTGACCGTCGTACCCACGCTCTGGTGGCTGGCAACCGAGCGGCCAACGATGATGGCCACGAGCAGGATGCCGACGGGGATGTCTAGGTACTGCGTGCCGATCTTGAAGCACAGAGGCAGGCCAAACCTGAGCAGTGCAATGACGAGCGAGGAGAGCGCCGTGCCAAAGACCGAGCCCTTGCCGCCTGTGGAGAGGGTGCCGCCCAGGACGACTGCCGTGACGATGTCCATCGTGAGGTCGCTGCCGAGGTCGGACTTGGCGGTGCCGAGGTAGGACGTGAGGATGATGCCGGCGATTGCCGCGGCGATGCCGCTCAGGATGTAGGTCGACATGATCACTCGACGGGAGTTGATGCCCGAGAACTCGGCTGCGCTGGGGTTGACACCGCACAGGAAGATCTTGCGGCCGTACTTTGTCTTGTGGAGCAGAATAAACGCGATTGCGAGCAGAACGAGGTAAATCACGATCTGAAGCGGGATGACTCCGCCTATCTTGTACTGCCCAATGAACTTGAACTCGTCCGGGAAGTTGCCAATGCCCTGGTAGCTCGCCGTGCTGGAGAGCGTCGAGACGAGAAGTGCGATGCCCGAGTAGAGGAAGCTTCCGCCTAGGGTAACGACCATCGCCTGGACGCCGCAGTAGGCGATGAAGAAGCCGGAGAGCGCGCCACAGGCGGCGGCAACAACAATGGCGAGCAAGCACGACTGCAGAATCGAGAAACCAAAGTCCTGCCAGGTGACGCCAATGATGATCGACGTGAGACCGACGAGCGATGCCACCTGGATGTCGATGCCGCCGGTAATCATGACGAAGGTCACAAAGAGCGAGATAATCATGACCGACATGGAGTCGTCGATGCTGGTGAGAAGCAGCTGCGGCTTAAGGAACTTGGGGTTGGCCGCACCAAAGATGACAAACTCGAGAACGATGAGTGCCACGAGCATGAGGTTCCAGCTTGCCTGCCCACTCTTGAGGAATGACAGTCCCTTCTTCTTGGGTGCTGCCTCCTTGGTGGCAGCGGGCGTCTTGCTGTTTGCCGCCATCGCTACTCGCCTCCCTTCTCGGTCGCGCCAGCGACTGCCTGGTCAGGGGAAACCCGGGCGAGCAGGCGCGCATGGTAGTTCTTGACAACGCTTCTGTGCTGGATGAGTGCGTCCACGACGACGATCACGATGAGGATGATGCCGGTAATGGCGTTGTCGTAGTTGGACGAGAAGCCCATGAAGACGAGCAAGTAGCTAATCGATGCCATGATCACGGCGCCAACCGCGGCACCTATCACGGAGCCAACGCCGCCAACCAGGCTGATGCCGCCGAGCACGCAGGCCGCGATGGCCTTCATCTCGTAGCCGTCGCCGGAGTCCGCGGTGACGAAGCCGATGCGGCTCGTGAAGATGATGCCGGCAATGGCGGAGAGCACGCCGCAGATGACGTAGGCAATGACCTTCACGCGGGTGGCGGGGATGCCCACGAGCTGGGCGCCGTTCGCGTTGTCACCCACGGCGATGAAGTAGCGGCCGTGGCGGGTCTTGGTCGTGAGGATCCATATCACGATGGTCAATACGACGGCGGCACAGTAGTACACCGTCAGGTCACCAACAGCCGTGACTGCCGAGAAGTCCTTGAAATCCTTGGGAAGGTTCTCAACCCAGGCACCGTTGGTGTACAGGTACATGAGACCACGCAGGATGCCGCAGACGCCCAGCGTGTAGATGAGCGACGGTGCGTGCATGATGGCGACGCCCCAGCCATTGATGAGACCGATGGCTGCGCCAATGAGGATGCCCACCAGAATCGCGGCGGGAACCGAGGCGCCATCGCGCAGCATAGAGCCCACGACAGTTGCAACGATGCCCAGGTTGGCACCAACGGAGACGTCAATCTCGCCGATGAAGAGGGTAAATGCCATGCCCACGGCGACGAGCGTGTAGACGACCGACGTGTTAAAGCACGCGGAGACGTTCGAGGAGTTGAGGAACGACGGGTTTATCAGCCCTACTACCAAGAAGAGGGCGATGAGAAATAGGACGCTGCTCAACTCCCTCGCATGCAACAGCTTCTTCAGCGCTTTCACCGTGACACACACCTTCCGTCAGCGATACTTGCCGTAAAGTCCGCAGTGCTATGAGGCGATCTTCTCGTCCGCCCCCTCGTGGTAGACACCGAAGGATGCCGCCATGAGGTTGTCCTGGGTGATCTCGTCCTTTTTGAACTCGTGGTTGATGCGGCCCTGGAACATGGTCACCGCGCGGTCGGCCAGCTCCACGACCTCCTCCATGTCACTCGAGATGAGAAGAATCGAGACGCCCGTCTTTCTCAGCTCCTGAAGCACCGCATAGACGTCGCCACGAGCCGCGGCGTCGATGCCACGCGTGGGCTCGTCGAGGATGACAAGGCGCGGCTCGGACGCAAACGCGCGGGCGATGATGATCTTCTGCTGGTTGCCGCCGGACAGGCTTCCAACCTCCTGGTCGAGTCCCGTGACTTTGGTGTGGAAGTTGTCCACGTAGGACTGGGAGATCTTGTCCTCCTCGGCCCTGTTAAGGAAGAAGGAACCCAGACGCTTGCCGTTGAGGATTGCCGCCGTGGTGTTCTCGGCAACGTCGCGGATGCGGAAGATTCCGTTGGCAAAGCGGTCCTCGGAGACGTAGTTGATGCCCTCCTCGATGACCTGTCGCGTGCTCTCGCCCGTGATGTCCTTGCCGTCGAGAAGCACCTTGCCACCCAGGACCTTGTCGCGCCCAAAGATGGTGGTCGCCATCTCGGTGCGGCCGGCACCCACGACGCCTGCCAGGCCGACCATCTCGCCCGGGTAGATCTTTAGGTTTACGTGCGAGAAGCCGTAGCCGGTGAAGTCCTGAAGCTCGAGCACGGGCTGCGCGCTGTAGTCGATCTCGGACACGGGGCGCGGTGCAGACTTGGCCTCGCGCTTCTTGGTGTCGGGCGGCAGGAGGCCGCGGATGAGGTCGTCGCGCGTGAACTCGGAGACCTTGCCCTGCATGGCGATGATGCCGTCGCACATGACCGAGACACGGTCGGCAATCTCAAAGACCTCCGTGAGTCTGTGCGTGATGTAGATGATGCCAATCCCCTTGGCCTTGAGGCTCTCGATGACCTTGAAGAGGCTCTTGACCTCGTCGAACGCAAGAGCGGAGGTGGGCTCGTCGAGGATGAGCACCTTCGAACGGCGCATGATGCCGCGAAGGATCTCGACCATGCCCTGCTCGGCGATGGAGAGCGTCGAGGCCTTGCGCTCGAGGTCGAAGTGCCAGCCGATCTCAGTCATCACCTGCTCGAGCCTGTGGTCGAGCTCGCTGGGATTCTCGGCGAATCCGATCTCCACGTTCTCGCGGACGGTCATGTTGGGGAAGAGCATAGGCTCCTGGGGCACCATGTAGGTGCTGTTGGAGAGCGCCTCACGGGTGCTGTTGTGCTCGATCTTGCGCCCCTCGATGTAGATGTCGCCGCAGTCCTGCGTGTAGATGCCCATGATGATCTTCATGAGCGTCGACTTGCCGGCGCCGTTGCCACCCACCAGGGCGATTGCCTCCCCGGGCATGAGGTCCAGGCTCACGCCCTTGAGGACGGAGTTCGAGCCAAACGCCTTGCAGATGTTGCGCACGGACAGCAGCGCGTCCTTGATCTCATAGGAGGAAACGCCCTCGTTCGTATCCGCCATTACTGTCCCCCGTTCATGGATAAGGTGCTGTCGAGAGAAACGGTTTAATCAATGGACTTTTGTTTGCCCTGTGAGCACTCTACCGGTTTTTGTCTAGACCGATGTGCGCGTATGGACAGATGGCCCCAAATTGACGATGTACGGTCGCATTACGGCCGTAAATGGTAGTACGCTCCCGATCGCAGAAACGCTTCACGATGGCAAGAAAACTGAAGAATATTGCCTTTTACCTTTTGTTTTACCGTGCTCTTAAAAATCGCTCTCAAGCGTTACCCACATGGATGCCAACCGTTTGCCGAAGCTCTCACGCGCTTGCGGGCAATAACGCAGACACATTCGCGCAACCGTGAGACAGTGTTCTCTGAACTAAGGTCTCTGTCAAAAACTGTGTTACAATTGTCCATGCATTGATAATTTGTTCTCGGAAAGGCCTTCCATGGACGACTCGACCAACATATATATGGTGAAGGCGGCGTGGTACTACTACATCGTTGGCTACACGCAGAACGACATTGCCTCGATGCTGGGACTTTCGAGGGCCAAGGTAGTACGCCTTCTCGACGAGGCTCGCGAGCAGGGTGTGGTGCAGTTCACCTTCCGTGCGAGCGATACCTCGCGCATGGGTCTCGAACAGGAATTCATCAGCCGCTTTGGCCTCGATGACATCTTTATTGTTCCTACGTCGCTCGACAGGGCCGCAACCGAGGACTCGATCGCGCGTGCCACATCCATGTACATCACCTCGCACCTCTCGGACGGTGCCTACCTCAACATGGGCTACGGCGCCATGATGAACAGGGTGCTTGGCTACCTCTCGCGTGGGACGTGCAACAACCTGAGCGTCATCAGCCTCACCGGCGGCGTGAACTTCTACTTGCAGGACATTCCGCCCAGCGTCATGTCCATCAGGCTCAACCTTCTCCCCTGCCCCATACTGCTCTCCTCCAAGGAGCTAAGAGATGCCATGGTCCAGGAGCCGAGCATCACGAGCATCGCCAAGATGGTGGGCCTTGCCTCGATGAGCGTGGTGGGTATTGGCGGCATCTCGGACAACGCGACCATCCAGAAAAACGGCATGCTCACCAAGAGCGACTTCGAGCTTCTGCGCATGCGCGGATCGGTGGGCGACATCCTCTGCCACTTCATCGACATCGACGGCAACCCCATAGCCACCGACATCGAGTCGAGGATCGTCTCTACGAGTCTCTCGGCGCTCGAGCACATGAGCAACGTGGTGGCTGCCGCCGGAGGCGACGAGAAGATTCGCGCCATACGAGCGGTTCTCAAGCACGGCTACATCAACACCCTCATCACCGACGAGAGAACGGCACAGAAGGTCATCGAAGAGGACGACAAGCTCAAGGAGATGGTCCCATGAAGTACCTGATGGCAATTGACGCAGGAACGGGCAGCGTGCGAGCCGTGGTGTTTGACACCAACGGCACGCAGGTAGGCGTGGCGCAGAAGGAGTGGACGCACCGCGAGGACCCGCGCTGGCCCGGGAGCATGGACTTTGACTGGAAGCACAACTGGGACCTCGCCCGCGGATGCGTGCGCGAGGTTCTTGCGTCGACGGGCGTTGACCCCGCTGACGTGGCTGCGGTCTCGACCACCTGCATGCGCGAGGGCATCCTTCTCTACGACGCAGACGGCAACGAAATCTGGGCGTGCGCCAACGTCGACGCGCGCAGCAACGACGAGGTCGCGCAGCTCATCGAGAAGGACCCCGGCCTCGAGCGTGAGCTCTACCTCGAGAGCGGCCAGACCTACGCACTGGGAGCGCTTCCCAGGCTGCTCTGGGTCAAGAACAAGATGCCCGAGGTCTACGAGCGCGCGGCCACGCTGGGCATGTTCAACGACTGGCTCATCTACCACCTCACGGGCGTGCTTGCCGTGGAGCCCTCGAACGGCTCGACCACCGGCATCATGAGCCTTGAGAAGCGCGACTGGGACCCCTCGATCTCCGAGCGCTGCGGCCTTCGCTCGGACCTCTTCAAGCCGGTGCTCGAGTGCGGCTCTCTGGCTGGCCATGTGAGCGCCCAGGGCGCGAGCGACACCGGACTTGCTGAGGGGACGCCCGTCGTGGTGGGCGGCGGCGACTGCCAGCTGGGCATGATTGGCGTCGACGCATGTCTGCCGGGACAGGCGGGCGTCTTTGGGGGCAGCTTCTGGCAGTACGAATTCAACACCGCGAGCCCCAAGACCGACGACCACTGCCGCGTGCGCGTGAATTGCCACGCCGTTCCGGGCGTGTGGCAGTACGAGGCCCTCGCCTTCAAGCCCGGCCTGGTCATGCGCTGGTTCCGTGACGCGTTCTGCCAGGAGGAGAAGCGCATTGCCGCCGAGAGCGGCACGAGCGCCTACGACCTCATGGACGAGCGCGCCGCCGAGGTGCCCGTGGGCGCAGGCGGCATGGTGTGCTGCTTCAGCGACATCATGAACTTCATCCACTGGACGCACGCTGCGCCCACCTTCACCAACTTCGAGCTCGACCCCGACAAGTACAACAAGTACACCTTCTACCGTGCGATCCTCGAGAACACAGCCCTTCTCGTCAAGGGCCACATCGAGCTGGTGCGCGAGTTCACGGGCAACGAGCCCGACGAGCTGGTCTTTGCCGGTGGCGCCTCCTACAGCGACCTCTGGGCTCAGATTGTGAGCGACGTTACCAACAAGCCCGTGCGCGTGCCTGTGGTAAAGGAGGCAACCGCCCTGGGCGCCGCCATTATCGCCGGCTACGGCGTTGGCATCTACCCCAGCATCGCCGAGGGCGCACACCGGGTGGTGAAGATCGAGAAGACCTTCACGCCAGACGCAGCAAACCACGCCACGTACGAGAAGCTCTACGAGACGTGGCGCAAGGTCTACGCCGCCCAGCTTGGCCTGAGCGAGCAGGGCATCACAAAGAGCATGTGGAGCGCGCCCGGCATCAAGTAGATCCGTGTCCTCGGGGTCGTCGCACCCGCGCAGCGGCGGCCCCGGCGGCAGGCCCATGCAGGCGCACGACAACGCACAACAGGAAGGATTGACATGTTTGTGACAAACGAGAACAAGTTTGAGTACCGCTTTGGTGACTCTGGTCCCAAGTACCTCATGAAGGGCCCGCGAGCAAACTTCGCGCTGGTTGCCTTCCAGCCTGGCCAGGACTTCGATGCCCATCACCACAATGTGATGGAGGAGAACTTCTACATCCTTGAGGGCAAGATCGACATCGTGGTTGACGGCAAGGTCAACGTGCTCGAGCCCGGCGACTTCATCCACATCGAGCCGGGAGAGGTCCACTACGTGAACAACCCCTATGACAAGCCAGTGAAGATGGTCTCGGTGCTGGCGCCCCACACCGATCCCGACAAGTTCATCGATCCCAAGCCCATATACTAGGGACGAGGGTTTTGGTCGAAGGGACGAGCCTGGTCACACCGTGTGCGACCCATCATCGGGGGCTCATGACCAAGGCCAATACCAAGAAGTTGTGTGTATCGCTTGCGAGAAGCCGCCCAAGTGGTATATTTGCAAGGCTTGTTGATTAACGGGCGCGCGAGCGCCGCACTTTGGAGGTCAAGGTCATGTCGAAGGTTTGTGATATCTGCGGCAAGCACGCCGTTGCCGGTCGTTCCATCAGCCACTCCCACCGCACGGTTGCTCGCACGTTTAAGCCCAACATCCAGCGCGTCTCCGTCGTTGTCGACGGCCAGCGCAAGAAGCTCAACGTCTGCACCAGGTGCCTCAAGAAGGGCAACCTCGTCCGCGGCTAGGCTTCAGGACATTGCACGCAGGGAGGGTCGCACGTTGGTGCGGCCCTCTTTTTTATGGCGGAAGTGAGCTGTCGCGGGGGGACGGGAGGCGCAGGTGCGGGACGCGAGAACGGTGCAGCACAGCAGTTGCCGCGCGTTCTCGCCATTTAGGTATTTTCCGAACGTTTGGGGGTGCGGACTCGAAGTTGGACCACGGGGTGGTCCGGGACTGGAGGTCCGC
>ERZ791908.1051-NODE-1051-length-20587-cov-5.655952_pt1 | contig 20587 bp, 13 predicted proteins | sample MGYA00510144_ERZ791908 | MGnify/ENA primary metagenome ERZ791908 (study PRJEB30046, sample SAMN00792105) | human gut metagenome | study: EMG produced TPA metagenomics assembly of the A metagenome-wide association study of gut microbiota in type 2...
TGGTACTGCACCCGACAGGGTGTGGGAGAGTAGCACGCCGCCGCATCCAACTTACCAATGCCCCTGACCACACGGTCGGGGGCATTTTTTTATCCTCCAACTATACTGATATTCCGTTATGCACTACTTCACCCCGAAACGTTGCGCTACGTCGAACAAGATCATGTATCACGACAAGGCGCAAGCCCAGCGAGCCGCCGATCAAAGTCTGATTGAGCGCGGGGCCGAGCTATGGGTGTACCGCTGCGAATACTGCGGGTGCTGGCATTTGACGCACCGTGATCCGCAATCCAGCTATCGCCATGTGCCGCTGAACCAGCAGCTTAAGCCGCATAGCCGCAAGAAAGGGTATAAGCCTCGGCGGAAGTAGTTTTCCTTCTCCGGCAGCCGTATGTCATCTCTCTCAAGATGGCGAAGCAACATCGCAGTCCAGTAGTGCTCAATAGCAATTGCCACTCGAACCGAACGACATGTCACGGTCCAGGAACGGGAATCAACATCGCCACCAAGCAGTAATTGCCTCGGTGCCTCACATCACCTTGGTGCTCTCGAGGTTGCGAATAATCCAATCATTGAATCGTATTACCGGCCTGCGCAGCAGTAGGCCAAGTAGAAGCGAAGGCACAAGGAAAAGGGCGAGCTTGCCCATGGAGACCCAATATTCCATGCCGTATGATCCGGCCATTGCCGAATGCATCGCGTCCACTGCATAGGGGAACAATAGCCATTTCGAGGCCGCCTGGAAGAACGAAGGCAATGTCTCGATGGGGAAGGTGCCGCCGGATCCTGCTACCTGCATCACCAGCAATACCACAGCAATCGCCTTGCCGATATCGCCAAACGACAAAGTAAGGGTGTACACGATATTCGAGAAGACCAATGCGGACAGCCATCCGACCATCAGGAACTGCACGGGATGCTCGCATTGCACGCCGAGATAGAACATGTCACCTAGGCATACGAGTGTGCCCTGCAACAGTGCCAGGAATCCAAATAGCATATATCGGCCGAAGTACTCCTGATACAAGTGCAGGCCAAACTGCCGCGCATTACCAGGCGAATCGGCACGAGGCTTCTTCAACACGTCCAATGCGGCAGCCGGGCCGGCAACCCGTCCGGCAATCATTGCCTCGCGCAAGCCGACCTCCGAGCCAAGAGGCAGGTCATTGCCGAACCCAAGAATCTTGGCCTTCTCATGATCGGAAACAGAGACTTTCATCATGGCAACCAGGATGATTGCGCCTACCCAGATAGACAGAATCGTGTAGAACGGAGCCATCGCGGAACCGTAGTTGGCCACTGGGTACAGCGGTATGCGATCTACCGCCACGGGAGCGGACAAGAGCGAAGCAATGGCATTAGGATCGGCTGTGGTAATCGAATCCAGATCAGTGCTGCTGCCGCTGGCGATATCAGAAAGCTGAGCGGACAAATCGTCCAGCTTACTTGCCGAATGGTTCAGGTTGCCTGCGGCGTCGGTGAGCGTGGTTTGAATGTCTCTCAGGCTGGCCGATATGCCGCCGGACAGGTTGGAGACACTGTTGACAGTGGAAGACAGCCCATCAATAACCGAGCTTGCCTGATCGGCGACGTCACCCATCGATGCGGTCAGATTGTTGAGCTGCGGCTTCAGCGTGCTTTGATAATCGTTCGCGGCCTGTGTAACTGACTGTTTTGCGGCGGCGATCTGTGCCTTGATGTCTTTGAGTGTTTGGTCGGTGTCCGCTGTGCCATCAACCAGGCTCTGTGCGGCACGGCCCAAATCGTCGGCGACATTCTTGAGATCTTGTTGCGTCTGCGTGGCTTGGTCGGCTGCGGCATTGAGCTGCTTGGCAATCGTATCTCCACCGGCGGGCAGTGATGACGACTTGCCGGCAAGTTCGCGCAATGCCGAAGCGTAGGCGCCGAAGCTTGCGGATTGGTCGTTCACTTTGGTTTGCATGTCGGTGAGCGTGCCGGATATTTGGTCGGATTGCGAGCCAATACTGGCAAATGCGGTATCAAGCTGCTTGCTGACCGTATCGTATGAAGCTCCGGCCTGCTGCAGGGCGGTTTCGACGCCACTGGCGGCGCCAGACAATGCGGAATCCAGACTGTTCACTCCGTCGCGGGTTTGCTTCAATGCCTTTTTGGCGGTGTTTGCGGCAGAGCCAGTGGATCCCAGCAATTTGTCGGTCGAATCAATGATGCCGTTGGCCGCCCCTAAGAGGTTGGCATAGGAATCCATTTGTGAAGCCGCGACAGTCAACCTGGAGGACATGGTGGAGATATGGCTGGTGGCATTGTTGACGTACTGCGCCATCTGCGGGCTTTGCGCATAGTTGGACACATTGGAAACCAGATCAAGTGCCACGCTGGCGAGTGTCTTGACGAAGGTCTGGTCAATGGTGGTGGCTACCGTGCTGGCGCCTTGATCGGTGATATGCGGTGCAATTGGGTTGATTTTCTCATTGAGGTAGTATTCGATTTTCGCGTGCTTGATGGTTGGCGAGAACACTGTCATCATGTCGGCGCTAAAACTCTTCGGGATGATGAGGGCGGCGTAGTAGGCGCCGGAATTCACGCCGTCGATGGCTTCGTCCTTGTCCACGAACTGCCAGTCGAGGTCATGATTGGCGCGCAGGGTATTGGTGACGGTCTCGCCAACGTTGATGGTGATTGGCATGAGATCGGACTTATATCCCTTGTCGACGTTCGCCACGGCAACTTTGAGTGCCTTGGTGTTGCCGTATGGATCCCAGCTGGCGGCGATGTTGTACCAGGCATACAGCGCCGGTACGATCACCAATCCCATGGCCACGATCACCGCGATTACATTGCGCGTGGATTGGCGCACATCGCGTGCGAAGATCTTCCAGATGAGCTTCATCGTGCACCTCCCTGTGCGGGGTTTGTGTCGGTGATGGTGGACTCCGATGATTTCGATGAATCCGATGAATCAGTGGAGCCCGTTCGCTCGAACGGCGTAAGTTGCTCGGTGACCTCTCCGATATCCGGGTCGGTATCCACAGCGGATTCCGCAGATGCTGCCTCATGCCGACCATGGGAGCGGAAGCGGCGCCATACATAGCCGTTGAGCATCACATCGCGGAATTCGTCGGCGTTCATCGCACTGACGCCCAGTTGCATCGCGTAGCTTTCGCGAGTGTATTCGACCACAATCAGGTATGCGTCGATAAGGATGATTGACAGAATCCACGACGTAAGCATCGCGATTTTTTCCTGTGTGACGAACAGCAGTATGAGGAACACGAACGGAAGAATAGTCAGCAGTGCCAAGCCGGCAACAATCATCATTGGGTATCTGGCGAAGAACCGGTGTGCACGGCGGGTGATGATGGCCTTGAGTTCCTTGCTGTCGGAAACCGTGCGGAACACGGATGCGAGGCTGACCTGTTCGTTGACCATGCTGTTGTGCTCGGTGATCATCAGATCAGTGTCTCCCAAGCGGCGGTCGAACAATGCGTTGAGATTCATGGCATAACGGCGCACCACAAGGCCTACGAACAGCGCTGCCGGCAGATACCAGAACAGGTGCAGCATGTCGAGCCAGTAATGGTTGCTGTATGTGCCGGCAATCGGCCCGCGCATCGCGTTGATGCCGTAGGTGAAAGGCAGCCACGGGTGCAGTTTGCGGAAGAAGTCGGGCATCATTTCGATGGGGTAGAGGCCAGAAGCTCCCGGAATCTGCACAATAACCAGAATCACGGCGATGGCTTTACCGATATGGCGGAATGCCACGGCCAGCGCATAGATGATATTGATATAGATGAACGAGCAGAATATGCCGGCCAAGATGAACAGCAATGGGTGCTCGCACTGGATGCCGAGGACCAAATCGCCCACGGTGGCAATGATGGCCTGCAGAAAACCAATGGTGACCAGAAGCAACCATCGGCCGAGGTAGGCCTGCTTGGCGTTGATCCGGCGTATGCTTTCGCGGTCGACCTCAAGCTTATAGATGGCGATGAGCACGAAGCCGCCCACCCAGAGCGCCAGATTCGTGTAGAACGGGGTGACGGCCGAGCCATAGTTATCGATGGCGTACACGACCTTGGTGGTCAGGGTGGCGGGCGAACCCATGAATTCGCCGAATCCCTTATCGTCCAAGTGCAGCGTGTCCCTGATCTTCTGGTAGACGGCGGAGCTATCAAGCGTGGCAACATCGGTGCGCACGGTGGATACGTCATCGATGATCTGGTTCAAGGAATCCTGCGTGCTGCCTATGGTGGTTCTGGTCTGGGCGATGGTGCTGGACAGCTGGTCGAAGAGGCCATTGGTCTGGTCAAGAGTGCCTGAGAGCGAGGTCAGCGTGCCGCCCAGCGTGCCGTTTAGCGCGGCGAAACTGTTCAGCGATGAAGTAAGTGACGGCATCACTGTGCCGGTCAGCGAACTCCGTGCGGTATTCAACGCCGCGATGCCGCCGGTGGCGGTGCCGCTCATGGCACCGGAAAGATTGGTGGTGGCGCTCTTGCCGGAGTCGATGAAACGGGTGGTGTCTTCGTGAAAGGTGTTGATTTTCGCTTGCTGCGTGCTGATGGCGTCATCGACCGCGTTGATGTGATCCCAGATGCGCTTGCCGGTCGGATCAGTGGTGTCTGCACTGATGCCGGCCTTATTCAATGCGTCTTTCAACGTGTCGAGGGAAGTGGCGGTTTTGTCGAGCGGACTGTTCAGGGCGTTGGTAATAGTGTCGACGGAATTTTGTGCAGTGTTGAAGGATTGATTGATGGTACCGGCTGCATTGTTGACGTTCACCGTCAGTCCGGAAAGTTGTGCGGAGCTGGTGTCCAGTGCGCTTACCAGCGAGGCCGCGAATACTTGCGAGCCGTCCTGTGTCTCGGCCAGCAACGCTCCGGATTGCTGGGAGGCTTGCTGCGCTGCGGTGATGCTGCGCTGCAATGAGGCCGTAGTACTGCGGGCGTCGGCCAGAGCTGTGTCTGACTGATCCAATGTGGTGCGTAGATCCGTGAGCGCGTCCTGCACCGTGGCAATGGTGGAGAGCACACTGCCGAGATCGGCGACCACATTGTTTTGCGTGCTATTGGTGGCTTGGTCGAGGTCGTCTCCCGCTTGAGAGATGGCGGCGGCAACGGTGTTGCTCACCGTGGTTACGAATGTGGAGTTGATTTGCTCGTCAATGGTGGTTGCACCGGTGTCCGTGATTTTCGGGGCAATGGCGTTCTTCTTCTCGTTGACGTAGTACTTGATCTTCGGTTGTTTGGAGGTGCCGGTCAACGAATCGACCAGGCTGGCGCTGAAGTCTTTTGGCAGCACAATCGCCGCGTAGTAGTCGCCGGTTTGCACGCCCTGTACGGCCTGCTCTTCGTTGCTCACAAACCGCCAGCCGAGTTGGTCGTTATGTTTGAGCTCTGTGACCACCTGCTTGCCGGCATTGAGATGGCCAACCAGATCATTGGTGGTGCCGCGGTCCTCATTGGCGACGGCGACTTGCAGGTTGCCGGTGGCGGAATAAGGATCCCAGTTGGCAAGGATGTTGAACCATGCATACAGGGAAGGCAGTACTGCGACACCTAATGTCACCACTGCGGCAACGGGATTGCGGAGAATGCGTTTGCAGTCACGCAGAAATACTTGCCATACCGTGCGCATCCAGCCTCCTCTCGGTCTCTTGTCCTCGGCGCTCCAATCCAGCCATAATGCAGTCTATTCCGGCCGCTCGTGATTTATCGGATAAAGCGCAGCTGCAAGGCGAAAAAACGGCCACCCAGTGTCCGAATGGCGGATGCATGTTCTGGACACTGGGTGGTGCTGGCGCATTACTTATCCAGCTGGAAACCTTGAGCTGCAGCCTTGTCCAGCAGTGTTTTGCCGCTGATGCCCTGACGGCTCACCGAGACGATTTGATCGCTGAACGCATCCACGGGCCGATCGGTCTGGCGCAAATCGTAATACTGGTGCACCTTGTTGTCGAAGTCAGGCAATTGCTCGAGCATGCCATCGGCGTCGGCAGGATAGGTGTTGTCAAAGAACTGCATGCTGCGCGGCATGCGGGGCTTCAACGTGGGCTCCTGATCAGGCTTGCCGAGAGCCAGACCCAGCACCGGATAGGTGTATTCCGGCAGGTTGAGCAGATCGATCAGAGCGGGGACGTCATTGAGCAGCGAGCCGAGAATCACGCCGCCGAGACCCAGCGAGTAGGCCGCGGTTTCCATGGCGTGCAGAGCCAGCACGGCGTCGTTCTGGGCCTGAGTGAAGCGATAGCTGTACTTGAGATGGAATTCGTCAGAGGCCGGGTCAATGCCCTTGCGTTGGGCGATACGCGCGTTGCGATGCTCGTCGATGACGAACACGTACAGCAGCGGGGCTGTGGCGATATACGGCTGGTTGCCGATTTCGGCGAGGCGGGCCTTGATTGCCGGATCGCTAACGCGGATGGCGGACCAGTCATTGAGGAACTGGCTGGAAGCGGCGTGCTGTGCGACGGTTTCCAGAGTGGCAGTGGCGTCGTCGTCAATGGGCTCGTCCTTGAACTTGCGGATGGAACGACGATTCAGCAGGGTTTCGATAGTTGCATTGGTAGCCATGACTGTATTGTCGCACGGCTCGCGTGCATAGGGGATGTCGGTTGTCTCACAGTGAAATATACATAGTGAGACGTTGGGGCCAGCGGTTCAGGCGCTTAACGAGAAGCCTTGCGGTGGCGTCGCTCGACAAACGCTTGAGAGCCCTGATTGGACAACTGCGAAACTATTGCGCCGAATGCCGCTGAAATGGCGGCAAATGCCAAGCTCATGGCCAGGCCTTGCGGTGCGTCGGCAGCCAGTCCTTTGATCACATTGCGGCGCGCGGCGCCCTTGTCCCAGGCTATCTGAAACAGCTTGCCCGCAACCAGACCAGCCAAGGCCGGCACTGCCGACTTGACGAGCTTGTCGCCCAGAGAGTCGGGGTCGTTGAGACGTTGGTTGCGCAAGTCGTCCACCTTCTGATCGATGCGGTGCAGTCCCTCGACAACGCGATCGGCGTCAGAGGCAATACCGGTGTTCGTTTCATCACTCATGACTATCAGTCTAATCGCAAAAAATGGGATGTTCGGTGGAGTTGCCAAGCTGTGCAGACTAGAGTGGAGGCATGAGCGAACAACACATGGACGGCACTGTGGCTGTTGATGCATCTTGCGGCAAGGCGGGGTTCTTGGTATTGCTGCGACATGGTCAAACTTTTTGGAGTGAATCCGGGCAGCATACCGGGCGAACGAACATCCCTCTGACTGAGGTAGGCAGGCAGCAGGCTATGGATGCGGGGGCGCGATTGCGCGAGGCCTTCCCCGAAGGTTTTGACCCTGAGTGTGTGTTCTCCAGCCCGTTGAAACGCGCATGCCAGACCGCGGAACTCGCAGGTTTTGCACAGCATGGCATACTCGACGGCATCGCCGAGTGGGATTATGGCCGTGCTGAAGGGCGTACCCGTCAACAGGTGAGCGAAGCCAGTGGGTTCTCTTGGGATGTGTGGCGTGACGGCCCGCGCTCGCTAACCCCCACGCTGGAGGGCGATTGGGTGGATACTTTGCCGGATGGTGAGCAGGTCAATGTGCATTCCGGAGCTGGAGAAACACTGGACGAGGTCGCGGCGCGGGCCAGGACTGCCATCGAAGAAGTGACGCCGTTGCTGCAGTCGGGGCGGAACGTGCTATTGGTTGCGCATGCCCATATTCTGCGTATCCTGACCTCGCAATGGCTGAACGTGGATCCGCAATTCGCGCGTCTGCTGCGATTGGATACTGCGCATTACTCGGTGCTGAGCGTGTATAAGGGCGATAACGTCATCGAACGGTGGAATGCCTGAGCTGAGCCGTAGCGGGCTGGCTTGACGTTTCTTTGGCGCAAATGCAGTGACTGCGTTCTGTTTTGAGCCGTGAGCGGACGGGGCGTGTGCGTCATCGTCTCTGCAAACGATAGCTTCGGCGTGTTGCGCAACGGGGTAAATGGCCGGGCATAAGGTATGGATTTTGCATGTTAACGCTCTCATTGGTGCCAACGCTTGCATTGCTGCCGCCGGCGGAAACCGACTGATTTATCGGGAAATTGGTCAACTGTATATGCTTCTGTAGCACTTTTTGGCGCGCCGATAATGCCATCGTTTGCAAAAAAGCGCGAACCGTTGCACAATAGGTCATGTCGATAGTCGTGAGGGTGCTGCTAACGGCACCCTGGCCGACCGGAGATCGGGCGGGTCGACGATGAAAGAGAAAGGTTCGATGATGAATCGTACAGTGAAGTCAGCGGTCGCAGTGGCGGCCATCGCTGCAATGTCCCTCGGAACCCTTGCCGCTTGTGGAAGCTCCACTTCCGGCGACGACTCCAAGGGCAAGGTCTATTACCTGAACTTTAAGCCGGAGGCGGCTGATCAGTGGGCCGCCTTGGCCAAGGAATACACCAAGGAGAAGGGCGTTGAGGTCAAGGTCCAGACCGCGGCATCCGGCACCTATGAGCAGACCCTGAAGTCTGAGATTGCCAAGACCGAGGCCCCGACCCTGTTCCAGGTGAACGGTCCGGTCGGTTACCAGAACTGGAAGAAGTACACCGCCGACATGTCCAAAACGGATGTGTACAAGGAGCTCACCAACCAGGATGTGGCTCTCAAGGATGGCGACAAGGTTGTCGGTGTGCCGTACGTGATGGAAACCTACAGCCTGATCTACAACAAGGACATCCTCAACAAGTACTTCGCCCTCGACGGAGCCAAGGCCACTTCCATGGACGAAATCGATAATTTCGATACCCTGAAGGCAGTTGCCGACGACATGCAGTCCCGCAAGGACGAGCTCGGCATCAAGGGTGCATTCACCTCCGCCGGCTTTGACTCCAGCTCTGACTGGCGTTTCAAGACCCACTTGGCCAACCTGCCGCTTTACTACGAGTTCAAGGATGACAACGTCACCGAGCAGCCGGCCAAGATCAAGGGCACCTACCTGCCGAACTACAAGAAGATCTTCGACCTGTACATCACTGATTCCACCACTGAGCCCACTCAGCTCAGCGCCAAGACCGGCGATGACGCCAACTCCGAGTTTGCGCTCGGCGAGGCCGCCTTCTACCAGAACGGTACTTGGGCTTGGACCGACCTGCAGAAGGCCGGCATGAAGGCCGAATCCGTGGGTATGATGCCGATTTACATCGGCGTCAAGGGCGAGGAGAAGCAGGGTCTGGCCACCGGTTCCGAGAACTACTGGTGCATCAACGACAAGGCTTCTGATGCCGACAAGAAGGCCACCGAGGACTTCCTGTCCTGGGTGATTACCTCCGACACCGGCAAGAAGGCCCTTTCTCAGGACATGGGCTTCACCACGCCGTTCAAGACCTTCGATGACGTCAAGAGCGACAACCCGCTGACCGAGGCCGCTGTTGAGGATCAGAAGTCCGGTAAAACCCAGGTCTCTTGGAACTTCACCATGATGCCGTCCGAAGAGTGGAAGAACAAGATCGGTCAGGCCCTGCTCGAGTACGCTCAGGGTACCGGCAACTGGGACGCCGTCAAGACCGCCTTTGTGGACGGCTGGGCTTCCGAGTACGAGGCGTCCCACTGATTCCAGTCGGCATCAGTGATCAACCTCGATAACTGAATCTGCGGCGCCCTACCCAATTTCCTTCTCCGGGGCGCCGCGCTTACCTCCCTACTCCACCTTGTGTGTCTCCTTTCCTATATCACTGAAGGCCACCGTCCGTTTGGGCGGTGGCCTTCCGTGTTGCCTGGCGTTTGGTTGCTGGCCGGCTGTTGTACTAGCGGGTTCTGGTTAGCGGATCTTGGCGGTAGAGGAACGAACCGCAAGGTGAGCTGGCGCCACGACGTACGGTTCGTCGACGGGCTTTTCCTCGATGAGGTCGAGCGTCATGTGCGCGGCTTTGCGGGCCATGCCTACTGGATCCTGGCGAATCGTGGTCAGGCCGATGTCGTCGGTGTAGAAGCTGTCGTCATAGCCGATAAGCGATACATCGCCCGGCACGGAGAGACCGTTGCGCTCCAGCTGGAACATGAGCGGCAGAGCAATGCCGTCTTCCTGGCAGGCGATGGCAGTGGGCAGCTTAGGCAGGCTCATCAGTTGGGTGACCACATCGCTGATTTGGTAACGGCCGGCATCATCCACCTTGCAGACGATGACCTGCGGTTCGATGCCCTCGTTGCGGCAGCATTCCGTGAAGGCGCCGAATCGGTTTTGCACGGAGAAGTTGAGCGACACATCGCGGTCGGTGCTGATATATGCAATATCGCGGTGGCCAAGGTTGATCAGATGGCGAGCCGCTAGCGTGGAGCCCTGTACGTCGTTGATGTTGACGGCGGCGGTGAACCCACGCACTTCAGGATCGACCGAGTTGATGCCGATGATCGGCACATCCGCCGAGGCCAGCTGAGTGATTTCGTTATTGTCGATGTCGAAAGACACCACGATAACGGCATCCGCGTTGCGGCGTACTGGCAGCATTTCAAAGAATTCGCGGCGTTCCTCGATGCTGGAGATTTGGAATACCGAAATATCGTATCCCGCAGCATGCAGCACTTCGTTGAGCCCCTCAATTACTGAAGCGGTGAACCATAGGCGAATGTGACCACTCATCAGTACCGCGATGCGCAGTGATCGGCCTGATTTCAAGGCCGCTGCCGAACGGGACAGGGAAAAATTGAGTTCGTCGGCGATGGCAAGCACGCGCTCGCGGGTTTTAGTCGAGACCAGATCCGGTCTGGTGAACGAGCGTGACACAGTGGAAATGGATACGCCGGCCTTCTGGGCGACATCTTGGATACTTGTGGTCATAACAGCCCCTTTGCCTTGCAAAACGCGAAGCGGACACAACTGGCTCCAGTGTACATGGTGATTGGGCAATTTGCACAATGACAACGATTGTATTACAAACGTTTGCAGATAGTCTATTATTATGCAGAAACGTTGGAATTTAGCTATTTTGTAAAGTGAAAGATAATTGCTCTGATGGGATGTAGTTGCATGTAGAAACGCTGTAAATGACAACGTTTGACATATGGTTGTCGAGTGTTTACCATGAAGCTTAGGCTTGATTGGCGGGATTCGCGAACGTGTGTTCTGCTTGACGGGCTGGAATTGAGTTGAACTCCGCGCTCGGCGCACGATGCAGTGCAGTGTTGCGGACTCAAGGAGGAGGAAAGTCATGATCAGCATGGCGGGCAAGGCAATACGCCGGTGGTGGGCGCTGTTTGCGCTACCCACGTTTGCCGCATTCATCATCGGGTTTTTGGTGCCCTTCATCATGGGCGTCTACTTGAGCTTCTGCGAATTCACCACCGTCACCGATGGCGAATGGATAGGGCTCAAGAACTACACCAAGGCGCTGAAGGACAAGGAATTCCTGCACGCATTGGGTTTCTCCACTGCATTCACCATCGTGACCACCATCGTGATCAACGTGATCGCTTTCGCCATCGCCTATATGCTGACCAAGGCGATCAAGGGCTCCACGCTGTTCCGCTCGGTGTTCTTTATGCCGAACCTGATCGGCGGCATTATCTTGGGCTACATCTGGCTGCTGCTGCTGAACGGCGTGCTGGCCCACTGGGGTCGCGCCTTGACCTATAAGGCATCCTACGGATTCTGGGGTTTGGTCATTCTGGTGTGCTGGCAGCAAATCGGTTACATGATGATCATCTATATCGCCGGCTTGCAGGCGCTGCCCACCGATGTGCTGGAGGCGGCGGCCGTGGATGGTGCCAATGGACGGCAGACCATGTTCCGTATCATCATTCCGTTGATGATGCCGTCCATCACGGTCTGCTCCTTCCTGACCGTGACCAACGGTTTCAAGCTGTACGATCAGAACCTCGCATTGACTAATGGTGCGCCGAGCAATATGTCTGAAGGCCTGGCGCTGAACATCACCCGCACCTTCTACGGCCGTATGGGCTGGGAGGGCGTCGGCCAGGCGAAGGCCGTGCTGTTCTTCATTCTGGTTGCGGTAATCGCCCTTATTCAGAACAAGCTCACCACGAGCAAGGAGGTGGCAGCCTGATGAACGAGAACAAGCCTGTGAAGCACGGCGCGTTGTGGACTGTCCTGTTCGCCGTCGTCTCTCTATTCTGGATCTTCCCGATTGTTCTGGTGTTGATCAACTCCTTCAAGCAAAAGGCATACATCTCCAAGAATGCGTTCTCTTTGCCGGCGGGCAAGGCGTTCGTGGGATTCGAAAACTATGTGCGCGGTGTTGAGACTACGCAGTTCTTCGCCTCGTTCGGTTGGACGCTGCTGATCACGGTTGGCTCGGTAATCCTGATTCTGGTGTGTACTTCGATGTGCGCGTGGTGGATCGTGCGCGTGAACAACTGGGCTGCCAAACTGCTCTACACCCTGTTTCTGTTCAACATGATTGTGCCGTTCCAGATGGTGATGTTCACCCTCTCCAAGATTGCTGACATGCTGAAGCTCAATACCCCATGGGGTCTGTGCATTGTGTACCTCGGATTCGGCGCCGGTCTGGCCGTGTTCATCTTCACCGGTGTGATCAAGGGCATTCCGGCCGAGCTTGAGGAATCCGCCATGATTGATGGCGCTTCCGTTCCGCGTATCTTCTTCCAGATTGTGGTGCCGATTATGAAGCCGTCGATTGTTTCGGTGGCCATCCTCGAAGCCATGTGGATCTGGAACGACTACCTGCTGCCATACCTGACGCTCGACCTAGGTAAGTACAAGACCATTTCGGTGGCTGTGCAGTATCTCAAGGGCGGTTACGGTTCTGTGGATATGGGAGCCATGATGGCCTGCCTGGTTCTGGCAATCATCCCCATCATCGTCTTCTACCTGGTATGCCAGAAGTATATTGTGAGTGGAGTTATGGCGGGCGCAGTGAAAGGCTGAATCCCAACAATCTGGCTCCCCTCTTTGAGGGGAGCTGCCATCGTAGATGACTGAGGGGAGCCTTGATGAAGCGCAGGTTACTCCCCTCAGTTGGCTTCCGCCGACAGCTCCCCTCAGGGAGGGGAGCCGAGCGGTACAAGGAGTGAACTGATGAACTGGCTGGCACCGGATTCGAAATTCATGCGCGCGTGGAGCAATCTCATCGATGGCGTATGGGTCAATATTCTGATGCTGGTCACATCCATTCCGATTATCACCATCGGTGCGGCTCTGACTGCCAGCCATGATGCTTGCCGTCGCTCCATCGAGGGAGAGGGCAAAGGCGTCACAGCCAACTACTTCCGCTCATTCAAGGCTAATTTCGTCAAGGCCACATTGCTGTGGCTGCCGTTCCTGGTGGTGCTGATCGCTTTGGCCTGGTCGTGGATTGTGCTGCAATTCACCCCGCTGCTCATCATCAAGTTCGCGCTTACCATCATCTGGCTCATCGGCTTTGAGTGGGTATTCGCGTTGCAGGCCCGGTTTGAGAACACCGTGGCCGGTACCCTGAAGAACGCCTTTATCTTCGGTATTTCCCATATCGCGATGACCGCGGCGCTTGTCGTCGTGGACGCTGTGTTCGTGGCGTTGCTGGTGGGCAGTTGGTTCTATATGCCCGGAGGCTTGTTCCTGTTGGTGATCCTCGGCTACGGCACCATGCTGATGCTCCACATCCCCGTTACCGAGCGCGTCTTCAAGCCGTATCTTCAACAATAAGAAAAGGCCGCTGCGGAGGAACAGCGGCCTTTTCTTATTGCCATCGGGCGATTATTTCTTTGCCTGAGTGATTTGGTATGCCACGAAGAGGATGGCCAGCCAGATTACGCCGGCGATAACAGCGATGCGGTAGCTGGCGGAGAAGCACATCAACACCACAACCAGTGCCAGGAATACCAGCACCGCCCATGGGGTCACCTTGGCAAACGGCAGCTTGAAGTGAATCGCGTCGAGTGCCTCCTGCCCGGACTTGCCGGCCAGGTTGGAGTCTTCCGGAGCTCCACCGGCTTCCACCACCTTGCGGAACTTCATCTCGGTGAACATAATCATCGTCCAATTGATGATGCCGGCGATGGTGGCAATCGACATCAGATAGTTGAACGCGAATTCAGGCCACACGAACACCACGACCACGGCGATGGCGGTAATCACGGCGGAGGTCAGCACGCCGGCCACCGGCACGCCCTTGGAGTTGAGCTTGCCGAGGTATGCGGGGGCGTTACCCTGCTTGGCCAGCGAGTACAGCATGCGTGAGTTGGCGTACAGGCCGGAGTTGTAGACGCTCATCACGGCGGTCAGGCACACGAAGTTGAGGATGCCGGCGGCCGCGTGAATGCCCACGGAGTCGAAGATCTGCACGAACGGGCTGGACTTGCCATCGATGGTGTTCCACGGCACCACGGCCATGATCACGCCCAAAGCGCCGATGTAGAACACGAGGATTCGCCAGATGATGTCGTTGGTGGCACGCGGAATCGTGATCTTCGGATCTTCGGTTTCGCCGGCGGTGATGCCGATGAGTTCGGTGCCGCCGAAGCTGAACATCACCACGACCAGTGCCATCAGCAGGCCGGTCCACCCATTACCAGTGTGGCCCATGAGTCCGTTCGGGAAGAAACCACCGCCCACGGTGAACCAGTTGGCGAAGCTTGCCTTGATGCCGGAGGCGGTAGGCAGGGCAAAGATGATGACTGCGAGGCCACCGATAATCATGGCGATTACGGCCACGATCTTGATAATGGCAAACCAGAACTCGAACTCACCGAACTTGGAAACACCGAGCAGATTTGCAGCGGTGATGAGCACCAGGAACACGGCTGCGGAGACCCACGTCGGGATTGCCGGGAACCAGTAGTTCACAAAGCTGCCAACTACGGCCAGTTCCACCATTGAAACGAGAATGTAGTTGAACCAGTAGTTCCAGCCGGAGATGAAGCCGGCGCGCTTGGACCAGTAGCGGGTGGCGTAGTAGCTGAATGCGCCCGCCTTAGGGTCCTCGACGGACATTTCGCTCAGTGCACGCACAATCATGAAGATTGCGAAGCCGCCGATGAGGTAGGCCAGCAGAATCGATGGGCCGGCTAGGGCGATGGATTCGCTGGAACCGTAAAACAGGCCGGTGCCGATGGCGCCGCCGAGGGCGATTAGCTGGATATGGCGATTTTTCAATGATTTGCGTAGGGTCGCGGGTACCGGCACATCGTCGGTTTCGCGCGGCTTCTTAGGCGCGTCAGTAGTGCTCATGTTGTTCTTCTCTCGTAAGCCGCGGGCGGCGGTGTAGTCCGTCAGCGATTATGCTCAACGATGGTATTGTATGCCGATTGGTTCCACAAGACCGTGCGAAGACCATGCTGAGTTGGCATCAGCGGGGCGATTCTTCGGTTGGTTGGGAGATTTGCCCCGTTGAGGGTCCGTGGACGGGGTGGTTCTTCGTTTGGTTGGGAGATTTGCCCCGTTGAGGGTCCGTGGACGGGGTGGTTCTTCGATTGGTTGGGGGATTTGCTTCGCTGACGGGCTCTCAGTGGGGCAAAACCGCGATTTGTTCGAACATTTGCTTCGCTGAGGGGCCGTGAACGGGATGTTTTTCGGTTGAGTGGGTGGGTGCTTCGCTGAGGGAGCATTGCGCAGCTTTGGGCAGTTACGTAGTGGGGGTGGGGCTCTTACTCCCATTGGATTCCGCGAGTGGCTAAAAGCATTGTTTTACAATGGATACTACGACGGGATTTTGGTGGCTGCGATTGCAGGCCATCCGCAGCGAAATCGCTGGAGGTGCTCGATGGCGTATATCGAATTTGACAAGGTGGTCAAGGAATACCCGTCTGGCGGCACGTCGATTCGCGCGCTTGATGAGGCAAGTTTCACCGCCGATCAGGGCGAGCTGACAGTGATTCTTGGGCAATCCGGTGCCGGTAAAACCACGGCATTGAATATTTTGGGCGGTATGGATACCGCGACTTCCGGCCGTGTGGTGGTTGGCGAGCGTGATATCACGGGCTTGCGGAAGCGAGACTTGATTACGTATCGCCGCAACGACGTCGGCTTTGTATTCCAGTTCTATAACTTGGTGCCAAATCTCACCGCCCTGGAGAACGTGGAACTCGCCTCGCAGATTTGTCCCGACCATTTCGACCCGGCTGAAACGCTGCGCAAAGTCGGACTGGGGGAGCGCATGAATAACTTCCCGGGCCAGCTGTCCGGCGGCGAGCAGCAGCGCGTCTCCATCGCCCGCGCAATCGCCAAGAAGCCGAAGCTGCTGTTGTGCGATGAGCCGACCGGCGCCCTTGATTACGAGACCGGCAAGGAAGTGTTGCAGCTGTTGCAGGATATCTGCCGCGACGAGGGAATGACCGTGATGATCATCACCCATAATTCCGCGCTCGCGCCGATGGCTCACAAGGTGATTCACTTCCGTTCCGGAACCGTGACCAGCGAGGAAATCAATACTGCGCCGCAGCCCATCGCAGACATCGAGTGGTAGGCGGTTCTTATGGCAACGGCAAGGCATTCTCATACCGGCTTCCCGGGTGGCCGACCTGTGAAACATCTCGTGAAACAGAGAAGCCAATCTGTGAAACGTCCCGTGAAACAATCTGAATCCGATGATCGCGGATCCAGCGTCTCCGCCGTGTTTGTCAAAGATGCCTTGCGTTGTTGGCTGCGCAGCTGGAAACGATTCGTGTCTATCGCCGTCATCACCCTACTCGGTGTGGCCGTGCTGACCGGCATCTACGCCGGTTGCCGTGATGCCTTTCTGGCTGCAAGCCGCTTTTACGATCAGCAAGGACTGCACGACTTGCAGGTGCTATCCACCTACGGTTTGACCGGTGACGATGCGGCGGCGTTGCGTCGCGTCGAAGGTGTGGAAACCGTGCAGCCGGAGCGCTCGCAGACGGTGACCGCTACGGTGAAAGGCACGAAGAAGACCGTCACCATGCAGGAAATCGGCACCGAAGGTTTGGATCAGCCGTATCTGCAGCAAGGGGATATGCCGAGCAAGGCCGGCGAAGTGGCGGTTACGCAGCAATTCCTCAACGACAGCGGGCTTGAGATTGGCGATGACCTCACTGTGACGCCGCGGTCCGCATCCTCAACCGTTCTGGCGGGCGCAGAGGATAAGAGCAACAGCGGCTCCGGTAAAAGCTCTGATGGAGATACGGACACCGTGGGTGCTGCGGAAGACGCCACCACGAGCAACAACGAAAAAGAGCAGTCCCCGCAGTTCCCCACCGAACTCACCATTACCGCAGTAGTGCTTGACCCAAGCGACCTCAACAATCCAGCCGGCTATTCCGGCATGACCGCGTTCCGGTCCACCTCGTCCGAGGATTATGTGTTCTTTGCGCCCAGTGATGGCGTGACCGGCAATGTATACACGGCAATATCCATTGCGGTCGCAGGCGCGTCCGAGTATGACACGTTCTCCGATGACTACGATGCCGCAATCAAAACCGTGGCTGACCGCATCGAGAGTCAGATACAAACCCAGCGGCAGAAAGCCCGCCGCCAACAAATCGTCACAAGCGCTCAGAACACGCTCGATGCAGCCAAGGCCGATGCGCTCAAGCAACTTGACGAAGGCCAACAGCAGATCGACAGTAATCGTGCTGAGCTGGAGGCCAACGAGACGAAGCTCGCAGAGAGCCGAACGCAACTCGAACAGAACAAAGCCTCCATCACTGACGGCGAGCGGCAAATAGCCGAGGGCCGCGTGCAAATAGCTTCCGCGCGTCAGCAGATTGCACAAGGCCGTCAGCAGATAGCCGGTGCCCGCGCGCAGCTCGAGTCCGGCAAAGCCCAACTCGCCAGCGCCAGGCAACAACTCGATGCCGCGCAGGCTGAGCTGACCGCCAACCGGAGCAAGGTCGAACAAGGCATTGCGCAAATCGACCAAGGTGTGGCACAACTTGACCAGATGCTGCAGCTTATCCAGCAAGCCGATGATCTGCTATCCCAGCTCGATCCGAATATCGATGTCGATTCATCCACATGGCAGACTGTGAAACAGCTGCTCGCCAGTCTGGGAATCACTGTGCCCGACGTGCCGTCCATCAGTGCGCTGAGACAACAGTTAGATGCCAAACGGAATGAACTGCAATCGCAGCGCAGCGACGCGATCAAGCAAAAAACCGAACTGCAGCAAACCTTGGATGGCACGATTGCCCCCGCGCAGAACGCCTTGGACCAGCAGAATGCGCAGTTAACGGCCAAAGAACAGGAAGCTGCAGCCGGAGAAGCGGAGCTCAACGCCAAGTTAGCCGAGCTCGAATCGAATGCCGCACAACTGGAAACGCAGTCGGCGCAACTTGAAGCGCAGGCCGCGCAACTGGCCGGCGGCAAACAGCAGCTTGAAGAGGGCGAAAAGCAGCTGAAAGATGGAGAACAGCAGCTTGAGGACGGCAAACAGCAGCTGGAGGATGCCCAACAAGAGCTGGATGAGAAACGCAGCGAGACGGAGAGCGAGTTCGCCAAACAGCAGCGCCGTATCGACGACGTGGCCAACGCGCGCTGGTACGTGCAGACGCGTTCCTCAATCGATGGATTCAGTTCGCTCAAGTCAGACGTCAGCTCCATCGAGTCCATAGGCCGCGCATTCCCGGTGGTGTTCTTGCTGGTCGCCGTGCTGATGAGCCTGACCACCATGACCCGCATGGTCGAAGAAGATCGCGGACTTATCGGCACGTATCTGGGCCTTGGCTATGGTGGCGTGGTTGTCTCCCTGCGATACTTGCTGTTCGCGCTGCTCGCTTGCCTGTTCGGTGGCGGCGTGGGTCTGCTGGTCGGATTCCTTGGTATCCCGGCATTCCTACTGATTGTGATTAAGGGGCTGTATATATTGCCGGACGTGCGGCTTGAATACGACTGGGTGTACGGCACCGCCGGCATCCTATTGTTCGTGGTTGGTGTGGGTGTGGCCACCGCACTTGCCTGTCGTAGCGAAATTCGGCATACACCTGCCGCGCTGATGCGACCGAAAGCGCCAAAGGCCGGCGCCCGCATTCTGCTGGAACGTATCAGGCCGGTATGGAGCAGGCTGAGCTTCTTGGGCAAGGTCACCGCACGCAATATCTTCCGGTTCAAGTCGCGCCTGTTGATGACCGTGGGTGGTGTGGCCGGCTGCACTGCACTGATTATCTGCGGATTTGCGATTAACGACACCGTGGACACCATCGGCGTCAAACAGTATGGGCAGATTTATCAATACGACTTGATGGTGGTGTCGAATGACGATGATGCGGCCGCGATGCGCAAGCAGGTCAAAAAGGATGGGCGGACCACCGAAACGTTGAACTTGCGCGTGGATAGTGCGGAGATGAGCAATGCTGCTCAGGAAAGCGAAACCATCCAGTTGATGGCGGTACCCAATAATTCGCTGAACAAATTGAACGATATGGTCACCTTGGAAGAGGCCGGCGATGAGGGGTGGTTTGGACTGCCTAACTTCTTCGGCGCATCAGGTGGCGGCACTGTGACGCTGGATGACAGTGGTGTGATTGTGGCGCAATCCGCTGCCAATTCGTTGGGCGTGCACACTGGCGATACCGTTACCGTGAGCAACGGCGGTAGTAGCCGCGCTAAGATAAAGGTCGCCGCGGTGGTGCGCAACCTCATCGGATCCGATGTGTACATCAGTGAGCGGCTGTACGACCAGAAATTTGCGGCACGTGGTATTGACTCATCTGTCTCGGATGGTGAGTCTTCCACTCTGACTTGGAACGCGATGCTTGCCAAACTGAAGGGTCCCGATGGGGAACAGGCCGAGTATGCGGATCGGCTGGGTGAGGAATCGTCGGTGGTGAAGGCCGTGAGTTGTGCGCATCTGGAGGCTACGTTCAAATTCGATTTGATGGCCGCCGTGGTGGCGCTGATTGTGGGGCTTGCCGGCGGATTGGCGTTGGTGGTGCTGTTTACGCTGGCCAACACGAACGTATCCGAGCGCGTACGCGAGATGGCCACGCTTAAGGTGCTGGGCTTCTATGACCGTGAAGTGCACAACTACGTGAATCGCGAGATGATGATATTGACTGGCATGGGTGTGGTGGTCGGATTGCCGCTCGGTCGCTGGATTGGCGGGCTTCTGACGGCTGCACTGAATATGCCGTCACTGTACTTTGAAGTGGAAGTGCATTGGTACAGCTATGCGATTGCTGTGGCGGCCACGTTGGCATTCGCGCTGCTGGTGCAGCTGTTCACCAACCCAGTGCTTGACCGGATCGAGCCGGTCAGTTCGCTCAAGTCCGTGGAATGACCTTGCTTGCGCCCCCTCTGATGAGGGGCTGTCAGCGAAGCTGACTGGGGGAGAGAAGACAAGATGGAGAAAGTTCAATTTCTTGGCGATGAATTGAACTTTTTGGCCTAATGTTCGCGGTATCATCACGTGCGTTCGTGAGCTGGGTGATTTTCGCGACATCTATCGGTGATACAGTTCGAACTTGCATTGAACGAGTGCCGTAGTCGGCGTGAACAGGGCCGAGCGGCAGAGAAGAGAAACGAAATCAGTATGGCCGATACGAATGAGAACGGTAACGCGCAGCAGTCCGGAAGCAAGCTCAAGTCCGTCGAGAGCCTTGATCAGACCAATGCGATGGAACGAGGCCTCAGCAACCGCCATGTACAGTTCATCGCTATCGGCGGCACTATCGGCACCGGCCTGTTCCTGGGCTCCGGCAAATCGATCTCGCTGACCGGCCCCTCGATCGTCTTCGTGTATATCCT
>ERZ791908.1052-NODE-1052-length-20560-cov-3.681541_pt1 | contig 20560 bp, 15 predicted proteins | sample MGYA00510144_ERZ791908 | MGnify/ENA primary metagenome ERZ791908 (study PRJEB30046, sample SAMN00792105) | human gut metagenome | study: EMG produced TPA metagenomics assembly of the A metagenome-wide association study of gut microbiota in type 2...
CGATGGGCGTGATGAAGGAGAAAATAAATATGGGTATGAGGTCAGCTCTGGAAACGCGGGACTGGTTCAGAACAAAAGCCGCCCTGCTGCGCCGACGACCAGCAGCAATGCCGGATACGCCAGATAATCGACGATGCGGTTTTCCGGGCCTTTTTCACCGTTGTAAAAGTGAATGGCCAGAAAGCCCATCGGCGCAGCCATGAAGAACAGCGAGAAGATGCAGCACAGGATGGACACTGCCGAGCCCACAAGGCTCTGGAAGGAGCCTTTGCCCCGGAACGCCCACAGCGCGGCGAAAAGGACCACCGTGCTGTTTCCATACCGGATGGACAGCATGGAACACCAGATGACTGCTGCAGCCGTTACCAGGACCCGGAGCAGCAGATGCGGTGCATTCTTCTCCGGGAATTTCTGGTACAGGTAGACCATCACCAGACAAACCACCAGCCCGAACACCGGGTTGCGGGAGGTCGTGTCCAGCAGTTTCCCACTGGTCGCCAGGTTATACGGCAGTTCGCTCAGAACCGCCAGGCCTGCAACACGCAGCGCATAATTCCGCAGGCTGGACGTGTGCTCTACCCCTTCCACCAGCAAAAAGGCGAAGATGGGCACAGCACAGGTCTCCATGGCCTGCAGGAGCAGCGCCAGCGTTGCATACAGCATCGCTGCGCGGGAGGTCTGCATCTGCTCCAGCAGCTGCCCGAAACTGACAGCGCCCAGGTTCAGCAGACCGTTCTGCAGGATGCTTTTGCCCAGCATCCCGGCCAGAAGAAAGAACATCCCCCATGTCCGCAGCCCATTGCTGCTGATGCCGGAAGATCGTTTCCTGGCAGTTTCCATAGGGGTGTTCTCCTTTCCGGGTGCATCGGACGGGGCAGCCCGGGCATCAGCCCTTGACTGCGCCGCTCATTGCCTCCTGATAGAATTTCTGGGTGATCATGAACAGGATCGCAATGGGGATGGACACCAGCACCGCGCCTGCGCAGAAGCGGACGAACCAGGTATCGACGTATTCCTTTTCCAGCATGCTCCACAGGCCGATGGAGACCGTGAAGTACTGCGAATTGGTACGGCAGATGACCTTTGCGAACACGAAGTCCACCCAGGGTGCCATGAACGAGGTGATGATCTGATACACGATCATGGGCTTGCTCAGCGGCAGCGTGATCTTGGTGAAGATCTGCCAGCGGGTGCAGCCGTCCAGGGTGGCGGCCTCATCCAGCGCCTTCGGGATGGTATCCATAAAGCCCTTCATCACGAAGAAGCCGGTACCGGAACCCGACGAGAAGCAGATGATCAGTGCCAGCGGGATGCGGTTGCCCTCGGTCATGCCCAGCGCCTTCAGGATGAAGTAGACGGCGATCATGGTCATGAAGCCCGGGAACAGGTTCAGGATCATCGCCATGTTCATGTAAGGCTTGCGCATCTTCCACTTCAGGCGGCTGGTGCAGTACGCCACACTCAGCACGAAGAAGGTGGAGATGACGCAGGTGCAGCAGGCGATGAAGAAGGTGTTCATGAACATCCGGGGGAAGTTCATGACGTCAAACTGCGTGAACAGCGCCTTGTAGTTGTTCACGGTGTAGGCCTTGGGCAGGAAGGTCGAGATGAACTGGCCCTTGCCGTCACGGAAGGACTGCATCACCAGCCAGAAGAACGGGATCAGCCAGATGACGCTCAGCACGATCAGGAAGATATACGTAATAATATCGCCCGTCACGCGCTTGGCGTGCATTCCGCCGTCTTTGATTTTGTTCGACATTACTTGAATCCCTCCTCATCCTTGTACGAGCCGCTGGAACGATAGGTGACCAGAGACACGATGGACAGCACCACAAAGGTGAAGATGCCAATGACAGCTGCCAGATTGTACTTCTGCTGATCGACCGACAGCTTGTACAGCCAGGTGACAAGCAGATCGGTCCCGCCTGCAGAGTTGCCGACATACATCGGCTCGCCGCGGGTCAGCAGGTAGATGACGTTGAAGTTGTTGATGTTGCCCGTGAACTGGGTGATGAGGTAGGGCGTCATGACGAACAGCATGTAGGGCAGCGTGATGTTGGTGAACTGCTGGAAGGCGTTTGCACCGTCGATGCGGGCAGACTCATACTGGTCGGCGGGGATGTTCTGCAGAATGCCCGTGACCTGCATGATGGTATACGGGATGCCGACCCACAGGTTGACGACGATGACCAGCACGCGGGCCCAGGTCACATTCTCCAGGAAGGGCAGGCGCTGGCTGATCCAGCCCGCATTGAGCAGCATCTTGTTCACGATGCCATCGAGCGGACGACCATCAGGGAAACGAACTGCGGCACAGCGATCGTCATGGACAGGCAGCCGCGCCAGAAGCCCTTGAACTTGATGGTCGGGCGGTTGATGATAAGCGCCACGATCGTGCCAAGGAAGAAGTTCAGGAAGGTTGCAAAGAACGCCCAGATCAGCGTCCAGAGCAGCACGCTGCCGAACTGCTTGCCGATGACCGACGAGGAGTCAAAAATGGCCATGAAGTTCTTCAGGCCCACCCAGTCGAACAGGACCAGGTGATCGCCCTCTTTGGAGTAGTTGGTGAACGCCATGCTCATCATGTAGAGCAGCGGCAGGATGGTGAAGATCACAAGGCAGGCCATCGGCGGGGTCATCAGCAGCATGTGGACGTTTTCGTCCAGCAGACTGCGCAGCTGCTCTTTGAAGTTGGGCACATGTTCGCCCATCTTCTTCAGAGCGGCGGCGCGGTAGCCGCTGCGGACAGAGGACTGCCAGACCAGGACCAGCAGCACCACGACGCACAGCGAAGCGATGCCGTACAGCAGGATCAGCTGGGACTGGTCGCCTGCAACGTACTCGTAGACGAAGGTCTTTTCGTTGAACACCTTCTGCTGCTCGCGCCAGCCAAGGCTGGGCAGCATCGAGATCCAATACAGGCCACCATTGGGGACTGCCAGAAAAACGATCACGCCGATCTCAACCGCCAGATAGATCAGACCCATGATCAGCTGGCCGTTCAGGATATTGGCCAGGCCCATGATGAGGCAGGAAGCCCACACCACCGGCCCACCGTTTTTCAGCGCAATGGACAAAGAATCCGGGATCTTCGGTTTGCGCTGGGGTTCGGTGTTCGTCAATGTTTTTGGCACATGATCATCTCCTTCAGCCAAATTCATGGGTTACATGCTGGCGTTGTTCAGAGCATTGTTGTAAGCCTCGGTCTTCTCAGCTGCGTTGTCCAGAGTGACCTCGCCGCTGACGATGGCCTTGCCCATGTTCTCGGAAGGAGTCCAGTAGCTGCCCATCTCCGGCAGAGTAGCCTGCAGCACGGAGGTGTTGGCGATGGTGTTGGCCTGTGCCATTGCAACGATATCGGCAGAAACGGTTGCGTCGTTGCTCAGAGCTTTGGAGGTGGGCACGATGCCGCGCATCTCATAGTGAGCCTTCTGAGCCTCAGCAGAACCCAGGTAGACGGCCAGAGCAATAGCAGCCTGCATGTTCTGGCAGTTGGGGTTGACACCGATGGCCTTGGAGCCTGCGAAGGAACGCATCTGCTTTGCTTCGCCGTCGATGGTGATGGTGGGCAGCTGGGTCGCACCGAAGTTGTCGCCCAGAGCTTCCTTGACAGGCTCGGCATTCCAGGTGCCGGAGAAGATGGCGTTGACGGTGCCCTCACGCAGGCCGGACAGGCCGGAACCGTCGGCGTCCACAGAGAAGTTTGCGTTGTTGTACAGGTTCACCAGATACTTGGTAACTGCAACGGCCTTGTCGCCGCCGAAGTCGAAGCCGGCGTCGGCATCCATGCCGCTCTCACCGAAGATGGTGCAGCCGTTTGCGTAGTAGAAAGATGCGATGTACCAGGAGTCGGTCAGGGGGAATGCGACCTTGCCCTTCTCCAGCATGGTGTCCAGAGACTTCACGTCGTCCTCGCTGAAGACGGAGGTGTCATAGTACATGAACCAGGTGTTGCCGGTGAAAGGCACGCCGTACACGCCGCCGTCGGTGCTGGTGACAGAGTCGATCATGGTATCGGGGTTGTCGTTCAGGACCTCATCCAGGTAGCTGCCGCCCAGCTGTGCAATGGCGTTTGCCTGCACCAGGGTGCCCAGCTGGTCGTTTGCGAACATGTAGACGTCGGCAGCTGCGGAGACGTCCTGGGTGACGTTCTTGCTTGCGTCGCCCTCGGAGCAGACCTCATAGGTGAAGGTGATGTTCCACTCGGGGTGTGCATCGTTGAACTGCTCGCACATGGTGGGCAGCCAGCTGCTGGAATCCACCTGATCTTCCTGGGGGCCCCAGACCTTCAGGGCAACGTCCTGCACCTCAACGGAAGCAGCCTCGGAGCTGCCGGCTGCTGCAGAAGAAGCAGTGCTGGAGCTGCTGCCGCCGCAGGCGGTCAGAGCAGTTGCTGCGGCCAGAGTGCCGCAAACGGCCAGGAACGAACGACGCGAGATCTTTTTCATAATTTTTCTCCTCCATAAAATAAATGTTATTCAATACAGCGGTTGCTGTTCGAAACAAAGTTTATCCGTTCAGGATATCCCAGTTGACGCGGCCGGTGCGCTTCGTCAGCGCCATCAGCTCGTCGGCAAGGGCGTCGGTCACCTGACCGGGCGCAAGGCGCCAGCGCCAGTTGAAGCCCACGGTGCCCGGCTGGTTCATGCGGGCCTCGTTGCCCAGGCCCAGGTAGTCCTGAATGGGAATGATGCAGTCCTTTGCGACGCTGCGCAGCGCCAGCCGGATGAGCACCTTGTACATCTGCGCATCCGGGGTGAATGCATCGCCCAGATAGTCCCGCACCTGGCGGCGGGAAGCCTCGTCCAGCCCGGCGTACCAGCCTGCCAGAGTGGGGTTATCATGCGTGCCCGTGTAGACCACGCAGTGGGTGTTATAGTTGTGGGGCCAGTAGTCGTTGGACGCGGTGGTGTCCTCCGGGTCGATGGCGAACTGCAGCACCTTCATGTTGGGGCAGCCGCTGGCCCGCACCAGCGCGCGGACGCTGTCGGTCAGCAGGCCCAGGTCCTCGGCGATGACGTTCACCTCGCCCAGCTGCCAGTGCATGGTGTCGAACAGCTCCATGCCCGGGCCCTTTTCCCAGTGGCCCGCCCTCGCGTTGGCGGCATCGGCCGGGATCGAGAAATACTCGTCGAAGCCGCGGAAGTGATCGATGCGCACGATGTCGTACAGTTTGAAGCTGTACCACATCCGGCTCATCCACCAGGCGTAGCCGGTCTCCCGGTGGCGCTCCCAGCGGTAGAGCGGGTTGCCCCAGACCTGGCCGTCGGCAGCAAAGGCATCCGGCGGGCAGCCTGCAATGGCCGTCGGCTGGTTTTCGCTGTTCAGCTGGAACAGGTCCGGGTGTGCCCAAACGTCTGCGCCGTCCGGCGAAACATAGATGGGGATGTCGCCCACGATCCGGATGTGCCGTGCGTTGGCATAAGCCTTCAGCTGCGACCACTGCTGGGCGAACTTGTACTGCAGATATTTGTGGAACTCCACATCAAAGTAGAGTTCACGGTTGTAGTAATCCACGGCGAAGTCCCAGTGCATGCGGATATCTTTCGGCCAGCTCTGGAACGGTGCTTCCCGGAAGAAGGTCTTCAGCGCCATGAACAATGCATAATCGTCCAGCCACCAGGCGTTGTCTGCACAGAATGCGTGGAACCCGCCGTCCTGCGCGATATTGCTCCGCTCATAGGCCTTGTGCAGCAGCGCGAGACGGTTCTCGTGGAGCTTGTCGAAGTCGATCTTCGCGGGGTCGCTGCCGAAATCCACGGCATCGCACTCCTCGCGGGTCAGCACGCCTTCCCCGATGAGGGTCTCCAGGCTGATGAGGTAGGGGCTGCCCGCAAAGGCGGAGTAGGCCTGATAGGGGGAGTTGTCCGGCAGGCCGTAAGCCGTTGCGCCCAGCGGAAGGATCTGCCAGTAGCGCTGCCCGGCCTTTGCCAGCCAATCCACAAACGCATAGGCCGCGCCGTCAAAGCAGCCGATGCCGTAGGGAGACGGCAGGCTGGTGACGGACATCAGAACACCTGCATAACGGTTCATTGGGTCAGCACTCCTTTTTGATCAGCATCCATGCCTCATAGGGGCGAATGGTCTGGACAGACGGTTCTTTGTAGTTGGAGACAAGGCACTCCGCGCCGCGGTATTCCGCCGGGAAGTCGAAGGAAGCTTCGCGCCCGGAGAAGTTGCAGACCACCAGCAGGTGCTCCGTTTCGGTGTCGCGGGTGTAGGCAAACAGCTGCTCGTCCTCGGGGCACAGCAGCGTGAACCGCCCATCCCGGAAGACCGGCAGCTCCTTGCGCAGGGCAATGAGCTTTTTGTAATAGTAGAAGATGGAATCCGGGTCGGCCAGAGCAGCCGCGGCATTGATGACGGTGTGGTTCTCGTTCACGGGCAGCCAGGGCGTGCCGGTGGTGAAACCTGCGTTCTCCCCTGCCGTCCACTGCATGGGGGGTGCGGGCGTTGTCGCGGCCCCGCGCCCAGATGGACTGCATGACGCTCTCGGGCGAGTCGCCGCGCTCTGTCCGCTCTTTGTACATGTTGTGGATCTCCAGATCCTGATACTGTTCCAGCGGCAGGCGGATGTTCGTCATGCCGAGCTCCTCGCCCTGGTAGATGTAGGGCGTGCCCTGCAGGCCGTAAAGCATGGTGGCCAGCATTTTGGCCGACTCCACGCGGTACTCTTTGTCGTTGCCCCAGCGGGAAACGATGCGGGGCAGATCGTGGTTGTTGAAGAACAGGCTGTTCCAGCCGCAGCCGTACAGCTCCTGCTGCCAGCGGCGCAGGCATTCCTTCAGGCGGGGCAGCTCCAGCGGGATCATATCCCACTTGTCCTTGCCCGGCTCCTGGTCGAGGCCGATGTGCTCGAACTGGAACACCATGCTCAGCTCGCTGCCGTCCGGCGCGCTGTAGCGCTTGGCGCGTTCGGTGTCTGCACCCCACGCTTCGCCCACCGTCACCAGACCTTCGTCGGTGAGAACGTTCTCGGAAATGCCGCGCAGATATTCATGCAGCCGCGGGCCGTTGATGGTGATATCCTTGTCCGGCTCTTTCGCGATCTGGTCAATGACGTCCAGGCGGAAGCCTGCCACGCCTTTCTTGACCCAGAACTTCATCACATCGTAAAGTTCTTGCCGCAGTTTCGGGTTTTCCCAGTTCATATCCGGCTGTTCCGGCGCGAACTGGTGGAAGTACCACTGGCCGATCTCCGGCACATAGGTCCATGCCGAACCGCCGAAGACGCTGCGCATCCCGCTGGGCGGGCAGTCCGGCGTGCCGTCCCGCCAGAGGAAGTAATCGTGATAGGGGTTCTCGCGGGAGCTTTTTGCCGCCCGGAACCAGCGGTGCTGGTCCGAACAGTGGTTCAGGGTCAGGTCGATGAGGATGCCGATGCCCCGCTTTTTGCTCTCGGCAATGAGCTCGTCCATGTCCGCCATGGTGCCGAAGCTCGGCTCGATGGCGCAGAAGTCCGAGATATCGTAGCCATTGTCCACCTGCGGCGATGCGCAGATGGGGCACAGCCAGATGGCGTCCACGCCCAGCGTTTCGAGGTAATCCAGATGCGAGAGGATGCCCCGCAGATCGCCGGTGCCGCTGCCGGTCGTATCCTGAAAGCTCTTGGGATACAGTTCATAGAACACGGCCGATTTCCACCAGCCGCAGCGGCTCTTATCAAGTACCACTCGTTCCATGTTTTCCTCCTGCACCTTCGATCCTTTCCAGCGCCGCATAGACCCGCAGCATCTCGCCGACGCTCCATGCCTGCGCAAAGCAGCCTTTGCTTTCCGCCGGGAAGTCGCCGCTGTAGATCTCGGGCAGCTGGCCGATGCAGCCTTCCCGCAGCATGGGAAGCACCGCATCCAGCTCCCGGCGGACCTGTGCAGCCGCTTCCGGGGTGTTGTTGTGTACCTTTAGATAAGCCCGATAATAGGCACCCAGCGGGAACACCCAAACCGTTCCCTGGTGATACGCCAGGTCACGCGCAAGCTGTTCGCCGCCGTAGCTGCCGTGGTACTGCGGGTCTTCCGGCGAGAGCGTCCGCAGCCCGCAGGGCGTGTAGAGCTGCCGGTAGACCGTCTCCACCACGTTCTTTTCCTGTTCGGGAGACAGCGCGGAGAAGGACATCGACACCGCCCAGATCTGGTTGCAGCGGATCTGCTCGTCGGCGTCCGTGCCCGAGAGCACGTCCTTCAGGTATCCCTTCTCCGGCATGTAGAATTTTTCTGCGAAAGAGCGCTTCACCTTTTCGGCCAGCTGCTCGTAGTCGGCTTCTTTTCCCAGCTGCTTGGCAAACGCCGCCATGATCGCAAGGGCGTTGTACCAGTAAGCGTTGACCTCCACCGGCTTGCCGTGGCGGGGCGTCGGCAGGATGCCGTTCACACACACATCCATCCAGGTCACCTGGTCCAGTCCCTCACCGGCGGTGATGAGCCCATCCGCATCCATCCGGATGCCGTGGTGGGTCCCCTTCCGGTAAGCCGCGATGATGCGTTCCATCACCGGGTAGGCTTCGTGCAGGAATGCGTGGTCGCCGCTGCGCTGAATGTACAGCCACACTCCTTCAATGAGAAGGAGCGCCGCGTCCACAGTGTTGTACATCGGCTTCTGTGCGCCCTCCGGGAAAAGGTTCGGCACAAGGCCGTCTTTCTCGTAGGCCAGGAAGGTGCGCAGAATGCTTTTTGCATCCTCATAGCGGCCGGTCTCCAGGCAGCAGCCGGGCAAGGCGATCATCGTGTCGCGGCCCCAGTCGCTGAACAGCGGGTAGCCCGCCAGAATGGTCTTGCCGTTGGTGGAGGCCCGCCGTGCGATAAAGGCATCGGCCGCCGCAGCCAGCTGCGAAGCGGCCGGGTCTGCGAAGCCCGCCTTCTTCTCCAGCGCAGCCAGGCGCATTTCCTGCTGGCGCAGGAGCTCTGTGCCCGAAGCCGCCGTTTCGCCGGTGAAGAACACCACCTCGAACTGAGCCGTCTCGCCCGCCTCCACGGTGCGGGTGATGGAAAAACAGGATGCCGCATAGCCAAATGCGGGGCGGCCGTCCTTTTCGTCTGCCGTGTAGTGCAGCTTTTCCCACTGCACCGGGCGCGCGGCCAGCGCGGCGTCCGTGAAGACGTGCATCGTTTCGCCGCCGGAAGTGACCTTGCCGTTTTCAAAGCGGAAGGTCTTGTCCGGCTTTTTCAGCGCGTCCTCTTTGGGGGCGAACTTCAGCTGCGGCACGATCTCGAGTGTACAGGGCCGGCCCGAACGGTTCTCCACGGTGTAGAGAGCGGCGGCGGTGTTTTCCTCCCAGCCCAGGGCGAGCTTCCGCTCCACCATCACGCCGCCGACGTGATACCGCCAGCAGGGCGTATATTGATAGGTAAAGCTGCTGAGGTTTTTCCAGCCGTCCTCTGCCGCTTCTTCGGCAAAACTCTGGGTCGAGAGGAAGGTCTCCTTCTGCCCGATGCGCAGCACTTCTTTCAGCCGGTGCACCAGCATCACGCGGCGGTTGGGGGCCTGCACGGCTGCCGCCAGAAGTCCCTGATCGCACCGCGGTGCCGAGAACGCTGCCGTCGTAGACAGATAGCCGCCCAGACCGTTCGTCAGCAGGACACTGACGTCTTCTGCACGCTGCCTTGTGCACAGCTCCTGTTTTCCGTAAACAAACCGCATTCTCGTTCCCTCGTGTGGTGACCGTTTTCAAATGTTTCGCAGAGTTTCGTCACTGCAAAGTATAGTACCGTTTGGGTGTTCCGTCAATTCTTTTTGCAAGGTTTACCAAAATTCTCCCTATCCGCCAAATTATTTTGAAGATTTTTATGCAAGATTTCTCTTGTTTTTTCCTGTGATCTATGTTCCAATTATCTCAACAGAAACATTACGAAACTTTTCCGTGTGAAACCATGCCCTTTCGGGTTGTTTTGACCCGGCTGCTGTGGTAAGATATCCCACGAAACTTGCGAAACAAACGCAAAGGGAGGGATCCGATGGCAACTTTGGAAGATATCGCCCGCACGCTGGGCGTTTCAAAAGGTACTGTTTCCAAGGCGCTGAGCGGTGCAGGCGGCGTCAGCGATGCCATGCGCAAATCGGTGGTCGAGACCGCCGTGGAGCTGGGCTATTCCCGCATCTGCCGGAAGGACGCATCGCGCCGCATCGCAGTTTTCATCACCAACATGGATTACGCAAAGCCGGAGGACTTCGGCTACGACATCCTGGCGGGGTTCCGGAAGCTGGCCGAGCCGGACGGCTGCCAGGTGGTGGTCGTGCCGCTGAGCTGTGCATTGGAAAACAGCGTCCCCTACGACGCCTACATGATGCAGCACAACTACCTCGGCGGCCTGTTTCTGGGCCTTTCGCTCAACGACCCCTGGCTGGAGGACTTCAAGACCTGCAAGACCCCTGCCGTGCTTTACGACAACTGTGTGCCGGGGAACCCCCGGGTCACCAGCATCAGCGTGGACAATGCCGAGGCCATGGACCAGGCCGTCCGCTACCTGAAAAGCCTGGGCCACAAGAAGATCGGCTACCTGAGCCACGCGCTGGGGTCCTACGTTTACCAGCAGCGCTACCAGGCGTTTTTCCGGGCCGTGCAGGCAAACGGCCTGCCCTGCAGCGAAAGCCTGGGCAAATGCGATTTCTTCACCTCGGTCTGTCTGTCGGAGCACCTGCCCGCACTGCTGGAGCAGGGCTGCACGGCCATCGTCTGCAGCCACGACCGCCTTGCCAACAGCGTCCTCATCGACTGCCAGGAGCGGGGCATCCGCGTGCCGGAAGACCTGAGCATCCTGGGCTTCGACGACCTGCCGCTGTGCCGGTTCACGCCGCCGCCCCTGACCACCATCCGCCAGAACCGTGCAGAGCTGGGCAAGAGCGCCTATTTTGCGCTGTCCAGCCAGCTGCACGATGTTTCCATCAGCCTGATCCAGCTGCACACGGAGCTGATCGTGCGCTCCTCCTGCGGCAAGGCCCCGCGGCGGCCGCAGGCCAAAAAACGCATTCCCCGGGCAGAGCCCGTCACCAAAAAGGAACGAAATGATGAAGCATAAGATCCCTGTAGAATGGATGCAGCGCTATGAAAGCGAGGCCTTTGCCCGCGAGACCGCCTGCTCCGGCCCCCTTGGCGCTGCCTACACCCCGGAGGCGACCACCTTCCGGCTCTGGACGCCGCTTGCCGAGGCCGTGTCGGTCGATCTTTATCCCCACGGGAATGGCGGCGGCCGCCCCGAGGTGCACCCCATGGAGCGGGATGCGCAGGGCGTGTGGAGCGTCACCCTGCCCGGCGACCAGAACGGCCGCTACTACACCTACACGGTGCAGATCGACGGCAAAACGCAGGAGACCGGCGACCCCTATGCCGTGGCAGCGGGTGTGAACGGCCTGCGCAGCATGGTCCTGGACCTGGATGCCGCCGCGCCCGCCGGGTGGCAGGACGACCGGCGGCCGGACATCCCGCCCCAGAAACGGGTGGTCTGGGAGGTGAGCGTCCGCGATTTCTCGCAGGATGCCGCCAGCGGTGTCCGCCCGGACTGGCGCGGGAAGTTTCTGGCCTTCACCCAGCCCGGCACCACCCTGTGCGGGGACGGCACCCACCCCACCTGCCTGAACTACCTGCAGCAGCTGGGTGTGGGCTATGTCCAGATCATGCCGATGTACGATTTCGGCAGTGTGGACGAAGCAAAACCGCTGACGAAACAATACAACTGGGGCTATGACCCCATCAACTTCAACGTCCCGGAGGGCAGCTATTCCACCGACCCCTACCACGGCGAAGTCCGCATCCGGGAGTGCCGCACCATGATCCAGGCCCTGCACAAGGCCGGCATCGGCGTCATCATGGATGTGGTCTACAACCACACCTACCGCCACGAGAACGTTCTGAACCACGTCATGCCGGGATACTTTTTCCGGGAAAACGAGGACGGCAGCTATTCGGACGGCAGCGGCTGCAGCAACGAGTTTGCCAGCGAGCGCCCCATGGCCCGGCGGTATCTCATCGACTCTGTCCTCTACTGGGCGAAGGAATACCACCTGGACGGTTTCCGCTTCGACCTGATGGAAATTTACGACGTGGAAACGATGAATCTGCTGCGCGCCGCGCTGGATGAGCTGCCGGGCGGTGAAAGCATCCTGATGTACGGCGAACCGTGGAAGGGCGGCCCCAGCGTGCTGCAGCAGCCCGCCGCCAATAAGGACGCCCTTTCCCTGCTGGATGACCGCATCGGTGTGTTCTGCGATAACACCCGCGACGCCATCAAGGGCCACTGCTTCTACGCCAGGGAAGCGGGCTATGTGAACGGCAGGCCGGACATGTTCCCGGAGATCCGGGCAGCGGTCACCGCGTGGTGCTGCAGCGATGCTTTGCCTGAACACGCACCCGGCCAGATCGTGAGCTATGTTTCCGCCCACGACAACTACACCCTGTGGGACAAGCTTCTGCTGGTGCGCACCGACCACCCGGACTACAACGTCTTCGATCCGGCGGTGCTGGCCGAGAACCGGCTGGCCGCCGGCATCTACCTCACCTGCATGGGCATCCCCTTCCTGCAGGCCGGCGAGGAGTTTGCCCGCACCAAAAAAGGCGAGGACAACAGCTATGCCTCCTCTGCCCTGCTCAATCAGCTGGACTGGAAGCGCACCGCCGCCTGCCCGGGGCTGGTGGAGTATTACCGCGGCCTGATCGGGCTGCGCAATGCCTTCCCCCGCCTGAGCGCGCCGGACCCCGACACCCCCCGTGCCGTCCGGTTCCTCCCGGTGGAAGCACCGCTGGTGGGCTGGGTGCTGCCCGCCGGGCCGGAGCGCGCCGCCTGGAAGGCTCTGTGCGTATTTTACAATCCCCTGGCCGAGACCCGTGTCGTTTCGCTGCCGGAAGGCCGCTGGAAGCTTCTGAGCGACGGCACCACCTCCGCCCTGTGGCAGGGCGAAAGCACCGTCTGCACCGGTGAATTTTCGCTTCCGTCCTGCAGCGCCGTGATCTTCGGCCTCTTATAAATAAACGCGGCCCTTCAAATCAAAGAAACCCGGCTGTCGGCGTTCTGCCAGCAGTCGGGTTTTGGTTTTATGGGGTCACAGCCTGCACAGCAGCGCCGTCAGGGCGGCCCAGTCGTCGCCTTCGTATTCGTAGCGGCGGCAGTCGGCGGGGGCCTTTCCCGGCGTGCGGGCCGGGTCCGCCGGTTCCTGGTCGGGCGGGGTGAGCCCGGTGTGCAGGTAAAGCGTTGCAAGGCCTGCGTTCACTGCGCCCGCAATGTCCGTTTCGCGGTCATTGCCGATCATCAGGCAGCGGGCCGGGTCGAGCTTTTGTTCGTCCAGCAGCGCCGCAAAAAATTTCCGGTCCGGCTTGCGGCAGTTGTAGTCCGAGGAAAGGTAGATGCCGTCGAACTGCTCCCCCAGCCCCAGATACCGCAGCTCGTAGGCCGTGAAGACCCGCTGCGCGTTACTCAGCAGCCAGAGACGAAAGCCCTTTGCCCGCAGCGCAGCCAGCGCTTCCAAAACATGAGGGTAGAGCCGCAGATGTTCCATGGACGCAATGCGGAACAGCTGCGCCGCATTCTGCCCCAGTCCCTCGGTGCAGATGCCCTTTTTCCGGAACAGCGCATCCATCACCTGCTCGAACGGGATATCCGGGAAGCACTCGTAGCTCTGCCCGGCCTTCGCCTGGCGGGCGGCCATTTCCCGTTCAAAGGCCCGCTTCAGCTCTGCGCCCGTGTAGCGGGCACCGTAAAAGCCAAAGTAGAGGGCCGTCTTTTCCCAGACCTCCGCACTTTCCTCCGTGTGGATGTCCACCAGCGTGCCGTACAGGTCAAAGATCAGGTCGGTATAGGTCATCGTACAGCGCATCACTTGCCCAGGTGCCAGATGTCGCGGTCGTACTCGGCAATGGTGCGGTCAGAGGAGAACATGCCGGCCTTGGCGATGTTCACCAGGCACTTGCGGCGCCAGCCCATCGGGTCGCAGGCGTAGTCGCTCAGGGCCTGATCCTTGCGCACCACATAGGCGTTGAAGTCCGGCAGGGTCTGGAACCAGTCCTTGTGGATCAGCTCGTCGTGCAGGCGGGTCAGGTTCTCGGCGTGGCCTGCTGCCAGCATCTCCTCCCCGGTCAGGAAGTCGATGGCACGGCGGATGTTGGCATCGCCCTCATACCACTGCGCAGCGATGTAATCGCCTGCGTCGTAGCGGTGGATGACCTGATCGGAGGTCTGGCCGAAGATATAGATGTTCTCCTCGCCCACCTGCTGGCTGATCTCCACGTTGGCACCGTCCATGGTGCCCAGGGTCAGCGCGCCGTTCAGCATGAACTTCATGTTGCCGGTGCCGGAAGCCTCTTTGGAAGCCAGGCTGATCTGCTCAGACAGATCGCAGGCCGGGATCAGCTTTTCGGCGGCGGTGACGTTGTAGTTCTCCACAAACACCACCTGCAGCCACTTGGACACTTCCGGGTCGGCGGCAATGACCTTCGAGAGGGTCAGCAGGGCGTGGATGATATCCTTTGCGATGATATAGGCAGGTGCGGCCTTTGCGCCGAAGATGCTCACCAGCGGGGCAGCGGGCAGATGACCGGCCTTGATCTCGTAATACTTGTGGATGAGGTACAGCAGGTTCAGCTGCTGGCGCTTGTACTCGTGCAGGCGCTTGGACTGGATGTCGAAGACGGCCTCGGTGTTCACCTTCACGTTCTGGGTGCGCAGCAGCCAGTCGGCCAGAGCTTCCTTGTTGGCCTTCTTCACGGCGGTCAGCTCGCCCAGCACGGTCTCGTCGTCTGCAAAGGCCAGCAGCTTTTCCAGCTCGGAAGCGTCCTTGCGGAAGCCGGAGCCGATGCGCTGCTCCAGCTCGGCAGTCAGGCGCGGATCGCACTCCAGCAGCCAGCGGCGGAAGGTGATGCCGTTGGTCTTGTTGTTGAACTTTTCGGGGTACAGCTCGTAGAAGCCGTGCAGCTCAGAGTTCTTCAGGATCTCGGTGTGCAGGGCAGCCACGCCGTTGGTGGAGTGGGTGAAGTGGATGTCCATGTGGGCCATGTGCACCCGGTCGTCCTTGTCGATGATGGCAAGGCTCTCGTCCTTGGTGCGGGTGCGGGCCAGCTCGTCCAGCTTCTCAATGATGGGCATCAGCTGCGGCACAACGGCATCCAGATAGGCGCGGGGCCACTTTTCCAGTGCTTCGGCCAGGATGGTGTGGTTGGTGTAGGCGCAGGTCTTGGTGACGATCTCCACGGCTTCCTCAAAGGCAATGCCCTTCTCGCCCAGCAGACGGATCAGCTCGGGGATGACCATGCTGGGGTGGGTGTCGTTGATCTGGATGGCGGCGTAATCGGCCAGGTCGTGGTAGTTGCAGCCGCGGGCAGCGCTCTCGGCCAGGATCAGCTGGGCACCGGCAGAGACCATCAGGTACTGCTGGTACACGCGCAGACGGCGGCCTGCCTCGTCGGAGTCATCCGGGTAGAGGAACAGGGTCAGGTTCTTGTCGATGGCGGTCTTGTCGAAGGCAATGCCGTCGTGGACGATGCTCTCATCAATGGTGTCCAGATCGAACAGGTTCAGGGTGTTGGTGCGGCCCTCGTAGCCGGTGACGGCCAGCTTGTACAGGCGGGCGGTGTACTCCCTGCCTGCCAGCTCCACCGGGTAGGTCACGTCGGTCTTCTCGGCCCAGCTGTGGGCGGTGAGCCACGGATCCGGCTTCTCGTTCTGGATGCCGTCCTCAAAGGACTGGTGGAACAGGCCGAAGTGATAGCGCAGGCCCACGCCGTCGCCGGGCAGGTTCAGCGTTGCCAGCGAATCCAGGAAGCAGGCAGCCAGACGGCCCAGGCCGCCGTTGCCCAGGGACGGTTCGGGCTCCACTTCTTCAATGTCGGACAGGTTCTTGCCTGCGGCGGCCAGGGCCTCGCGGGCTTCGTCGTACAGACCAAGGTTGATCAGGTTGTTGGACAGCAGCTTTCCGATGAGAAACTCTGCGCTGATATAATACAGTTTGCGGCCGGTGACGGGCTGGACGCGGTCTGCGCTTTTCTGCCGGACGATCTCCAGCAGAGCCAGATACAGCTCCTGATCCGTGCAGTCTGCCAGCGGTTTGCCAGTGAGGTTCTGTAACATTTCGGTGAAGTTCATAAACGAATCCTCCTTATCATGCGGAAAACAGGTTTCACGTCTGTACGCTTTGTACTTCAAGATATACCACATAAAAGCGGCAAAATCTTGCCAAATAAGCGCACGGTATGGTACAATCCTATCATCAGGAGGTAGCAGCGATGCAAAATCAGGCTTCTTTGCAGGAAACCAAGCAGCATGGTGCCGTGCGGTTTCCCTTCAACATTTACCCCTGCACCATCCCCGGGGATTTCCCGCAGGTGGCGCTCCACTGGCACGACAGCATGGAGCTGGTCTTCGTCAAGCGGGGCGCAGGGCTCATCCAGATGGGCACCGTCACCTACCCCACCCGCACCGGCGACATCTTTGTCTTTTCGCCCGGCACGCTCCACGCGCTGCGGCAGGTGCCCGGCAGCTCCATGGAATATGAGAACATCATCTTTGATCTGGAGCTTCTGGGCGGCGCGGAAGACCTCTGCGCCGAAAAGTATCTGCTCCCTCTCCAGAGCGGCCGCCTGACCCTCACCGGGCGGCTGAGCACCAACGACCTGTGTTACCCCAAAGCCGCCGCCTGCCTGCGGGAGGTGGAAGACGCCAACCGCTCCAAGCTGCCCGGCTATGAGCTGATCGTCAAGGGGGAGCTGCTGCATTTTCTCGCCCTGCTCATCGCGCAGGGCAGGCAGCACCTTTCCGCCGAGACCGCCGAGACCGCCGACACCCAGCGGCTGAAAGCCCTGCTGCAATGGCTCTCGGCCCACTCTGCAGAAGACCTTCACATTGCTGACGCCGCGCAGGTCTGCTCGTTCAGCTCCAGCCACTTCATGCGCTGGTTCCGGCAGATGACCGGGCAGAGCTTTGTCGCCTACCTGAACGACTACCGCCTGAACATGGCAGCCGAGGCGCTCCACACCACCGACGACACGGTGCTTTCCATCGCTTCGCGCTGCGGCTTCGAGAACCTCTCCTACTTCAACCGCGCCTTCAAGGCGCACTTCCAGATGACCCCGCGGGAATACCGCCGGAAATGATCTGCCGGACCGGGCCAACACAACGCCGCAAAACAAAAAAGACACCACACATTTCTGTGCAGTGTCTTAGGTCTGGTGGAGAATACCGGGATCGAACCGGTGACCTCTTGCATGCCATGCAAGCGCTCTCCCAGCTGAGCTAATCCCCCATAATTTTCCAGAAGTAGAAGCTTCTGGAAAAAGAGACGCTCAAATAAGAAATGCTTTGTGAAGTTCAGCTGTGGGGGTGCGTGAGCGCACTGCTTGGGCTCCCGAACCACCTTGAAACGCACCCCCAGAAAAGCGTGTGTGAATGGGTATGATTTGGCGTTAATACGCCAAATTCGGTTGAAAAGTGTTTTCCTATCCAACAATCAGCATAGCTGCATGAGAACAATTTAGGCACAGAATTCATTTGGCTGTATTTTACAGTCGGATTTACCTGCTGTCAAGATGTTTCATATCATTCATGCCGCTAAAGTGAGTCAATACTCTTCTATTTCAAATTACATAGCGCAATTTCGACCGCCAAAATCGAAGTTGCGCTTTTTTCATTCCTCAATAAATTTTTTCACCGGAGGTTTTTTACAATGTTTATATCTCATTGTTGCTTTCAGCCCTTGACACAACCGTATGACCCTTGACTACTTTTACGGACAGGCCGGAGGATTCTTTTCGTTCTTCCGCATTCCAAAGGCTCTTTTTCAGGAGCAGCGGTTTCAAAATCTGTCAACCGATGCAAAAATTCTGTACGGCATCCTGCTTGACCGTATGAACCTTTCTGTTAAAAATGAATGGTTTGACAAAAAAGGTCGAGTGTTCATCATCTTCACGATTGAGGATGTCAAGAGGACTTTGCGTTGCGCAGACAACAAAGCGACCCGACTGCTCCGGGAACTTGAAAAATTTGGTTTGATTGAACGAAAACGTCGAGGGCAAGGAAAGCCATGTTTGGTGTATGTGAAAAACTTTTCGGCAGAATCTTCAAAGGAGCGTGTCAAGAATCGTGATAATGACGATTCTTGTGGCTCTAAAATCGCTTGTCAAGACCCGGTAAAATCACGAGGTATTAAGAAGAAAGAGAATAAAACAGAGATGAATAATACGAATCCTATCCTTTCCGACGAATCGGAGAAGATGAAGAATCGTGAACTGCTCGAAGAATATTTTTCACATTCTTTAGAAATAGACCTTCTGCTCCGGCTTTACCCAGATGATGAAGATACCCTTTATCAAATCGTGAATTTACTGGTGGACACCTGTGCTACCAACCGCAAGCTGCTGCACATCGCTGGAGACGACAAACCTGCCGAGGTGGTACGCAGTCGCTTTATGAAGCTGAACGCCGACCATATCCGCTTTGTGCTGAAGTGCCTTGCAGAGAACAGCAGCCCCATCCGAAACATGAAACAATATCTGCTCGCTTCTCTGTACAACGCACCCACCACGATGCAGCTTTCCTATCAGAACCAAACCAACCACGACTTAGCGAATCGGAGGTGATGAGAATTTCAAAGAAAGCAACCACAATAGCCATCGTCAACCAGAAAGGCGGCACCGGCAAGACCACTACCTGTGAAAATTTGGGCATCGGGCTGGCGATGGAGGGCAAGAAGGTTCTACTGGTGGACGCTGACCCGCAGGGGTCACTTACCATCAGCATGGGCTGGCAGCAGCCCGATGAACTGCCCACTACCCTTTCCACCCTGATGGCAAAAGCCATGAACGACCAGAGCATTCTGCCCGGCGAGGGTATCCTGCACCATGCGGAGGGCGTTGACCTGATTCCTGCCAACATCGAACTGGCAGGGCTGGAAGTGTCTCTCGTCAACTGCATGAACCGGGAAAAGATGTTGAAACAGGTGCTGGACAGTGCCAAACGGGAGTACGATTTCATTCTGCTGGACTGCACTCCTTCCCTTGGGATGCTGACCGTCAATGCACTGGCAGCGGCAGATACTACCCTGATTCCCGTGCAAGCGCAGTACCTGTCCGCGAAAGGCTTGGAACAGCTCTTGCAGACCGTCCAAAAAGTCCGACGGCAGATCAACCCGAAGCTGAAAATTGAGGGTATCCTACTGACCATGACCGACAGCCGCACCAACTATGGACAGCAGATCGACAATTTGATTCGGGGTGCTTACGGTAGCAAGATCAAGGTGTTCGACCAGACCATTCCCCGGTCTGTCCGTGCTGCGGAGATCAGTGCCGTAGGCAAAAGCATTTTCCAGCACGACCCCAAAGGCAAGGTGGCAGAAGCCTATAAATCTCTGACAAGGGAGGTGGTGGCGAATGCCGATCGACAACGGAAACTTAGCTCTGAAAGGGCTAGATGATCTGTTTTCCACCGAAGAAAACCGACAGGAGGAACAACGGGAGCAGGTACAGCAGATTCCCATCGGGGAGCTGTTCCCTTTCAAGAATCATCCATTTAAGGTTTTGGATGATGAATCCATGCAGCGCACGGTGGAAAGCGTGGAACAGTACGGCGTGCTTTCTCCGCTGATTGCCCGCCCTCGCCCGGAGGGTGGCTATGAGATCATCTCCGGGCACCGCCGTCAGCACGCTGCACAGCTTGCTGGGCTGGATACGCTGCCTGTCATCGTCCGTCAAATGGATGATGATGCCGCAGTTCTGCTTATGGTGGACAGCAATCTCCAGCGTGAGAACATCCTGCCCAGTGAAAGGGCTTTCGCCTACAAAATGAAGCTGGAAGCAATCGAACGAACTGTTGGACGACCAAAAAATGTGGGACAAGTTGTCCCAGATTATTTCGGGAAACGCAGTACAGAGGTTGTTGCTGAAGGAACAGGTGAAAGTTATAAGCAAGTCCAGCGTTTCATCCGTCTGACCAACCTTGTCCCGGAACTGCTGGACATGGTAGACGAAAAGAAGATCTCCTTCAATCCCGCTGTGGAGCTGTCCTATCTGGACGAAAGCCAACAGCGGGATTTTTTAGAAGCGATGAACGACACCCAGAATGCGCCATCCCTTTCCCAAGCGCAGCGGCTCAAAAAGCTGGCACAGGAAGGGCACTTCTCGTATGACGTTGCCTTTGCGGTCATGGGCGAAGAGAAAAAGGACGAGCTGGACAAAGTGGTCATCAAAAATGACACCCTGCGGAAGTATTTCCCTCGCAGCTACACCCCGAAACAGATGGAAGACACCATCATCAAGCTGCTGGAACAGTGGCAGCGCAAACAGCAGCGGCAGAATGAACGCTGACTTATACCGTAACGAAAGACCCGATGGGGTCTTTTTCTTTTGCAACCAAAAGGAGAAAAAGCCTATGAAAAACAACGCTACCCGTACCATCCGCTCCGAGGAGATCACCATTGATGTGCGCATCTGTGCTGCACTGGCGGCAAACCGGGGCGGCGAGGTCTACCTCGCAGCCATTGCCCCGGATATGGAGCTGACCGTCATCACGCTGGACGAGGCTCCCGGCATCCTGCCCTGTTTTGAGGAGGACGATGCCTGCCTGAACCTTCCCAACACCTCGCTGCTGCT
>ERZ791908.1057-NODE-1057-length-20455-cov-23.021176_pt1 | contig 20455 bp, 24 predicted proteins | sample MGYA00510144_ERZ791908 | MGnify/ENA primary metagenome ERZ791908 (study PRJEB30046, sample SAMN00792105) | human gut metagenome | study: EMG produced TPA metagenomics assembly of the A metagenome-wide association study of gut microbiota in type 2...
CTAATAAAATAATCTATTAAATTATTGATATTACTTGACTTAAGGTAGAAAAAAGAGCGATGAACTATCAAAATAATTCATCGCTCTTTTATTTCTTAAGATGGGTCCCCTGGGAGTCGAACCCAGATTTTAAGAACCGGAATCTTACGTGCGATCCATTACACTAAGGACCCGTATAACTCTATTAGTATAACAAAAAAAGATAGCAAAGAAAAATGATTTCACTTAACTTGTAACATTTTTAAATTCGCACATCTTTTTCTTGAATTACGAAAAATACATTGTTATACTAACAGTGTCGATTGGGAAATGTATGGATGTTGGATGTACGTTTCTCTTATATTTTTAAGTATTCTGGGACAGAAATCGACACAGGTATGGTCGTAATTCGTCCCAGGGAAAGGAGGGAACGATGGATTCGGACTTTTCTTTGCTCGAAGCGCTCGTTCCCGACGTCTTAAAGATTCTTCGACAAAGGTATCTTGTCCTTGAGCAGATCGCGTTACATGCGCCAATTGGTCGCCGTAGCGTAGCTCAACATTTAGGACTTTCGGAAAGAAACATTAGAACCGAAACGGAATATTTGAATCAGTTAGGCTTGATTGAAATCAAAAGTTTCGGAATGTTTTTAACCGAAAAGGGCGAGAAAACATTGAAAGATGCAGGACCATTGATTGACCGCCTCTTTAATGCCGGAGAGACAGAGGTAGCTCTTGCTAAGAAATTAGGAATTGATAGAACTCTGATTGTCCCTGGTAACGCTGATCTACAAGATCGTGTGTATGAAGAGATGGGTGAGAAGTTAAGTTCAGCTTTGAATTTACTCTTGCCTTTAGGACATTCAATAGTTACAATTCTAGGTGGAGCGGCTTTAGCAAAATCTGCGAAGTATTTATCTCAAGATTTAGCTAATAACCGTCAACTGGAGTTTGTTCCAGGTCGCGGAGCCTTGGGCGAGAATGTTGAAACGCAAAGTAATACAATCGTTCAAGAGATGGCTGCTAAGACTTCGGGTACTTATAAGACTTTATATTTGCCTGAGCAAGTTTCAGCAGATGCGTATAAATCGCTTATACGTGAATCCTCGATTGCAGATGTCCTGCAAGATATTTCACAAAGTGATGCTGTGATTCATGGTATTGGGTTAGCCCAAGAAATGGCACAGCGTAGAGGCTATGATTCAATTAAGCTCTCTAGACTTCGTGAAAAGAAGGCCGTCACCGAATGTTTCGGGTGTTTCTTCGATGAAAATGGCAAGGTTGTCGACCGTATCACCCAGGTTGGATTGCAGTTTGAGAACCTATACAAAATACCCCACATATTTGCCTTTGCTTGCGGTAGTCGCAAGGCTGAAGCAATCAAAGCTTATATGCCTAATGCACCACATCAAACCTGGTTAATTACTGATGAAGGTGCCTCAAATATGATTTTAAAGGGGAAATAAAAATCCCGTTTAAAATAAATGTTGTTTATAGTTCTTAAGGAGGACTTTAGGTTATGACAGTTAAAATTGGTATTAACGGTTTCGGCCGTATCGGTCGTTTAGCATTCCGTCGTATTATGGACCTTGGCGAAAAGACTAAGGACATCGAAGTTGTTGCTATTAACGACTTGACTACTCCAGCAATGCTTGCTTACTTGCTTAAGTACGACACTACTCATGGTACTTTCAACCACGAAGTTTCATCAACTGATGACTCAATCGTAGTTGACGGTAAGAAGTACCGTGTTTACGCTGAACCACAAGCACAAAACATTCCTTGGGTTAAGAATGACGGTGTTGACTTTGTTCTTGAATGTACTGGTTTCTACACTAGCAAGGCTAAGTCACAAGCTCACCTTGACGCAGGTGCTAAGCGTGTATTGATCTCAGCTCCAGCAGGTAACGACTTGAAGACTATCGTTTACTCAGTAAACGAAAACACTTTGACTGCTGACGACAAGATCGTTTCAGCTGCTTCATGTACTACTAACTCACTTGCACCAATGGCTAACGCTTTGGACAAGGAATTCGGTATCGAAGTTGCTACTATGACTACCATCCACGCATACACTGGTACTCAAATGACTTTGGATGGTCCTGCACGTAGTGGTAAGGAACAAGACGCTCGTGCTGCTGCTGAAAACATTATTCCTCATACTACTGGTTCAGCAAAGGCTATCGGCTTGGTATTGCCTAACTTGAACGGTAAGATGAACGGTCACGCACAACGTGTTCCAGTTCCAGACGGTTCAGAAACTGAATTGGTATCAATCTTGAAGAAGAAGGTTACTGCTGACGAAGTTAACGAAGCTATGAAGAAGTACGAAAGCCCATCATTTGCATACAATGGTGACCACATCGTTTCAAGCGACGTTATCAACATGACTGCTGGTTCAATCTTTGACCCAACTCAAACTATGGTAACTACTGCAGGTGACAAGCAATTAGTTAAGACTGTTGCTTGGTACGACAACGAATACTCATTCACTTGCCAAATGGTTCGTACTTTATTACACTTTGCTACTCTTTAATCATTAATTAAATTTAACTGATTATAGGTTAAGTGGTAATTGAGAAGGCGGAGGGAGATTCTTCCTTCCGCCTTTTTTTGAAGGAAAAATATCAAAATAATCGGAGGATTATAATGGCTAAATTAATCGTTGACGATCTTGATGTTAATGGCAAGAAAGTCTTAATGCGTGTAGACTTTAATGTTCCTATTAAAGATGGTGTTATTGGTGATGACAACCGTATCGTTGCTGCACTTCCAACTATTAAGTACATCATCGAACACGGTGGTAAAGCAATTCTTTTGAGTCACTTGGGCCGTGTAAAGTCAGATGCTGACAAGAAAGAATTATCATTAAAGCCAGTTGCTGAACGTTTAAGTGAACTTCTTAAGAAGCCTGTAACTTTTGTACCATCAAACGAAGGTAAAGAAGTTGAAGACGCAATCAACGCTATGAAAGATGGCGATGTTGTTGTTCTTGAAAACACTAGATTCCAAGATATTGACAATGACTTTGGTAAGCGTGAATCAGGTAACGATCCTAAGCTTGGCGAATACTGGGCAAGCCTTGGCGACATGTTTGTAAACGACGCCTTTGGTACTGCACACAGAAGCCACGCTTCAAACGTTGGTATTGCTACTGCTATGAAGAAAGACGGCAAGCCAGTTGCTGCTGGTTTCTTGATGGAAAAGGAAATCAAATTCTTAGGTAACGCTGTTGAAAACCCAGTTCACCCATTCGTAACTATCCTTGGTGGTGCTAAGGTTTCAGACAAGATCGCTGTTATTAAGAACTTGATTCCTAAGTCAGACCACATTTTAATCGGTGGTGGTATGGCTTACACCTTCTTAGCAGCTCAAGGCCACAAGATTGGTAAGTCATTGTTTGAAAAGGACAGAGTTGAACTTGCTAAAAAACTTTTGAAAGAAGCTGACGGCAAGATCGTTCTTCCAGTTGACAACGTAGCTGCAACTGAATTCTCAAACGATGCTTCACGTGAAGTTGTTGGTGACGATATTCCTGACAACATGATGGGTCTTGACATCGGTCCTAAGACTGTTGAAAAGTTCACTGAAATTCTTAAGGACGCTAAGACTGTTGTTTGGAACGGTCCTATGGGTGCTTTCGAAATGCCTAACTTCGCTAAGGGTACTTACGCAATTGCTGATGCCTTAGCTAACTTAACTGGTGCTACTACTATTATCGGTGGTGGTGACTCAACTTCTGCTGTTAAGAAGTCTGGAGTTGCTGACAAGATTACCCACATCTCAACTGGTGGTGGTGCTTCACTTCAATACCTTGAAGGTAACGAATTACCAGGTATTGCATGTATTTCAGATAAGTAATTTAAGTTAAGGAGATAATAGACTAATGAGTCGTACACCAATTATTGCTGGTAACTGGAAATTACACATGAACCCAGAACAAACTACTGAGTTCGTTGACGCAGTTAAGGACAAGTTACCAGATCCAAGTAAGGTAGAATCACTTATTTGTGCACCTGCAGTTGACCTTGATGCTTTGAGAAAAGCTGCTAAGGGTTCAAACTTGCACATCGGTGCAGAAAACTGCTACTTTGAAGACGAAGGTGCTTACACTGGTGAAACTTCACCTAAGGTCCTCAAAGAAATGGGTATGGACTACGTAATTATTGGTCACTCAGAACGTCGTGGCTACTTCCACGAAACTGATGAAGACATTAACAAGAAGGCTAAGGCAATCTTTGCTAATGGCTTGAAGCCAATTATTTGCTGTGGTGAATCACTTGAAACTCGTGAAGCTAACAAGCAAGAAGACTGGGTAGTTGCTCAAATTAAGGCTGCTTTAGATGGTCTTACTGCTGAACAAGTATCTTCACTTGTAATTGCTTATGAACCAATCTGGGCTATTGGTACTGGCAAGACTGCTTCATCAGACCAAGCTGAAGAAATGTGCAAGACTATTCGTGAAACTGTAAAGGACTTGTACAACGAAGAAACTGCAGAAAACGTTCGTATTCAATACGGTGGTTCTGTAAAGCCAGCTAACGTTAAGGAATTAATGTCAAAGCCTGACATTGATGGTGGCTTAGTTGGTGGTGCTTCACTTAAGCCTGAATCATACTTAGAATTGGTAAACTACCAAGACTAATTTTGATCATAAAGAAAATAGCTTCTGCCAGTGCAGAAGCTATTTTTTTTGCCTTTAAATAACGGCTTACCATAGTAAAAATAGTAATCGATATAGAAATATAAACGCTTTTAATGACAAATAATAACGCTTTAGCACTTGTGTTTTGACCAGGACCAAGTATAATAAGAGTTGGAAGTTATGATTGAACGGATTATAACTTCTGAATATTCAGTCTCTGCCTAATAATTCCTTATTACTTAATAAATACAAACTTTATAGCAGAAGATACATCTATATCTATATTACTTTCTAGAGAAGCAGTTATGAAAAATTTTCATAACTGCTTTTGTGTTAATTAGGATTAATTTCGAACTTTTGATTAATTGGTGGGAAGGTTGGAAGTTTAAGTGGCGTGACATGCCATTGAGTAAATAAAATAGAAGTTAAGAGGATAAAGGGAACATCCTCTGGCTTATTAATTTCGCACGTCAATACAACACCTTTATCACCCATCATGGTTTTAACATTGGCTACCTTTTTGATACCAGATCTAAAGGTATAAGTACCATGTTTGATACTACCAGTTACGACGTAGTTAAGCTGAGTGAGATAAAAAATATTAGTGCTAGGAGTGTTTAATTTTTTTACGCCAACAAGAGAGTGGTTTACCACATCAATGGTAAAAGAAGCTATCAGACCAGCACCGTCAGAAAAAAGACGGCCCACTTCCTTATTATTTATATCATTCAAATAAAGAGTATGATTGGGATTATCTAGGTTGCCTTGAATAAAGAATTTAACCTGACCATTAGAAGCAATGACAGGTATTTGGCCGTAATCCTTTTCTTGATTAAGCTCTAACCAAAACAACATATTTTTCACCTCTATTTTTGTTGATTATCTTTAATAAATTGATTAAGAATATAGGCTACTCCATCTTCATTATTATTCTTGGTGGTAACTTGAGCGATGTCTTTTATTAAAGGAATCGCATTGCCCATTGCTACGCCGACACCTGCTGCGCGAATCATGCTTTCATCGTTTAGATTATCTCCAATAGCGGCGATTTCGTCTTTTTTAATATTTTTCAATTTGGCATAATCCAGCAATGCCAGCCCCTTTTGTGCCTCGTCCGCATTAATTTCAATATTTGAAGATGAGCTAGAGGTAATAACTAGGTCGCCTAATTCGGCGATTTCTTTTTTTACATCGGCAAAAGCTTCGTGTCCGCGTGAATCAAAAGCAATAAATTTCATCACTTCGATTTCGGGATCAGCCAGCAATTCCGTAAAACTAGGAACCTGCTTCATATTCATAATTGTTTTATTACCGGCAGAAATTGCGACGGCTTGACGGAAGTCGAGAAGAGGATTTAAATCAACCATCAAGTGCGCTACATTAGTAATTCGTTGCTCTAAGTTTTCACTATAAACTTGATTTTCGGTAACGACTTCAAAGTAAAATCCAGCATTATGAAGGAGGTTAACAATTTGGATGGCCTTCTGAGTAGGGATACTGTGTTTAACCATTAATTGACCTGCTTCGTTAAATACTAGAGCGCCATTTAGGTTGATAAAGCCAGTATGCAAATTTGCATCTCTTAAAATAGAACGTGATTCACGTGGGGCGCGACCCGTCGCAATCAGAAATTCAATTCCATTATTTTGTGCATTTTTCACAGCTTGAGCATTTGCTTCTGAAACGGTCATATTTGAATTAAAAAGAGTACCATCTAAATCGCAAGCAACTAATTTGATCATAAATTTCCTCCCAATTACTGTTAAATTAATGATACCATAAAGAGGATTAGAAAAGAGGGTGTAAGACTTGGCTAAAGAATTAATTGGCAATGATTGGGATCAAGTATTAGATCCAGTCTTTGCAAGTGAGAAATATCACGAACTTCATAACTTTCTAAGAGAAGAATACTCTACTAAGCAAATTTATCCTGACATGTATCATATATTCACAGCTTTCAAATTAACTCCCTTTGCTAAAACAAAGGTAGTCATTTTGGGACAAGATCCATACCATAATCCTGGACAGGCAAATGGGATGAGTTTTTCTGTCATGCCAGGTACACCACTTCCGCCATCACTTAAAAACATCTATAAAGAACTTTATGATGATGTTGGTGCACAGCCAGTTAACCATGGTTATTTGAAAAAATGGGCAGATCAAGGCGTATTGCTTTTGAATGCCGTTTTGACCGTACCATATGGACACGCAAATGGCCACCAAGGTAAAGGCTGGGAAGATGTCACAGATACGGCAATTAAGGCGTTAAGTGAACGTGGCAAGGTGGTTTTCATCTTATGGGGCAGATTTGCGCAAAACAAAATCCCATTAATTGATCAAAGTAAGAACTTTATTATAAAATCATCTCATCCAAGTCCATTTTCGGCTGATCGTGGATTCTTTGGTTCAAGACCATTTTCACGTTGTAATGCGGCATTAGTTAAATTTGGTGAGACACCGATTGATTGGCAATTGCCGAAAACTGTAAGTAAATCAGACATAGCATAAAAGAGGTATTAAAATGAGCGTATTTTCATTATTTAAAAAACAAGTTGAAGCAGCACCAGAAAAAAAGAGAATCGTTTTTCCAGAAAGTGACGATCTTAGAGTTTTAACTGCAGTATCAAATTTGAATAAAGATGGCATTATCGAACCAATTTTAATTGGTAAAAAAGAAGATGTTGAAAAGTTAGCTGCAGACAACAATTTAGATATTGAAGGCGTAAAGATTTATGATCAAAACAATTATGCTGATTTAGACGAAATGGCTGAAGCTTTTGTTAAGGCTAGAAGAAAGGATACCAGCATTGCTGAAGCTAAAGCCAAGTTGGCAAAAGGCAATTACTTTGGCACTATGCTGGTAAAAATGGGCCTAGCTGATGGGATGGTATCAGGTGCGGCTCATTCAACTGCCAACACTGTTTTACCTGCTTTACAACTTATTCACGCTGCTAAGGGGATGCACAGAGTATCAGGAGCCTTCGTTATGGAAAAAGGCGATGAAAGATATATCTTTGCCGACTGTGCAATTAATATCAATCCTGATGAAGAAACTTTAGCTGAAATTGGCTATCAATCAGCATTGACCGCTAAGATGGCAGATATTGATCCTAAGGTTGCCTTTTTAAGCTTTTCAACTAAAGGTTCTGCCGAAGGCCCAATGGTAGATAAGGTTCATGATGCAGCTGCCATGTTCCAAAAAGATCACCCAGAGATCCCTGGTGATGGTGAATTACAATTTGATGCCGCATTTGTTCCTGCTGTTGGTGAAAAGAAGGCTCCAGGTTCAAAGGTTGCTGGTCATGCAAATGTCTTTGTTTTCCCAGAACTTCAATCAGGTAACATTGCCTATAAGATGGTTCAACGTCTTGGTGGCTTTACTGCTGTTGGCCCAATTTTACAAGGACTTGCTGCTCCAGTAAATGACTTGTCTCGTGGCTGCAGTGAACAAGATATCTATGACTTGGCAATTGTTACCGCAGCTCAAGCTCTAGCAAAGGATGAAAATTAATGACAAAATTAGAGATTAATTCTGCTGAGGATATGCAAAAATTAGGTGCTTCTTTGGCCAAAACTGCTAAACCACATGATTTGTTATTGCTAAATGGTGATTTAGGAGCTGGTAAAACTACTATGACTCAAGGATTGGGACGTGAGCTTGGGATTCATCGCCCAGTAAAAAGCCCAACTTTTACCATTGTCCGTGAATACCGTGAAGCTAAGATGCCGCTTTTTCATATGGACTTTTACCGTTTGGAAAATGATGATTTATCTTCAATCGATTTGGAAGGTTACTTAGCAGAACCTGGCTTGGTAGTCATTGAATGGCCACAATTGGTAATGAATGATTTGCCAGATGAATATTTGCAATTGACGATTACCAGAGTTGATGATAGTTGGGACTCAACCAAGCGTGTGGTTGAATTCAAAGCCCATGGTAAGCGTAACAAAGAATGGGTTAAAGACGCATTAGCAGAATATAATAGATAATAGGATTGCTAAAAAAGATCTTGAATAAGTATTAGTGTTACTTGTTCAAGATCTTTTTGTGTAATAAATTAGTTATTATTTATTTCGCTTGCGATTAATTGTAATAAATCCTCACTTTGATTACATGAACCTGAACGATCAAGAAAACCGTGGTCCATTCCTTTGTAGAAGACTTCTTCTACATTTTTACCGGCCTGACGTAATTTGGGGGCAAAGTATTTATTACTTTGTAAATAATAGTCAAATTCTGCTTCGATAATAGTAATATCTGGAAATTTGCTAAAGTCATGCGAATAAACAGAACTGATTAAAGGATTTTCGACATTCTCAATGCCAGGATAAAGCAAACGAATGACATTATTAACATAAATAAATTTGTTTAGACGAGCGCGAATAAAAGGTTCATCGGTGGGATCCATGTCATAATCAGAATATTGCCAATGATAAATTGTCTTGCTAGTGTCAGTAATATCTATAGCTACATACATTGGAAAAAGATGCCGAATTTGATGCTTGTTGTCTGTTAAACCGCAGGCAACGTAAAGCTCACCACCAGCACTATCGCCGGTCATATAAATTTGTGTATCATTAAAACCAATTTTATTTTGGTGAGTCATAATCCAATCAATCGAATTTTTAATATCAAGATAGGCACCTGGAAATGGAGTTTCTGGAGCTAACCGATATGCTCATGAAACAATGATAAAGTCACCTGCATCTGCTAAATATCTACATCGAGGATTGAAACTATCAAGTGTTCCAGCATAAAAGCCCCCGCCATGAACAAAAATTAGACATTCGCCATTAGTTCTTTCAGGTGTGTAAATTCGAGCAGGAATAGCATGATTTCTAATGGAATTAAAATATCATTTTCTGCAACTCTTAAAATATCAGTTTTAATTTCAGGATAGCCACCAAGCATAGACTTGAAGTCCAGGTTGTCTAACGTAACGGGATGTTCAATATTCTTTTCACTATAAAGATGATTAGGATCTAGCCTTGCTTTAACTTTAGGATCAAGTAATCCAGTTTTATCACCATAAATCGTATTTTTTATAATCATGAAATGCTTCTTTCTAAATTTGATAAATTAAATTCTTGATAGCTTCATCGCCGAATTGCTTTTCTTGATTAATCAAAATACCTGCACAGGCTTCGCTGTCACTTAGAGCGTTATGGTGATGCCATAATTCAACATCAAGTGCGTCAGATACCGTATCTAATTTATGGTTAGGTAATTCCGGTTCAAATTTTTTGCTAGTTGCCAAAGTATCGATTACTAAATAATGCGGCTCAGAAATATTATAGCGAGCCAAACTTTGGCGCATGACATTAGTATCAAATCTAGCATTGTGAGCTGCCACGAGCATGCCAGGTTGATATAGTCCTTTGATTTTAGGCCAAACTTCAGCCATAGTTGGGGCATTTTTAACATCCTCCGCTGTAATTTGGTGTACTTGAATGTTACGTGCATCAAACGGCATTTGTGGATTAATTACCGTGTAAAAACGGTCAACGATTTTAGTATTTCTAACCATAACTAAGGCGAGTGAGCAGGCACTTTCAGGATAATGGTTAGCTGTTTCAAAGTCCATTGCAATAAAGTTCATAAGATTCTCCTTTTGAAAAAGTATAACATTTTTAATGATGAAGCTAGGCCTTTTATGCGGTAAAATAAAACAAGAAACAAAACTAGGAGGCAAAATTGTGGAATTACTTGATTTAAAAGAGCAAGGAATTGATATTAAAGAGCAAATTCCATTAAGTAGATATACTTTTACCAAAACTGGTGGTGCGGCTGAATATTTAGCCTTTCCTAAAAGTACTGAAGAAGTGGAAAAATTAGTAAAAGTTACTCGTGAAAATAAAATTCCATTAACAATTATTGGTAATGCCTCGAATTTAATCATTCGCGATGGCGGAATTGATGGCTTAGTTATAATTTTAACTGACTTAAAAAAGATTGAAGTAAAAGGTAATAAGGTAACTGCTGATGCTGGTGCAAGAATTATCGATACAGCATTTACAGCAGCTCATCATGGTTTAAGTGGCATGGAATTTGCGGCAGGAATTCCTGGCAGCATTGGCGGCGGTGTGTTCATGAATGCTGGTGCCTATGGCGGTGAAATGCAAGAAGTTGTAGAGAGCGTTAAGGTTTTAACGCGCGATGGCGAATTAAAAACATACTCTAATAAGGAAATGGAATTTTCATACCGTCATTCATTGGTGCAAGATAATGGCGATATCGTTTTAAGTGCAACCTTTAGTTTGAAGCCAGGCGACATGCTCGAGATCTTGGACCACATGCATTATTTGAATGCCTTGCGTCAATATAAGCAGCCACTCGAATATCCTTCATGTGGTAGCGTATTTAAGCGTCCAACAGGACACTTCGTAGGTCCAATGATTATTAAAGCGGGACTGCAAGGTAAACAAATTGGTGGTGCGCAAGACTCAACTAAGCATGCCGGATTTATTGTCAATAAGGGTGGCGCCACTGCAACGGATTACCTTAATTTAATTCACCTTATTCAAAAGACAATTAAAGAAAAGTTCGATATAGATTTACATACCGAAGTTCGTATTATCGGTAAGGAAAAATAGAATAGATTACGAGACAAGCTACAGGCTGCAAAGCTTATAGCTATTTTTTATGGGGATGGAAATGGATATTATTAAGTTAAAGCATATTACCAAACAATATGACGATGGTTTTGTTGCACTTAAGGATATAAATTTAACAATTGAATCAGGTAAGTTTTATTCATTACTTGGTCCCAGCGGGTCAGGCAAATCCACTATCTTACGGATTATTGCTGGATTTACTCAACCGACTGACGGAAAAGTTTATTTTGATGGGAAAGACATTACTAATCTTGATGCGGCAAAACGGCACATCAACACTGTCTTTCAGAATTACGCGCTTTTTCCGCATTTAAATGTTTTTGAGAACGTTGCCTTTGGTTTAAAAATAAAAAAGAAGCCGATGAATGAAATTAAACCGGCTGTCAAAGATGCTCTGCATATGGTACGGCTGGACGGTTACGCAAACCGTGAAATCTCTGAACTTAGTGGTGGTCAGCAGCAGCGTGTAGCCATTGCACGGGCAATAGTCAATGAACCTAAGGTGCTTTTACTTGATGAATCATTATCTGCTTTAGATAAAAGATTGCGTAAGGATATGCAGTTTGAGTTAAGAGCAATTCAAAAGAAGCTGGGTATTACCTTCATTTTTGTTACGCACGATCAGGAAGAGGCTCTTTCGATGAGTGATGAGATTTTTGTCTTAAATGATGGCAAAATTCAGCAAAGTGGTAGTCCTGTAGCTATTTATGATGAACCGGTTAATGATTTTGTCGCTCGTTTTATTGGGGACTCAAATATTTTATCTGGTCGGATGATCAAAGACTATGAAGTAGAATTTGCCAATAATAAATTTAAATGTGCAGATGGTGGGATCAAGCCTAATGAAAAAGTGGAGGTCGTAATTCGACCAGAAGACTTAGATATCGTTGATCCTGAAAAGGGCAAGATTGTAGTTACTGCACAAACGCAATTGTTTTTAGGGGATCACTTCGAAATTAAGGCAATAGATGCTAATGAAAACGAATGGCTGATTCATTCAACTAATGGCGTAAAACTGGGACAAAGAATAGGCTTATTCTTTGATCCAGAAGATATCCATGTAATGCGTCTCAATGAAAGCCAAGAAGACTTTGATGCCAGAATTGAGAAATACGAGGGGGATGAAAATGAAGACTAGGAAAGCTCTATTCTTGATTCCTTATCTGATGTGGATCATCCTGTTTGTTATTTTGCCAATTCTGTTGATCTTATGGTATTCATTCACGGATAGCAACAGAAGTTTTACTTTGAATAATTATGCCACATTCTTTAGGAATGGTACCTTTTTGCGCATGATGTTTAATTCGTTCTGGTATGCGTTGTTGATAACTTTGATTACTTTACTAATATCTTATCCAGCGGCATATTTTTTAACCAAAATGAAAAATCAACAGTTATGGCTGCTGCTGATCATTTTGCCAACTTGGATTAATTTGCTTCTTAAGGCATATGCGTTTATTGGAATTTTAGGTAACAACGGCCTAGTTAATAAATTTCTACAGTTGTTTGGGATTGGACCGGTAAATATTCTCTTTACGGATTTTGCTTTTATTTTTGTAGCAACCTACATTGAAATTCCATTTATGATTTTGCCAATTTTTAATGCGATTAAAGAGATTAATCCGGCCGTTATTCAAGCCTCAGAAGATTTGGGTGCCAGTCGTTGGCAAACATTTAAATACGTATTGTGGCCACTATCTCGTCCAGGTGTAGAAAGCGGTGTTCAGGCGATTTTTATCCCATCGCTATCTTTGTTCATGCTCACCAGATTAATCGGTGGTAACCGTGTTATTACCTTAGGTACGGCAATTGAAGAGTATTTCATGACCACCATGAACTGGAATATGGGTGCGACGATTGGCGTAATTTTGATTGTATTGATGGTAATTGCCATGCTCATTACCAGTAGAAAAGCTAGAAGAAAGAAGGTTGACTTATGAGAAACAGACATTTAATTGCTAGAGTTTACCTATCTTTGACACTAGTTTTGCTCTATGTTCCTATCTTTTATTTGATCTACTTTTCTTTTTCTAGTGGAAAGAACATGAATAAATTTGAGCATTTTACTTTTGCTCATTATCAAACGCTTTTTCAAGATAATCGTTTGTTGGCTATCTTTTTGGAAACAATTTTGTTAGCACTTCTTTCTAGTTTAATTGCAACGATCATTGGTACTTTTGGTGCAATTGCGATTAATGGTATGAGAAAAGAAGCACACATAAAGACCACTTTAGCATTAAATAATGTGTTGATGGTATCGCCAGATGTAATTATTGGTGCCAGCTTTTTGATCTTCTTCACTGCACTGGGTATTGGCTTAAACTTTGGCTCAGTTTTGCTCAGTCACATTGCGTTTTCAATTCCAATTGTAGTGTTGATGGTTTTGCCGCGACTTAATGAAATGGATACCTCTTTAATTGATGCGGCACGAGATTTAGGTGCCAACTCCTGGCAGGTATTTAGCAACGTGCTCATTCCGGCAATTATGCCAGGAATTTTTTCAGGCATGTTCATGGCATTGACATATTCGCTAGACGATTTTGCGGTAACGTTCTTTGTTACTGGTAACGGCTTTTCAACTTTGTCTGTAGAAATTTATTCAAGAGCGCGCCAAGGGATCGATTTAGAAATCAATGCTTTAAGTACGGTGATGTTTTTATTCGTATTACTTTTGGTAGGAATTTATTACTTTATCACCACTAAAAAGAGCGGACGCAAGAATCATAGAGTGATAGGAGGATTGGTCAAATGAAAAAGATTTTCATTGCAATCATTTCAATTCTCTTAGTTTGCTTAGGTCTTGCTGGTCTGGCTCATCACTTAGAAAAACCGGCTGCCGGAGGAAAAGGCCAAAGCTTAATCATTTATAATTGGGGTGATTATCTAGACCCTAAGCTGATCAAGAAATTTGAGAAGCAATCTGGTTATCATGTGGTTTATGAAACATTTGATTCTAACGAAGCGATGTACACTAAGATTAAACAAGGTGGTACCGCATACGATTTGACCATTCCATCTGAATATATGGTTACCAAGATGCGTAAAGCTCACTTGCTTGATCGATTAGATAAGCAAAAAATTCCTAATATGAAATATATTGGCAAAAACTTTTTGCATAAATCATTTGATGCAGAAAATGACTATTCAGTACCATATTTCTGGGGTACTTTAGGAATCGTTTACAATGATAAATTTGTCAAAAAAGGTGCAATTAAAACTTGGAATGATCTTTGGTCAAAGAAATATCGTCATCAGATCTTGCTAGTTGATTCAGCTAGGGATGCAATGGGTATGTCACTAGTATCATTAGGCTATTCAATGAATACGACTAGCAGCATGAAACTGAATTTAGCCCAAACTAAATTGGACGGATTAAGTCCTAATATTAAGGCGATTATTTCGGATGAAATGCGAATGTACATGATCCAAAATGAGGCTGCAATTGGTGTTACCTGGTCAGGGGAAGCGCACGAAATGATGGAAAGCAATCACCATTTGCATTATGTAGTGCCAAAAGAGGGATCAAATTTGTGGTTTGATAACTTCGTTGTTCCTAAAACGGCTAAAAATAAAAAGGCCGCTTATGAGTTTATTAACTTCATGCTAGAGCCAAAGAATGCAGCACAAAATGCCAAGTATGTTGGCTATGCCACTCCAAACGTAGCTGCTCAAAAATTGTTGCCTAAGTATATTAGAGAAGATCGTCAATTTTACCCTGATCAAACTACGTTGCGTCACTTGCAAGTCTTTAAAGATTTAGGTCCAAAAAAGATGCAAGAATATAATGATCTATTTTTAGAATTTAAAATGTATGCACGATAAAAGAGGTTAGTTATAATTAAAGAAGAAAGGAGTTCTCAATGCATTTTGATGTTTCTAATCTATTTACATGGAACAACCTGTCGATAGCGTTAGATGTATTAATCATTTGGTATTTGGTATACTGCTTGATTATGATGATTCGCGGTACCAAGGCAGTGCAACTAGCTAAAGGTATTGTTTTCATTTTCATCGTTAGAATTGTAGCAGGATTACTCCAGCTGCATGCCGTAACCTATATCGTCGATCAGATTGTTTCGTGGGCGGTAATCGGAATTATTGTCATCTTCCAGCCTGAAATTCGTAGAGGGCTGGAGCGTTTAGGTCGAACTCCAATTTTTAATGGACGAGGCGAAAGTCCACATGATCAATCAGTAAGAATGGTCAAAGAATTGGATAAAGCCATTCAATATATGTCCAAAAGAAGAATTGGTGCTTTGATCACAATTCAACAGGACACGGGATTGGATGATTATATTGAAACCGGGATTAAGCTGGATGCAGATATTACGGGAGAATTACTAATCAATATTTTCATTCCAAATACTCCTCTGCATGATGGTGCGGTAATTATCAACAATAATCGCATCGCCGTAGCTGCTGCCTATTTGCCTTTGTCCGACAACAATATGATTCCTAAGCGATTGGGAACAAGACACAGGGCTGCCGTCGGGATTTCAGAAGTAACGGACGCTGTTACTATCGTTGTTTCTGAAGAAACTGGTGGTGTAACTATTACTAAGAATGGTCGTTTTCTTTTAGACCTTTCACGAGATGAATATTTGAAGTACCTCAATGCGCAATTGGTTCCTAAGGAAGAAAAGAAGATTCCTTGGTACAAGCGTGTAATTAACAAAGTTTGGAAATGGGGTGCAGACCGATGAAAGATTTTTGGAATAAACGTTGGTTTATTAAAGTGGTCTCACTACTATTGGCAATTTTATTGGTAATTTATATTGACTCAACGCAAACTGGTTTTGTAACGCAAGGCGAACCGAGAAAAACAAGGGAAACAGCCAATGAAACTCAAACAATCAGTGTACCTTTGCAAGTTTCAATTGATACAGACAAGTATTATGTTGTTGGCTATCCAGAAAAAGTGAAGATCACTTTGGAAGGATCTAATGCATTAGTTACTTCAACGGTTAACACGCAGAGTTTCAGAGCCTACATCGATTTGACTCATAGAAAAATAGGCAAGCAGATCGTTAAGGTGCAAGTTACTGGACTTAATAGTCAATTATCATATACGATTAATCCGGCAACGGTTAATGTGGATATTGAACGAAGAAAATCCCGTACCATGCCAGTTCAAATAGAGTATAATAAAAATGCTGTTGCAAATGGATATAATATTGGCAAGCCCACAGTTGATCCACAAAAAGTGGAGGTAACCGGTGCTAAGGGCGAAGTAAACCAAATTGATCAAATTGTTGCTAAGCTTCCGCTTCCTAATGGCATTAATCATACTTATGAAAGACAAGTGATTTTGGTTGCTGAAGATAGTAAGGGAAGACAATTAAATGCGGTCATTACTCCTTCGACTGCAACTGCAAAACTTCCTGTTTCATTATCTAAGAAAACTGTTAAATTGAATCTAAGACCTAAGAATGAAAAGAATAATAAGGTCTATTCCGTAACGGCTAAAAGAGATCAGGTAACTTTATATGGGCAAAAATCCGTTTTAGCGAAAATCAATCAGCTAAATGTGGACGTCGATTTAAAGGGTATTGATTCGCCAACTGTAAGAAATTATCCTTTGGTATTGCCTAAGGGAGTTGCAAGAGCTGATCCTGCGGAAGTACAAATATCCATTAAGGTTAAAAACTCAAGCAATTAATAAAATAGCAAGAAAGGTTGTTTATTAGATGTTAAAATATTTTGGAACTGATGGTGTTCGTGGCGTAGCAAATCAAGGCTTGACTCCAGAAATGGCCTTTAAATTAGGTCGTGACGGTGGTTACGTTTTAACCAAGAACAAAAAAGATGGTGAACAAGCTAAGGTATTAGTTTCTCGCGATACTCGTATTTCTGGTCAAATGCTTGAATACGCACTTATTTCAGGTCTTCTTTCAGTAGGTATTGAAGTTCTTGAAGTTGGCGTAATTACCACTCCAGGTCTTTCATACTTGGTTCGTGCACAAGGTGCAGATGCTGGTGTGCAAATTTCTGCTTCTCACAACCCAGTTGAAGACAATGGTATTAAGTTCTTTGGTAGCGATGGTTTGAAGCTTTCAGATGAAATGGAAGGCGAAATAGAAAAATTAATCGATGCTAAAGAAGACAAACTTCCTCGTCCATCTGCTGAAGGTTTAGGTACTGTTACTGACTTCCACGAAGGTAGTGCTAAGTACTTACAATTTATTGAAAACACTATTCCAGAAGACTTAGGCGGCATTAAGGTTGTTATTGATGGTGCCAACGGTGCTTCAAGTGCTCTTATTTCAAGATTGTTTGCTGACTGTGGCGTTGACTTTACTACTATTTACACTCATCCAAATGGCTTGAATATTAACGACCACTGTGGTGCTACTCACACCGAAAACTTGCAAAAAGAAGTTGTTAAGCAAGGTGCACAACTTGGTTTAGCCTTTGACGGTGATGCCGACCGTTGTATTGCTGTCGACGAAAATGGTAACGAAGTTGATGGTGACCACATTATGTACGTAATCGGTTCATACTTAGCTGAACACGGTCGTCTTAAGAAGGATACTATCGTTACTACTGTAATGAGTAATCTTGGATTTACTAAGGCTCTTGAAAAGGAAGGGCTTAAGAATGTTCGTACCCAAGTTGGTGACCGTTACGTTTCAGAAGAAATGCGTGCACATGGTTACAACCTTGGTGGTGAACAATCAGGTCACGTTATTATGAGCGACTACCACAACACCGGTGATGGTATGCTTACTGGTCTTCACTTGATGCTAGTAATGAAGAAGACTGGCAAGTCATTGAGCGAACTTTTGAAAGACTTCAAGGACTACCCACAATGCTTAGTAAACGTTCCGGTTGCTGACAAGAAGAATTGGAAGAAGCACCAACCAATCCTTGATGTAATTGCTGAAGTAGAAAAAGACATGGACGGCAATGGTCGTGTACTTGTTCGTCCTTCAGGTACTCAAGCTCTTCTTAGAGTTATGGCAGAAGGCCCAACTCAAGAAGAAACCGATGAATACGTAAACCGTATCGTTAAGGTTGTTGAAAAAGAAATGGGTACTAAATAATTAAACAAAATACCTGTGAATAAAAAGTCGTGAGTTAGCTCACGGCTTTTTGTATAATTAAAGATGTGTGATTTTTAAAAGGTCGAGGGGGAATAAAAATGGCAATTAAAATAATCGCGGTTGATCTAGACGGAACTTTATTATCAAGTGGAAATCTTATTTTGCCTGAGACAGAAAGAGTTTTGCGAGTTGCCTCTGAAAATGGCATTAAAGTTGTCTTGGCCACTGGTAGACCTCTTTCAGGTACTTTGCCATTTACACAGCAATTAGGATTATCTGGTGATGATCAGTATGCCATCGTGTTTAACGGAGCAGTGGTTCAAAGTCTTTCCAGTCGTGTATTAATGAGTCAAGAACTTGACTATCAAGACTTTAATAATATGCTTCGTTTCCAACGTTTAAGTCATGTTGATGTACATTTTGAAACTACCAAGTATTTCTTAACCTGCGACCGTGATTTATCTGTCCAAATGCAAATCAATGCGGCTTTGACTAATAACGTACTTAAGGTTAGAGAGCGCAAAGAAATTCCACAAGATTTTACTTTCAATAAAGTGGGCTTCACTTCTGTTGAAGGTAGCGACCAAGTGGATAAATTATGGAACAGCTTGCCATCATGGGCATTTGATTCTTATGATATCGTACGTAGTTTTGATAATATTATCGAATTAAATGCATTGGGTGCTTCCAAAGGTAATGCATTAATGGACCTAGCCTCACGTCTTAAAGTTAATCAAAAAGATGTCATGGTATTTGGCGATCAAGGCAACGATTTGTCGATGTTTGAAAATCCTAACTTCATGAAAATTGCGATGGGCAATGCAATTAGTGATATTAAAGAAAAAGCAGATTATGTAACTGATGATAACGATCATAATGGTATTGCTAAGGCGATTAAGAAGTTTGTATTGTAAACAGAAGCAGGTATAAAATGATTAAATTAATTGCGGTCGACATGGATGGCACTCTTTTACAATCAAATAATCAGATTGGCGAAGAGACCAAACAGGCCTTAAAAAAAGCGGATGAAGCTGGAATAAAGGTTGTACCTGCATCTGGTAGACCGCTGCCTGGAGTTATTCCTTACATGGGAGAACTAGCGATAAATGGCGATGACAACTATGCGATACTCTATAATGGCGGCTTAGTTCAATCTATTTCTGGTAATGTCTTAATTAGTCATCAATTCGATTATGATGAGTTTAGAAAGTTTATTCAGCTGCAAAAGCAAAATCCAGGCGTGAACCTTCATTTTATGAAGGAACATGATTATTGGACGCTAGACAGACGATTATCTACTAAAATGGCTAAAATGTCTGCTGTCAGTGGAGCGCCTTTTGTGGTTAAGGATTTTGATGAAGTTCCAGCAGATTTTCAGTTTATTAAGGCTGAATATACTGGACCAAAAAATAAATTAGATAGATTGGAACAGAATATTCCTGAGTGGCTAAAGGATTATAATGTTGCACGTAGTGATCCAATGATTTTAGAGATCAATAAGCGTGAAGCCTCAAAGGGTCGAGGCGTTCATCAATTAGCACAAAAATTGGGCATTAAAGATGATGAAGTCATGATTTTTGGTGACCAGGGCAATGATATGTCCATGTTTAAGAATCCTGATTTTAAGAAGGTTGCCATGGGCAACGCAATTGATGAAATTAAGGAAAAAGCGGATTTCGTTACTAAGAGTAATGATGAAGCTGGTATAGCCTATGCAATTGATAAATTTATTTTTTAAATGTTAGAAAAGAACATTAGATGAAGAATATGAAAAAGATTATTTTGCGTGTACTTATGGTAATCTGTACAACAGTTTCCTTTTTCTTGTTGTTAACGAGCGTAATCAGTTTAAAAATTAATGATACGCAAGCGATGGGGAAAGCAGTCATAAATCGAGTCGTAGCTGATTCAGATAATCCTAATTTAAAAGATGGGGTTAGGTTCTTAGAGGCGTCTGGATTAGAGCAAACGCTGTTAAGGCAACTGCCTAAAAAATATCAGGTAGAAATGTCTTATGCAGACTTATATCGAGCATGCGAAAAATATAATGAACAAGGCAAACTGACGCCTAAAGATCTTAATTTATCTAGTAAAACCAAGCTGGAAGAAATAATTAATGAATACGCGTGGTGCTAGTTAAATCGTTTTAGTTAACAAAAAAAGTCCAATCTTGT